>Ga0307512_10000395_pt1 | contig 63773 bp, 68 predicted proteins | sample 14_EM_MG_FD_200267 | JGI IMG/M metagenome (GOLD analysis project Ga0307512, IMG submission 200267) | Populus trichocarpa ectomycorrhiza microbial communities from riparian zone in the Pacific Northwest, United States - 14_EM | ecosystem: Host-associated > Plants > Roots > Unclassified | place... | reverse complement strand
CAAGATCAATTAACTCCTGATCTGTATTGGGGTACCGCTTAGAGTCTAGACATTGATCTCTAAACCTTCTCTTAAACCAAGACCAAATATTTTCAATAGGGTTGAGGTCTGGAGAATTGGCTGGCCATTGCATTCGCTGAACCCTATTCATCAATCTGAATTTCCGTGTATAATTTGAAGTGTGATATTTTGCTCCTTCCTCAACAGTCTCCAGTCCAATATCCATACCACCTCATTGGTCATACTCTGGTAGAACATGTGGAATGAAAACTTCATTCACATACTGGACAGAGTTGAATCCCAGTTTGTCAAATTTGCTGGTACGCTCATTTTCTGTCCATTTGCAAATAGCAACTAAGGGAGAGTGCCAACCATAGGTAAAGGCAGCAAAGAACATGATACGTCGCTTTTCTCCAGCAAATGTAGGCTCTAAGTATTTTTCTTCAAATGCTGTTCCTGGTGGCCGTCGTACCTTCCCCCGTGGTCCAGTATGTCCCACCTCCAATTTGATCACATCTGTATAAAAGACCTTGTGCCACCGCTTTTTATCCCAGATTCGTCTCTCTCTAGCCCATCTCTTTCTTATTCTGCGATGTGCAGCATCAAGCCATGGCTTCTTGCGACAAATACGCACATAAAGGTTCATGTGTCGCAAATATGTACTTATTGTCTGGGGTTTAACATTTAGGCAGGAGGAATGCGTAATCTTGGCGAGTGTTGCATGGGGATTATTATCGGAGAGTCTTCTTATGAATCGCTGGTCGTGCAGAGAGAGCTTCAGTGCTGGCCCAGAGCGTGAGGTGGGCTTAAGTTGATTGTGGTCGGTCCAGAGCTTGACAGCACGTTGTGCGACATCCTTGTTGACCCCGGTCGCTTTTTATGATTTCGCGATAACTTTCCCCGGCTGCATGGAGTTCTATACACTTGACTCTCTTCTCAATTGTTGCCTCGTGTTGCTTGCTTGTGGTGGTTGGTTTGGGCATGAGGTGTTTTTAGATGTGGTTAGTGTTAGCAACGGTTCCAGTTTTGGACCCGGCCGGTTATATAGGTCTGCATGGCAACGGCCTTACCCCATCAAAAATCGACGATTTTTTAAGCGAACCATCACTTTAAGGCCACAAATATTGATCAGAGAGTTTAGTGTTTGGTATGTAAAATATGCAGCTCAGCACGGCACATCTTTTGGCCATCTCCGATTTTCGATATCTTTAAATCTCTGCAAGCGGTAGCCCAAAAACCTCGTTTTTCGGCCCAAAATGACAATAATTTCAAAACCGCTTGCTGAGTTTTGAAGATATCAACAATCGGAGACCGCCAAAAGATGCGCCATCTGAAGCTCCATATTTCATGTACCAAACACTAAATTATCAGATGAATATTCAAGGAGTTAATTGAAGGAACCATTTGGCACAAACCCGGACCGAACTGGCTCGGTCCGGGTTTTCTTGGAACCGCTATAGTAGAAACGGTCTGAAAACGGAACCGTTGCTAACACTAGATGTGGTGTCGCGTCGCGAAGTCACGGATTTTAGCACTAGTGTCTCTTCACCCAACGTCCTCGACTGTAGGTTGATGCTGCTGCATTCCCCTTCGATCATCCAACATGCAAGACGAAAATCATTCACACTCAGTTAATGCTCATTTTCAGAGCATGGTAGCGATATTGTCGATACCATTTCAGCCCATACAGGCCGCCAACACTTTGATTATAGCATGATGTCGTCGTACAGCAGTTTGATTATCCAACATGCAAGAACACAAATCGGTGACGCTACGATAACGCTCATTTCACGGAGATAGTAGTGACGTCGTTGGTAGCATTTTTAGTCTTCAACGTGGCTAATACTTTGATTATGTGTCACATCGACCAACTCTTTTGTTGATTATCAGACTCACAAGACCAAAAATTATTGAAACACCATTGACACTCATTTCCAGGATGGGTCAATGAGCGTGTCACTATGGTTTTTACCTATAAAAACCCCCAATTCAATCAGTTTGGAAGGATGTGACTAAGCAGCCGTTTGTTAGCCAAAAATGTAAGACCAAAAATCATTGATGCTCCATTGACGCTCAACTCAATGACATACTAACAGTCAGTGGATGCTGAACAATTGTATGGAAAAATGAATACAGTGGTTGTTGGCAGCCAATAAATTGTTTCTATGTAAAAACATTTGCATTCAAAAGCTTCCTAGCGTCTCAATTTCTGATCCACCACAAAACATGTTGTCTGAGTGACAACTGATGTCGGCCAATCACGTTACAGCGCGTTCGGCCAGTAAATAACCGCATGTCGATCCGCACCCTAGTTCTTGATATATTTAGCCCGACTTCCTCACCTTTCCTCATCCAGCTCATTCTCCGTGATTTCCATGACCAACCATAAGCAATTTTCACAATCTTGACCATATGCACCAAGTCTGTGCAGAGTGTTATGCAGTTGGATGCATGATTGAATGCAGTATGACAGTTGTCATTCATCCCGGCTTGAATTGCGCTTTGACCACTCCATTTATGACTCGTATGACATCACTGACTTAAATTTAGTTTGTGAGTTACGTCTCAAAATTAGTTGTAATTGTCAGACTTAACTGTAACAGGCAGGACGCTATCACGTTCATTGATCGTCAGTCAATGCAATTTGATGTCTAGCTCACTGGCATGACCTATCCGACCGTTGCACATGCAAAGACAAATTATCATGACTCACAATTTGGTGACTGAAATCACGTAAATGGTGACACGTAGCGAAATAGGTACACGTATTGCTTTTTGAAATGATACATTGTCATAAATTGCAATTTGCACATTCATTCATCTGGCGACGCAGGAGCCATCACCGTGTCTTCGATGGAATCCAATTCCTATGTGGTAATTGGCTTGGTACGCTATCTGCTGGGGTTTATGCTTACAGGTTGAACATTCTTACATTTGTGATTTGTTAACGAATCAGGCCCTGAGGCGATCGGGACAGATGGAATCTGTTCGTGTGTCAGGGGTTTCCGCAAACCTAGCCTCATATGACTACACCCTAGTCAAGATGTCACTTGTGGCATTTGCGATTTTCCGGGGACGCTATCAGGAGTGTCCATAGGCTCACAATCTATCGTTGCCGCAGAAGAAGCTGCATTGTCTGCCGTTTGAGGTCAAACGACAGCTGGAACCTTCAATTCGGTCATGCCATACTTCTTGACTCTCTGACGGAAGTAGTTGGCCGCATCTTCCCAGCCTGGTCACGTCCATTCGTCAAGCTTCATCTGCTTTTGCAGAAAACGCTCCAAGTCATGCTGTATCATGTTAGAGGTTGTGCCCATCACGCAGCCAGGTTCATCATCATCACTCAGCTCGCCCAGCTCAGGATCTTTTTCATCATCATCCTGGTCGTCCCCATTATCCCCATCGTCGGAACTGGTAAGTTCGCTCAGACTATCCCAGACGGAGTTCAACCTCTCCTCAAATGTTGTTCGAGGCATTGTGGTTGTCAAACCCCCCTTTTCAGCATTTCTCATATCTTCCTGCTCCTGCTTAATTGCTGTCTCTGCGTCTTTAACTCGCTTTCTCGCCACAGCGGTCTCTCTTTACACATTCTTGTTGATCCATTGGTCTTTCTCTTTGTTGCTTGAGAAGTGTGTTTCTTGTCGTTTCCCTGCCACAAGCTTCTTTTCGGATAGGAATCAGTGCAATGCTCCAAGAGTTAGGACCATTTCTGCTACCCAGCTGCTCTTGCTTTCGTTTGCTTGATGACGTCGTCGTGTGAAGCAGTTAGATGTTTTGCCATATTTGCCAGCTGGTAGTTGCGAACGGATCTTTTTTGCAGCATCGACTGTTATATTTTGTGTTGACTTTGTTGCGGTGTGAGATGTTGGATGTTGCAAGATATGGACCACATGGGGGCAAGCTGCGTCTTTTACGTTGAAGTTGGTATGCTTAATCGACTTGAACAAAGCCACATCTGCATTTTGACTGTCACTACAAAGGAAATGGCAATGCTAACTGTACATCATTCCATGATGTTTACCGTCTGTTTCATGTATGATCCTGGGGACTTCTTGAAGCAAAAATAGGCAGACGTCCTTTCCGTCAAAGAGTGAACTGTGAACATCTCACAAACATGAGATTTTGGCCGTCGTTTACCAAGATTTATCTCTGTAAACAAACTCACAACATTGGACCGACTTGGTGCAAATCCCAGGATGGTTGGAAACCCGTGCAACCTGCAGCTATACACAGCAGGATTTATCTTGTGTAGAACATGAAAGGTGGCTGTTATGCATTCCATTTTGACTTGAAACTAACCATATATTTCTCCGGACTTCCCACTTCTTTTGGTTATCATCATCTCTTCACTTCCACAGCAGCAAATCATGGCTCCAGAAACACCTCAGCAAGGAGAGAGTGGATCAGAATCGAACAGAACGATTGGCGCTTCACACAACACGCCACCCGCTGAGACCCAACTACAAGGCAAACATCACTCAGTCCACCGGGACGCCCCAAATGAAGCCACCGGAAATATGACCATGTGCACACAGTACACTGTTGTCTGTACAATGATAAGCATGCAAGAATAAAATGCAGCATGGGATCGGATGTGAGAATAGTAGTATCGTGGTAGCCGGCTATCAACTTATGATATGACATACAGCTTGTATACGGAGTGCGCTGAGTGTCCAATTTAAAGCTGCCCATAATGGGACACCTCCGCGGTCGACCAAGGCAATTGCCCACACAGTCCGTGATATGTAACATCATGATGGTATCAGCTGCGGAATTTGCGCGGATGAATGTAGTTATAAGGATCCCCGAGAGTGGACGAAACAGGCTTTAACCGCCTTAGAGGATGGCACAGATGTGTATGTTGTAGAGGTAACAGCCGAATCTGATATGTAGATGCAGCAATGAATTTCTTGTAGGTTATCAATATGTCTGCAACTATGGCAAGGCAAAGAGGTCGGGTACAGCTATAACAGTCTGACATACAGCTTGCCTTGAATGTGGCCAAAATAGCCACAGGAGGGTTGTCGCGCGCCGCAATAGATGAAACGCCATACCTGATCAAGAAACCTGGGGCCTAAGTCCGAAAAGAGAGGAAGCAGGGAGTTGAGTTTCGTGGGGGTAAACATGTGACGGCTATGATGGAAAGACACCAGGCTATGCTTTGCGGAAATCGCACCGACGGCTGCCTTTCTTGCCAAAATGGCAAAGCGCACAATCCCCAGACATGATGGTGGCACAAAGGCAAGGGTGTACCCCAACGAGAGGGACTCGGAGAGCGGATACCACAACCGACGCCTCATTCGCCCGCAACGCCACCTGTGCCAGTTGGTAAAACTCAGTGAGCCCACATATCCGAAATCGATGGTTTGCCACCCAGATATGCTTATATACAAACTCATCTTCCCAGCACCCAATTCTTCAATCTTGATGAATATGCCAAGGATCGCAAGCGCGATAAATATTTTAATCCAGATTTGCTGACTGATGACGGAACATCCACTGGTTAGTACACTATCTGCCGCGTGGTAATGCAACTAACATCCATTCTACAGATGACAGCAGCCTATTGAGAGAACCCGACAGTGAAGATGAGCATTGATGGAATGGAACAGGATTTTTGAGTGTATTATTATCTACAATTAGCAGACACTTTAATGTATATTTTAAAGGATATATTTATATGTATTATTAAAGAACAATGTAGTGATGAAGGAGAAAGTACATGAAGATGGTACAAAGGCTGCCAAAACTCCATTAATGATAGATTAGACCAAATTGAATAAGAACAGAGTGTGGATACGCCCATGGCAAAATGAGCGTCATCGGAGGGTCAACGATTGTTGGTCTTGCACCAATGGAAATCTGGGTAGTGATCGCTCGCCGCCATTCATACATGCGGTATTGGCTGGCTTTATAAGCAAAAGAGAGAACCACACACTCCCTGCCCCATTCTGATAATGAGTGTCAATGGAGCATGAATGATTTTTGGTCTTCTAAGTCAGGTAATTGAAAAGCGATTTGGTTGTTACTATACATAATCAAAGTATTGGCCGCCTTTATAGGGAAAAAAGGTAGCAACACGCTTCCTGCCCCATCATGAGAATGAGCGTCAATGGAGCATCAATGATTTTTGGCGTTTCATCAGGGGTAATCAAAACACAATTCCTTGGTCATATTCTATATACAATGTGTTGACAGTGCCTCATGGCTAAAACGGTCATGAATTCTTGGTTGCAACATTGTAAATGAAATCAGCTGTTACTGTCCTGGGGGCAGTGGCGGGAACGTCGCCGGCTTATCTGCCTAGAGAGGCTGCCAATTTCTCCGTGATAGAGGTCTGCAATCATGTGCCACTTAGATTACCCAAGATGTGAGAACTTAAATCGTTGACGCTCAGTTGACGCTCATTTTCAATATGGGCCAGGGAGTGTGTCGATTCTTCCTTTGACTATAAAGAAGGCCAATACTTCAGTAATGACTATCTGCAACTAATCGCCTCTCAGATTACCCACAATGCCAGGCCAAAAATCTTTCACCCTCTGTTGACCCTCATTTCCTGGATGGGGCAGGGAGCGTGTCTCTCAATTTTTGGATTATAAAGGGGGCCAGTACATCCAAAAAGGACATCAATGTACCATGGTAAATATTTTACAATTCACAGTAGGATATTTCAATGCGACCATAAATTGAACAACCCGAAACGTGGAACCAGAGATTGAACCCGACAGGTCTAGCCAAACTGAGCGAAACCAAGAGATTGACAGGTACGGGGCAGGATTTGGACCATGAAGAAGCAGCGGGTCAGGTGTCTGGATAGGTCTGGACTGCAACCCACCCATTTTTCTGGTTCGAACTCGCATCGCTGGCAGGTTCCCGGGACCCGTTGCGAATACTCTTCGCATGCTAGCTTAAGTAGCAGCAACAAAGCTGCCGAGACGATGAAAAGGATTGTCAGGCTGCTCTATCACCTGCTCTGCGACATGATCAAGAAAGTCCCAATCAAAGCTGCCATTATCGTCGTCAGCTTGTGCCATTGCTGGGTCCATACATGTTCAGTAGATCCTTCGGCGAATCATGCTGCAGATATTGTCCATCATTTCGGCTTGAACATCTGGCAAACAAGAACGAAAATCCATGTTGAGACACTGAAATACATCCAAGCATGGATTATTCACCGCGTGATTAGTGTTCATTTATTGCACTTACTTTGTGCTCCACCTCCTGGACGACATTCTGGCGGAACCCCAAACTCAGCTGTTTTCCAGGCCAACAGGCGATGGTGGATGGTGGTAGAGGTGAGGGCGATGAATGTCGGGGTGATTTCATCAATCAAGGATCTATCTTTCATTCCCATGTGTCGTATGCCATGGAAGTATGTCCGGTGGATAATATCCACAATTTCGGTTGCTGCAAATCGAAACTTGCACTCCTATATTGATCATCAAGACAACAATTAAACCAGCAGGGAACTTTGAACTGACCTCATGAAAATTTGTGGGGCATCTAAGCCTGTCCTTGGGCAATAGCCAGGGTTCCGTTTTCCAGATATCTGTAGGCGATATTGTTCAACATCGGTAAATATTGTCGATTGAAGACTTGCAGGGGTATACCATTGCTGCACGGGAGCAAGTAATCTTTGTGAGAGCCTGATGCAAAATGTCTGTGATGGAAACGATCTGTAAGATGATTCATTTACTGCTGAAATGTAGGAACATGGATGGTCTGAGTTTCTCTGGGCTGGATCAATCATGGGGATTTCCTCATACGACCAAATATGAATCTGGGTAGTCTTCACCAAATTTGTGGCAAAAGGATTCACAAACATCGCATAATGGATCGGGATGGGCTTCACATGTGCCATGACCGTCGCCGGAACGCCAGGAACAGTTGTGTGGGTGTTGTATTCGGTGCCGATGCTGAGGCCTGTCACTTCGTCAACAAAGTGCTCATATCACCCTAGATTTCCAGCTTTGGATGCAACCAATTACTCACCGGCTTCATTGGAATCATTCCTCTAGTAAATATATACATCAGCAGGCGAATCTAATGGTTTAAACGCTCAAGGGAATACCTTCTTGGATGGCAGCAGCGTAGGCTCGAGTTCATCCTCCTCCTCCGAAACAATAAAGCCCTACCGACACTCATGATGTAGAGGTCGTGCCAATGTAGGAATGTTTGAGTGGCTGCGGCTCGCTTTCCAAGTGTTGTCGTGAATGAATCTTGTGATGGCAGCTTGCCAATTGCCTTCGTGGATACTCGACAATTGCCTGCCTGGATGGTTGCTGAAAGGGATCGTCATCGGATTCTGAATTGTCATCTCGATGAACATTGGCATCGTCGGGTATCATGCTGAGCTCATCATCCATATCCTGGTCATGGATAGATTGTCTGCTTCACATGATTCAGGAAGAAACAGGTGGTGGATGAGAAGTGCGCCGTCTTTGTGTCATGATTTAAAAAGGTGGCGAGTGATATGTATGAAACAATTGAAGGAGTGACTAAAGGAAATTGCAATGAGTGTATACTAAATGAATTAAAGCATGGTGTAAAGAATAGAAAGCGTTGATAGGATTGAAACCATCGTCGTGATGCGTCTTTTTCTCCTGGTGTAACAGCGCGGCTGCACATTACGTGTCCAGGGCCGGCTAACAGCAACATTATATAGTTAGCTCGCCACGAGCCTTAGATTTTTACCGATATTCTTACCTTAACTTTCTTTATACTACTCTACAATAATGGCATGAATGTTCGCAACCGTATCTGCTCATATACCTTCCTACGAGGCCTTACACAGGCGTATTCCTTAACACGATTGTCGCTCCTTGAAATCAGCTACTTTTCACATACAGAATGTTATAAATTTCCCTTTTCCGATGCGTCACAACACATAATCTTTGCACGAGATATAATACAAATTTGAGAACACTGATTTCATCAACGAAGTGTCCTGATATGTCTATTGACTTGTGGTTAATGGTAACAGAGACAATTTTGTGTGGATTCCAGAGGCCAATAGGCCAGAGACGCGTCACGACACCAAAGACAGAACAATCGTCCGCATTCGGCAGCGACAGATTGCACCGGCAACGTGGTGTGATAAGTAAACCCAATTGAGGTGAACGATTGCAGAGACAATGCGAGTTCATTCCAGAGGCCAATGAGCAAGGAGACGCGTTAGCGACCGAGTTAGTCAACGTCAATTGCAATGAATTCATGGGAGAACTTGAAGACTATCAATGCGGGATCAATGAGACCGGATAAGTTACCATCCAATTTGGTCAATTGATGATTACTGGGACGATTCCGTAGCCCATACGCCACCGGGAGTCGTGTCACCGGCAATGCCGAAGCCGTTCCTACTTCATTTCTTCGTTGATCATAGTCAATTGATGATAATTGGTCAGTTCCCTCGGGCAAGTGCACCTACGGAGGATCAGGGCCGGTTTAAGAAATACACACGATTCAGATTGATCCACATTGCCAATGGCAGCTGCAACCGCACTGATCTTCTACACGACTCGATGGAGTCATCTACGTTAAGGATGCTGCGAGGAGTTCTGGCAGCGGCCATGCAATAATACAACTATGATTACTGATATCTTTGGTCTATTGATGGGCAGAGTTCAAGATTGTGGAGCAGTGATCGCAGATCATGTGGCAGCTCCGTAAAGAAAGAAAAATTATTCCGAATGTTCTACAGTGGCTAGCAGATACAATGCACAAATAGTATGGACGATTGGCACCTGATTGGACGACCGAATGGGATCATTGTGAGGAGAGAGAGCCATCTGCACCAACTCTATTCAATTTCATCGGACGTACACCAACAAGCGAATATGGATATGTGCCGATACAATGGCATATGAAGAGGGTTTTTTAGGAATACAATGGAGATGATTTGTATTTGTAGCCAGGATTCTAAGGATCCTCAGGGCTACCGGATGATGGACTGTCCGGGCACTCTCAGCAGAGCCTCGGATCCCGCATCTATTTAAAGCGCAAAGAGGTTCAATTGATGTGTCGTATCTCCACGTGGGAATGGACGGTTATTTGGTTGTCAGTCAGTCCCAATTAGGTGTGACAAGTACGTGATTCGCTGAGTGAGCTTGTTTGTACATTTGGTGGCACCCGCCGTGGACGCACTGTGTGAGATGGACAATCAGCATTGACTTGCAAAAGCATTCCACCTTTGGCTCTGCAACCCCAGGGTGAGCGGAAGAAGTGGTAGTGCACCGGGCAGGCCATCAGGTATGCCCCGGGAATGTACCGGGATGAAGGCTAGGGAGGAGGAGGATTCCGAAAGAGGCGGCGGTGTTCCAGACATTCAAATACTTTGACCCAATGCCTTTGATGAACTACTGGCCAGTGAGGAGGTCGTTTGGATGTTCTTCCTAAGAGTGGAAGTTCATATAGGGCTGCTGGGAGCGACCGTGGAAGGCATCACTGATGGTGAGTGAAATAGCCCACAGGTGCTGGACGGGCGAACCGGGAGCCGCGGCGGAGGTTGCGGCAGAAGATTGTACCAACAAAGCGGACCGTACATGACTGCTACCGGTACGCCGAGAGACAAAAGGAGAACTGGACAGCTGCTATTGGCCCTATTGAGGCGAACGGTTTCAAATCTGGGCGCCTGGGTATTCCTTCATACCACTTCATATCATGTTTGAAATGAGAACTAACGTTTGCAGATGGAGCCGGCACAATGACAAAAATGGTGACAACAGACGATGGAGGACATATCCTTATCCCAACAATATACAGAGATTTCGTGGAGGTTTTCAGCAAAGCCAACGCGGAGACACTCCCGCCTCATGGGTCAATTGACCATGCAATTGATTTGGAGCCCATCTACGATTTGCCATATGCGCGGATTACAATTGAGCAGAGTTGAGTCGAGCAGAGTTTTCAGTTAAGTTGAGTCGAGCAGTATTCACGGAATTGCGTGGAATAAAATCACGTGCTCATGAAGCTGGATCATGGATTTGGACTTAAAGCTCCAATGCCAGATGGACGCATCGACGACTGGGTATTTTTTTATGATGCACAATATGTCTCCGGAGGCATTATGGGACTGCGATGAATAGTCAACACAAGGTGGACATTATGGAGGTTAGTTCAGATGACCTGTAGAGGGCTTACAGAGCTTCCGGAGCAGTCACGGAATGCGGCCCATACGAGCGCAATAACGCCCAGGGTGGAAACGAATGGCTTAAGTCAGATGGATTATGGCCGGAGTGGGATCGCGGCCAGAGAGGGATTGCGGCCGGAGATGGATGAAATAAGACAGATCCCATCCGGAGATATATCGCTGCCAGACATGGATCTCGACTGTATCTGGATGGATGACTGGAGGTGGACAACCGGAGGCGGATGACAGGAGATGGATGTCAGGAGATGGATCACGGGAGACGGATGACAATCAATCTCCTTGCCCATTATGAAGATATTGGGATTATGCGAACTTATACTCTTCGCAAAATGACTTACTTTGATATCAAGCTATGAAGTCACAATCGAGCGCAGATATACAGATACAAGATATGCGGCCGGTGATATGGTTCCAGCAACTACATGAGCGAGTTGCAATGCTGAATACGATCCCAACTTTGCTTCGGTGACCCCGAGTCACACTGTGAGAATGCCGATACCGCACATCATGAAACCCAACAAGATTAATCCATGGCGGAGCAATGATCCTTACAGAGGGGGATGACAGTGCTGGAATCGCAACAACCCCTACTGCGAATAATTACCGTACCAGAAGTGCAGCATGTGCAAGGTTAAGTCTTGGCGATCCCGACTGAGTCTCAACAATTCTGAGATACACAGCTGCAACTGGAAAATCAACTTCAGAATCGTGCGTAACCAATCGATATGGCACCTGAAGAAGCCGTAATGGATTAGTAGTCTACACAGCGATAATGTTCAAACAGGGGATGACCGTACCGGAATCAATACCAACCCCTACTGCACACAATCACTGTACCAGAAGTGCTGGGAGGAAGCACCTTGGAGCGCACTTACCGGCAGAGAATCGCAGCTGGAGATTTGTCAACAAGTGTAGCTTGGAAGAGATCACCAGCAGTCAACAAGCAAAACGACAATGCGTATACCCAGAAATGTGATAGCAAGCACACCTGGAGAAAAAGCGGAAAGCATACCCGGAGGAATGCTGGCGAGCAATTGGAGATGATAAGTGCACCGAGCACAGGGCGGATGTCAAGTGTACATACATGTGCACCAACTTGGAGGATGATCAGTACGACTGCAAGAGAACCGGAGAGATGATGAGACGATCAAGCGAGTTTGATCTATGCCAAAGGAGTGCATATATGTCTACCAAAGCAGTTCTGAACGCGACCGAAAATGATCGCCGAAAATACCAAATTGTCTACCAAAAGGCATCGTGAGAAACTGTCACCAAACGGCATCGCGAGAGACCATCAGCGAATGACATCATGAGAGGCAGTTGAGACAGCGACCGAGAGATGATGACTGAGAGTAGCGATCGAGATCATGGCCGAATCACTCCAAATCGGGATTGAATAAGAGGATTATCAGGAGCCCTCTACCGATGGCACCGACTGGGATGTTTACCAATCGGCCTCCCGGAATGCATGCCGACTGACCATACTGGAGGCCTACAAGCCTGCTTGGCCGATGGGGAAAGAGGATGAATATAACTACTGACGGGCACTGTCTATGCACGAGGGCCCAGCAGAGCACAAACGCGCCCGAATATATATAGTATGAATGACCATTTCATGAGAAGCTTACGAGATAGATACGATGTCATACGCTGGCAATGATACCGAGAGCAGAAGCTACAATCCATGCCGAGAACTTCCAAAGCAGCAACAATGGTAGCTGATGATCTGGGCCCGTGGAGTTGGCCAGGAGGAATTGGAAGAGCTCGAGTGCTATCACGGTTGAATGTATAGTGAGTATGACTGGATACCTTGATGGTAACAAGTTAGATATACCGGTGTCATGGCGATGATGAGCAGTGAGCGGAAGTCACCATCGACGCCGCCGAGTCAAGACTAGGCTCATACTGTGATCGGGGATTTCACCCAGATTACTGTGTCCAATTCTGACAGTGACCTAGACTTGGTACAGGTTACGCATGCGAGGTTGAGTGCTCGGATGCCGGACCTTCCGGACGTGGAGATATGGAGGGCGCTGTTACTTTGGATGTCTCTTTTTTCTCTTCTCTTCTCTTTACTTCTTTACTTCCTTACTTCTTTACTTCTTTAGATATCAGCCCAGTACAAATGGCATCAGCATGAGTTTTTACCACCTCCGGAGAGAAGTCAAGTGGAGGTGGAGTTTCCATATGCGCCAGATCCATTGAATGGCTACCATATGGGACGGATCGGTTGTGGGACCTGTGGGTCCGTACGTTTTTGTACGTTGAACGGTTATTTGATTGTTTCTATTTCTACCCTTGTACGGGTTTATAAAGCACAGGAGGTCTGCACCTGAAGAGGGGGATAATGTAATGGCACGGCTGCACGTTAAGTGTCCAGGGCCAGGTGACACCAGCTTGATATAGTTGGCTCGCCACGAGCCTTAGATCTTTAGCGATGATCTTACCTCAACTACCTTTATACTACTCTACAATATTGACATCCACGTTTGAAACCATATGTGCTGATATACATCCAGACGAGGCCATACACGGGCGTATGCCTTTACACCTGACTACGATTCTAGGATCTTGGCTTCTCCCACATCCCACACTTCCAACTCCATGGATCAACGGGTACTCGGAACTAAGAATGGCAGGTGACAAGCATGCTGCAAAGTGGTTGATTGGTTTCCTTTGACGAAATCATTACCGCAACAAGCTAAAGAGCACTCCGATTTCCCTAATCATTCTGGCTAAATCTTGGTCGGTAAAAATACCAAACTATCAATCACCTGATAGCCATACACGGAGTCGTATCGCTGCCACTATGCCTTTCCCAAAAACAAACCTCCCAATGATTAATCGAAACATCATGCAATCTGTACACAGCCCTTCATGCATGAATGTGACCAATGTAATAATAAAATAAACGAAACACCATGATGTGACCCAATACCTCACCAAAACACTCTGAATCTTCACCCATCTGTCCACCCTCCAAAGTGCCAGAAAAATTCCCACCCAAAACGTAAATCTTTGAAGAACCATCCAGCCAGTGCATTCCATCCACAAAATGAATCATTTGCAGCTGGGCGGCTGCTTGTACACTTCGTTTTGGCCAAAGAGCCCACAGCGGAAGGATTGGCCTTGTGATCGTGCTAGCATAGCCACGCCCCATCCTCCTCAGCAACACAGCTTTGTTGATAATTGGCAAAGCGACGAAGAGCACGGTGTCGGATGCCTGCAAGGTGTCATTGCTGCCTGATACTCATGCTTTGAAGCTACATTGCGAACTTTTGGAAGCTAATTTTGGGTGTCGGGTAGCATCTCAGATTTGGGCCCCGGGTCTCCGCATTGTCAGCTGATTCCACCCCGATATCGTCGATCATATCCTCCGCTGGAGGTGGCAGGATCTTATCCAGAAGGAGGTAGCTGCGGCCACCACGCATAGGTGTCTGGGCACCAGATGTGCCATCCGGGTGTTTGCCACAATACTTGACCGAAAAACGCTTTGGGTTATTCAATTTCATCGCCGCCTTTGCCCATCCGGCAGCAGTATGGATATCGAAGATTGGTGTAACATCATTCGCGTGCGGACCACCATCTCTGTTGGGCTCCTCACAGCATCCCCACAGCTTTCGGATTTTCCAGATGAGGTCTGCCAGACCGGTAATTACAGCATTCCCAATTGACAAAATGATCGTGTCAATGATCGATGCAAGTATCGCAAGTATTGACTCAACCTCCCCTGGCAAGTGCTATGAGAATAGCTGAGGATTATGTTCACCCACCCTCATCCCAGCAATGTTGGGATCCACATAGGCAATGGTAAAGCGAAATAGCTCAACAAGCAAATCGGTCGAGGCATTGCAGCATGCCTTTATCAGCGAAGACCAGTGACCCGAGGTTTCTTCCTTGTCATCTGCTGTATGAACATATCCTCAGCAAGAGTGAAACAAGTGTTGGGGCGATGAAATACATTCCGCTGTGAACAAATTTTCTCTTCTTAAACGAGGTTTTGTCAATCCTATTCCTCCTTCGGCAAAGACCAACCTCCGCAAACTTGTCCAGTGCTGCCTTGAATTTCTGACCATCAAGGATAGTCTTGTCTGCCATATACTGTTTTCAAAGCGGCCTGTTCGACGCCAGATCACTGATTCCAGTAACCCAATGATCGATTAGGAGATCCAATAGCTCGGTGCTGGCGCCTTGTTTGCTGCTGATTCTCATGGACTGGGAAATCTCCCAGACACAGTCCCTCACTTTATTATCTTTCTGTCGTGTTTTCAAGCCTCCCTTCTCCTGCTGAATCCCCATGGTTTCTGCTGCCCATTGGATGACTCCAACATCGGTGTTCTTGGCCCAGACATGGACTTGTACAGTCGGCATCGGGATTGTATTAGCATCTGGGACGGCTGATTTCGGCAACCAGAAGGCATCTCATTACATTTTGGTTCTCAACTGTGGTGAATGTTTCAGTTGTCGATATCAAATGGTTGTTACTCCAAACCTGAATCGGGAGTGTTCAATATATCGTCAACGGTGATGCGGAGTAGTAGTAGAGGTGAGAAGGGTGTGTTGAAAGGTCTCGAGATTCTCAGTCAGGTGGGCAGGCAAGGCGAATATATATATGGGCTTGAAGGGGTTTTCTTGATCCGGCGACATCATCTTGGCTGCAATTCAGCTAGGAAACATGTTGCTTAGCAACATCTAAGCGCCCTGATTCATCGACTGAACACTTATGTTCATCACAATGTCACCTGAAAGCATGCTCTGCAGTCATACGTCACTCCTTTGTCCTTGTTCAAGATCTTGTACCCCTCGATGACGTCACTGGGTTGGTATCTAAGGACAATCCAAAGTTCATGTAAGGTATGAACTTAACACAATGTGACAACCACAAATCAGGCAATTGGTGTAGGAGGGTCTTATACGGGTGCGAAACAATTGCTGCGATTAGCTGAATACAGATGCGGAATGAGTTTGGCAATCCAAGGGATGTTGAAAATGAGAGTCCAATTGAACACTTTGCAAATGTGAGAAGGAGAATGAGAGAAATCTTATGAGAGTGGTAGAACCCCTATTTGGATAAAGTACATTGAGGTGCAGCTTTTTCTGAGGACCAGCCAGCTTGCAAATGTCTTAATAGCGAAAGAACAGTCAAGATGATGATTTTGCAATCGAGCATGATAGTATTCCACTTCCATTTGTTCACGAACCGCATTGTGCACCTTTTCTTCAACTTTTATATGAAGATTCCAGCAAAACAGAAGCCGACAGTGAAAATGCCTGTACCGATCCAGAGCAAACTCCAGTTCAGACATGTATTTATGGTACACCACATGCAGACAATGGTCTAGCCAGCAAGCCAATTAGTAACAAAGAATTTCGTTATCTTCGACTCAGAGCCAGATCTATAGTCACCATTTTCCAGCAATGAGAAGTATCAATTAGCGCACGGGTGCGTCAAGCACAACTTGAGCAGAGCTGCCATCAACGAACTTTTCCGGATCCCTACAGAGGCAACCATCAGTAACTTCTCCTCCTCCCACACTGTATTCGACAGGTAGAACAAAATGTCCTGCGCGATGGGCATCGACTCCTGGATATTAGGCAAAGTGTGTAACAATTGTTTGGCATATGCAAACAACTATCGCGATGATGATTACATACGTTTCTTCTACTGCAATCCAGTTGGATGCATTGTGTTCCTCATGCAACAGCCTGCGTTCAGGGAACATATGTAGTATGCTCCACCAAATGAATTCAATGAAGCTGAGGAATGTATCTATTCAGAGGTGAAATCAAGGGACTGGTGGTGGAATGAACAGATACGTTGGTTGAATTTTGTGATAGCTAAGATGAGTTTGACCACTTCAATTGCTACTGCGTCCCCTTGGAGGTATGATTGTCCCTGTATTCAGCAGTGCAGACCAGACACATCATACAAACTATTCAGGTGACAAGACAGAATGTCCAGTATATTTGAGTCTCAGAAACATCGACTCGACGATTAAAATAAATCCTTCAAATTTTGCAAGCATCCTGGTTGCCCTTCTTCCTGTTCCTCCGAAATGTACTCATCAAGGACATTTAAAGACAACTGCCGTGGAGGAACAACGAATCCACAATCGAGAGGATTTAAGGAATGACTTCGAGCTTATTTTTTGACCTTTCGACGAGCATGTCAACATTGGAAAGCATATCATTGTGCAGATGGTTGTATGTGGCAATGTTATCCTGTCATCTGTGCATGGACGGCTAATTTCGTCGAAAACATTCAGTGGCACTCAATCAAGCAGCCCCATCGCCCTCTGTGTGAAGCACCGAAATCATCTTTTGGAGATGTGAATTCATTGTCGTCACAATTGAAAGAGAATTGTCTATACTTCCAAAAGATGATAATGGCCATTCAGGGAGATAGAATGGTGAGACGGGAAGCAAGACAATAACAGGAAGATCGAGCGGTTGGAACCTCAGAAGGCATCTTCTGGAATATGACTTGCATCTCCCCGACGACTATTATAGTACCCGATATCCTTCATACCATCTATCTCAGTATGCTTAAGCATTTGATGCACTGGGTAACGTCCTTCCTTGAACAATATTCCAGGATTGACAAATGCAACCAGCTCTGGGCGATGATGCCTCCATATCCTGGCTTCGCTCGACTCAACACGCCATATAGCCAGGTGACGCATTGGAGTGGTAAGGAGATGAAAGCACTCATGCGCGTGATGTTTCCAGTTTTTGCGGCAACTCTTTTGAACCCTTCCACATGCCAAAGGATTCCCTTCACAGAAGCCCAGTTGTGCGTCAAGAACGTAGTGTATTTTCACATTATGGCACAGTACCGGTACCATACTGAAGCCACGACCGAGTACATGGAGAATTATCTCCTGGAGTTTCATTGTCACAAGGATGTGTTCAGTCAATTCCATGCCCGTAAATCTGCCAAGATGGTCTCAGAATCCTTGACAACGCAGAGTAGTGTGGACAAACAGGAGGAGTGGGAGAGTGACCCCACTTGGAACAATCTTTCTTCAGCTGCAAAGCGGCGTCGTGTTGATGAAGATAAAACACAGATCAAGTCAGATATTGCAGAACATCTTGTTGATGAATCGGATTTCAACTTTGTGAAGATGCATCTCCTGAACCTCTTCTCTGCCCACACCCGCCAGGTTGGCAACCACTTAAATGCAAGCTCTGAACTCCCAGAAGGAGCAGTAATGGATCATAAACATGCATTCCAACAATAGAACCATCATGAGGACACCTTTCAGATTGTGCAAACGAAAGCCTGAAAGGAGGTGTTTCAGTATTGAGTGCTGAATGGAAATGCTGTAAAACATTGTCGCAATGATCAAATGCCTCTAACCAAAGCACCTATCAAGCAAATGACGAAAAACCTGCAACCAGAAATTACGACCCTTGATGACTTGGCCGAGTGGTGTGCAATACCAAAAGGGGAGCTACAGAATCACTTTGCTTGGTGTTTCAAGAGGTTTGCCAACTTCACTGACTATGTCGAGCATGATCAGTATTTGAGTCATCTCAACAATGCAAGATACATTCCTTATAATGCTGTAACAATTCTGGTGGCGTCTTTTCAATTCAACACACAGACCGTTCATATGATTCGTTGCACTGGGTCCACAAGGTGGAGAAAGCATAAGCCACCAAGACATCTTAGAGTGCTTCTCTGGATGGGGACGAGTCAGGATAGCCACTTGAAGTTGCCTGATGGAGGAATTCCCGCCAGGTTGAACTGTCATTTCATCATCGAGGATGCTGAATCCCGCGTTACTGGGCTTCTTGCCTTGGTTCAGATGATTGCAACCGGGCCGATGCGTCAGACTGCTGGTAAGGTGATTGTCGAGCAGAGACATCAACCTGTGATGCAACCTTTGCATGATGGAAGCTACCGTTGTAAGCCTCAGTTCGGCATTGAAGTCAGTTATAACGTTGCTATATACACGATCTAATGGGCTGTACACCTTCCTCCGCTGACGCCGCAGCCAGATAGCATGCAGTGGTACTTGAGCAACACCATTGAGTTGAATGATTTCAATCTGTTTTGCATGTGGATTATTTGATTCGATGCTTGAAGGAATCGTTGCAGTCATATATAGAAATCTGATGAGAGTTTACTCTGAATTTTTGTGATGGGAGTTGTGCAAGCTTGTGTATAATCGATGTCTCAAGGGATTAAGTATTTCAGAATATTCTTGAAATCAGTCGAACAGTTCCAAAAACCATTGAAACGATTACAATCTAGATGAACAACATGAAACAAGTGCAGTGAATTGACTTAAATGACTAAGCGAGTGTTTGAAATGTCGTGACGACGTGATCACATCATTGAACGCTTCGAAGCATGATGGAAGATTGCATGTCAGTTGCAAGGATTATTTGAGGAAAACATGGAGAAGGATAACCGCATCGGGTGCATTTTTGGAAACTCATTTCGCTTTTTGCTGATGTGGAACCTAATGAGAATTATGTAGCTGAGTCAATGCATAATAACTGATATGGCAGGCAAGATACCCAATCTGACAGGTATGAACACTGACATGAGGTAATCTATATCTAATCAGGTAGGTCACACCATTGATTTTACACATCCCCTCAAATCTCCCCATATTGTTCTCATCTTTATCCCCCCTCTGTTTCTTCCTCATCTATAACTCAATAATTACAGGAAAACTGAAACTTAAGTCATTCCACTCTAACTTTCCCTGCTAGGATCATGAGTTAATGCTGACTACAGCATCCACCAATCATTGACTGTCTCCCAGCAATTTTTTCTTTATTCACACATGTTCCTGAGTTAACTCCAGAATGTAGTTTCTGCTCACATCGTACCTCCCTACCAATCAATCATTTCCACCCAACTCTCCACATATTAGCCTGGAGCCAAATTCAACTCTCATCACATTGTGACAATTAACAGTTCACTAGTAATGCGAGTCTGAAATCCAACCATACCTCCATTCTGAACAACCCCCTCCCAATACACTTCCTTCTGATTGACCAGATCCCCAGCGACAGCCTCCTGATCAACCACCTCCGAATCAACTGCAGCTGGAACAATGCCATCCCCATTGAATGGTGTCCATCTGAACACCTCCCAAGTGACCACCTGCCAGTTGGCCGTCTCGCAACTGATCAACTTCCAATTGACCGCCCACTGACCGATAGCCTCCTCATTTACTGTAACCGAATCAACTGCCCACTGATGAACAGCATTCTGATCAACCTCCTCCCAATTAACCACCTTCCACCCAACCACCTCCTGAGCAACTGCCCCCCAATTAACAGTGTTCCAATCTTCTGCCACTTCATCAACTGAGACCAGAACAACCTCCTCCAGATTGACCACATTTCTGGTGACCACCTCCCTGTCAGCAGCCTTCAAATCACCCTGCTCCCGAGTGACCACTGCCCGATTGACCGTCTCCCGCTTGACCGCCTCTGAATGGACCACCCAGTAATTGACCACCTTCCAATCAAACACCTCTGCATTAACTGCCTCCCAATCAACTGCCTCCCAATCAACTGCCTCCCAATCAACTGCCTCCAGATTGACTGCCTCTCAGTATATGTCAATGAATACCTCCACTTTCACTCACTCACCATGTCAAAGTGCATCTGAAATTGTGTTTCAATACTGCCCCCAGTGACACCCAATCACAGCCTCCAAGTGAACCTCCAAACATTCACCATCCCCATCTCCAAGTGCATCTTGCAACTTGTTCAATTGCTAACTCCCAGCATATCTTCCCACTCGCTTGACCACGTCCTCGAAGTGCATATCATTCCTTGCCCACCTGCCATGTCCAGACATGCCTCTGATCACACTCATTTACTGTCTACTGTTAGTACTGATAGACACTGTGTAGATTGATAGATACATTGATACATAGATATATAGATAAAGCAATAGCTGGATTAGAATACACAATGAATAAAGAAGTTTAAAATTATCTAACAATGAAGTGTAACTATCATTTCCAGATATACCAGTAGCAATTCAATATACTCCTAAGCATGTTGCCTGCATTTCTAGGTGCCCTTGAGATTGTGACTAGTTTTCCTCTATCCTTACAGATTTGATGCCAGCGCTCCCAGGTGCACCTGAAGGCCGCTTCATCAGTCCAGTCAACTCTGGGATTTGGCCACTCTAGGATTCTGGTCTAACAACTCCCACATGGTCCCTGCGACAGAAATTGAGTTTCTTGATGAGAAAGATGTGTTGAACAAGATACCTCACCTCGAAATTGATATAAGCAAGTGAGAGAACAATATATTGTATATTTTACCATGTGGATGGATGATGATTACCCTGCAGATATGAGAAATGTTGAAAAGCATTTAGTTCTGAGAAACTTCACAAAGAATGCTAAAATACCTCAGGATTATAAACATCATGTTGTCTGGACAACCCAACAATATCATGTAACAATATTCTAGCAGGCTGTTGACTGCTATTTGGCAAGTACAATACCCATCCAGAGTAATTGTCCATTCCCTAGATTTCCTCTAATTGACAGTGTATTGGGTAAATGAAGCTGTGACAACTGCCAGACCTTCACCCAAATTGATCGTCATCTGTTGATAGTATATACAACATTCAACAGGATGGTCATACTGGATAATAACAACAATAATATTGAAGGTATCATGTCCACTCCTTTCAACCTGGTATAAAAATTTACCATCATGGTAGTACAAGAGAACATAGATAGAATCCATACTTCTGAACTTAGTACAAAGTGTCTGGAATGTAATTGGTGAAGATGAATCAGATAACATAGATCGAGAGAAGCTGCAGGATGTGCAGCAGGAGGAGGAAGGGGAAAGAATGGAAAAGGTACCAGGGATACCAATGGACTGGGACACATTAGAACTGGAGTATATGCAACTTACTAATAATACAACTTTGGAAATCTCCTCAAGCCGAACAATCAATCAGGAGAATACAAATTGAGTGATTAATTATATGTGATTATTTGATCACCTAGCCGGTGATTTTGAGAACATTGGCTCTACTGAACTGGATTCAGCCTATGTCCCTGATATGAAATCGCACAGCTGGGACCAGGTGGATAATCCTGAAGCGGACAGGTGAATCTCTGCACTTGTCAGAGTGGTTACAGTTTGAGCTGTAAAGCAACTTTCAGAGCTTAGCCACTGTTAGAGCTACAGTCAGTAAGGTTGTCAAAGTCATTCAAATATCATTACTGCTGTCAAAATACTAGAACAAAGCTAATTCGACGTTCAAAGTACCGGAGCTAATTCATAAGCAGGGATTTCTCTCAGAATACTTGTAGCAGTCAAGGGCAGTACTTGGCATCACCATGAAGATCAGAAACATGAAACCACTCTACAAATTCATCCAGTTGCAATCTCCACAAAGTACTGCAGTAGATTGGATTACATACAAGGAGAATAGCATAGTACAGGGTAGTTTATTGGCTGATGACCGTGGTACAGACATGGTTAGATCCTGTTGTACTCATGGAATACACCATTCACCCAACGTTAGGAAAATGTAAAATGATTTAGAAGTTATAACTGAACAACTTAACAACTTGGAACAGCAACACCAATCGTTCCTGGTGCTACCAGATTGTTCGTAACAGGCTGAAAAGCAAAGCAATGTAGTTTGAGGTGCTCTAAAACTATGCTCTGGTGCTTCTCAATATTTCTGAGGTTGTGGGACAGAATTGAAGGATATCCTGAGGAGTGAATAGTTGTCTTCAAGATGCTACAAAATCAAAATATTAGGTTGTACAAAGATCAGAGCTAATGGGACAATTAGTTGTGTCCCCATGACTATTCCACTACCCTACAAATCTGGAGCCATTCACTTGGGGAATAATAATCATAATGTCAGTATCAAATCGTAAAAATCGATATATTAATTTACTATAGTTCATGTTCATTTATGTTAACTACGGTTCCAACCCGCAAGAATGGTTCTGGGTTAGGGTTGGAACCAGAAGTGAACTGTTGCAATGGTTTTACCACCTGAAAAACCCGGACCATTGCTTTTAGGCTGGCTTCAAACTAAGAACCTGGCACTTGCAAGCCCAGATTTTTCGTTCCAATTAGGTATGTGAGTTCAGATTGTATTGCAACATGATCGATACATGGATTATGCTGTTTTAGGAACTCCTTCACTTGCTGGTCTCCAATTCCGAATCAGAGCAATTTTTGTTGAGTCTCTGTTGAAAATCCACGAATTCAGTCCTATTTTGAGTGATATTTCATAGCAACCCAATGAATATTGATCGGATTGTAAATTGGAGACCAGGACGTGAAAGAGCTCCTAAAGCTGCATCATTTATGTGTATACCATTTCATGATACATTAAAAACTCGAAAGCCTAGTTGCAGCCAACATTGTAGCATTCTCAAAATCGAGCTGTGGTCCGGTTCCAACCCAGCCAGAGACCCGCAGTTTTAGGTCAGGTCCAGGTTACAACCCTGCCAAGAAGCAGTGGATCGGGATGAGGTTGGGTCTGGAAACGAACAGAACCGTATTTGGATTCCGAACCCGGACAGCTGGGGGGTTACCCAGACTCATTTGTAACACTAATTATATACTTTAATGAATTTACAGTCCAGTAGGAATATACATTGAAATCAATATTTACTAGCCATACAATATCAATTCTGTGTGATGTAGTATTCTCTCACACCAAATGTGCCAGTCCAACTAATACTCCATGTCATACAGTATGGGTACTATTGGTCTGTTTGACAATCCCGATGAACCAATTAATACAATCAGCCCAGTCACACACAGTGTTGTGCTTTGTTGTAATCACCACATATTCTTAAGCTTGAGAATACAATATCTATTGTTGAGTCTTTTTGAACCTCTCAGATATAGTTGATAAATGTTACTAGGTTTTTCCGAAATTTGGTTGATCCTCTTTGGTCAAGTGCAGCTAAAGCATATTTCCGCGGACAAAGCAATGCAGCCTTCGATGGTGTTATTGAGCACATTAACTTGTATTTCCTTATAATGGACCCAGATGTTTTGAAAACCAGGCATGATCCATTGGTCACTATTGTTATATTCTACCTTGGAACTAAGTCCCAGACACTCAACATCAGTAGGGTTGTGACATGCTGGATGGTAGTATAATAGTCCATTGAGGAATGTAATAAATGTACCATCTATAAGTACATTCTGATTTTATCTGAACACTGAACAATCGACTTTAACTTCTCGGTCGGCTTGAATGTGTGAGCTGAATAGTTATCGAAAGTTGAGAATACTGAAACCTACAGATCCCTGTCTGAGTGATGATAATTTGGTACTTCTGAACACTCCATGGACATGTGTTTCTCTTAAATGTTGTAACTGTTGAGATTGAGAGCTAAAACAACTTCTCCTGATAATGCAGGAGATGTCACAGATGGACACTGCATGTAATTTGCCATATATTGGGAGTGGACTGTGGGTTAATATCTTTTGCTGAGTCAAAACAACATCAGTCTTGAAGTAGAAGATCTGCCAGTGCTTCCTCATTGAAGTCAGCACCAGGACACTGGTCATTTCGATTAAGCATTGATGCAACTGACCAACTCTGTCATCAAATTGATATGCCTCCTGCCCATGACAAATATGAAGCTGTTTGGAAATATTCGCGGTGAGACAGTCAGCAGAAATTATTTGCGAAAGTGATTTTGAAATATCACTCACATGTCAGGTTGTGGATTTCCAAAATGTGTCATGTGCAGTTCAATGGTTTTCTGGGGTGTCTGAATGCCAATAGTGTTCCACTAAACTTCAACTTCCATTATTCCGCATTCCAGGTATTACAATGAACGATCTTCACATCCTGGTCTCGGATGCAGTCATTATTATGTATTCACAATCTGGTGGCTCCATTCTCAGAATAGAATAGACTGTTCTGAAATTTGACACACTGGTTATGGGTTATGTCTGCTGCATAGTGAGCCACTTCTTCTGCAGCAGTTTGCATTCGAAGGTGGTTGTTTGGTTAATATGATTCTGGGTCATGTTGCCTTAATCTCAGTGTTATTTGATAGATGTCACTCCTGATGTTGGAAAAATGTATTGCATTGCTTACATTTAGTAGGTGTCACCAGATGGATTTCATGCTGCTATCACACTGTAGACTGCTGTCAATCAGTATCAGACAATGAGGTTGCTAGTTGGAGGGAGGCAATCAGGCATGTGTGAAACAGCCTTTGATTTATTGTAGTAACTATTTTGGCTGGTATATATGGATATCCATTGCCAGATGAAATTTATGATTCTTTAATTTTTGCAACTGATGGGATCCTGTTGCCCACTGTTGATCCCCTTAGGCAATTGCAGACTTTGACAGGTTCTGTGCTTCAAAAAAACTTTTCCCGTGTTAAAATCACATCATTGCATTGTCTAGTGATTTGAGTGATAGCTTTAATTGAATTTGTTGGGGAACAAGCAGAGAGTATCCAGATAATATCTGCACTGCTCCCGCTACCATTTCATCAGAGGCTGTTCCTGCCACACTGATTTTGATGTTACGGGAGCAAAAAAACCATAAAGTCCAATTTACGACTAGTGTTCTGATTATTCCTCAAATTTCTTTCCCTGTGCAGAAGCCCCATTTGAATGACTCCAATGTTTTATAGAAGTGATTGAGGCCTGAATATTGTGGTACAAATGCAAATCAACAGTCAAATTGATCATTGTTATTTCTACTTTGCAGGTATTTCCGCAGCCTGTTGAATATGTTATTAACTACTTCCTCAAGCAGCTGATGCATTTCATCAGGCAGCTAGCGGCAATAGCTATTGCGGGGAAAGTTTTGCCAGAACTGGTTCACGATTGGGTGAACACAAGAAGTGAGCAGAGTGTCAATATTGATGATTTTGCCTGGCTCTGAGTTCGTATGCTGATCATGGAGCTATCGCGTGGTCGAATTGTTGAATTCTGCATCTGCACACTATTAGAATCTTTGTCAAAGACTTGCTAGCAATTCAACATTTGAGCAGTATGATACTTCGGGTATATGAGACTTGAGCCATATGAGACTTGAGCGATATAATACTTCAGCCACCATATTATATCCCAGATATTCCTTGACGCTGGCAGCCATAAATCCTAAACTTTGTTTCCAGAATCAATTAGCAGATTTCGATGTCAAGCTAGAACCAGTTATGTCAAGATAACTGTATGGGGGACATTCAAGTTCCATCTAGATTGATTGATACCTGGTCTGTATTTATGAAACTATTCGGGGGACATGGAATCAGCTGCAGACCAACATCATTGCAATTTTTAGAAGTGCAGCAGATATCTTTTGAAATAGTGCCAATTGGCAGAAACAGTGGCCAGGAATGTTGATTGTGGGAAAATTGGTCCAGTAAGTCTTGTTGGATGCACAAATGACTGGTACAATTGTCACTCGAGCAGGAAGTTGATCTTGTATTTCTGACAACCAATCACCCAAGTTGAACTCACCGTACATATACCCACATTCTGACCGTGAAACATGCATCGAATCAACAGCAATGTGTTTCTGACATGGGAGACTTGTCGGAAGGAACTGCATACATTTACTACTATCCCTGCGGTTAAGCTTTCCAAAACAATGTGAAAGATCTTCCATTTAACCGTCACTGTCTGGCCTGAAATAACCTTTAGCAAGAAGCTTGTATGGTCCATCTGCAGATCAGAAGGATTCGATTTTGAAGTTCACTTATCAATACCTCTGATGGTAATGTGTGTATGTTTTGGTTTGCTATCTGACTGAATATGGTAACAAAAGTTCATATACGAAACAAAATGAATGCCATGCATCTGACAGCACTGGATACCTGCGATGTTTGTTTTATATTCCCGTCGCTTTGCTATACACTTTGCTTCCTCCATTACTGATTACAAATTCATCTCTAAGATAGTGTGTCAGTATTGCATTGCAGGTAGTGGCCTGACCCGGCATCTGGGGGTGATTGGATCCTTCATTGGGAGTATCCTCAGATGGTGGTGGACCAGGTACATTACCTACAGGTATATAATTAGTTGACTAGCTTGTCAATAGCCATTTATGTAAACTTGATAAAGCCAAACCATGATGGTATGTGGCAATTCTTGCCTCCAGGTGGTACATTCCAGTCGGGAAATAGCCATTGATTCATCTATATCAGGTGATGTCGTTGGTGGTGAGTCTCCTGTCAAATCTTGTAAATAAATATTATTTTGCAGATACAATATTTAACAGATTTCCAGCAAATGCTAACAATATTAAATCAACACTCCATGTATATTTATGCAGACAAATCTCAATGATGCCTTCGTGTAGTATGTTAAATATCAGGGAAATTGGTTTGACAGTGCGCAAACCCAGATTAGTATGTCACTTTCACAGCTGCATTATACTTCGCCCAATGTGGGGGAGGGGTAGAATATATACACATTGCAATTAGTTTTCTTTATAAATAAGAATATGTATATCACATTTTGTGTGAGAATCACACAGACTTTCTGCTAAAAACTTCTAGCCAAGATGAGATGATTACTTCATTTATCACTGCGATATACATCAGATATGGCTTATTAGGAACTGCCACAATCACCTCCATTGGCCATATATGATGTTGTTGTAGTTTTGTCAGTTGTACCTACAGTTGAGCCTCCAGATGTATCAAAAGAACATGAGTTGTGATAAATGAATGAATAGGTGAGTATCCTAGCTGTATTTATGCCGGTTCACATCTCACTGAAACCTGATCCCCTTGTAGAATCTTTGATTTTGTAACAATCATTGACAGAATTGAGGATCCTGAGGCAATGAATGAAGCATACACAAACAGCTCAATAGGAAGTAATCACTGTTGATGTTCAACTCACATGCCTTCTATGGTGTGAAGTTCCAGATTGTATTGTTACATTTTGTGTGGAATATTCTTCGCCATGGTTACCTTGAAACTGTGTATAGTTCTTAGTGGGTGTGACAGTATGGCTACACATGATGTGTCCATGGCCGGGTAACACCCACTGCATATACAGTCAGCTCACCATGAGCTGTAGATCTTTAGCAATAATCATATCCTAACTTACCTTTGTACCACTCTATAATATTGACATCCACATTTGCAACAGTATCTACTGATATACCTTCATAAGATGCCATACGCGCGCGTATGCCTTTACACCTTCATCACTGATTATTTTCAGATACATTTTGCATTCTGAATTTCATAACTTACCACTTTCTGATGTGTCACATCATGCAAAGTATCTCCCAGATATACATTGTTCAGAGCACTGATTCCATCAGCACAGTGTGTTGATAATTCTATTGAATGTAAAGTGACAGTAATGAAACCAATGTCATGTGAATTCTAGAGGCCGTTCGGCTAGAGACCTGCCATGACACCTTCGCATAAAAAATTGACCAGAAATGGCAGCAGAAGGTTGCTGAGGCACAGAAGCTTGATAAGTACACTCATTTGAGGGTAACATTTGCAAAGACATTTCCAAGTCAATTCTAGAGGCCAACCGGCCTGGAAATGCATCAGCGACCAACTGAGTCAAAGGCAATCACAATGAATTCATCCTACGAGAACTCAATGGCTATCAAGCACATCATCAATAAGATTTGTAATGTTACAATCCAATTCAGCCAATTGACAATGACAGGGACAAGTCCAGCGAGTATAGGTCCACAAGAGTCGCATCACCAGCGATGCCCAATCCAGTCATTTTCCTGAGACGTCTTTGATCCTTATCCGATAAGCGAAACTGCAGCTGTGCAGAGCACAATTGGGCACCTACCGCAAACAAATTGCAACTGCTGAGGATCAAGGCTGAAATATGAAATAGGTGTGACTGACAGTGATCCACCTCATCATTGGCCGTTACAATCCAATTAGCTTCTATACGAGTTGATAGTGCTCTATGTCACAGATCCTCGAATTTGTATTCTGCAGCTGCTTCGCAAGGCGGACAATGCTATGTACAGTTAGCGAGTTACTGAATCCGCTACGAATTCAGATATGATTACTGGTATTGTTGGTCGATCCTCAGGCAATGAAGGGTCTGCATATGGGAATCACATGGTGTGGGGCTGCTCTGAATGGGTATTACGATGAACTCCGAATGTTCTAAAGTGGCTAGCAGATACAATTCACGATTCTCATTGTCAATGATCATTATTATCATGTCATTGGACGATCAAATCGGATCTTTGTGAGGATGGAGCCATTAGTGCCAACTATATGCCATTTTGTCAAACAAGTCAATGAAAGCAGATCAATCACCAAGAGGTGAATATTGATATGTGCCCATACAATGGCATACACAGAGTGTTTTCAGGAATACAATGGAGATGACTTCAATTTGAACTGTACTCAGAATTGTGAGGATGCATGGGACTACTGGAGGTTGGGCCATTTGGGCATTCTGTGGAGACCAGCAGATTCAGCATGTATTTTGGGTATGTGGAAGTTCCATTGATGTGTCATATCCCCATATGGGAAATGACAATATTGGTTGTTAAACAGTCCCAAATTGGGGTGACCGGTACATGATTCACTGAGTGTGCTTATTCATTCAATTTTGTGGCAGCCATGGTGGATGCACTGTGTTAGCTAGAGATTGGGTTTGGGTTGTCTTGATACAAGTCTGGGAATCCTAGAGGCAACTTGGAATGCATTCTACTTTGGATCTGTGACCCCAGGGTGTGCGGAAATGGTGGCAGCGAGCGAGGTAGGCCATCAGGTATACCCCGGGTGTGTAGCTGTATGTCGGCTATGCTGGAGGCGCATTCCGAAGGTGCCTGTATGTCATATATGAAAATACTTGGAGCTACTCCTATTGACGATCGACTGGCCAGTGAGGAGGTCATTTGCACATTCTTCTTAACAGTGGGAGATTGCACAGGGCTACTGGGAGTGACATTGGAAAGCATTTCTGGTGGTGAGATAGGAACCAGGCACTATACGGGCGAGCAGGGAGCACCAATGGTAGGTGTGGCAAATCAGTGTACCAATGATAAGGATCATAAATAACTGCTTCCGGCACACAGAGACACAAAGAGAGTACCAGATGGTGGGGCTTGGCTCTTTCATTGGTGAACCGTTTTTAATCTGGACTGCTGGATATTCCTCCTCACTGCTTCACATCTATTATGAATTGAGAACTACAATTTGCAGAAGAAGCTGGGACAACAACTATGAAGGTGCCTACAGAAGATGGAGAACTTATGCAGCGATGTATGGAGATTTGGTGGAGATCTCGAGCCAAGCCGAGATGCAGACACACATGCCACATTGGTCAATTGCAATTGATTCGGAGCCTAGCTACAATTTGCCAAATGTGCATTTCAGCCAGTCATCAGAATGACGTGGTGTTCCTGCCATTGCTTGGAACAAGATTACAAGCTCACAAGGCCGGATCACGGATCTGGATATCAACAACCCATGTCAAATAGATGGATCCATGACTGTGGAATTTCTCATGATGGACACTATGTTACAGACTGGACTATGGGACTGCGATGAAGCATCAATGGAAGGTGGACATGATTGAGGTCTGTATTGATCTCCTTTAGAGATCTTAAAGAGCTACTGGAGAAGTCACGGAATGTGGCTGTCATGCCTTTGGTGTTACAGTATATTTCCGGGATCATACAAAATCACATTATGATCCATATATAGATACTTGATCCGAAATCACAAACTATCACTCGGATTTCTATATTGGATCTACCTTCCGGATTTGTTCACCTATTAGTCATATCTCCATTACCCAACCTTTACATCAACTAATCCATGACAACGGTCAAGCCAAGCGCAAATAAGATGTGTACCATCTTTGGTTCAGTACTGGTCGCAACTTCTCTATTCTCAAAGGTTACACCATATTGGGAGGAAAGCTTATTCCTGGTTGCCGACCAAACGACTATTCACTCAGGCTCCAATGGGTCATTCCTAGGGAAATGAGGTGTTGTCAACATCAGACCACCATGGCATCTCGAGATATGCAGGGTCATATGAGAGATCAGTCTTTAACCAATAATCCATATATCGAAGTGCGGTCAACCGAATGGACATGTACCAATCAACCCTTGGTTCGACCACACTCTTTGTGTATGGGCGAATGGGACATGCGATGTAAATGGCCGCAGTGGCGCGGGATACTCTCTGTTCGATATATGGCAAAACTACTCAGTTGCAGATCACTGTATATTTGGCTCCTATAAAGTGTAGTCAAATTAAGTGTTCTGTCATTTGCTGCAATTGTTAAACTGTTACATTCCCGGTGGTTGTATGAGAGGGCACTCTCACTGACTCTTGGTGACACAAACTTATTTGTTGATAATTGGCTTCAGATGAGCTCGTATCCATACGAGGTATCGCCAATGGCAATTGTGTCATAATACGAGCACAATCCCTTGATGAGGTAGTTAATACTCCTGGGAGTTAGTACTTAACTATCAATGGTAGAGGCCAAAGATGATGAGGCAGTTACATATGTGAACTCCAATTGAGGCTTTGGCAGTCTAACAATAGTTAAGGGTGTGGATCATCTGATATATATTCAACAATCCCAACATGGAGGAAGGACATTGATCACAACATCTACAACAAGATCTATCGACAGATACCTATTGACCTTCTCGACCTGGACGTGAAGCCTTACTGTTATTCCCATGTAATATCTATCAGTTCTGCATTGAAGTCAACAAGGAGTCTTTTCCCTTGAAGTCCAGAGTTGTACATTCACTATTCAGTTCTATCTCACAGATATTTCAATCACCTGTGTTTACTTGGTTATTCTTAGTACCTTCATGAAGGCAAGTCGTTGATCAGGAAGTGCGCAAGACGATACTTTGCAGTGTGAAAGAATTCCAAGGTCCAGCCCGATAGTGTGGTGGTTCAGAGGATACTTCTGCTAGGATACTCCTGAGTCAGCACTACTCCTTCTGCTGAGGCGAAACTACTTTGCTGTTTCATATAGACAAGTCGATACTTAGAGTCGTTGGATTCTTCGACAAACGGTCCTCATGTGTAACTGCCTGTTGATGGGACGTTACTTTAGCATCTGTTAGAAGTCCTATAGTCATCACGATAGTGTGGTGGTTCAGCGGATACTTCTTTCAGGCTCTCCTAAAGTCATGTACATCAGCATACTGATAGCGTAGGACGTTACTCTTTAGTCGATACTATCTATTGGGAACAGAGAAATGAACAGTTACGTTGAATTCTTTGGATGTTGATCCTATTACGCATCATGAGTGAAGCGGTATTCATCCTGTTTTTCATCAGTCCGGAACTCATTCGGGGCTTTTATTGATCAGGACCTAGGGTGACTCTCCCAGTGTTACAGCGGCCCATAACAGTGCCCCTACGCAAATGGTCCACACGAATGGCTGAAACTAGATGGATCAGCACCAGCTGATTTGCAGCCAGAGATTGATGTCATGAGATGAACCTAGGCTGGAAATGAATCATGGCACAATGTGGATCGCAACAAGATTGGGATGAATTACTAGAGGTGCATGACATGAGATGGGTCTGCGGAAATGGATCACAACATACGGATAACATTTAATCCCCTTTCCTATATGAACCTCCGAAGTTTCAGTCAAGTGCAGATAGTCAGATATACCATGTACCGGCAGGATGACTCCACCGAGTATGATTTTTAGCACTACCAAGAGCACTACCCAGAGCACTATTCAGAGATGCCGAATTAATAAGCGACCTAACTGAGTTACAATGCCCAATGAAATCATGAATCCGATCTTATGTTACTTGGCTACAATGCCAATACTGCATATCTCGTAGCTGCATGACATATGTTGTCAGCAGAGCAACTATCTCTACAGAGAGGGATGACAGTCCGGAATCACAACCACCCCTAGCAGGTATACATACCCTACTGTGAGTGTAGGAACAAAGTACTTTAAAATGCGTCCTCCAACAGAGAAGACTAGCAAAGGCGAAAAGTTCAACAAGAAAAGTGATGGCAAACACACCTACACATAAATCAAGAAGGCACATGTCAAAGTTACATACCAGAAGGAGATTCCGCCTCAGTCTTGGTGAGCCAGACTCAGTCTTGGCAATCCTGACTCATTGTCGGCAATCCTGACACAGTGTTGGCAATCCCGACTCAGTCTAGGGAATCTCGACTCAGTCTTGGCAATCTTGACTCAGTCTTGGAATCCTAGCTAACTCTCCGTAATCCTGACTCAGTGTCAGCAATCCCGAGATACCCCGCTGCAACTGGATTTCACTCTCAGAATCATGCCTTCATAACCAATATGGCACCTAGGCAGGCAGTAATAGATTAGTCATCGGCAGAGCTACGACGGATAAACGGGGGATAACCGTTCAAGAATCAAAACCAACCCCTACAACAAGAAACTCCAATACCGGAAGTGCTGGGAGGAAGCACCTTACTAGCAACGAATTGCAGCTAGACATTAGTCGATGAGCGTACCTTGGAAGAGATCAGCAGCAGTCAACAAGCATCCATGGAGAAGAGTCAACCAGTGGATCTGGAGATGAAATGCCAAGTGAACTCTGCAAATGACTATTCGAATACCCAGACATGTGACACTACACACACATGAAGAAGGGATGGAATGGATACTCAGAGGAGAGTCGGCAAGCAATTGGAGATGATATGTGCACTGAGCACAGGGCGGATATCAAGTGTACCTAGAAGTGCACCTGATTGGAGGATGATCTGACTGTAAGGGCACCGGAGAGATGATCTGCCAAATGAGTTGAAATATGGCTACCCAAGCAATTCCAAATGAGACGGAAAATGATCTGTGAACATACCAAATAGTCCACTGAAGGGCATCATGGAAGATAGTCTAGAAAACTAGCAAACGATAATTGCCAGAGTGCCTGCAATGGAGGGCATAGGGAGTTAGGATTATTGGAAGTGATCTGCGGAAGGCACTGACTGAAATGTTTACCAAACGGCTTGCCAAACTGAATGCCAAACAACCATTCTGGAGGCCTATAAGCCTGCTTGGCTGATACTAGCGGAGGATGAATATTACTACTGACAGGCACCATTTGAGATCCACCGGCTTGAAGAGATGTTGTCACTGATTGAGGCCGGCCTACAGAGCTATGCACCAGGATCTGGTGAGTCGAAACCTCCTTGCATATATATGCTTCCAAAGCAGCAACAATGATCACTGATGGGAAATAATGACCACTGATGGGCAGAGCCTGCAGCATTGTTCATGAGCAATTGGGAGACCTCGAGTGCTAGTGCACTTGAATGTATGGTGAGTATGACCAGTTACTGGAATGCTTACAAGTGAGATTGAGCGATGCAATTACTGATGGCGATGGTGATGGCGAGAGTGATGTGAAGTGGTGAGCAGATGCCACCTTCGACGCTGCTCTGTCAGAACAAGGTTCTTTCGATCATAGGGCATTTCAACACGATTGTGGAGGCCAAGTCCAAGCATGGCCTACACCTTCCACCAGTAACGAGGGTGAGATTGGATGGTCGGATGCCATACATGCCGGAAGTGGAGATATGGAGCATCGTGTCACTTTTGATGTTCCTTCTTTCTCTTCTGTTTACTTCATTACATCTTTACTGGTTTGGATCTCGGCACAGTACAAATGGCATCAGTACAGGTTTTTACCACCTCTGGACATATGCGATATGGAGTTGCAGGTTCCCTGCACAGTGGATGGGTCGAAATGTGACCATTCGGTACTGATTCATTGTGCGACTTATTGGTTGGTATAATTGTGTATGTGGAATGGGTTTCTGATTGTTTCGATTCCTTTCCTACTGTGGTACAGGTTGATGTTGCGCAGTGGGTGTGCACCTGAAGAGAGGGATAATGTAATGCCACAGCTGCATGTGACGTGTCCAGGGCTGCTTATCACCTCCATTATATATAACCAGCCCACAACAAGTCTTGGATACTGTTAGCTACAGTTCCAACCTGCTAGAACAGTTCTGGGTTAGGGTTGGAACCGGAACCGAACTGTTGCAACAGATTTTACCACACGATTACCCAGACTGTTGCATTTGGGCCAATGTAACCACCAATTACCGGGCATTTCAACCTGACAACTTTCGCTCCAATTAAGTATTTGAATTTTGATCGTATTGTGACAGAATTAATACGTAGATTATGCAGTTCTAGCCGCTCTTTCAACTCCCACTTTCACATTTGCTATTCAACCAATATTGGTTGAGTTGCTATCGAAAACCTATGAATTTCGCACAAAATTTCGCATTATTCCACAGCAATTCAACGAATATTTGTCAGATCACAAATCTGAATACGGGAGGTTGAAGAGCAGCTACAACTGCACAATCGCCGTATTGATCATGTCACGATGTGATCAGAACTCTGATACGTAATTGGAGCCAAAGTTGCAAAAACCGTTAAATGGACCCGCGGTCTGAGTTCAACCAGAGCAAATAACCACAGGTTCATGCCCGGTCCGGGTAACAACCACGCCAAGACCTAGTGGGTCAGGTCCTTGGACTGGTCTGGAACAAAACTGAATCGAATATCAGGTCCAAAAGCGGACTACTGGCGGGTTCCCCGGATCCACTGCTTACACTAGTCTAGGATTAATCGGGATAATCGTATCTTCACTTACCTTTATACTGCTATATAATATTAACATCCACATTTGCAACCATATCTACTGATGTACCTTCATACAATGCCCTACACTGGTGTATGCCTTTATGTCGAGCATCTGATAATACTGTTTCATATATCTGGTATGACCTTTACTGACATGGACCATATCAGAATGAGATTAGATCCAATATCGCAGTATACTAATTCGAGTAGATAGTGTGGTACAGCAGAATATGTCCAACAAATATTTCTTTTTCTCAGCAGGGTATTATTGATTAAAGGTGCAGTGAAACACCACTGTTGGTGACAATACAACAGGATATAAGAGCTTTTAATTTTGCCAAAGGTAACAGCCATCTGCAAGATACTCAAGTACACTTCAATTAAATGAAAATGACATATCACTTCTATATTTGTTTTCCACTCTCCAGTGATCACAATTCATGTTTGACAATCTCTCTCCACTGAAGATAGTAAATATAGCTCTACCAGGTAGTAAGATCGGCTTGGATCAATCAATGCCCAGATAATAACTTCGGATTATAGGAAAATAGTTTCTTGAATGCCAGCAGCAAAGATAGTTCATTTCGGAAACACAGTTGAGATTTTCATTCACCACCTGGGTGTGATTACCCCTCTTTCCGTTTACTATTTCCAGGTACATCCCATTGTACCACTATATACCATTAAAAATGTCACATAGTTCATAAACAACCACATGAGGAAGTGAAGGATGTGTAATTTATAGGCCTCTGTGGGAAGGATATGAATTCCACCAAGGTGGTTATGGGGGATGTCAAATGTCCCCACCTCTGCAGGAATCGGAGCAAGGCACATCAACTCAAGGTGGGCCACGAGTTCCACTAGCACTATTGGGAAACAACCAAGTTATGGTGCCAACATCATTAACTTCTTCTCCAACTGGACTTCCTTGTGGCACTCCTGGACAACCCACCATAAGCTGTACAACTGACTAATTTTCAGCCAACAGCAGAACTACGGACAACTGCTGTTACAGAGATGATGGACTCGCTCCCTCAAGTGGAGGTCTGCTGTGGAAAATATGATGATGATGATGAGAGAAATGATTTGTTGAACATGAGTGGTGCAGAAGGCAGAGTCAAAATCAGACTGGAGCAAACTGAATTTCCTATGAAGCGATTGATGAAAAGGATGGGACTTCGCAACTCTGGTTCATTCAATCAGTGGAGTAATGTATGACTGGCTGGATTATGTAGAAAATGCATTGGGGTGTGATCAAGGAACGTAACCATTACAAACAGCCTTCAGATTGTCATGGCGCAGCCGGCGAGTGATGTTTGGAGATGTACACAGGTATAGGTTCAGGAAGGAAGTGGTGTTAAGGAAAGACACAGATGCTGGGAGACGTCGAGATTCTTGGGTAGTAGTGGCGGTATACTTTGTTATGTTAAGGAAGTGGTCTGAGGTGTTGCGACATTGGGTGATCTGGCATGGTTGTGTTGTAAAGGAATTATGTTGGTGGTGTGTAAGATCACAGTTGGATATTCGGATGGTACATCAAGTCATGAGGAATGGCTCGATGGTGGTTGATAGACTGTATATAAAGAGAGGTTGTTGTATGTTGGGGGATTTCTTGTTGTTGTCTCATTACTCATTCTCTTGTATAGCAAAGCAAGTTACAACTTTGAAACAGGTCTGATTTTGTATTGTTCTGACTCACTCGATACAAACTTTGAGTGCCTTGTTCCAATTACGATATCACATTATCGTTACCAATATCACCTACACCCGAACCTGCCCATTACCCTAGAACGAGTCCATCTCAACGTGCCTGATATTGAATGTACTGTCAACACTGTTTGACCCCATGCATTGATCTTGTTTCGTATTACTGCAGAACGTCCGACAGTTATCTCTCAATTTGCCACCTGTATAGCTGCGATCTTATCGCATTGAATGTGTCTGCATCCTTTGAATGGTTGCAGGTACTGTCATGGACCTTGTTCTGTGACTTGTTGGGTTCATCTTGCACCGAACCATCGGTGGATTCACATTTGCGACAATTGCATTGACAAGTTACCTCGATTGCCCAGATTCGATATCCCTCAGTACCCATACCAATTCCCATATTGGGATGCCCAAGTACGACAGTCATTGTACTTCCCAAATGATTTGGTTTGACCATGCGTGAACCCCCAGTCCTGTTTTGGAACTGCAACCTTTGGACACCTTCCATAGTATCGGAGCCATACATGCGACTCTTTTTGAGCATGAATTGTTGGCCACATATTTTCGGGAGCAATCTGATGATCCCTCCTCCTGGAATAGTAACTGGGCAGAAGCCGCTGCCTATGGAGGAGGATAGGCACTTGATGATCCCATATTCGGAAATAGTTGGACTAAGTATTGGGGAGCCCACACTTGGTTCCACTTTGATTCTGAGCAACACTGTGAGTGTGAAGGTCAGAATTATCCAGGAGCAAACTCGATGGAAAGACATGCACCAGCAGCAACAGAAACAACAAATCCTGTGCCGGTCACTCTGATTTTGATCGAACCCCGGACTCCGACTCCTTCATCGATCGACACCTATATTTCGCGCTGGTAAATCATCTTGATTCGGTGGGTTGTCAGTATCACAACAATAAGATCGGGTGGCTCAGGTGTCTGTGGATGATCAGGCCACCATAGGGGGACTCGTCAACACAAATCTACTGGACATAGAGTTCGCGGAAAGACAAATGATGCAAGAATCAGCACTGGCCCTGCTGAGAAGGGTGGCACAGTATACCGGATCCGCGAGCCTCGTACTGAGTGTTAGCGATCATACAGCACAAATAATCACACTACAGATGCAAATCACAGTCCTACAGGCACAACAGTTTCTACCCCCCCAGTGTGATCATACCGAGATCGAAACCAGAATCATAGTCTTGACGACTGAGTGTGATGAAGCCAGGAGGAGACCCGCAGCCCCAGGGACAAAAGAGGAGCTGCAGGAGAAATTAGCAATGAAGACCCGGGACACTCAGCAATCCGGACAGGAGGTCTGTGGTTTGATCACGCAGTTAGCACTTGCTCTTACGTTGGCAGCCAGGGTGGCACCAGCGGCTCCCCAGGGGGCAGCAGACAGAGACCAGGAATTTCCTGACTCCCCGGACTTCTCAGGGTTGGATCGAACTCAGTTGAGATGCCAGATGTGTCAACTGCACATGGTAAATTGACACAAACCCACCAGCTTTCCCAAAGAACAGTTGAAGATGCTGTACTCATTCAACCACTTGAGAGGAGTAGCCTTTGGCCAGATCTTGCCACACGTCCAGGAGAACGGGGAAATAGAGCTGGATGGCCTACCAGCTTGTATTCAACTCCTGGAAGCAGCTTTTGGGGACCCTGACCAAGTAGCCACCATTGAATAAACGATGCGCGAAAGTAAACAAAAGAATCATCACTTCTCTCAGTATTATGCTGAGTTTCAAGTTATAGCTGCCAACTTGGATTGGAATCCATCGGCCCTCCGGAATGCCCTGTGAACAGGATTACCGAAAGAAATCAAAGATTCCTTCACTTACAGAGATATGCCAGAGCAACTTCCTCTGTTTGTGATGGTTGGTCAGAAGCGAGACAATGAGATTCGGCAGCGACGAGTGGAGATGGCAGCATAAACCAGGGGAGGGACAGGATGTACGTCTTCTACCAAACTGCCTGCACCCCCAAACGATCCAGCGGCAGCTTCAGCTGGGTCAGTTGCCAGATATACCCAACCAGCGCCGATGGATTTCAGTGCAGGTAGAAGAAGGATTGCTGCGGAGGAAAGCGCAAAGAGGTTTGCAGATGGGAGGTGTTTATACTGTGGTGGGTTTAACCACAGGGTGGCAGAATGCACAGCTAGGAAAAAGGCTCAGATGTTCAGAGCAGCTCAAGTAAAGGTGAAGGAAGTAGGAACCGGGGCTGGTTCCGAGGAATCAGAATGAGATTAGCTCAATTGGAGAAGGATGGCTCTTCAGTTGATGGTAAATGTTTTGTATTAGATGCTGTCAAATGTATTGGAATTTCGTGATTATCAGTTAGCAAGGTGGAGGTATTGGAAGAATCAACGGAAGGAAAACATTTAGTTCTGACCTGCACATTGACCATGATTAACCAAGAGATACCTACACATGTGCTGATTGACTGCGGAGCTACAGGCATTGCATTTATGGATCAAGATTATGCTCGCCATCATCAGATACCACTCCATGAATTCGAAAAGAAATGACAAGCTGCCGTCATTGACGGAAGACCTATAAAATCTGGGGATACTATGCATATTCCAAAAGTGGGGATGACAAATTCAAGATCATAAGGAACAATTACCCATGTTTGTTACGAAGTTAGAACATTATCGAAATGTCCTACGGATACCGTGGCTATGATTGCTTGAACTGGCAGTGCAGTTTGCATCGATTCCGGTTACCTTTGGATAACAGTATTGCATTCCATGCTGTCATGATACACCTGTTACGGTACAAGAAGTTACAGAGGAACCGCCGGAACCAGTTTATCCCCTGGGAGGGGGTATATTCACACCACAAATATGACCACAGCAACCATTCGGCGGACATCTTGTCATGGTCAATGGATATTCGTTCTTTCGAACAGGCAAAAAGGGGAATCATACGATAATTAAAGCATCTCGCTATGATATGGATAAGGCTATTGAGGCAAAGCACCTCAAGGAACGACCCTTGGAGGAAATTATTCCCAAACAGTATCACGAGTTTTTGCCTCTGTTTAATTAAGTTCTAGCAGATCGACTTCCACCGCATTGTACTGGGATTGACCCTGAAGTACACTTCAAGGAAGGTGAAACACCAACATGAGGGCCTCTCTATTCAATGTCAAGAGCGGAGTTGGGCGTACCGAAGGAGTGGCTGGACAATAATCTGTCGATATGGTTTATTCGCCAGTCATCATCACCCGTTGCAGCACCCGTCCGTCCTGTTTGGAAAAAAGCCAGACAGGAGGCTACGGTTATGCATCGAATACATGGATATACATTGTCAAACGATTGAAAATTGATATCCCGTTACATTGATATGTGAAACGCTAAACCTTCTTCAGAAAGCATGGATGTATACACAGCTTGAAGTCTGAGGGGTGTATAATCTGGTCCAGACCAAGGAAGGGGATGAAAATATGTTTGCCTTCTGGACAAGGTATGGTTTGTCTGAACCGAGAGATATGCAGTTTGGTACAACAAATGCCCCTGCGGATTTCCAAGGATATATCAATAATACAATAAGGGAGGCCTTGGACAACTTCGTGTGAGCCTATTTGGATGATATATTGATCTACAGTGACTTGGAAGAAGAACATAAGCAACATGTTAAGTGGGTTATGTGACGTCTCTTGGAAGCTGGGCTTTATTTGAAACCAGAAAAATGCGAATTCCATATAGAAACTGTAAGGTGTCTAGGTTTGATCATCTTGACAAAGGGGATTTCAATGGATCAAGGTAAGGTCGAAACAGTGAGAAATAGGAGCTGGGAAAAGAAGACAGAGAATGGCAGGTTGAACAAACGATTTCAAGTTCAGCTGTTTCTCTGGTTTTGCGATTATTATCGATGGGTCATTCCCATGTATTCGGAAAAGGTGGCACCATTAACAAGATTAAGATGACAGGATGAACTGTTCCGATGGGAAGCTGAGCAGCCACTTGCCGTCGATAATATCTTAACAACGTTTGCGACAGCTACAGCCCTTCAACATTTCAATCAAGAAAGAGAAGTCATTATTGAGACAGATGCTTCTTATTATGTATCTGCTGGTGTGCTATCGCAGTATGATGATGAAGAAGTACTACATCCTGTGGCATATTGTTCAAAGCAATATACACCAGTTGAATGCAATTATGATATATATGATAAGGAACTGATGACTATCATTAACGTGCTTGAGGAGTGGAGGCCCGAATGTGAATGCACTGCATATCTTCTTTAATTGCCAATGGATCAAAAGAACATGGAATATTTTATGAAGAAAAAACTGCTGAATCGAAGCCAAGCATGATGGTTTGAGTTCCTATCCCGGTTTGACAACCAACACGTTTATAGGCTGGGGAAATTGAATGGAAAAGCGGATGCTTTGACAAGGTGGCCGGGAAACCTCCCTGAGGGGGGGGATGAAAGATTGAACAATCTGGAACTGGTGGTTCTAGAGCTGCAGAACCTACTGGAACAATTATGTTTGTTGGCGGACCGCACTCCTGCCCAGGGCCATCCCTCAATTTCAGACCTTATGACAGAGGCATATGCAACTGACCCACTACCACGCAAAATTATGGAAGCAATCCAAATGATCAGTGGGCTGAGGGAATTACTATTCCAGAGTGTACTGAGGAAGATGGACAGATACGATATTGGGACTATCTATATGTTCCAGAGAGTGACAGTCTGTGCCCACAGCCAATTCAGGAAGACAATGATACAGCGGTAGCGTGACATCCGGGATGAGCGAAGACATTCGACCTCCTGGACCAACCATATTGCGGGAAGGTAATGCAGAAGCATGTTGGTTGTTATGTATGAAACTGTCATAGCTGTCGATGGTTGCAGAGATCAAGACATTTGAAGGTTGCAGTTCTTTGACCTTTACCCTTTCCGAACAAACCATGGGAAGACATATCTATGGATTGTGTGGTAGAGTTACCAGAGTGCGAGGGGTTCAACGCAATACGAGTGGTAGTGGATAGGATTTCGAATATGGGACATTTCATTCCTTGCCACACGACAATTAATGCCCCTGGATTGGCCAACTTGTTATTTGAGACAAGTGCTATGTCTCCAAGGACTACCATTGATGAATGTTTCGGATAGGGGACCTCAATTTGTTTCGACGTTTTGGCAGCAGGTATGCAATTGTGTAGAGATGGATCGAAGAATGTCAACAGCGTTGCACCCACAAACAAACGGCCAAACGGAACGAGTGAATGTGAGCATCAAACCATTACTTTTGGCATTGATTAATCACCAAGAGGATGATTTGGTGGAAAGGCTGCGAATGGCCAAGTTTGCCGCAAATAATGGGACGTCAGAAACAATGAAGTGCACCCCTTTCTTTACCATCCAGGGTACTGATCCTAGGATGTCTTTCTCCAACGAAACAACGAAGGAACGGGATCAATGACGTCTGGATGCTAATCAGGTCCAGGCCACAATGCAACAAATCCATGCTCACAGCCCAGTCGAGATGAGATGGTGTCAACTGGTACAGGAGGAGGGAGCATACCATGGACGAATCCCGGCACTGAATCGAAGCGAAGGATCCCAGGTCTGCTGAGACACTTGGCATGTTCGGACCGCAAGACCTACACGAAAGTTAGATAGGAAGCCACTGGGGCCGTTAATGGTCGTCCGCCAAGTGGCACCATATGCCTATGAGCTGCAATTACCTCTGTCAATACAAATCCATCGACTACAGCCCGGTTCACTTTTGGATCGCGTAGTCTATGATCCACTGGATGGACAATGGGTAGATCCGAGGCGTCAGGTAGAAGTTCATGGCGAGGAGCAGTATCGGGTCCTGTGTGTTGACGATAGCCGAGTGTATCGGGGGCAGTGAAAGACCCTTGTATGTTGGACCGCATAGAATTCCCTCCCATGGGGACCTGCAAAGTGTGTGGATGGGCCACTGGCGGCAGGAGAACTTCTTCAACGGCATCCAGATGAGCCAGGACCGTTCGGTAACGTTCTTGGAGGACCGTGAACATAGGAGGTGCATACTGTGACGGCGCAGAAGGGATGTCAGGAGAGGTAGAAAGGTATCCATTCTGGAAGGAAGTGGTGTTATGGAAAGATGGAGATGTTGGGAGATGCAGTGATAGGGGTATAGTGGTGGTGGCAGAATTCGTTATGATCAGGAAGTGGTCTAAGGTGTTGCAATGTCAGGTGATGTAGCGTGGTGTTGTTGATAACGAATTGTGTTGGTGGTGTGTACAATCTCTGTTGGATATCTGGATGGTACATCGAGGCCTGAGGTATGGTTCGATGGTGGTAGATAAACTGTACATATAGAGAGGTTGTTGTACGTTGGAGGATTTCCTTTTGTTCTCTCATTACTCGTTCTCTTGTATAGCAAAGCAAGTTACAACTTGGAAACAGCTTCGATTCTTGTCTTGATCCGACTCCCTGGATACCAACCTGGAGTACCTTGTTCGGATTATGATATCACATTACTGTTACCAATATCACCTATGCCCAAACCCGCCCATTACAGAGATGGACGTCAGTAATTGGAGATGGTGGTTATAGATATTGTTGGTGATATCCAAGCACTGCCTAAAGTGGGAAATTGTTGCAAATACTGGATGGCTTTGGTGACAGGCAATAGAGTTATTTTTCAAAAAATGTCCATACAAGGTTACACTGGTGTAGGCAACGGACAGGGACAGAAAGAAGTTGCTGGTGACCGATATGGGAGAGTACCCAGACAACAACAGGCAACATAACCTCCTATGGTTATCAAATTCAACTGTCATTGTTGTAGTTAACTGGGTGTGGATTAACAATGATGACCCTGTTCAACTTCCAACGTAGCATATAGGTGTGAGGCACTGGTAGAAACGGAAAGACTTTATCGAAAACAATGAACTGTGTAAACACTCATACAGTCACACAGTGGTATACAACTGCACTTTGGAGCAAGAATATTTGGACAATGACTATAGGGGACACTATGCACAAGGGGAAATGATGAAAAAATCTCTATACCACAAGATTTTGTATGATTGTTGCCGTTTGAATGCCATTAAGTTGAAACTGGATCGCACTTCGACACTGTTTTCAGTAGAATTGAGAATAGTAGAAGGACAGGTGATTGCTGAGCATGTAATCAGAGTAGGTAAGGTAATCCCCGCGAGCCTAGTGAAGGCTAGAAATTACAGACTGCTAATAATTACCCGAATGCTTTAGAGTCTTCTGAAGTGAACAGAATAGTAGATAGTGAGGAGAATTTTGGGCAAGACAACTTGGTAGTATTGTTGTCAGTTCTGATACAAACAATCAAATGGATAATTTTCCACAGATATTTGTTCATTCCAATACTTGCTTAGCTGGGAAATATCTATCTCCACAAGAATGTTTTGGGGTACTGGTGTAAAAGCCTATCTGCCCAACGTATCTTGTAGCAACAAAAGGGATCACTGAGAATGAAATGAAATGTAACACTGGCACTAGGGAAGATGAGGAGTCTGATAGGAGTGGAGGCCCTTGATCCAGATGATAGTAGTTGGGTATTCAGCGCCATTCTGAATACAATGAACAACAATTTTGAATTGAAGTTGGAGGGAATGGGATCCAGGCTACCAAATACTAGTCCAATTCGCCAATCGGAAGTAGACAAAGTACCGTGCTACAAGCATTGGGTTTCACGCTTGCCCAGAATGCAGATTTTGGTGCACTAGGTTTAAACAATACAATTCATTGTAAGGAGATGAGTGTGGGATTTCCAAAATACCAGAAGCACTGGTAGTAGACTGAATAGGTTTCAGCAAGATGTATACCTCAGTGGGAGTGGCTATAATATGCAAATTGCAGACTGAGCAGTCCGTTTTGGTGTTGCTGCTGAGAATGTTATAAGTTAATACCCATGATGAATGGATGAACAATGATCGGAGTGAAAATACCAGGTGTACTCGTGATGACTGAGACTGTAGCCTGTACCAGAGACTCAATTCTGTGCTCTGGCACCTTTTGAGGATCCAGAAAACTCTAACACTGGGGCACTCACCGCTTCCTCTAGCTCTTGATCCAAACCTGGTGGTCAAAATGTCTGGAGTTGCAGACACATTCAAGAGTGTTATCAATTATACGACTTATGGGATGACTTTCTTCCTTGTAATCTTGTTGGACCTGCAAAATACAAATTGCACCCATAAGAATGTGAACCACATAATTGACAAACCAGAAAATGGATGGAATATCCATGGTTTTTCTAATGATCCCCTAACTTCCAGGGTGAAACCATCACACTAAGAGGGAACACATACACTGTTTATGGAATGTGCGATTTTTGTGAAGTTTGGTTAGTATAGAATGACAATCAGTGCAGGTGTGTAACTTGTGAATAATGCAAGAAGTTGATTCAAGCTTCAAGTCACAGCCATGCTGGGACACAATTAACTCATTAATTTGTGTTAGCAGACAATGTTACAGTATGCAGGTGCTCCTCATGTTCCAGAAGATGATAGTGTAATTGAAATGCATTGTGCAGAGGCATTTTATTCCACTGCGAGATGTTTGAAGCAAGCCACCCAAACTGAAGATAAAGAACCTCAAATGAATATGGCACATGGGATGATGCAAATCGGACGGCATTGGATGATTATGAGTTGGTCAGAATGGATTCTTGGAAGTTGAAAATTGCTCTATAGGATACAGAAGAGAAATCACTTCTTGTTGACCTCCAGGTGACTGAGACCAAGCAAGTAAGACTGAAGATACATGTCGAACCACACAATTGGCATGGTGGGACAGAAGTAGGGAGGGTATATAAATGGCAGGAAGACAATATTGGAATGGTTTCAGGAGATACTGACAATTACCATGATGAGCCTGGACAATACTAGGATGAATGGCCACTCAATACCTGCGCAGGTTCTTGCAATTTCCGATGGTTGGGTGATTCAATAGTGCCAATACTTGTGAAAGAACCAGCAGAGTATCTGGAACCCGGCCAAGATGAAGAATCAACTGAGGCACTTTGTTATCCACAAGGGAGAAATGAATATGGTTTACCTTGCACACATTCAAGGTAAAAGGCAGTACTCTTATGCCCTCTACCTGGCCAGGTTCATCCTTGGACAAGGTGGCTAATATTATTCTAAACATATAATCTGGATATTATTCACCTGTATGTGGAAATGTGCAATTATGATCTCCAGAAATGCATCACACATGTCAAGATCCACCACATCCCTCCATGTTCATAACAGAACCCACAGTGGAGGAGGTAGGATATGATATTACTACAGCAAGGAATACTACACTAACACAGATGTTCAGTATAGTAAATGAGTGGCATTAGTCATTTGAAGAGGTTGTATGGCACATGCGATGCAGAGTTTCAAGCACATGCTTTCCAAATATGGGTCATGGGGGCTAAGATTACCAAGGTAGTGATCTCCTCCAACACCCCAGTGTGGGCCATAGGAGTGACCTGGAAAGCTTAATGAGTAGACCAAATATTATAATGTCGATAATTTACTCTATTTTGAAATCTTATGAGTATTGTGCAATGTGGCCCATTGGGATTGAAGACACATTACATCCTGATGAAGACCATGAATAATATTTATAGATTATAAGACCTGCAAAATCATGGTCTGCCTCATCAACCATTCAACTAATCTAACCTTCTACACTGATGCAAATGTTCAAATTGTGTGATAAGTACGTTACTTGACTGCACCAACAAAATATTCCTCTCTTTGATGTTGAAGAGAATGCATTATTGATGTAGGAATTGTTGTCTCTCAAATCAGTTTTGGTCAAAGTAGAATTTCATGCGCAGTCTTGCATATTAGTGATGAATAAAAGACAAGGTTGATTGGTATGTACTGATGTTGTACACAAGACCGAAGTCCAATTTCGAATATCAAATTTCAAGTAAAGCATATATGCCAGTCAAATTGAGCATAGTGGAGGTAAAGATTTTTCTAGCACTGATAGACTGATACAGCTTGTGCTGGTAATATGTCTGATATTGTCAGAATGTTGTAAATATGCTAAGCCTATTGCTACAATTTGAAGTTCCAGACTGTGTATATCTTAAGATAATTGGCTATAGTTTGGATCACAACATATCATGCAGCAATACGCCCTGAATCATTCATTAATACCACATATAAGGTACATCAGAAGTTTGAGGCAGGTGATGAATTGCGAAATCACAAACATCAATAAGATTTACTCAGTCTGAAACAGTTCAAAATTCCCACATGTATTCAGTCTTATTAAGACTATTTGAGATCAACATACTCCATCGAATCTGGGAAATACAGACAGTCTAGAACATATTGTGTTTAGGTGTTGGGAGATAAGACACCACTTGGGTATTTAGGACAATCCAAAGTCTTATAGTGCATGGTATTTCCTTTACTGCAGTGGAAGTTCAGGTTCACTTTTCTCCTACAATTGAATGAAGTATAATATTCTTAGATATGTACTACGCCAACTGTGAGAAGCCAAGATAGATAATTGATGTATTACTGCAGCCTAGACTCCCTTCAAACCCACGAATCAGCCACTGAAGCCTATGTACCTAGTTTGTAGTGCACTTTCAATTGTGTATGTGTTTGCGTATTCTAACGGGTGGGTTCGGGTGTATGTGATATTGGTAACAATGATGTCAGACCATATTCGGAACAAGGTACTCGAGGTTTGTATTGAGGGAGTGAGGACATGCCAAGAATCAGAGCTGTTTCAAAGTCTCAACTTGCTATGCTATACAAGAGAATGAGTAAAGAGAGAACAAAAGGAAATCCTTCAAAGTACAACAACCTATCTTTATATACAGTGTATCTACCACCATCGAACCATTCCTCATGCCTCGATGTACCATCTGAATATCCATCCATGATCTTACACACTACCAACACCATTTCTTATCAACAAAACCATGCCACATCACCCAACGTTGCAACACCGCAGACCACTTCCTTATCATAACAAAGTATACTGCCACCACTACACCTCTATCTCGCGCCTCCCAACGTCTCCGTCTATCTGTAACACCACTTCATTCCAGAACCTATACCTTTGAACATTTCCTGACATCACTCGCCAGCTGCACCTTGACAGGTATGAGCATCATATCTTCCACATTGCATGCTTTTGAATCCATGGAGGCAGTGCACACACATTGTCATCTATCAGATACTTCTCTTGTAGCTGCAGGCGATTCATCCTCCTCAGCATTAGCTACTACCTGAATCTATGATTTAACAGTTTATAAAGGCAGTTGAAAAAAAGGCTTGAAATGTCAAGCTCTGTGTCAACTATTCTTTGGAGAATGTTACCCTTCTCACACTGAATCTTAAATGTACAACTCATGTCAATCAGTTAACTCACATAACTCAATATTAACTAAGGAGGATGTCTTAACTTATGGTATCAAATCGGAAAATGACTGTAGTCAGTTGGTCTCCCATAATATATCCTCTGAGCTTTAAGGAGTGATTTGCATAAGATAGTTTGGGCTCAACATCCTTGCAGATAACTGGCCACTTCCGCTCACCCTGTATCCTGGGTCTCATCATAAGAGCCAATGTCCAGAAGGTATTCAATAATGACTGTAGTTGATTCTGCCTGAATTGAAAAATTGTGCTGCCGGACATTATATCTTAGAATGAATTATGTAATGTGATTTCCCTCAAGAGAGTTCAAAGGCAGAGAATAGTCAAAGGTAGCCTCTTCTCAGTGTCTCAGATGGTAATCAGTAACTCCCACCCATGAGAAATCTTGAGAAGGGCAAAGTTCCTGATGCAATTTCATCTGACATCGTAACTTTCTGCCAATTTCACATTCCATGAATGCATTATGATCCAATCGCTATAAAGGCTCAACTTAAGGATAGACAGCTTAAGCAAATGAAATTCTCTGTCAAATTGAGGAGAGCCTGCTATCACTGCTGTTGTACTGAGTTCTGCAAATAAACTCACGTAACAGCATACCTTTCTTCCGCTAAACTGCATACAACCATTTATCTCCCTGCAGTTAGTTAATGTCTCATGATTCAGTAATATCATGGTACATATTGCGTTTTACCCCAATATTGAATTTCAATTGAATTGATAGTAGTGACATATAAAATAAAGATATGATACAACTATGTGCACTTTACTAGATATTGGATGCAATATTGGAATGTGAATGACAATGTATAACACCATCTTTGCATTTACAGGGATTTATATCAAATAGAATACCTCTTAATAATTATTTTATCTCACTATTCTCTCTACATTGTAACTCTCTATTGTGCATGCAAATTCTCACTTGTATGTGAACTTCAACTATTGTTGAGATGATTTTCTTCAGACATGACCCAGATAAATGCCACAAAGTGAAGTTATGCTCACCATATTATGTTATCCACTGCTAATATAACTGCCCAGTCCTAATAAAACTCAACTTCCTTCAAATAGTATATTCCTCTAACAGATACATCATAGTGTAATGGCACATATGCCCAGGTGTACTGATGTATGAGATTGGATAGTATATGGTTGCCATCGTGGACTCAAGTGATCTTTAGGTCAATTGAATAGTATGGTTTTCAGTACAGATCTAACTGCAGTAGCGGCAACCTATATACACTGGCACGTACGCAGCCTCAGATCATGTGTCACTGTTATATTATTCCTATCTTCAGGCTCAGACCTCCTGGTCTGCCAAAGCCAGTATAAGAGAAGAGTTGGAAAGCTAAACAAAGAATGAAACAATCGTCCTATGTACGCAATGATATGAGTGCATAATCACAACAACTGATCGGTAGAGCTCAATGATGACAGTTTGGTGGACCTGGTGCATGGGGAAACTCCAACTCGGTTGGCAGGTAGTACAACCCATGCCAATGCCATTTGAACCGAGTCGAGATCAAAAGCAGGGGACAAGAGAAGCGATGAGTTAGAAACATCCAAAAGTGATCCCGTCTCCATATCTCGACTGCCAAACCCATGCTCCAAGAACCGTCATTCCCGTACCTGGAATATCTCGGTGTCGGTCATTGTCGGAATATGTCCGTGTGGTAGAGCTCCCACTGAAAACTTCACATCGATGGGTGATTCAGCTGCTGGCATTGGTCTTAGCAATCCATCATATATGTCAATTGTGTTGCATGTAGTTGCATTGCACTAATGGACATCTAACATGACATCTTCACTAAAGATCATGTTACTTGCCAAGTTCAAATGCACGTGCGCTCTCGTGAGTGGTTGTGTAGTGCTTCGTGGACAATCGCTCAGGTGGTAATCATTGATATGTGGCATCAACATCCTGATACTGCTAGACTCGGGAATCATCATTCGAATTCCACTTTGGTCACAGTCCAGTTGACATCCAGGGTGTGCGCTCTCGTCAGGCGGCTGTAGCAGAATCTGGGTCGCATTCTTAGATCTACCAATTGATTTCTTAGTAGACATCTCAGTCGACATCTCAGAGCGTGTCTTGGCAGACTGCCTCCCAGTTGCGTTCGAACTTGTCGTTAGCATATTGTATTGTGATGGCTAGCTTGCCCTGTTAGAAGTTTGTTACTCTGCTGAAAACATAGATCCAAATTGGTTGCTGATTGCCATGGTGGCTCGGTGAACATATGACATTTGATAAACTCTTCGTGATTCCCTTCGGTACAGCTCATGTCTTGCCCAACAAATGCTTCAGCAGCCCTCATCTGTGCACTTCGGAGGTCTTGGACTTCATTCGTCATTTGGCTGGGCTTGGTCGACTTCGTTTGTCTCTCTTTGCTTGCTTCGTCTGTTTCTTCCACTTGCTTTCGTCTCATTTTTCCAATTGCTTTGGCCTGCCATTTTGACTTGCTTCAGCCATTGACCTGCTTTGTGTTTTGACTTGATTGGTGTGTCGACTAGCTTGGTGTTTTGACTTGCTTCAGCATTGACCCTTACACTTCTCTTGGCCATTGTTGACTTTGCTTGGTCTGTTACCGTGGTCTCTGACATTGGGCTTTGGCCGTGTGATGACTGACGTGTTTAAGGGTATGGTGATCGTATAGACCTCGACAATGGTTCCTCAATGTAGCTCTCTGTACTTGAACTTGTCTGGATTGACCATTGCAATTGATAATTGATTCTATCAACTGTTGGTGCAATTTGGAGTGATATCTGCGAAACTCGTATGTGACGTGTTCATGAGGGGTAAATATCTGAATTCCGTCACCGAAACATATCTGATTTCTTAACAACTGAAAACAGGGTAAAGGCAGGTATGCTGCAGTGTACCAATATTTGGGAATAAATTGTATATGATTGCAAACATAGACTCGAGTGATCTGTAGGTAAGTTGACTAGAGATTATTTTGGTTGGGAACTAGGTTCCGTAGCGGCGACCAATAATCACTGGTGGTTACCCGGCCTCTGGTCACGTGTCTCTGTTACACCTGGGGCTGATTCATATTTACCGTCGATCGAATACATTGTCTTTTGGACCTTTGCAAGTTAACCATCTGGTCTCACAAAGTCCCAAACATATTAACTACGAGAGATTCCCAATACTACCGCAATTCAATGCCTTAATGTCCCCTCACATGCCTGAATCACAGGTATAATGTCTTCCTCTCGAACAGTCATATACAGGTGTACATATTATCCTTCCAGTTCTCAGTACTCAATTGTCACAGCCTCAAAAGAAAGCAGATCATCTGACTCTGTTCAAGTCTCTACAGCAGTATCTGGTTCAATATTATGTGCATTGGTTTAACCCAACTTCCAATGCTTGCATTGATGGTGTGAAAAATTGGAGCACATTATTTCAGCATTGGGAGTTCGGTATTAGTCACATCTGTGGCACCTGACATTTCAAACATTTCAACAATGGACCGACATTCTTGATATAGGTATGATTCATTGAAACGATCACTCTTGAATTCATTCCAGCTTGCCATGAAATGCATCCTCCTTGACCTTAAGCAACTTGTTGGACTGTTTTTTCTGTTATTCTACTACTCTTAATCTAATATTTCCACTTGGTCAGTCTCTCCTGAATTCTCCAACTTCTATCTTCATTTCAACACGATGAAACCTTCACTCAGCCAGGTGAGGATTCACTAATCACACAACAATTACGAAGTATATGTTGAGAGAGCACTTGTGCTGCCATTGCCAACAACAGCCAATTTTCATTGTCCATCAATTGAATAATTTCAAACCTTACCTTCTTGCATTCTGTTGGAGATAACTAGTGCCCCACTGGTCTTCATAAAGAAGAATGACAACACAAATCAGAAGATCAACAATCATGGGGCCGAAAATACTAGTGTTCCCGGCTGAGTCTCCAAGATTGAACAAGGCCATGTTCATCATCAATAGATCGTCCTACATCTAGGCTGACATCTGCAAAATGGAACTATGTCACTGGGAGCCTCTGAGAGAATTTCGGAGATGTCAAACAAGCATCCCAGGGTGGTCGAATCAAAGAGTTGGCAGGACAGATGCCATGGCCTGCAGGGGAACCTGGGAGTGCTGGCAACAACTCTGCAGGGATATAGGCAGTCCGGTGACAACCAGTGGAGCCCCTCAGAATGCTGATGACAGGCCGGGAAGCATATTGAATTGGAGTAAAGCAGTCTGGGACAAATGACATAATCTTTGGGAATGCTGTTGGTGCGCCTGGGAAGCAATGTTACTACTTGTCGGTTCACCAAGTTATTGGACACGTACTAACCCTAACCCCACACCAGTACTCACTTATAAGCATGCAACCCTCCTTGCAATATGAAGCCAAATATTCATGGCTAATTATGTTCACCAATTCTACTCCAAACTAATTGAATATAGGGTCAAATTACAACTAACTATGAGGAGATCTTACCCTATAAATGAAAAATTGAACCCTGAGTGATATATGCAGATGATAAAGAAAAATGTAATGGCAGCACCCACCTTGGAGCTGGTATGAGTTCTCAAGCGTGAAATCACAGAAATTATGAAGGAAAGCATGCAGACAAAACAGAATCTGAAAGATATCAGAGTCGAATATGAAAAAGAGCCCAGGCTTGGGAATCAAGTATGAAAGATATTGCTTCCATTTACAGAATGGCAGTGGGACATAGTTGTGGGCAACTTTGTAATCTCCCAGGTGATTTCTTCAATCATGATCTTCTCCAACTATTTACGTTGTATGACCTTCATCTCAGCAACTGCAGTAACTTTCACTAATGTGTGGTACTACTGAATTCTTCAGTTAATAAAAGTCTAATTCCTTTCAGTTCGATTGAAATCTGGGGATTTGGAAACTCAGTCCAGTTTCGGAATGAACTCTTTCTCCCATGCTCGACTTAGGCATTTCGCACTGTGTTGTAATGCGCCATCTTCTATGATATCAAAACTTGGATTTTGCTGCAATTGACAGTGACACTCAGGCCATATTAAAGGCTTTCCTACATGGCTGACAAACCATCCTGCATCAATGCCTCAAACATATTCTCCTGGCTGGATTTTTTCAACTTTGAACTGCTTTCTGCACCATGACTGCACAATTGTCTTGTTTCATACACCATTCTATCCTGCAGCATGGTTGACACTTTGAGCTGTAAGCTCTTGTAATCTGATTGGAGCCTACTCTGGTGAAGTGCTACATATCAGATTCGCTGCAGCTGCTGCTTGTTCCGATTTGGTATTTAGACATGCAATTTCCACATTTCCTCGTTCCTTTTCCACATCAGTTTCAGGATGCCAAACATGAAAGGGACCATTTCAACCAAAACCTATCATACCTCAACACATTACTGATGAACCTTGCTTTCTAGTAGTACTAATACTATCCGCATGCCACCATTCTGTTTCATCCCGTCAAACTAGCAAGATAATGAAGATACCATCTACTTCAACTCACATTTCTTCAGTGAAGCTGACATTTTTACATTAGCCATTCATACTTCAATGCTGCTAACCGCGACACCACACCTAGTGATATCTAGCATGCGTCATCAATTCTGTTGTGTTGTGATATGCTCAGTATATACCACTCTTCGCTGTTTATTTTCCTCATCTTTAATACATTTGCACACTTCCACATAAGCTCAAATTTGCTGAGAATCCAAGGTATTCCATATTGTTCCACGACTAAACTGACCCAGTCTGGCCTTAAGTTGAACCTCAGACAGACAGATATTGCGTTCCCCAGCTCCATTTCACAGTTGCAACAACATGGCTTTTCTCCACTTCAGGCAATGCCTGAGGGTGTCCACTGCACTCATCAGAATCCCAGCAGTCTGAACTTTTCAATTTCTCCAGTGGGAGTGTCACTACACAATTGACTTGGCATTTCAGTTCATGTGCCCCCTCGTGGACACAGTCGCCAGTAACTACAATCATTATACCACCCCAATGAATGATAATACAGTGTTCAAATCAAAAATACCAAGTGTCTAGATACTTATAATGATGTCTCTGTAAGAAGAAAAAAAATCGAACAGAATTACATGCTCAGTACACTTTACACCATCCCTTAGCATCAGTTACAGCAGCCACACTGTCAGGCATACATGTCTATACTGACTCACTGTATGCCTCCAGTATCTCCTTCCTGGTCATGGGCCAGACTTCAGGCAACTTTGCTTTCATGGTATGTCGACTTCGATTTGTGTTCCCAATATCTGGGTATTTCCTATGAATCCTGTGCTCTGGCTCTACCCAGCCATGCTCAATGGAGTTGTGGTGTGGGGAATAGGGTGGCCAGTCATCCACCAGGATGTTGAATTTCTCCACTCAATTCATACCCTCAGCTGCTTTGTGTACTGGAGTATTCTACTGCTGGAAGATGGGATGTCCTAGGTTGTCATGGACACATTCAAGGACTGGATGAAGAAGATACTCAAGAAACTTGACATAGACACCATTCTTGACCGATTTGACAATACGCGGGCTGTAGGTTCCACCTTTCCTGCCCCAAAACAAACCACAGAACATCACGGAAACCCCTTTGCCATTTCATTTTGGTGCATTGCAGTCTTTAAACCATGTTTCAAGTGGTTGTCGAAAGACCCACATTTGCAGTCCTGAATTACTCTTCTCTACTGAGCATTCATCACTTCTGTTAACTCCTTCCCACTCCTCAAGTATCCAATGTTTGTGTTCAAGTACCTGTTGTAGCTTTTGGAATTCGTGTCTGTCCTCAATCTTTGATTTGTTCTTTGGTTGCCCCATCCTATAGTTGTTCTGGCTCAGGTACTGAGCAATGGTTGATAGTGGTACATTTGGTGCATACATATCATGCAATTCCACTTGTGTAATCTGTGTGTAATTCTTTACTGCCCATATGAGACATGATCAGTGTCACCGATTCAAAATACGCCGTCTACTCCTGTGTGGGTTCCTTTGAAGTGATGGGCAGTTGGTGGCACAAGCAACAAAATTGCGCACTGTGGACCCAAGTCGCACTGTAGCGATGCTAATTGCTGTGAATGAGTATCTCAAGTAAAACAGAATGAAGATTGCCCCCTTGCGGCCAGAGACATCTCTCGTTAGACTGTGAGAGGCATTGCGGATGATGAAGTGAGGTTGCAAAGCCACAACACCATACTGTTAGTGGGGTGCAGATGGACCGAAACAACAAGACTTTTTGTGTTTGGCCTGTATGTACTTTTCCTGTGCCTCATCTGCACTTGGTTCCCCATGTGCAGTCCGCACAACCAGCATGGTATATAAGCTATCAAACTGCGCATCTAGTCCTGCGAACACTATGTCACACTTGGTACCCCTCCCTTCTCTGTCTAAATCTGCACCCAGACTAATACTTCGTTCTGCAGCCAGCCTCTCAATGGTTGCCTCAGTTTGCACCAGCCGCTTTTCTGCTGCATTTTGGAGAGCACGCTTGTAGATTTGTGCACAGGAGGACTTAGGAACTCGCAAGATTGCTGAGATCTTCCTCAGGGACAAAGGGTTGATGCCAGAATTGACATAGTGCAGGACAACCATGGCCACGTGGCGATGGAGTCTAATCTCTGGGACATTTGATATGTAAATAGTTCCTGACACCCAGAGTGCCCAGGTGGCACTGAACTGTTGTCCTGGCTTCAAAGATGACCATCATTCTGCTTCACCGATGATAGGGGGGCAGTAGTACTCTATTCAACACATGCCTGCACGCTAATTACCTCCAAGCAGTCAGCATGGGCTAGGGTTCGTCCCCTGTCCAAAACATTGTGAACCAACAAGAAGTGATCATGAGACAATTTATAAAACCGAAGTATTCAGTTCATATAATCATCAATGAATCTACATATCTATATAGTTATCTAGTTAAGCACAGTATATCTGGATTGGCTGATGGTAGTACTTCAGAGCAATTGGAGGTGTACCTGAAAATGACAGTCGAGTAAACTTGGAGATACACTTGGATGCCATAATTAAAGTGAGTTTCATGATGCACTTAGACCCAAGGATCATGTGAACTTAGAGATACAGCGGGAGGCCAAGCTCAAGTGAACTGAGAGATGCAGTTGGAGGCCATAATTGATGTAGTTTGCAGATGCACTTTGGAGGTCATGATCGAGCTAGTTTGACTATATCCGTGGAGGCCATGAGTGTGTGATCATGCAGACCATAATTCAGCGAGTTTGGACAAACACTTGGAGAGCATGATCAAGTCAACTGAGAGATGCAGTTGGAGGCCACAGTTGAGTGAACTTGGGATACACTTCTAGGCTGTGTTTGACCAAGTCTGGAGATGCACTAGCAAGCCATAATGGTGCCAACTTGGAGACTGTAATCAAGCAAGTGTGGAGATAAACTTGGAGGCCATGATTGCTCAAGATTGAATGAGTGGATGGAGGCGGTCAATCTGGAGGTGATAGATGGCAGGTGCACCAGGTCCTGAGACTCTATTCTTTGGTTACATAAATTGCAACAATGGCAATCTGACCAGGTGACTGTACATTGGAGCTATGATGGGGAGCTACCTGGTGGCAGTTGATTTAGAGGGAGGCAGACTGGAAGCTAAAGCTACACTTAGGGGTCAACTTGTAACACTGAGAATGAAAGGCAGTCAGTCAATGTTGAGAGAATGAAGTACGTGGTATATGCAGTACACGTGGAATGCAGTGTCGGTGTATGCAGTACTTCGTGCATCCAGTACTGCATGTACACAGTACACGGTGTATGTAGTGTTCGGCGTTTGCAGTACTCAGTACATGCAGTCCACGATGTGTGCAGTATGGGGTATGTGCAGCACTTGGTGTCTGCGGTACAAAGTGTATGCTATACTCGGTGCAGGCAGTACAAAGTTTATGGTATACTCAGTATGTGCAGTACTGCGTATGTGCAGTACTTGGTGTATACGGTACATGGTGTATGCAGTACTTGGTATTGACTCATGATCATGGCATGGAGAGATATCATGGGCTGACTGAACTTTGAGTTCTCAGATGATGGTAGAGTTGTGGATGAGAAATATAGATGGGGAATGAAGATGGGAAATATATGGATGATAAGAGGGGAATTGGGAAATCTGGTGTAGGGCTTGCCTCATTGGGTTTCAAATACCTCATGTCAGTGTGAATTCCCACTTGATCTGAAGTCATGTCCACAGTATTGTGATTGGAAAATTGACCTGCATTCAAACTTCTCTTAGGTCCCCATGTCTCAGGATTATTTCCCATATCTCAGTTGGTCTCACTCGTTCTCGTCCTGAAGTCTACCATCACCGCAGCACACAATGTTACATCATCCCTCTTGATCTCTCCACTCCATGATCCAGTGTTCACACCAAGGATTGCTTATGCTGAGTGCTGCACATACTGAGTACTGCATACACCAAGGACTGCAGTCACCAAATATACCATCATCTCATGATCGACTGTCTTCCGCTTTCAGCCTGTCTGTCATCTCTCATCTCTGATCTCTCAACTCTTGGAGAACCATGATGTACTCAACTCCCTTCCGTCCGAAGATGGTAAGCAAACCAATGCATAGATTTCCAGCTTGAGTTGAGCCTCCCTTCCGATCTACCACCTCGGGATGGACCACCTCCAGATCGACCTCCTCGAGATTGACTACCTCCAGATCAACCATCTCCTGATCAACCATACCCATATCAACCACCTCCAGATTGACTACGTCAACATTGACCACCTCCAGATCGACCACCTTCTAATCAACCTCCTCCAGATTGACCACCTCCAGATTGACAGCATCCAGATTGACCCCATCGAGATAGACCACCTCCACATTGACCATCTCGAGATCGACTACCTCCAGATCGACCGCCTCCAGATTGAGCACCTCCAGATTGAGTATAGTATTAGCAACGGGTCCGGGTAACCCGCCAGCGGTCCAGGTTTGGACCGCAAAACGGGTCGGTTTGGTTCCAAACCCGGCCCAAAACCCGACCCTCTGACTCTTGGCGGGCCAAACCCAGACCCGTACCCGTCAACCTGCGGGTTCCACCGGGTTTGGCTGGACCCATCGGGTCCAATCTCCGGTTCTGCGTTTCGGGTTTCACATTTATGGTCACATTCAGATATGCTACTGCTAATCGTAAAGGATTGACATTGGTATGTCACGGTTCATTTTCGGCGTATTAGCCGCCTGGATGTGTAAAACAAGGATACTCACGTGCCCAACCACATCCCGAAAATGAGCGTCAATAGAGCGTCAACAGAGCGCCAACGATATTCGGTCTTGCATCTTCGGTAATATGAGTGGTGCTTGATCAAAAGCATCCATAAAGAAGGATATGGCAGCCTTTATAGGGAGATATGTACAGGATATTCTAGCCACATCCTCCGGGACAGTAACAACTTATTTCATTTACAGAGCTACCACTAAGCATTCTTAAGCCTTTTAGCATATGATGACAGTCAAAACGATGTATATAGACAATAACCGCCACATCGTGCTGTGATTCACCATGATTGAAGGCTAACAATCGTTGACACTTTGTTGACGCTCATTTTGAAGATGGGGCAGGAAGCGTTTCACTTTCACTTTTGCCTATAAAGGCAGCCAATAATCAGTTTATGGCAATGTGTAACCTGTCGCCCCCCAGATTACCCATGATACATGACCAACAATCGTTGACGCTCCGTTGACACACATTTTCATGATGGGGCATGAAGGGTATTGCAATCCGTTTTGCCTATAAAGGCAGCCAGAAATTCCTTTATGACTTACTGCAGCCTATCGGAGGTGTGATTTCCCAGGACTCATGACCAAAAATCGTTGACGCTCCGTTGACGCTCATTTTCATGATGGGGCAGGGAGGGTATTGCAATCTGCTTTGCCTATAAAGGCCGCCAGAAATACCTTTATGACTGACTACAACCGATCGGAGGTGTGATTTCCCAGGATGCATGACCACAAATCATTGACGCTCCGTTGACGCTCATTTTCATGATGGGGCAGGGAGGGTATTGCAATCTGTTTTGCCTATAAAGGCAGCCAAAAATACCTTTATGAGTAACGACAACTTATCTGAGGTGTGATTTCCCAGGATGCATGACCAAAAATCGTTGACGCTCCGTTGACGCTCATTTTGCCATGGCTGTATCCACAATGTGCAATCATTGAATTTGGCACAGTGTATCATTCACGTTGTTTTGGCTGTCTTTCTTGTGTTTTCATTTCCATTCTTCTTGATAACTACGTTGTTCTTTAATAATACATAGATATAGATAATAATAATCTCCAAAATCCCGTCTTTCGGTCAATGCTCGTCATCAATTGCAGGATCGCTCAATCCGCTGCTCTTGTCCTCAAAATGAATGTTCGCTGCATTACCACACCACAGAGAGTGTACTAATCTTCATCAGTCAGCATATCTGGATCAAAATCGGTATCATGCTCGGTATCCTCATCATCTTTGAAATATTTCGCCCATGGAAGAGCTGTATGCGAATACGTATATCTGGCCGGCAAATTGATGATTTCAGCAGGTTGAGCTCCAGAAGTGTTACCAGTTGGGGCGGGTGGCGTGCCTGGCGGAGGTGTAGTCGGCTCTGGAATCCGCTCTCTGCGTTGGGCGGGTGGAGGTGCACCTGTTCCTTTGCGTTACCAGCGTGTCTGCGAATTCTTTGAAGTGCCATTTTGACAAGGAAGGCAGCCGGACGTTTGGTTTTGACGAAGCATTGCCAGGTCACTTTGTATCGCAGCCTTCACCTTTTTGTGCGCAGGAAACTCAACACCGCGCTTCTTTTCTTCTCGGACCTCGGCGCGTGGTTTCTTTATGAGATATTTCGTTTCCTCAACTACGGCGCGCGAAAAGCCTTCTTTGGCCATTGTGGCCATATTCAACACCCGGCGCATGTCGGACTGTTCCAGCTGTACCCGACCTCCTTGCCTTGCCATAGTTGCAGACATGTTGAAAACATACAAGATAATAGTTGATGCTTTTAACAATGAAATTCGGCTGTTACCTCTACCATATACGCTTCTGTAGCCTCCTCTAAGGTGGTCTAAGCCTGTTTCGTCCACTCGCGGGGACGCTTATCAGGAAATTCAGCTACGAAAATCCCAGAGCTCACAACATCATGATGTTCGATTTCGCGGACTGTGCGGACAAATGCCTTTGTCGACCATGGAGGTTTCCCGTTACGGGCAGCGATGAATTCGTTATGTAGCTCTCGACGGACACCCGCTGCACGTTATACGGTTAATTCACCGCCGATTGCATCTATATGGATATACTCACATCCCACCGCATGCTGCGTCTTATTTCTCCTGCTGCCAGTCTTGCGGACGATTTTTAAATGTGGATCCTGGGTCATATGTTTGGTGGCTGCATCGGCAGCGTCGCGGTGAACTAACTTGTGTCTGCGCTTATGTTGTGTGCCGAGAATTTCGGTATTTGATGTAGTGCCCGCCAATCGGCCGGTATTCGATCTGCTCTCACCTGGTGTGGGTGGTTGTGTATCCATGATGTGCTTGTGTGGAATAGGAGAGGAAGATGATAACGAGAGGAAGTGGGAAGCCCTGAGGACTATATAGTTAGCATCTTGTCAGAATGGAATAAGTAGCAGCCAACATGACGGTTATGCTCACGATGAATCCTGCTGAGTATGGCTGCAACTTGCAGGGGTATCCCACCGCCCCGCAATTAGCAATAAGTCGGTCTGATGTTGTTTGTTTGGTAACATGGATAAATTGCGGTGTACGACCGCCGGAATCGCCTAATCGCGTGAAATAAATAGGATTTAGTTCGAGGGAAAGACCGTCTGCTGATGTTTGTCTCAAATAATCCCCGGGATATTATATGAAAATGACTCTAACAATCAGGTCATGTTGTAAGCTTAGCGTCACTACTCCTGATTGTTGACAGTCAGGAGGAAGATTTTGCTTTGTTCAAGATGAGTAAACGTACCAACTTTGACATAAAAGACACAGCTTGCCTCCATATTGTCCATAACTTGCAACATCCAACATCTCGCCTAACAACACAGTCCACGCAAACTACAATGGTCAATGCTCCGAAAAAGAACTTTTCGCCAATTCCGGCTGGCAGAAATGGGATATCGACAAAGCGCTCAACCCAACGACGTCAACAAGCGAATGAAGGCAAGAGCGGCTTCGAGGCAGAGAGAGTCTGCGCCCTTGGGGCATTGCGCAGCTTGAGATCCAAAAAAAGGCTTGCGGTGGAGAAACAATGAGAAACACACTTCTTAAGCAATGAAGCGAAACAGAAATGGATTGAGGATTTCGTTGAAAGAGAGACCGCTGGGGCAAGAAAGTGACTTGAAGACACAGAGGCAGCGGTTCAACAAGAGCAGGACAATATGACGCACGCTGAACTCGCGGGATTGATGTCCAGAACGCCCGAAAAGACGTTTGAGGAGATGCTGATTGCTATCGGAGATAGTCTGAGTGATGTTGCAAGTTCCGACGATGGGGAAGATAGGGAAGATGAGGATGATGAAGAGACTGAGAAGGGCAAGCTGAGCGAAGATGACGAACCCGGCTGGGTGATGGGCACAATCACTGAAACAGTACAGCAGCGCATGGAGAGGTTTCGGCAGAAGCAGATGAAGTTCGACGAATTGACTCAACCGGGATGGGAGGATGCAGCCGACTACTTCCGTGAACGAGATAAGAAGTACGGCACATCCTAATTGAGGTTTCCGGCAGTCGTTCAGCAGTGAACGAATGACGACGCTCCGCTGCATCCACCGACAACATTTGCAGAGCTTATGGAGAGTCTTGACATTGTCCGCGGAATATCGGAAGTGACTTCTCGACCAGGAAGTAGTCATATCAGGCTAGGTTCGGTGAAGCCGCAGTCAAAATCGAGCATACCTAGTGGTGAGCCAGCTGCGGAGCCCGATTCGTCACCGTTACTGAAAGCGAAGTCAGTTGAACCAGTTAGTTTTCACCCGTGCATATGGCCTCGAGCCAATTACCATATAGACATCGGATTCCGACGAAGAGATGGTGACGGCTCCTGCATCTGGGGAAGAATAGATATGCAAAATGTAATTCTTGACGTCTGATCGCGGGGAAAAGCAAGTTGTTTACCAATTTTGCTATGTGTCAGCTTTTTCTTGATTTCAGTGACCAAATTGTGAGACTTGATAATTCGTCTGTATATGTGCATGGGTCGAACGCACCATGTGAAAGTTCTGGAATCCGAATCGCGCTGTAAGACGGCCAAAACGTTCAGTTTCATTCTGCAAGTGACTGTTAAGTGACAAAGTAAAAGCAATATTAGTGACGAAATGAGCTAACAAAATTTAAGTGACTGATGTCATACGTGTCATGGAAAGAGCGGTCAGTGCGCCTGAAGAATCGATCTGAATGACAACCGTCATGCTGCATTCAGCCATGTATCCCACTGCATAACTCTCCGCACAGACCTGGTGCACATGATTGAGATATTTGAAATTGCTTGTGGTACGTCATGGAAATCGAGGAGAAGGAGCTGGATAAGAAATGGTGAGGAAGTCGAGCAATATTTACTAAAATCTAGTGAAATGATCTACATGCCGTCAATTGCTGGCCGAAAGCGTGGGAATGTGATAGGGCCACGTCATTTCACACTCACATCAGCAAAAAATATTTCCGTCCGGGCGGAGTGGCTCAGTCAGAGTGGATGCGCTCCGTCAGAGCCGTCAGAGACACCCCGGTGGCGGATTACTCCGCGCCCGGCCTCAATACCACGCGTCGCGTTGCATATCGCCCTCCGATCGCTGTTTCACCGTTTCTTCTGGCTCTGTCGGTCTCCTATTTTAAACGAACGCTCTGGCGTTGTGGCCAACTGTGACCATACATCGGAATGGGTTCATTGGGTACGCGCTTGCATCGGGATTGCAATGCGATGGGTGACGCTGCGAAAA
>Ga0307512_10000394_pt1 | contig 63938 bp, 66 predicted proteins | sample 14_EM_MG_FD_200267 | JGI IMG/M metagenome (GOLD analysis project Ga0307512, IMG submission 200267) | Populus trichocarpa ectomycorrhiza microbial communities from riparian zone in the Pacific Northwest, United States - 14_EM | ecosystem: Host-associated > Plants > Roots > Unclassified | place... | reverse complement strand
CAAGAAGTAAAGTGAATGCGGCTCCGCCGCTCAACCCTAACCTAACACCACGTGATGACCGCACTCAAAGTCTGCCCTACAGGTTCTACGAAAGTTAATATGAGTATATCATCATAAAGTAATAGTTATTACTGACTCTTCTTGACTTCCATCCTATGAACACTGTTAATGCAGTGAGAAGTATTCCAATTATTCCCACCACGAGCTCGACGATTTCTCCTTCAGTCGTTAAGACCTTGATTTGTGTTTCCATCGCCGGATCTTTTCATCACCGGCAAATGCGGCCTCATGTTCCACCGCTGGTCTAACACAGTTTTTTCTATTAGTGCATAGATAGCTCAGTCGCTCCGCGGTTTCACCATGCATACACCTTGCTTTCAGCGCCGAAGAAAAAAGAAAGCGCGAGGGGAACCAAATGTAGTTCCTTGCGAATATGACCGATCGAGAACGCAGGGTAGGTATATCACATAAATAAAAGTACTATTTCTGTAATTAACGTATACTGTTGTCCTCAGATGGGGCTTCTGGAAAATCGAAATTGGTTTGGGTCGAACTAGGGGAAGGCTATTTCGGTGACGTTGGAAACTAGAAGTCCGTAAATCTCTATGAGGCACCAAAATATGAAACAAGTTAAATGGTGCATCTCAAACAAAGCGAAAGCACACACCTATAATGCGGAGCTTTCCACGAAGCACTTTGAAAATAGGCGCAGAACCTAAAGCGATATAGGCGGAGTCGAAAGCAAATCGGTGACAAAATATCAATTGCACGAGAGCATGAGTGTAAGATAGAGTAGTGAGACGGAATATAGTAGAGGTAATCTGCCTCCAAATGACAAGGCAAAACAGCAAGCAAAACTCCCAGGTGTTAGAGCCATTTTGTATATAATTGACTGACCCGCTGATAATTAACTGATCTGCGCTACGCACCCTGCCGTCTATATGCTAATAAGACCACATCCCTTATTTGAAATATCTGACTCTTATTGGAGAATTCTTATTGCAACACTAGTGCAGAGGAGAGGAGGAAGCTGCGGCGATTGCGAGGGATGCCGTGGCTGTGACTGAAGTGATGGCGATTGGTAACCTGTATGATCTGGTGGCGGGGCAAGTTGTATGTATTGCAATTGATGCTGAGCGGAAACACTCTGTAAGAACACAGTTCTGTCACAATTGGTTGTTGGCTGCGAGTCGTGAACGCGATGGAACCTAAACATACAGACCGAGAAAACTTCTTACTTACTCTAATTGTATACAACAACCTGACCGCAACACCACCCCATTCACAAGGTTAAGGGTGTCTGCAGCTGTCAACCCAATCACAACTCCCAGGAGCACGTCCTTCGACAGTTGCTGCAAGCTTAGCGAGAGGCAGCCAAAGAGACTGAAGCACTGCAGGGGTCGACGCCTTCCAGTAAGCCCGAAAGTTGGTTTGGGTGGGGGAAAAGTAGGCAGTAAAACGATGGCGTGCATGCTGGCCCGCTAGTGTAGAATATGATCCTTGCACATGCGTCTGCCTGCACGAAAAACCGCAACGGGAACCACCCCATTCACATGGTTCCAGGTGCCAGACGTGATCCTTGCACATGCTGTTGCCCCAAAAAACCGTAACGGGAATCGCTCTACTCACATGGCTCTTCAAACTTAACGCTGTTCGGCTAGCAGCTGTCAACCCAATCACGACAACTTGGTGTATTACGCCGGTTACGAGAAACCTCATTCCTGACATCCAGCGGGGAATTCTGCGAGAACGTGGGATTTATACAGCTTTGCTGCCGCCTACGTGGTTACCATCATCTGGTGCTTCTCACTAGCTAGATCCCCAAACCGTAACTCTTACGATACCAGATCGCAGAGTATTTTCCATCCGATGCAGTCCGCATCTTACTCGCTAGATCCTGAATAAATGTCTTTTGCGTCACCGGATCCCATTTCCAGGCGGAGCATCCAATGAGCAGTGTCAAAATGAGAAGTACCACACTGTCTAGAATCCAGTGAGCAGTGTCTATTTAAGAAGTACCACGCCCAGCCAGCAACCGTCATGTCCAAACATGGCTATACGTGAACTCTTCAAGATTATGTACCCACATACACATGAGTGTACCTCTCAAGCGATGATCTGGTCTTCTTCATGGGAAATGTGATAAGCCGGACGTGCATGAGGAGGCTGAATCTGCTTGGTTACTGCATATATCTTTGTTCCTATATTGGTTTTTTTAATGGTAGGTCAATTTCAATTACCAGTACGTGCAGCTCCACATTCAATGCATACAATTCCGTGGGCCGAATATCTAGATATTACATACATCGAGTGTGCCAAGCCTCTAGCTCCAAACAGCTAGTCGTTCCGGATGTTACAAACCCATTGTCATCTATTCTTACCCCAAGAAACTTCGGTTGCAGTTGTAGCAGAAAGTAAAGCCCAAGGAGCCTTCAGCTCCTCAGGCGTGTAGTAACGCTACCCACGCCAGGTAAATTACCTAACTAAAATCGTCCGTTATATATAGGAATAGAGATCTCTTCAGCTAATCAGCTTCCAATAATTGACAAAGCCCAGTTCTCAAAATCCCAATTACCACTCACCACTAAATATAACGGGCACATTCGGGTAGAGACGATCCCGAAATCCGAACCTTCAGCAGGGCGGTGGGCTTACGAGCATCAAGTAAAGAACTGAGCACTCCCACGCGTGCCAAGAAGCTAAAGTGTCCTCAGTTCCTCAAGTGCTGAGCTTTTCTTTCCCTATTGTGCACATTTTCCCCTTCTCGTATGTACCAATTGGTCGTATGCACACCCGAGTTGTTGCGCGAGGAATCCTCACGCAAGTGAAAGTTGGTGGAAGAGTGGGGACCAAATGTCTCCATTTAACTGGGCTGATATCCGCACATATGCCACAAACGATGCTGCCTACTGTATCAGCGGCCAGGTATTTAGATATAGGACGAAAGAGAGACTAGTGACAACATATCCATGAAAGAACAGTGAACGCAAACATCGATCATCACCATCCCCGCAAGTGGTAATCTTCATTGGTAGGCTTTAGTACGCTTTGTGCTTTTGTGCACAAAGTATATTTGTGTTCGGATATCGAGTAGTAGAGAGAAGTGCGATAAATGTCTCCCTAATAAATCAAATATGCTACTAGATGCACTAAAAGCAGTAATTCATCTATATAGCATACTTTACAACAGATCTATGAAAAAACAAATTCGATGAAGAACAACATTCGAGATGATACTTTAGGTTGATACCCACAACAAATAAACGAATCCTCCGTACCAACACTTGCAGACAGCTATATCAAGTATATCAATAACTCTGTCAGAATGCCCTCTCGCCCTGTACACCGTTGTCCCAAGACCTTTACCGCGGCACACATAACACCATAGAATTGGCATGGCTGTCAGTCATCACATTTCACTAACCGGAGTTGTTGCATTCAGAGTTGTCGGCCAGGTAGATGCTCGGCCCGTGTGCATCTGTGGCTCTCTTTCGTCCGGAGAAGACGGCATCGAGAGCTGGGGCGGCAATGGCGGTCGCGGCTGATGTATTGGCGCTTGTATATGAGCCTGAGATGCGAATGAATCTAGAGGAATCTCGTGCCCAGGAGACAAGTTTACGGGAGGCGGATATGACAAGGTCGGTGGGTAATAATTGAAGATATTCGTAATAGCTGGGTTTGATAGCTCCTACGAAAGTCTATCTGTAAGCACTTCCTTGTATACGAACAGCTATGACGGCAACAGCAACTGACCCTTCTCGACCTCCAGCATTGCAAACCTTTGAACACAGTAATTCCAGTGAGCAGGACTCCGATTATACCAACAACGAGACTGGCGGTTTCTCCTGCAGAGAGACTTTTGTTTCCGTTTCCATCCGAAGATCTTTTCCCGTGTGCATGCGAAGTCGGAATGCCGTAAAAGACCACAATAAGATATAATCTTGATATGAATGGCATCGCTCCATAAGCCTGTCCCCTAAGGTTAGGTCTAGCTTAAATTTTGTTACACGCTGCAATTAAATCATATCCTTTGGAATGGAACGACAAAACATGCAGTAACAAGGGCTACATATCACACGTACCATCGCTTGCCTGCCAGAGCGAGACGGCGCAACTGATGATCGACAAGGCTAACTAGAGACTTTGACCTGTTTTCGCTAAAATGCGACGAATCTAGCATCGAACGAACGTGCGAAAGCTGCTTGAGGATAGCGGACTGGATAAGATAGCTGAAGGACGGGAAGGAAAAGAGGGGAAGGCAATTATCGCCGCCACAGAAGTTCTAACTTGAACCGCGCGCATCAAGGTCTGCAAGTTGACGCTACCCGGCCTGAGTTTGAAGGGATCACGACAATGCAATCGGTCATGGTTACTCACTCGCTACCCTGGCGGAAACCGCTGTTGCATGAACCTGACCGAGCTGATGTCAACGCACACAGCCGGTAGGGCATAAGGCACCCAACTACCTTGTATATATCTCGAGTCTTTCTCCTGCTCTCCAGTCTCTGTATCTTAAGTCTATTCACACGGTTCTCCCCTTCCATATTCAACAACGACAGTGCTCACATCAGCACGCTACTGAGAAGTTCCATACCAGTAAACAATTCCCTGATATCAAAATTTGGAGGTAGATTACGGTTCTAACGTTCGTTTTTTCGTCTCGCCCACGTGTTTATCCATACGTGGGCGTGCAGATGAACTACCGACAAGAGAGAAAGCTTGAGGTTACATTATGTATAGCTCTTATGTATATATGCCGCAGAGATGGGGCCAGTAGTTTGGTAGGGTCCTAAGGATACGAGAAGAAACGTGCTAGCTAGCGATAGAAAGTACCAATTCTTAACGAGAGAACAGGTAATTTGAACATCAATCACTGTCGCTAATCGATAAGTTCGTCACATACGCAATAATCTTATGGGACACCAGCATAAATTTCCGCTATCAACCTTAACTTTATATCGATCTATCTCTATATACCCCTGGAATGTTTCTTGGAGGTCTTGCTAACTCCCCGCACCGCTTCTCAGAGACATTCCGCCACACCACACCCAGAACCACACAATTGGCATGGCCTCAATCATCCCTGTGTTGAACCTGTAGTTTTGTATCCGTATCTGCCGGCCAGGTAGATGCTCGGCCCGTTTGCGTTGGGTGCCCGACTTCGCTCGGATTGGCAGTGGCGACGGTAGCAGTGGTATCTGGAAAGCAATTGATTGAAGCGGAATATCGTGTTCGGGGATGTTCGGATGTGTACGTGGCGATGTCGTTAAGTAATTGTTTGTGACTGCTGGAATTGGCAAAGGCCTAGAGGCTAAGTTGGTAACTATTCTCTAGCGAAGTTAACATATAAGAATTTCATTAGTAATGAAGGGAAATTGTTACGGACTCTTCCTGACTCTACAACATTTCCATCGTTTGAATACGGTTAGTGCTGTGAGAACAACTCTAGTTAATCCTATAGCTAGGCTAATGGTTTCACCTCTAGTGAGACCCCCGTTTTCATTCGTGGATCGTTTGCCGACTACCTAAATAATAGGGGAGCCGTAAGCGGGTGTCAAAAACGATAAAGAGCACATCGTCCCGTTGTAAAAGTCTAACTCAATCGCAGTGAGATGGTGTATTCAGCCGCTCGACCCTTGCACTAACTAGATAAGGTGTGGTAAACTGCAACGCCTCAGCAAGCATGAAGTATCCTTCTATTACCGGGTCTTGGCAAAACAAAAACGGCGAAATAAGTCAACAACGACGACTGCAACCGAAAACCGGAAAGCGGCAATCGATTTTTAGCGTCGAATTGACCCCGGTAAGAGACTCTCAGCACCTCAGGACCGCCGGAGGAGGGCGGGCATGTCAGCAAAAGAGCACACACGAGAAACCACACGTGGATTTGCGAAAAGTCTTGGCGGAAAAAGACGAAAACAAAACGGGGAAATAAGTCAACAGCCACAACAGTAAACGACAACCGGACACCAGCAAACTACTGCTAGCGGCGAATTGACCCCGGGAACACTTCTACAGCACCTGTGGATCGCCGGAGGAGGTTGGGCACTTGAAAAGCAATGTGAGCACTCCGCCGCGACGCAATGCGACCACCAGATCAGGAACAATGGCGACCCCGGGAGGAGAAAGCACCCCTGGGGTATCTGGAGTGATCGGGATGCCAATTACGCCAGGAGACACAGGCATAGGGGGAGCTGGAGGATAAGGAGTGATGACTGGCGTAACAGGCATCACGTCGATGACACCCGCTGCCCCTACGATCACAACCGCAGACGAGCCGCCGAAGCGCAATGAGAATGGGAAGATGATGAGGAGTGGGGGCCCACAGGTTGGGAGGGCCGCCAGTGACTGGAGGAGCCGCATGGAGAGAATGAATCGACAGCAGGCACAGAAGCTAATGCAGCTGCACCGAACCATTGCACACCTAACAAACTTGTTGGAAGCCCAGGAAGCCCGCAAAGAGGCACCATGGAGAGCACGCAGGAATCACCGACACGAAATTGAGTCAACAACAATGATAGCAATTGAAAAACGGACAGTGGCAATCGATTCTTAACGGCAAGTTGACCCCGGAACGAGCTTCCCAGTACCTTTTGGACCGTAGGAGGAGGGCGCGCACAGGAATCCACGCAATTGAGTGGAGTCTTATAACGTTTTGGTAGAAAATTCGATCGCGTGATGCATCGGCCAACCAGCAAGAGACTACGAGGAGTACCCTAGAAAAAGAGGTTTGCCTGACAGGAGTGATAACTGAAGCGAGAGTAAGCGGGAGCAGCGTCCTGGCCACGGGAGAAGCGGGGGATGGGAGGAGAGATGCGCCTATGGATGTGGCAATGGAGATGGTGACGGTGGCGACACCCATTGCCGCGGAGACCATGGGCGCAACCATAATTGATCTCGTGGATAGATACGAGAACAGAAAGCGGAGAAGGAGGAGTGAGGACCTGGCGACCGCTTTGGCCCCCTGTCAATGGAGCAGCCGCATGGAGAGGATGATGCGACAGCAGGAACAGGAGCGAATCCAGCTGCACCGGACCGTCGGACATCTAACAAACATGCTGGAATCACAGGCAGCCCACAAACAGGAACACTGGCGAGGAATGATAACATGGATGCAAGAGAGAGAGCAGAAATGGGATACCCGCCACAAGGACGACAAACAGTGGGGGGCGGTCATCACAAACATGATCTGAAAGGTCATGAAATGTTACGCCTTTGGTGTCACAGGTATGTTTCCGGGATCATACAGGATCACTGGATAATCCAAGTATGGATAGTCAATCCGAAATCATGAATTATCACTCGGATATCCTAATTGGATCAACCTTCCGGATTTGTGCACCTATTGGTGGTATCTCGATTACGCTACTTTCTTATCAGTAGATCAATGACAGCAATCGAGCCGAGCACAAGTACGATGTGTATCATCTTAAAATTGATATTGGTCATAGGATGTGTATTGTCATTTGCTATTCCTTATCGGCAGGAAACCTTATTCCTAGTCGCTGAACAAATGAGTATTCAGTCATTCTCCAATGGCTCATTTCTTATGGCATGAAATGTCATCAATATCAAACCACTACAGCGTCTTGAGATATGCGGAGTCATATATGAGTTCAGTTAGTAACCAATAATTGATATATTGGAGCCAGGTTGACTGAATGGACGTGTACACATCAACCCTCATTTCGACCACGCCTTCTAGGCTTGGGGCAAATGGGACTTGCGATTGATTTTTCCTGAGTGGCGCAGGATACTCTCCGTTCAATATATGTCATACCAGCTCAGTTGCAGTTTACTGTATATTTGGCTCCAATAAAGCGTAGTCAAATTAAGAGATCTGTTGTGTGCCGCAATCATGAAACCGTTATGTACCCGGTGGGTATATGACAGTGCATTCTCACTGGCTCTTGGTGACAGGAACATATTTGTTGATAATTGACTTTAGATAGGCTCGTATACATACAAGGTATCACCAATAGCAATAGTGTCGTAATATGAGTTCATTACCTTGATGATGTAGTTAAGACTCTTGGGAGTTAGAACTTGACCATTGATCGTAAAAGGCAAGGATGATGAGGCAGTTACGTATGTGAACTCCAAAACAGGCTTTGGCAGTCTTAGGATTCTTAGGGGTGTACAGTGTCAGATATATATCAGCGATACCGACATGGAGAAAGGACATCGATAACCTACTATTGAATATACAATCTACATCAAGATTTATCTACAGATACCTATTGACCGTCTCGACCTGGAGGTTAAGCCTTAAATTTATTCCAGTGCATTAAGTATTAGTTCTGTATCGAAGTCAACGAGGATACTTCTCTATTGATGTCGACAGTTGTACGTTCATCTTAAGTTTTATATCACGGATAAACTCATCACTCTTTATACTTGGTGATTCTTATTACCTTCGTCAAGGCAAGTCATTAATCGGGAAGGCAGCATGGCAATACTCTGGAGTCCGAAGGGAGTCTGGAGAACCAGCCCGATACCGTGGTGGTTAAAAGGATTTCTTCTGTGGGATACTTTTAAGTCGGCACTACTCCTTCTGGTGAGGTGAAACTACTTTGCAGTTTCGTATAAGACAACATCGGGAAAACCTTTGGTGCCACCGTAACCGACATATATTATCCCTGTTACCACTGTGTTACGGTTGCTTCCTATAGATTATGACTGCCTACCCTGTACTTTGGCCATTAGAGCAGAGTTATGAGAATGTTATGCAGGTGTTACCATATGTAATATCAAATTACAGAATGATGCAAATTTCTCATACTGCATGCATTCGATCAACCCCCTTTTTTCAATCGTCATCTCCACCACCACGACCATCATCATCACCGCCATCACCATCAACACCATCACCATCACCACCATCACCATCACCATCACCATCACCACCATCACCATCACCACCATTACAATCACCAGCATCGGGTATTTTACTCTTCGATTAGTCTTCCACGAAATTGTGTAAGACCCTCCTACCAGCGAAGCCCAATCCACAGCTACCAGCTTGCTCCCAGCGAAGCCAGATCCACCGCCAACAGCTTGCTCCCTGCGAAGGGAGATTGTCAGAGGCGAGAGCGAGCATTCCACTGCTACCAGCGAAGCCAGATCCACCGCTAACAGCTTGCTCCCAGCGAAGCCAGATTGTCAGAGGTGAGAGCGACCATTCCACTGCTACAGATCCACCGCCAAAAGCTTGCTCCCCAGTGTACTCAACCGTCCCGTCCGACGGCCGGGGACGGTAGTGCCGTCCGACATCATAGCCGGACAGACGGGACGGCATCAAGGCCGTCCGTCCCGTCGTTACTCAAGACGGACGGAATATCGACCGTCATCCACCGTCATCGGGCGGTTACTATATATCTTTACCCGTGACATCGTGGGTGCAGCAGCGCTAAATCTTTGGAGCAACAGAGTCTGACATGGTACGCATGGAGAAGATGCTCACGGATTATGCATCATGGTCAGAGTAATCATTCCGTTTTACATATAAGTTTTGTTATGTACACTACGATCCATGGATATCAGTGGATGACCACCGGGGACGGTTCTTCTCCGTCCCCGGCCGTCCTTTCCGTCCGTCCCCGTCCTGCCTCAAAATGACGGCACCGTTTCCGTCCTACCCTCGGACGGATGGCATGACACCGTCCCGTCCCGTCCTGAGTAGTTCCCGGACGGACGGGACGGTTGAATTCACTGTTGCTCCCAGCGAAGCCAGATTGTCAGAGAGGTGAGAGTGAGCATTCCACCGCTACAAGCTTGCTCCCAGCGAAGCCAGATCCACCGCTAACAGATTGCTCCCAGCGAAGCCAGATTGTCAGAGGTGAGAGCGAGCATTCCACCGCTACCAGCTTGCTCCCAGCGAAGCCAGATTGTCAGAGGTGAGAGCGAGCATTCCACCGCTACCAGCGAAGCCAGATTGTCAGAGGTGAGAGTGAGCATTCCACCGCTACCAGCTTGCTCCCAGCGAAGCCACATTGTCAGAGAGGTGAGAGTGAGCATGTCAGAGCAGTGACACCAAGCATATCTGAGGTTGGAAAGTGAATATGTCAGAGTTGTGTGAGTGAGCAGATCAGTGGTGAAAGTGAGCATGTCAGAGTTGGAGAGGGAGCAAGTATGTCAGAGTTGTTAGAGTGAGCATGGCAGAGTGTACACATGTCAGAGTAGTAAATAAATAAGTAACTCTTGAATATACAGTATTATTCATAAATTGGGGTATATAATACATGCGCTACAGTTGCATTATAGTAATATTTCAGTTATGCTATTGGTAAATTACAGGTGCATTATCGTGCATCACTGAAAACAGCTCGGGGGTGTTTTTCATTATGTGCTGTTATCGGTGTTATGGGAGGTTACGGTAGGCCATATAGCCTGCAGAAAATTACTCATGACAGAATATGTTTTTCCTGACGAAGATGATACTTGGAGTTGTTGTACTTATGGGCAGGTGGTCTTTGGGTATACGTGCCACTTGCTGGGCCAATACTCTTGAGTCCGAAGGGAGTCTGATGACGAGAACGATAGTGTCAGTTCAGAGGATCTCCTGAGTAGGTTACTCTTGAATCGTGAGCTCCAGTGTATTGATAGCGTAAGATGATACTCTGTAGTTGATACTATTTTTCGGGAACACAGAATGGAACAGTTACCTTGTGTCCTTGGGTGGCAATCCTTATATCCATCCGGAGTGAAGCTTTAATCATTGTTCTCTGTCATAGTCTGGAAGTCAGGAGGGACTTTGATTGATTAGGACTTACGGTGGATCTACCGGTGTTACACTATACAGTTAACACAATACCTTCGCCTGAGAAGCTATTTGCGAGTTAATAGTTCACGATTCTTGAATACAGCCTCGTAATGGTTTGTACTTCGAAGTGTTCGTAATCTATCAATGTGACAGACCTCGCCGCTTCCCACACATTGATATTCGAACCGCAATCAATCAATGCCTTTCTACTCCATCGAAGAATCACTCCTGTACAAAGATCATCTATACTCCAATTAAGATACCTTTGGAGTTATCAGTTGGGACAGTCGGAATGCAGTGTCTCCCTGACAGCAGTATTTGTGGAATACTGCAAAGGAGGGAACAATGCTGGAGGTCGATGACCTGGTGTTCAAGCAATGGTGGATCAAGTACATCCACTCTGATGATTGCTGTGAGGAATGTCCAGGCTGTTGAGCTATCAAAGATGATGACAATACAGAATCACCCAAGGATCCATCATCAGGATTGTTTGGGTGGGTCACTTCTCATATTTTTTCGATTGTCCACGATTATGTTGTAATATTGTTGGGTGAAAGGTATGAATAATTGTCATTTGGTTGCAGGATAGATGGTCGATGACTTCTAAGTTACCCCAGAGTCATACACTGCATTGGTCGAGTCTTCAATATTGGAAAATTCAATATCACCGCCAAAACAGATTCGCGAAACGAAAAGATATTCTGTACTATTGTCGACCGATTATCGTGTTTTAGAACATATTCCTGACGTTCAACTATACGATGACTATCATCTGCATGGGTTGGGGGGCCTACATTGATGACGACCTTTCCGATGACGCATGGTGACAATCTTGCATCAATTCCTATTCAGACATTATTGCAGAAGATACCGACAACAACTATGTTATGGCATTGTAGAAAGAAGTTTGGTCTTTGCCTTATGAAGTGATACATCTTCCAACGATCAGTATGCCTTCGTGGCACTTTCCTACCTTTGACCATTTTCTTGCTCTTTCTGTTAGATGGAGTTTTGTTGACAGACATCTTAAAGAGTCTACGTCTGAGGAACATGATGAAGATTATGCAGAGCTTAGGCTTGACTGGTGAACAGTTACTTAGTAACGGTCCTGATGGTTCCGATAGCGTGAAATAGTGATGGAAATCTGTTATGGTTTGTGTATCAAGTATACCATACAATTTCCTTTGATCATTTAGAAATGTTGATATTACCGTTTTTCGATTATTATGAATTCAATTTATTGTTTGCTGTTCAGCATACTACATTGTGATTCTACTATGATGATCATAGCAATCGAATATTTCAACAATCCCGCCAGGTATCGCATTACGCTACGGCCCCTGATGCACATTACGCATCATCACCTACCGCTGCGTTATGGTCTGGCTTGCCATCTTGAAGCTATCTGGGCTTACAGGATTCTTGAGTAATGTTATTTACGGGGTGAAAGGTGGTTGTGGGTTTATGCTTTGACAGTTACTGGAATACTCTTTAATGTATTCATGGATAAGCAGTACAGCTCTATCAGCAACTTTCACCACAATAACATGTTACTTTATATGTCATGAGTAAGATCATGGAGATGGTCCTTCAATTCAGAGCAGTAATTCAGTGCATTGTCTTGGAGTCATTGATCGCCCATGTCACTCCAATGACATTGAATACTACCTGCTTATGCGAATGACGTGATAGCAATGAATGGTCCAACTTGTAACATTATATATTAAGACAAGACTGGGAAGGCATGTTACCATGTCAATCCATTTCGCTTTTTGTAGAGCTGCTGCCTGATGATCCGTTGCCTGTATGCTCGGATAGTCATCATCATAGTTGATGTTCCTTGGAGAGGAAATTAACTAGATATGTTACTATTACGAAAATACAGTAGTATACCTGGATGGTATACACTTATATATCTCTTGTAGAGAGATTGAGGTTGCAGTTGCAATCATATTGAATGATGAGTGCATGAGGCCCATCTCAGGGATCATGTTAATACTCAGATAATGGGAATTACTCTCATCATTGTATAGTCACCGTGAGGTATAACTTGCAATGTTATCAACCAAGCACCATACAATATTGTTTAAAGATTCATGGATCATTGAACCTTGATGCATAGGCATATGGATAGGGAATGCAGAAGGGCTCATGGCAGCTATGAATTGTATTCAAAACTTCTCTTCCTTATTGATCATGAACGTGCTTGTGTTGAAATGGTACCAGACCCACTGGCTAGGAATATCATATTGTTGAGGATGACCCAATGATAATGCCAGGTTGTGTCATTAGATCCAAACAGTTATGCCTTTCAGTAATGCTATACCCGTGCTAGGTCATGATGTGATGTTGATGCACCGAAAGTGCTAGTCAATCTTGAACGCATTGATACTCGATGGCTGCCCCATCTGTTAGCAACTGAAGAAACTTTTTCATGGAGCATTGCAAGCAACAATGACTCTGTTTGAATTATCAACAGTCTGGCTGTTGATTTAACTATCATAGCCTTAGGACCAAGGCATGGTATGCCTCAGAATTAAGGGTTGCTATATTCTCTAATCTCAGGAGGAGATATTACTCTCGTCTCGACCCCATGCAATAGGGCTTGTTCAGAGTTCCTTAAGAATTGCCCACGATGGTCACATTCAGACTATCATGATACATAGTTACATTGCATGAAAAGACAGCATCACGAGTAACTTATGCAACCACAAGTTATCCGATACAGTACTAACTGTTCAATACGCCATAATAACACGGCATAATCGTGGTATGATCAGCTGATGGGCTGGTAAATGCATTCCACTTTTTGGGATGGAATAATGGGAACTGATACATTGTCTCAGTACCAGATATTCATATCTTCATTGTCAAAATTAGAAAACATGAGTACTATATGATAGTATAACCCAACTAGATTTGTCAATCTATCGGGTCGACTATGACAAAGTTGGCGTCCACTACTACGTGATCATAGGGGAATGTTATGCCACATTGTCATAGTTGTTATGCAACAAGTATGACTACACTGATGAAAATTCAAGAACTATCATTTGCTGTTAAGTGCAGAGTGCACAAGAATGGTATATTTGATGGGGTTCAGAGCCCACCTACTAAGGGGGCAGATAGCCTTGATTGGTTACAAATTAGTACAATATTTAAATGTCTTCGTACCTGAAATCTAGAAATGAATTCCCTATGGTTGGGTCTAGTAGTGCTCAGATAGCGAGAAGCACAAATGACCAACAGACACAGTGAGGGATTAGTCAAGCAGTGTCCCTATTTTGGGAAGCATGAACAACACATAGGGATAATAAGATAAACATCATCCAATATTGAGATTAAGTAGGGTCCTGGTAGCGGAGAACATGAATGCCCAATAGGGACAACAATCAGAATACAAGTATCAATCGGCCAGGATGAAACATCTCCTGTCCATATGGTTACCAAAGAAAAAGTGTTATCTACTATATGCTCGCCTATATGCAATAAGGCATTGCTTGATGGGTTACACAATGCAGACATGGTGTTCAGAGATAGGAATCCTTTTGAGCAGAGAAAAGGCTAGATATTCTCAGCTGCCAAGATGTTGGCAAAATGATTCCATACAAGGAATATGACTCTCGAAATGGCTTGTAGTTCAAGCCAGCTGGAGACGATTGAACTTCCACCAAGAAACATCTGTATACCCAATTATGAATTGAGGAATATGTCTGATCATTGCCACAAGACTAGAGCAGCCCATCATGCTCATTATTTGCACTTAAGGATATGAAATTTTCAACTTTAGATGCATCAGCAAAAAATATTTCCGTCCAGGTGGAGTGGCTCCAGCAGAGTGGACGAGTTCCGTCCGAGCTGTCAGAGACACCCCGGTGGAGGGTTACTGTGGGCCCGGCCTCAATACCACACGTCGCGTTGCATATCCCCCTCAGATCGCTGTCTCACTGTTTGTTCTCGCTCTGGTGGTCTCCATTGTTAAACAAACACTCTGGCGTTGTGGCCAACTGTGACCATACGTCGGAAAGGATTCATTGGGTACGCGCATGCATCGGGATTGCAATGTGATGGGTAACGTTGCAAAAATCTCTACTCGTGTTCCATCTACCTGCGCGCAAAATAGAATTCTTGCTTTACCAATTATACACATCATTCCAAGTGGTGAGATCTGTGTGGCTATTAGCAATCGATCGCTCATTCCGTCCGTGTCATGTCTTACTACCCATTGCCATCGCTCGAATTCCGAGCGCGCAGCCGACGATGATTCCCATGCTGAAACCTTGGAAATCAACAGCCACTGGTGCTTATCTCACTTGTACAAATTTCGACACTTGATCCAAGTTACCTGAGTTTTCAGGTATTGTGGTGGGCACCAGGGCTAACCAGTACTCAACGAAAGTTCCATTCTCGTTCTGGAGCTTGATTTTGAGTAGTGATTGCATTTGCCACAGGAGACGCCCATTCAGCACGCCACAATACCTCCCCAGGCATTGCTTTACCCACACCCAGTCGTCCTGTCGATCCCCTCCGTGGCAGCTCTGGCTTCCTGTGCATCGACACATCTGAGATATGCATTCACCTTCTAAACCCTCAACTTGAACCTGAATACCATGGTAAATACAGAGCTCCATTGCGTGGGGTTGGTCAACGGATATAGACGTCTTGTTACGACTCTTGTGCGATATAACCTGACGCGTGCTGCTGTATACTGTCCCGCGGTGTGTTGTGCCCCGCGTATTGTCGAGTAATGCTCTGAAGTCTTAACTGATTGTGTCAGGATGCTTTCCATCATGGCGGTTTTGTGGTCGGATGAATTCGGGCTTCGTATATGACAGGGAGCTCAGCGGGGCAGCCAGATCAGCACTGGAAGGACAGACTTTGCAGGCGGTAGCGCTGTTCTCCCAACGCTGAGCGAGGGATTGCAGATTGAGCTACCTGATTCCGAAGCAGAGAATGCGACGCTGAAAGGCAATTACTTGTGTCAGGTAGTTGAGATTGTTATTGAAGGCGTTCCAACCTTCCTCGAGGCTTGTGTTATGTGCGTGTTTATCACTAGCACATGTGTTTCCTGTCCGCGCGGACTAGCTCGGTCGGATGGGTCCCACTCCGTCAGAGCCGTGAGAGACGCCCAGGTGGCGGATCACTATGCGCCCGGCGTCAATTCAACGCGTCGGGTTCCATAGCTCCCTCTGATCATTGTTTCACTGTTTCTTCTCGTTCTGTTGGTATTCTGATGTGAACGATCACAAAGGGGTTGTGGCTCACAGTAACCATACATCGGAATGAGTTCATGGCATAGGCGCTTGCATCGGGATCGCAATGCGATTGGTGACGCAGAGAAAATCTCCCCATGCGTTCCATATACCTGTGTGCAAAATGCAATTTTCTCTGTACTAATTATACGGGATTGTAAGGCGATGGGAGAAGCTGTTACTATCTCTCCTCGAATATCTTCTAGCTGAGTGCAAAATTCAATTCTCCCTTTACCAATGATAAACATCATTCGAAGTCGCCAGATCAATGTGGCTACTGATAATCCATCGCTCAGTCCGTCCGTCTCCTTTCTTACTACTAGAAGCTATCTTGGGAATGACGCATGCACAGCTGAAAATATTTCCCACACTGGAAACTTGCAATGCAATGGCTCCTGGTGCACATCTCACTTGTACAAATTTTGACACGGGATCCAAGTTACCCGAGTTTTCAGGTATTGTGGTGGGCGCCAGGGCTAACCAGTATTCAACGAAAGCTCCATCCTCATACTAGAGTTTGATTTGGAATAGTCACTGCATTTGCGATGGGAGACGCCCATTCAGCGCAACATGAAACCTCCCCGTACGTTGCATTACCCATACCCAGTGGCTCTGTGGATTCCCGCCGCTCCAGCTGTGGCTTCCTGTGCATCGACACATCTGAGATACACGTTCACCATATAAACCCTCAAGTTGAATGTTGATACCATGGTAAATACAAAGCTCCATTGCGTGCAGTTGTTCATCAGATATATATGTCTTGGTATGACTCTTATGCTTGATACACTCCCGCGTGTCGCTGAATATTGCCACATGGCACGTTGTGTCTTGTGTACTGTCGGGAAAGGCTCGGAAGTCTTTAATCATAGTGTCCGGACGCTTTCCATCACGGTTGTTTTGGGGCCCAATGAATTCAGCCTTCCCATATGACTGGGAGCCCAGGGGGGTAGCGAGATTGGCACGGGAAGGGAGGACTTCGCAGGTGGCAGCGCTGTTCTCATGACGCCAAGCGTGGGCTTGGAGATTGAGCTCTCCGATTTCAAAGCAGAGAATGCGACACTGAAAGGTGAGTATTTGCAGCAGGTAGTTGCGATTGTAATTGGAGGCGTTCCAACCATCCTTGAGGTTCGTTTTATGTGCTTGTTCATGTCTCCTGACAGAATACTGTTGCAAGGCTCCGTATCGACGAATCAGTTCGACCCAATGACACATCAGGTGGGTCATCGGAAAGTTGAAGTCGGCATCCAACTCCTTGGAAATAACTATCTCGCGGCTGATACAATCCCGCCAGGTGATCATGTCGTGTCACGTCTTGGAGGGCGTCCAAGTTTCAGCATTGGTTTCCTTGTCTACCTTTTGTTTCTTCACGGGTTCGGTTCTCAGGGCATGGGCTTTGGCCTTGGCCTTTTTGCCTGCTCGCCCGAGTACAACAACATCCTTGAAGGTGTAATAATGATGCAAGGCGTCCTCCATGTAGCTCAATGGTGCATCATCGTGAGATTCATATCCATCATACATATAGAATTCTAACATTGGCAGTGTGCACTCAATTGCGCGATTCAATATGAGTCGCTGAGTGGGGCTTCCGCCTCGTAGAGACCGCGTCACAACTCCAACCGTGTACCGCTCATTTTCTTCATCTCCTTCCCATTACATTGAGAAACTTCCTCATATGATATATTTTTTGGTTTCAGGTCTTGGGAAGCAGATACGGATAACCAGATTGCGTTGGACTTCTTCAGTCCTTTATGCATCTTCAAGAAGTGGAAAATTCACATCTGGGGGTGGTCGAGCCTGCAGATTTGAATTGGATGGAGGAGGTCGGGCTTCGGGTGGCCACTCACGTCACAGGGTATATGTTGAAACACGTTGAATCCTTGGTGGACATGGCGCGACCTGAGTTTCACATTGGCTGCCTTGGTATTGGCATCACTGCGTGTTCTATATACATTGTGATCCCGCTGGGGGTGTTGCTTGCCAGAAGTTACATGATCTCAGAGTTTGATCTTTGGACACTCGCACCAAAAACTGAAATGCCGCTCGAGATGATGTGGGTCACTATACTCCAGGCAATCTGCAAGCCATGCTGCTGAACCGGTCTGCAATGCCTGAAGTTGGCATCTGCACAGAGAACATTGTAATACCCGATCTCAGTGTCAGGATTAGGTTTAACTGTGTGAGGCTGGCGTACCCGCCGGAGTACTTAGTTCAGCACCTGTCGGTTTGTTTTCCTCTGCTCATCCAGCTACTGCTGAGGGATATTGCGGTTCTTGATTGGAATCGGCAGGAGAGCGACCATTAAAACGGCATACTTTGAGGGCATCTGGCAGATCTTCGAAGCACGATTGCCAATTGTCATAAATACAGGCCACTCCTCCTTGCCGCTGGCAAAATTCGAGAGATGTGTTCAGTCGGACATGAAGATCAAGGCAAGCAGTGTATCCCCCAGTCTGGGCGTTGCCTGAACATTGATTAGCACGTGATTATCCCTGAGTAACTCTGCTTACCTGTGTCTCCCACCACCAGTCCGCAGTGGACATTTCACTACAGAGGCGTTTCTGTGGTGTATCGCTGAAAAGACAACGCTGAGGGGTGTAAATGAGATGCTCGGTGTAAGGTGGCTGCCGCATCAAGCATCTCATGCTATTGATGACGTCTCGACTCCAGTATATGATAGGCCATTGGTGATTTTTATTCGATCGCATATCCTTGAGAGTGTGTAGTTCCCACTCCCGGAGAGCCTGATTACTTGGCATGCTAGCCAACAGCTTCTGTACGCTATCCCCGTTGTTGAAACTTGGGAAACGCGGAGCAGTGTTGTCTTCCTTCGGCACGTTGTCATAGTACATCTTCATCCCCCTCTTCTTGATCCCACACAGGATATATTTGCACTCTTTACACATCGCAAACGGGTTGTAGGGATTATTCTGGAGGTGCATCTCAAGGCAATGCTGAGCGGTGCATTCCCATGGTTCAGCAATGTCATCGCTCAGCAGAGCGCCAGTGCCGAGGTATGTTTCTGTCCGCGCCTGCGGCCGTGGCGGTGGTTGACACTCCGAGTCTGCGATGATATCAATGTGTTCATGGTAGGGAGATGCGTCCCAGTCTTCGACTGAATCTTTGTTAGCGTTAAATTCATAAGGCTGAGCAGGTTCAACATGTCGGGGTGCACTGTGAATACTCAGATTCTTCTCGGATGCAACTTGAAGGCGTCCAGGATGGTGTAATTTGACATGTTCAAGTCGCCAGTTGTTTGAGGTGAACTTCCTTTGGCATGGAAATTGGGGGCTACGGAAAGGGGTCTTCTCTGGCATTGTCGACCACACGCCAGGAGTGGCACATTCAGTGTAGAAAGGGACGAAAGTTGGCGCAGGGCCTGAGCAGCCTGGTGTATTAGGTCACAATACTTTCAGCCGACTTGAGAGATTTATTGAGCCTAAATACCATCACAAGGAGGTTCCTTACACGCCAGGAGTTGCAAAATCGCTGCATGCGCGATGTCCCATAATGCAATGAATAGAATAAACCCTAAGGGATCCAATAACCTCGCGACGGGTGTAATAATCAATGCCTGAGATTCAGAGATTACAATAAAGTAAACGCACAAGACAAGAACCCAATCCTAACCCGAACGCAACAACCATTGCCTGCTTTGGAATGTGAGGACTGGTTCACTCCTCTCCTACAGGGCCATCCAGGCGCGCCTCAGGGAGGGGGGCATATGGGAGAGGGACATCGGAGAGAGGGACGTCGGGCAGAGGGATGTCGGGGAGACTCTCGCCACCTGCCACGTCGCCCAGCAGCTGCTGATCTACATCCACTTCCGAGGTGATTCTGGCTGCCTCAGCACCTCGCGGACTGGGCACCGCTGGGGGAGGTTTTTGCGGCGTCACAAGCCCCGAATCCTCCAGCCCACTGCGACAGGGAGTCTCCGGCATTTGTGGTTGTGGGCGAGGCGCCGGGCGTTGTGGTTTCAGGGCAAGCTCCGGAGGATGTGGCCGTGGGGTATGCTCGCGCATCTCCTGGCCTTGCTCAGGGAGAATGATTCGCTGATCGCCGACTGTGGTATCTAGATCGTCAGCCGATGTACATACTATCTCCATGTGGCTAATTGTCCGAGGTTCTTTGCCATCATCCTCATCCTCATCCTCCTCCTCCTTCTCAACCTTATCCTCCTCCTCCACATCTTGCTCCTTGTCATCGTCACCATCCCTGTCCATATCGAAATCGCTGTGTAAATCAACACCGTTTGGTTCGTCCACATTGTCCTCCATGCCCATATCCACATCAGGATCATGTTCTGAGTCATATTCGCCGTCCGACTTGGTAGAGTCGGTATCATCACCTGGGGAAATTGACACGGTGGGCGATGTTTCCGGCTCTAAATATACCTGCTCTAGTTATCCCTCCATGTCCAAGTCTGCCTCTGACATATGCTTCTGCACCTGCAAAGCAATGGCACGGGAGATATCATCTCGCCCTGGGGTTTATGTAGCAATACTTTTGCGTTTACCGTTTCCCTGCCCATTCCCCTTCCCTTCCCCCTTCCCGTCCTTTGTTCCCTTCCCATTCCCGGTCCCTTTCTCACTGCCCTGACTGTCCTCCTCACCCTCACCATCCTCATTGTCATTGCCATCACCAGGATGGCTTTTTCCACTGCTCGGCGCTCCAAGATCCGCCTAGTTCTCATCATTAGCATCCTTGTTGATTATCAGATCCAAATTCAGTGGTCCAATGGCTGGGAAGTCGCCTGGCTTGTACTTCCGCCAGCTTAGTGGCACAATCATGGCCCGGATATCATCGCTACCGCACCGAGAGAAAGCCTCTCCGGTGCGTTTATCTATTCCCGAGCTAGTTGTCTCTGCATTGGAGCAAACAACTTGATGCCCGAAGCCATGGGCGTTGTCCCACCCCCAAATGTTCATGTGATCGCAGGTTTGTCAATCATTGGCCCAAAATATGAGCGGAAGGATACCCACTACTCCCGAAGAGGTGAACTCCTGCTTCTGTGGTGCGGCCAGATCAGCTGGAATTGTTAAAAGTGGCGAGTAGTGACTGAATCAAGAGAGTTTATATCATAGAAGAGGTCCCAGGCCCTCTCATCTTTGATGCCGCAAACATTGTATATCTGTATGAGCGCACAGAGGTAAACAGTGACGATTCGGTTTATTCGGTCGCGATCCAATAACATGTGTTGATTCATGCCCGATGTCGGCATTTTTGCAATAGCACTTCCCTTCCCCTTTCTTTTGGGCTGCCCATTCACGCCATCGCTGCGAATTGAAAATGAATCGACCTCCGAGGCATTAGCATCATGATAGGGTTGAATGTAGTGGAAGGAAGCCAAGAGTAAACATTAAAAGTTCAGTAGATTATCGGGTGTGTTTTGGAACAAGAGGCATGGTTTGTGTAAGTCACGTGATGTCAAGATATTTCGGGATGCAGGCAGTGGGTTCAATTGCTGGCGGTCTGTGAGGGGTCGAGTCTATTTGCTAGCTAGCGGCGTGGAGGTCGATCGTGCTAGCGCCGGGTAACCTGGTCAGTGCGCTGCAGCAGAGCCGAACAGAGCCGCACCATATGTACACGTCCTAACCTCCCATAACTACCTCCACTCGAAGAAAACCAGCGCCAGGCCCGAAAACGAAACAGACGCAACGAAAATACACCTAAAACCCCCACAACCCCGCCCCCTGTGTGTCAAAGCTCCAAAACGCACGAAAAAACCCATTGATTAGCCTTCCAACATCGATCCATAAACCAAGGGAGGCATGTTCCGATGGTAATCTCGCAGCAAATCTTTGCAGCCGCCTTTCAAATTGGCCAACGGCTGCCCATCCGGTTCAGAATATTTGTGCCACTTTACCGTATCCCGCAGGGTTTTGGCCGAAGTGTGCTGAAGCTCAGGAATGATTCGAACCTCATAGTCCGGATCCTTGTCAGTCATTGTGCGCAACGGTGGTGGTGGAGGATGATCTCGCCCGTGATTCACACGATCTCGTTTCAGACGGGAGACGTTGAAGACATTGGGCATTTTCCAGTGAGCTGGGTTATTCAACCTGAAAGCATTGCCACCGATGGCTTCCGTGATGCGAAACGGCCCGCAAGAAGGCTCCTGAAACCTTCTGGACTTAAGATTTGCCGACTTCGATTTAGAAAGATTTGCATAGCTGATCGGGAGGAGTCTGGAGTCCAGAAAAACTGAATCCCCCACCTTGAAATCGTGCTGGCGGTGAGACTTATTAGCTTTCAACATCATCCTTGTTTGCGCTTCCTCCAACTGCTCTCTCAACATATGGAGAGCTCCCATCATCTGTTCGGCAAACTCACCTGCTTCGAGGCTGATTTTCGGCATCTGGTCAGCACCCAGGATTTGTACCAGCAGATCAATCGGCATCCTTAGCACGAATCTTATGTCGGCCCAAAATGGAGAAGTCTTGAGATACTTATGGGAACCTGCATTGTAGGTGAACTCAGCCAACGGTAGCAGGCGGACCCACTCCGTTCGGCGCTGAGCTACGTATGGCTTCAAAAGGAGTTCGACGACTTCATTCGGATTCTCCGCTTGGCCGTCTGTTCGTGGATGATCGGCGTTGCTGTGATGGCGTTCGATTCCCAATTGGGCCGTCAGGGATCCGCAGAACTCTGACCTAAAGCGGCTATCACTATCAGATATAATATCATCCGGAATTCCTATATTTCGAACCCATATGTCAACAAACTCTCTGGCGAACGCCTCTGCAGTTAGATTCGGTTCCCTGGCGGCATTCCATCTCACTCTGTTAGTTAGTGGATCGACAATCGTAATGATGCAGTCGTAGCCGTCTCTGGCAGTAGGTTGTAACCTCGTAATGAAAACGATATTAACCCTTGAAGCCCGTGTCTCCGGAATTCACAGTGGTTGCAACAAGCCAGACGTGGGTTGGTTGGAATATTTGACATGGTGCCAAACATCGCAACCTCGAACCCATGCCCGGACGGTCTGAGTTCAATGCAGCCAGTACAATCGTGATGAAATGGCAGCTGCTGTTTTTTGAGTTCCTTGGTGGCCGCGACCAAGCGGAGAGTCATGAGCTTCCAAATCAATATCATTCCGCATGTCCAACGGGATGCAGAGTGCCCCACTATCCCTGCGAGAAAGAAGGCCGCGATCCAGTCGGAACAGTCTTGCTCGCAGCATGTGTTATTGATGGTGCATTTGTTCCGAATGCTCAGACACCCGATTTTCTGCGTCCTCGATTACATCAGTTTTCTCCGGAAGGAGGTTGTCAATTGGACCGAAATACCCGTCTTCCAACAGTACCACCCACACCTCCTGCTTCCATTCCTCTGCGCCTATGATCTGGAGTTCCATGGTATTTATGCTGATGGTGGCTGGGGTAGTTGACACCGGATGGTGAATTCTGCTCAATGCATCCGCTACCAGATTGGCCGCCCAAGGGAAGTAATTGATTGACAAGTCAATCTGCTGTAGTTTATCCCGGTGTCGCCATTGGCGGCTAGACAGCTTCTTCCGGCTCAGAATATGCTGCAGCAACGTGTGGTCTGTATACACTGCCGTATGTCGATTGCTAAGGTAAGGCTCCCAGTGCATTGGGTTTTGGTGGGTCGCCAACAACTTGTGGTTGTACGCAGCGTAGTGTGTTTCAACGTCATGTAACTTTCGAGGAATGGAGCCCAGCAGATGTTCCACCAGGCGGCCCTCCGGTCCCCAGGGTTGCTTTTAAGCCAGAAAGCCTCCAATCGCCACTTCTGAAGCATCCGTGCGCAGGATATAATCACACTAAGGATCGCGTACTGCCAGAACTGGGGCAGATGCCAGTACCCTCCGGATATCGTCGAACTGCGCCCGATGCTTCTGATGCCATCGAACAGCGCATTTATTGGCTAGCAATGAGTATAGCAGCGACTTCTGGTGCGAGAACTTGTGCACAAATTCCCGATAGCAGCCTGCCAACCCCAGGAACGACCGAAGCTGGGCTGTGCTCACCGGTATTGGCCAGTCATTCATGGCTGCTATCTTCCTGTCCTCCGTGTGAATTCCATGCGAATTGACCTTGAACCTAACCAACGACGTCTCAGTTGCCCCAAATACACATTTCCGCTCATTCAACCCGAGATGAGCCGCCTTCATTCCGAGCACGATACTCTCGACATGCATCTTGTGTTCGGCCAAACTGCGAGAGTCAATTGCCACATCATCCAGGTATACAATTGCAAACTTCTTGTACGGTCTCAAAACGCAATGCATGGCGCGCATAAACACTGACGGTGCGTTAGCCAGTCCAAACAGGATTACTGTCCAGTCAGAGAAGCCATCGGGAGCGAGAAATGCCATCTTGTGCCTGTCATCCGGGTGTATGCGTAACTGATGATAACCACTGGCTAGATCGAGCTTGGTAAATACCCTGGAGCCGTGTAGCCAATAAATGGGATCTTCTATATATGCAAGCGAATACTGGTGTCTGGTGGTGATTGCGTTTAGGCTTATGTAATCGATGCACATCTGCAGTCCAGAGCCATCCGGTTGATTTAACCCAGATCACTGGTGCCGCAAATCGGGAGTGGCTGCCAGTAACCCACCCATTGGCCAGTAACTTGGCAATCTGGGGTTCGAACTCCAAGTACTCCAAATCTGACATCTGATACGGCTTGCGATGAGGCTGGTTTGCTGTTGAGTTGATGTCGATGCGAAAGTCGTGTTTCGAAGCTGAATAGACTCCCATGTGCGGTTCGAAGAAATCAGGAAACGCCATTCTGATAAGTAGCCGCCATGTTTCGAGGTCTGCCGGGTTGTGTGGGGTGTGCTCCTTCTCCTCCTCCATTATCTTGTCGATATGTTCCCCAATATTGACAATAATGATTTCTGAAGACTTGCAGTTGGCGACAAAGGACGCGGAGACCAAATTGATCACTGATCTATGGGCCACTGCCTTGCAATGAGCCCGAACTTCCCTCAATCGTCCTTGGTGAGATTGCAGACCTGCAAGTGATGTTGTGACGATAGTTGATGGAAGGCGGGAGCCTTGCTGCAAATTAGTCCAATCGGGCTCCAGCATATGTAAAGTATTAGTTTTATGATCGATGATATGCAGATTGGCTGCCATCCACTCATTACCCACAATTAGGTTGTAGAAGTCTCCTAAGTAGAGAATAGTGTACCACATGCAGATGTCGACGCGATTGCCAGTGACTCCTCTTACCCACGCCTTCACCTAATCCTGCCATCTATCCGCCTCTGCCATCTCTTCTCCTGCGACTGAGACTCTCATGCACCCACAAAGTCAACGTTTCAAGCCCAATGAATTGGCGGAGGCACTATCCACCTAACGATGGGAGGCACCGCAATCAAACAAGGAATACGCTGAACCAATTTCATCATTGGAGGTTGAACCGGATGCGTTAAAACGCAGCAAGTCAGAATTTGGCGATCTAGGTGGAGCAGAAGTCTCATGATCTGTCAGGCTGCTCAAGTACATTTTTGCTTGCCGTATGTATGCGTTGCCTTGTCGCAATTCCTTACGCTGCACCGTTTTCGCTTATCCAATAATCTCCTGGGTAGTAGGACGTTCCACCACTACGCCCAAATGCCATTTCCCTGGCCTTCCTCTGCATCCCCAAACACATGCCCCACTGCCGAATTCTCTTCTTTCATCCTGCACACTCGCGTCGTCCACCGCGGCCGCTGGGACGTTATTGATGCCCCAGGCTGCCGACCTGGCTGAAGTTCCTTGGCCGCCACGACAGGTAGTAGTGCGATCACATCCACTGTCCCGTTTGAAGTGGTTTTGACCCGGTCTGTCGCGGAAAGCTTGGCCGCGCGCTCGAGTCTCTGGAGTCACACAATAGCGCGCCTCATGTCCACAACAGTTCCAGCGGTAGCACCTGGTATTCGCGTTTGCTACAGTGAGATTCATTGGTTCCGGACCAACAAGGGTTGGATCAGTGGCTGTGTTTGGCGAGACAATGTTGGCGCCATGGTTCACTGGCGTAGCCGTGATAGCCGGATGTGAAGTTGTACATTCAGAGAACTCTCCGCCCATCTCCATAGCGTCGGCCAACGTAGAAAGGGTAGCTGGCTGCATGTTCTTTTTAATGCGGGCTGGGGTGATGGTCTGATCTGCAATTCTGGTGGGATGTTTTGAACAGTAGTCGTCATAGAGGGGATTCTTGTCCGTATTAGTGGACACATTGTGCTGCATGTGGATAAGATCGGAGAAGCGCTTGTTACAATCCGCAACTGCTCCGACCCCTCGGGAATCGCGGAGAGCCCGAATCTCCTTTCGAACAGCGGTAATAGCGACTCCTGGGACGAGACGATCACTCAATGTGGACTCGAAATGCGGCCACATCACTGGTCCATACGAGCCGTCTGCAGGAGGAATGACCATGACACATTGTAGAAGAATCCAGTGTGCGAACAAATCTTATGCCTCAGGATCGATGAATCGCCAAGCCAAATCGATGTGCTTGTCTGACTCCGTGGTACCCATTGCCACTGCGCCTTGGCGTACCCAGTGCTCCTCCTTGCAAGGGAACAGATTGGCAGTCTCCAACTTGAAGCCCCCGGTAAACAATGAATGCTGATGCTGTTCGAGGTGGGATTTTGAAAATGACCCTCTGACTCCGCCGTTGCCACCCGCACCGAGACGAGCCGTTATTGGAAAGAAACTATCAAACCGGCCACGCCAAGTCTCGGTATCCGCCATCGCAGCGTCCTGCGCACTAGTAACCGTGCCAAGCTTGGCCTCCAGTGACTGTACGCAATCCATAAGGCGTTGGAGGTCGTTGGTTTGGAGGAGTGGGACTGGTAGCTTGTCGCCTGGATATTGGTAAGTCCTTGGAGGCTGATGGCCGTCACGTCGGCATCAGCTACATTCCGAGGCGTGGCAGCCGTTCCATCAACATATTGAATCAGGCCGTCATCATTGGCAACTCCCGGGAGAGGCCTGCCAAAGCCTTCTTCCTCCATTCTGATTAGTGAAAGTTCTTACAGCAACTTTGAAGGGTTACGCCCAACAAGGCCGGAATACAGCGCCGGCCAACAAAAATACTTAGCGTAAATCTTCCGGTTGTAGAACGCGAAGGTCAAGCTGTTGTCATAGTAGGCGCGGGATTTGAACCTTGCTTTGTCTTTGCAGTCGTACACGTGGAATTTTCGTCCCATCGAGTTTCACCGAAAATCAACACCCAGCGCACCTTGTGGGGCACCTCTCCTTCCCCAGATTGCAGGATGTGAGAGCTGCTGAGTGTCGTATGACCGAAAGAAATAAGAATTGAGAAGTTGTTACCACTTGAAGGGTCACGAGATAGTTGAGTCAATTCGCTAGCTATTAGCTCGGAGGTCGATCATTCCAGCGCCGGGTAACCTGGTTAGAGCGCTGCAGCAGAGCCGCACCGAGCCGCATCTTATGTACACATCCGAACCTCCCACAGTGTGTTTGATACGGGACGAAAACTCAGTGGAGGTGTGGGCGGGAAGAAGGGATATATATACTTCAGGTCCTGCGATTTGATCGATATCCTGCGTTTTGTCGGTTATTGATCACAAAACATCCCAGCCTTCGTCATGCACAACCAGCTGGCACCTCATGAATGAGGGGCCTGGAGAGGAGATTCAGTTCTAGCGGTGAGGACAGTTCGTGACGCTGCGTATTGCGTTCGCATCACATACCACATTTACCGCTGAGACCTTGTGCATCTCGGAGCAAACTGAGTAGTTCTCAAGTTGTCCCAACTGTGCAACCATCCACCACAGGTACCCACACCTAGCAGTGGACGAAGCACAGGCAACTGATGTCAGCGGATAGTGAATACGTCACCGCTCCCTTTGCGATGCTCTTCGCTTTACCAAAGGGGGATTTCCTCCTGGAAGCTGAAGATATACACAATCGATTGTTAGAAGTATTGTGCCAAGAACTAGTACAATACGATGATCATCACCCCAAGGAGGCATAAACACCAGTCAAGTGGTGCAAATAGACCTTCAGACATTGCTGTAACAGTGAATTTCAATACTGAGTTTAATCTGATGGCAGTTGACCCCAAATTGAATGCTTTTCAAGGGATCTCGTCCCTGACTATTGTCAGGGTTTTGAGTATAGCGCAGTCTACACTGCACCTCCCTTTGTTGTTGAATTCCTCCATGGTCGCTCAAATAGGAGTCTACCTCCCCTGCTGTTGCATATTCATGCAGAGGAAATAATTCCTGCCTTCTTAATGTAAAACCTCGATATCGGACTATGCCATCCCAAAGCCCTGAACCTGACATGACTCCGGTCGTACACAATGCTCAAAGTCTTGCTAATTCTCAGGATCAACAAGAGCATTGGCCTTCTAGGGATTCTCAACTTCCGCCCGCTATGCGATGCTTTTCCTTACCCGCTGCCCTGAGGGATACCTCCCAAGGAGGGAGTTCTGTATCCTCCACAATCCGAGGTCAGAACTCCACCCCCTCATCTTCATTGAACAATTCTCGTGTTGGAGATATCACACAATGTGTGTCTTCCACCCTGTCCACTGCACTGCGACGGTCAAAAAATACTCCAACCCCCACGCCGGGTACAAGCAATCATAGCTCACCATCACCCAGAGGAATGTTCCACACAGACTCAACAGGTCGCGTTGTATCCAGCTCCGCATCCGGCATTGATAGCAATGCCACTCGTCCCAGACCTCCCGAAAACCTGCCTTCCCCGATCCCCAATCCAGAAGCCCGCGCAATCATCACACATCCACTGTGAACTCCAGCTACCGAAGAGAATCAGAGACAGAGGCAGTGGCAATTGCAACCGCAGGTGGTGTCTACACCTCGATCAATGGTCTCGGGCAGTCGTAGCATTCATCGATGTGGTCACTCAGACATGACGCGTCTTGTATCAGCAACGGGCATACTCCTGGCGCTCTACATGTGGATCAGAGGGCATTTGATGAGTGCAAGCGACTTGAAGATTGTGAGTTATGCAACGCGACGCGTTTTGAAAGCAGTAGCTGAAGCCCCACACACGCAGATAATCGAGACGTACTGGAACACCACTATGCAGCAAAACAACATTTCGTCCATAGCATTTGAGGCACGCACAAAGGATATCTTGTAAGAGGTATGCTGAAGCAACTGACCATGTTGGATATTACAAGCTCAACTCGGTCCCAGGTTCGAGCACATGTCAATAATGTTAAGTTCCATTTTATTCAATCCGCAAGGGACAACATTGCAGAGCTTTATTATCTCCACCGCTTTGAATCCGCCGCAGAGCACTTGGTATTCATTGATTCTTTTCTGGCAGACAATAAGTATCTTTTTGCTGTAGCAGAGCCTGTGGAAGGTGGTATACGCAGTCCAAAATCCAACGCAGAGAGAGTCGAAACGTGATAATGAATGGCTAGCATCCACTTCACTCAATGGCGGAAGCAATCACGCAGTTTAGCTACATGAAATTGTTTAATCAGAAGAATAATCGCAGTAGGTATGGTGATGGATTTCATAATTCCCTGGTTGACGACAACGATGGTCATATACCCTCGCCACTGATAATGTTCACATGCACCGCATTGCGCCATGCACTCCTGGTGTGGCAAAAGAACACCGGTGTTCATCTGAAAGCTTCCAAGTCAAAGCTGAAAGCGGACAGTCCTGATCATTCGAACGACTTCAACCACAAGAATGACGGTGGTAAGATCGCATCCTGCTGCGCTGTTAGGGGTTGCAAGTTGTTAACCTCGCCTGGCGTTGCAGTCACGTAGGCATTCTTGATGATTACGTGGAACACACTACCGGAGAGCTACCAACAGAAGGTGTATGAACCCACTCTGGCTCCAGTCAAAAGTCAGATCCAACAGGCGGAGAACCCAACTCCTGCCATGGTGGTCACCGTGGAAGCAGCGGGTGTTGACAATGGTATTCTTCTTGACTATTTCACCGCCAAAGTGGCGCTTGAGGACTCGGAGATCGGAAGCATTGACCCACACATCCTGATGGTCAACAATTGCATGTATGACGAACTGCATTTCGGGATACCAGATGACAGCAGGGATTTCTAAGATGAAGGTGACCAATGCGACGAGCGCAATGCCATCCACACCTCCAGCCGGCGAAGAGGGGCTACGACTGCACTCCACAGGTTTGACCTGGGGACCCGTAATGTCGACTGTTATGAGTGCGACGATGGCAATGATGCGGATGCGGATGAGGAGGAAGAAGCATCGCAAGCCAGTGATGGATCAACGCAGAATGTAGATGACTGAGGGCATAGTAGAACCAGTAATGTTGCCAGGTATGAGGGCAATGATGGCCACGATGCGGACGAGGAGGAAGAAGCATCGCACGGGGACGATGGATCAAGGCTGAATGTAGAGGACTGAGGGCATCTTACTAGAGAGTGTGAAGATTAGACAGTATATTTCAGACCTGTGAAATAGGATAATGGCGAGACAAATGCAACGGCAAGCGATGTTTCCGAAGCGAAGACTGCATTGTAATCAGTGACAACATCTCAAAGTTAAACATATAATGGGGGAGTGCGGCATCCGATATATAGCAACCACGGAGAGGTAAAATGTGGCACTTGGCCGGAAAATGGCATCAACTTTGCCAGGCGTTGTGTCAATGGCTACTGCATAACTGCAGCCCCTGTCAGGAGTGTCACACACTTTTCATTCTGATGGTTCGTATACATCACCACCTTCTGGGCCCAAAGTAAAGAATGTCCAGAGAAGCCAGCCCGATAGCCTGGTGGTTTAATGGATCCTTCTATCAGGATATATGTTCATCGACTGATGAGATTATTTGTGTGAGGTGTTGTTGACCATGATACAAAGATTAGCCAGTTAGTAGATGCCTATGTGTCTATGATCTATGGATGAAACATATTCTGTGGTTAAACGACAAAGGTACTTGAAACATCATCCTTTACTCTCTACGTTGAATATGCATAGATCATTCTCCAGACATAGGTTCTTATGAACAATGTCGAGGGAGACGCATTAAACATTGCAGTCAAGCATTGGATGGTTACCGGAATCTAAAGAATGCATTTTCACGGTCGAGAATCACAAGCATTAATTGCACATGGGCCAGATTGGCTGAAGTGATCGGAGAAAGATATGAACGCTGAAGATGCGCCATACTTTGAAATGAGTCGAATTAGTCCACATATTAATCCTATATCATGACCAATGGCAAGAGAGGATACAGGAGAAAAATGGCATCAACTAGTTTGTTTATACTTATCGATCGTCATACGATGTGAACTGTTCATGACTTGTTGTCCAAAGCAGCAAACGATTATGAGATGCAGTGAGGCATCTCTATTATGGAAACATAGTGCGAGACTATAAGTTGCTTGTTGGTTTGCTTAGGACGACAAGGACCAAAATAAGTAGCAACGCCCTATTTGTCAAATTACAAGAGCAATGGGATGTTCTCAACATTGACAAAGACATGGTAAGATTATAGCGGATGGTGTTGTAACGTTCCAGTTCCATGTCAATAGAAACCATCACTGCGAGGAGACCATTGATCTAGGTTCGACTCAGGATTCCTAGGATGTGATAATTCCACATTGGTAACCCAGAGGCAAGGCCACGCGATTCGCAGATAGAGGAATTAACCCCTTTGAAAACAAGGAACGCAGAAGGCAAGGCATACTGCACAACTGCGAAATCATTTCATACAGGAAAATTATTTCCCGCTAGCAAGAACTACACCCCGATTATTGGTGGTAACGGCATGTACTTCTTTATATTGCATGTCAGGTACCGAGGGTTTTCAATGTCAAACAATTACACTCATTGTGTTACGTGTAAGATAGTTTGGGGGCTAGAGGTTCCTTCCTTATGGCTTGGGGACAAGCCTGGTGAAGAGGGAAATAGTGTTACGCCTTTGGTGTTACAGGTATACTGCCAGGATCATACAGGATCACTCGATAATCTAAGTATGGTTAGTTCATCCGAATTCATGAATGATCACCCAGATTTACTTATTGGAACATGTTGCATGTAAGTCTCAGCATCGTCTGAAGTCTTGTATGAGAATATAGACGTGTCTGAAGATGGTGACTGTATGAGGTTATGCCTCAGGACCAGGGTTATGCATCTCATGTCAGGCAGTGCATACGTGGACGCATATGGTCGATCGTACATATACGGTCTTTGAGTCTCTTCTAGATACATCAATGAGTGCACTTTCAATAGATCAACCTTCCGGATCTGGGTACTGATTGGTAACATCTCCATTACCCTACCTCTGTATCAATAGGTGAACGACAACAATCAAGCCAAGCTCACTTAAGATGCGGATTCTCTTTAGATCGAAATTGGTTGTAGCATCACTAATGTTAATTGCTATTCCTTTTCGGCAGGAAACCTTGTTCCTAGTCGCCGAACAAACAACTGTTCACTCACGCGCCCAGGGTTCATTCCTTGTGAGATGAAATGTGGTCAATATCAAACAACTACAGCATCTCGAGATATGCGGAGCGATATATGAGATCAGGTACTAACCATTGATCTAGATTTCGGAGCCCAGTCAACCGAATGGACTTGTACGAAGCAACCCTTATCTTGACCACACCTTCCACGCTTGGGGAAAATGAGAAATGCGATTCATACGTCCTGAGTGGTGCAGGATACTCTCTATTCAATATATGGCAAACCAGCTCCGTTGCAGATTCCTGTATATTTGGCTCCAATAAAGCATAGTCTAATTCACAGATCTGTTGTTTGCCGCTATCATGAAACCGTTACATACCCGGTGAGTATCTGAGAGGGCACTCTCACCGGCTATTGGTGACACCAACCGATTTGTTGACAATAGGCTTTAGATAGGCTCATATACATACGAGGTATCGCCAATAGCAATAGTGCAAAAATACCAGCTCATCACCTTGCTGACATAGTTCATACTCTTGGGAGTTAGAACTTCACCTTGAATGGTACAAGGAAAGGATGATGAGGGAGTGACATATGTGAACACCGAAAAAGGCTTTGGCAGTCTTCGGATTGTTACGGGTGTAGATCATCTGATATATATCAGCAATACCGACATGGAGAAAGAAGATCGATAACCTACAATTGAACATACAATCTACATTACGATTCATCTACGCATACCTATTGACCTTCCCACCCTGGAGGTTAAGCCACAATGTTATTCCAGTTTATTATGTTGTAGTTCTGGATTGAACTCAACGAGGACATTGCACTATTGAAGTTGAGAGTTGTACGTTCATCTTCAGTTCTATAACAAGGATGAACCCTTCAAGCTTTATACTTCTTTATCATTAGTAGCTTCATCAAGGCAAGTCATTGATCGGGAAGGGACCAAGACAATACTTTAGTGTGAGAAGCAAATCCGAAGAGTTGTATGTTCATCTTCAGTTCTATCTCACATATAAACCCATCACTCTTTATACTTGGTTATCCTTAGTACCTTCATTAAGGCAAGTCGTTGATCGGGAAGATAGCAAGAGGATCCTTTAGAGTCAGAAGCAGATCTGAGGAACCAGCCCGATAATGTGGTGTTCAAAAGGATAGTTCTGGTAGGATAGTCTTAAGTTGGCACTACTCTTTCTGCTGAGGCGAAACTACTTTACAATTTCTTATAAGACAAGTCGATAGTGGAAGTCGTTGTACTTGAGGGTGGGTGGTCCTTGGATATACATGCCGCATGCTGGGCCGATACTATCGAGTCAGATGGGAATCTGTGGATGAGCACGATAGTGTGTTCATTCGGAGGAGCTTCAGAGTAGGATAATCTTGAATTGTGTGCTCCAGTATATGCATAGTGTAAGACGATACTCTGTGGTAGATACAATCTTTCCGGAGCAGAGAACAGAACAGTTACCTTGTGTTGTTGGGTGGTAATCCTTATATGCATCCGTAGTGAAGCTTTAATCATTCTTCACATTATTATTCCAGAAGTCATTAGGGACTTTTATTGATTTGGACTTAGGGTTGATCTCCCGGTGTTACATGAAAGGAGTAGCACTGGGTGAGGGAGGGAGAGAGAAAGAGAGAGACAAGACTGCAACGATTGACGGTTGGGGGTGAGAGGCCTCGCAACATGCAGATACAACCCAGGAAGGATGACGAGAGATGCACCAACAGCTGCAGCTCCAATCAAAGACCAGACTGCGGGTGAAAATGAAGCCTAAACCGCAGCACAAACCCTAACCAAAGTCAGTGGCCACACCCGCTACAAGGTGGGAGACACTCCCACCACGAGCCCAAAATTGGAGGGCACCTTTTGGCCCAGGCCCTGCCCCGATGGCCAGATCGAGCATGGCCGAGAGACGCCTGATACTCAGGACAGAGAAGAGTGTTCCTCTCGGCAACAACATGGACCAGGAAATTGCGTTGGCAATTAACACAGCACTGTTCCAGCAGATGGCACCGGCCCACATTCGGATCATCAACAAAAATGCGAATGCAAGGGGTACGATTGTGGCACACACACACCAGAATCCAACCACAGCGATGGCACTAATATAGCACAATGTCATCATCACCACCACGTGCATTGTCTACAAGGGAGTGATCGACATTGAAGAACACGAGACGTGGGAGAGGCTCCAGATCCATGCTGTGCCACTCGTGAGGTGAATTGGAAACGGCACAGAGGGCCAGCAGATGATGCGCAATGCAATCCATGCCAAGAACGTAGAGGGAGCGGTCCCGGTCCAGGTACGGTGGCTAGCAGGCCCCCACAGTAAAAAGCAGAGAAGGGAGAAGGGGAAGAACTCCGCATCGTCAGTGGTGTTCTTAGAAATGGGATGCTAAGTTACTCGCAGACTGGTCAAGGAAGATATCAAGGCAGCGGGAGTGTGGTATCGAGTCGAACCGCGCACGAATGCAGGTCCAGACTGCCGATGAGAGCCCTGCTGTGGATGAGGCCACATACAGAGCACGTACAACGTTAAACCAGCTTGCGGCTACCGCTCAGGGCCGCAGATCACCGGCGATCACAAGTGCAACATCGTGGGGTGCGCTGCACAGCATGGTGCTCTCTGCCGCCACACACAAGAGAAATGCCTGAACTGCAGAGGAAACCACATCGCATTCAGCATTAGCTGTGCAAAGATGATGGTAGTCACTACACCGGCACGGGAGAGGAAGGGGAGAGGACCAGCAGCACGGACCACGAAGGCCGGGGGAGGAGCCACAGGGACTCCCAGGATTTGTCTGGGCCAGCGGGCCAAGTCACTAGGCGGAGAAGACAGAGGCCGGAGTGAAGAGGTTATGGCACACGCATGTGTAGAGGATGTGGGGGAAGCGGGCAGTTGAAATGGCGACAGCGCGACAGCGATGATCACAGCAACGATGACGATCATGGCGACAAGCATCGAACATGAAGTTGAAACAGGAGCTCCAGCCACCAATGTTTAGAGCAATGCAGCACAACTGCACCAGGTGGTACATATAGATGATGGCCGCGCTAGAGACAGGTGTCAAACGGAAGGCGGACGTGTTATGTCTGCAGAAACCACGAAGGGAGTGAGAAGGAGTCGGAATCAGTCATGCGGCATACAATTTTCGAAAAAGGCGGTGACTCTGGACAGTGGTGCCCAACCGGGACGGCTTTGCAACCAAAGTACGGACCAGCTTGAGCTAGAATGCAGTCGGGAACGTCATTGGGGTCGACATTAAAAGAAGGGGAGAGACGTTGACCAGGATTGGGAACATCTACAATCAGAGAGAAGGGGAGACAGGAGAGAGACCAGCGAGGTGAATGAACTGGGAGAGAGTAATTTGGCAGGGGGAAGGCAGTACAGTGCTTGTGAGAGCCCGCAATCCACACAGTCAACGCTGGGACCCGAAATGTACGGAAACGAGGGACGCCACATACTGGGAAGAAATTATAGATGAGCCTGGGCTGGTTATAGTTTATGACCACCAGCCCACTGACTACTGGACGAGGCACAACAGCATGGGCGGATCCGTCATTCACCTGACCCTGGCCAATCTACCATTCGGAGAATGGATGATTCTGGACGGGAGCCACACCACTCAGTTGGATCACATGATCATAGAATGGATATTGGAAATGGAGAATCATGACGAAGAAGGGGGCACAGAAGTCGTACGGTGGAATCTAGCGGCCAGGTCACAGGAGGACGTCGAGGTAGCTGAGCAGTTGTGGAGACAGCAGGCAAAGGACAGGGCACATTTGGGAGCGGAGAGCACTGGGGACGAGGTCGACAGTGAGGCTGAGTGGTGCCAGGAAGCACTGAGGAAGGTGATTGACGCCACAGTGAAGCAAATCATGAGCTGCGTGCACCCAAACTGATGGTGGAATGGCAAGATTAAGAAGAAGAGGAGTCAACTTGGGAGAGAGAAGAGAAGAAGGAGAAGGTAGACAGTGACAGCCCAGGCCAAGGCCTAGATGGTGAGCTCAGTCCGGAGAGCCAAAGCCATGATGTGGAATGACTATCTGACAAACATGAGAAGAGCCGAGGTCTTTAGAGCCGCAAAGTTTGCCAACCCACAGGCAGGTATGACCACAAAGGCCTTAACCGATGGAGTTTGGAAGCAGGCAAACACGATCGCTGAAAACGAAGAGATGCTCAGACGAGAATCTTTTCCCCAGGATGAGTAGGACTAATACTTCCAACCACCCCAGGCAGGACAAGCACACCAGTCCGTCACTGCGCATGCGTTTGAGAGCGCCCCATTCTCGCAGTCCATCAGAACAGCCACAGGCCGTGACAAAGTATCATGTGTAGCCGTCCACCTACTCTGGAAGTGGGACACAGAGAGAATTGTGGCGCTAGCGGAGACTGCCGTCCGGACAGGCCGACTCCAAGCAGTCTGGATGCGGGTGACTGGGGTCATTATCCGCAAGCCAGGGAAGGACGACTACACGAAAATCAAGGTTTACCTCTCAATCTCCCTGTGCAGCTTCATGGGGAATAATGTTTAAAAAGTGGTTGCAGAGCTACTGGCTAAGAAGGCTGACAGATGAGGGCTGCTGAGAGACAGCCAGTTTGGAAGGAGGAAAAGACGATCGGCAATCGACTGGGCGGCAATCATGGTTGGCGTAGCATGTACAGCCTGGAGAGATGTGGGCATAGCCTGTGTGATCCTGATGGCCATCAAGACAGCGTTCCTCAGTGTGAGGAGGGGGAGAGTGGCCGACACAATCAAAGGCATGGGGATTGACGGAGATGTTTCACGATGGATGGCATGTTTTCTGTCAAATCGATCTGTTGAAATGGTAATCGAGGGAAATGTCATGGAATGACACCCGGTGGAAGCAGGAATCCCACAGGGTTCACCATTGTCTCAGTTCCTCTTTCCAAATTACACTTCAGTGCTCATAAAATAGATGGCGCACAGAGTCTCCGGAATTGAACGCTGCTTCTTCGTGAACGATGTTGGATGGATGGCGACAGGGTGCGATGTGAGTCCAGTCTTCAGGGAACTGGAATATTGCGCCAGGGGGAGCATCGAGTGGGCAGAAAGCCGGGATCAGGAATTCGACACCGCAAACACTGAGGCGGCTCACTTCCCACGCAGCCGATGACACAAGAAGCAACTTCGCCCAAAGCTCACAGCAAAGATACGAGTTGGGAACAGCTTTGTCAGATTTCACAAGGAAGCGGCTAGATACCTGGGAGTTTGGACCAACACCCGCCTGACGGTCAAGGAGCATCATAATTGGTGTGCGAAGAAAGCTGGTGGGATGACCTTTAGCATCTCCTAAATCATCAAGCCCGGTGCACAGTGGGCACACTCCCTACAACTCCGAGAGGTGCGCTTTTGCGACACTCAACCCTGACACCTGCGGCATTGGCGCTCGATGCAAGACAACAACAGCTCGTGGTGAGACAAGCAAATACATGCGAGGGCTCCAAGTCGAAGGAGCACATCCAGTACCCCACACCTGGTGCACCAGTAGCCGGAGTGGCTGTGATATAGCACACACACTGCAGGAGAGCAGAGACGATGTGCTGGCCAGACCCTGGGGAGATGCTAGCAGTCAAGACCTCCCTACTAGGGGATGACACCGCGGCCATGAGAGCTGCGGAACAATGGGTGAAAGAGGAGGAAGGTGAGTCGGGGTCTGGCACCTAGAGATGGTGGATGGACGGATCGCGAATGGACCATCACAGAGTGAAAGCTACAGCGCTGTGTCCAAAGAAAGATGGCTGGACATTATTCCGAAGCTACCTAGGCACCAGGCAAAAGGATGTATTCAACGCTGGACTCTAGGAGATCGGAGTCACACTTCAGAAGTCCTTTGCGAGAGTGCAGGCAATGTGGGCACAATGAGTCACGATAGTGGCGGTCTTCAGTAATTCACAGGCATCCCCTGGAACAAAGGGGCTGACCGCCCAGCAAACCGAGCACGAGAAGGTCGAGCGTATACAGTATGTGAGCGTCTATATACTTTGCCCGCGGATAGAGCTGGAGGACTCTCGGCAGGAAGAACAGCGGCGAAGGCACAGTGGGAGGCCCAGAGCTGCTCCAAGCACTATTGTATATGCTGAAGGGCAAAGCCGGAAGCAAGACAGCGATCCCAATGACAAGTGTGACGTCACTGGCTGCGAGCTTCTGTAGACTGAAGAGCAGGCATGCCCTGACTGGAGCTTACCTGAAACAGTTTGGGCACCGACAGCACGACATATGTTGGTGGTGAATAGGGGGAGTAGTACACACGCGGGAGCATATCTTATGCCACTGCAGCTGATGGAAGGAGCAGCGGAATCCACCCTGAATTGCAGTGGGATAGGCCACAGGGTGGAAAGCAGGCAGATGCCGACATGTGCAGATTTCTGAGCTGTTTTCGATGGAGATATACAACCAAGCAGTGATGGACTTCGTGGCAGCCACTGAGTTCAGGAAGTTCCCGCCCAGGCAAGCGGAGGAGCGCGGGCAGGATGAGCATGGGCAGGAGGAGCACAGGCAGGAGGAGCGCAGGCAGGAGGAGAGTGGACAGGAGGAGCACGAGTAAGGGTGTTGGAAGCGGGGGTGGTCTCTCTTTTCGTTGATCTCTTTTGTTCTGCTCAATCTTCCCTTTTCATTTGTCAAAGGGGACAATGTGTAGCAGGTGGGAGCTCCGCCATCTAGCCAGCTCTTCCGGAGGCGGTGGTGGTGGTGTATCTATACTCTGTCATACTCTAATTAGAGTGAATACAGTATGAATAAAACAAAACAAAAACAAAGTGAGTGCGGCTCCGCCGCTCTACCCTAACCCAATGCCACGTGATGACCGCACTCAAAGTCCACTCAACATTTTTGTTTTTTTTTTGTTTTAATCATACTGTATTCACTCTATTTAGAGTGTGACAGACCCCTAATCACCTCCGCCTCCGGGCTGGCCGGCTAGATGGCGGAGCTCCACTCCTGTTACCCGTCGTCCTCTCTGACAAAAGAAAGCAGGTAAACGATTGATGAAAACAAAGGAAACCCCAGAAAGAAAGACCGCCGACTCTTACTCCTCCACTCGCTTGGGCGGAAACTTTCCGACGTCAGTAGCCGCCAGGAAGTCCATCACCGCTTTATCGCACTTTTCCATGGAAAACAGATCAGAGACCTGCACGTGTCGGCATCTGCCCGCTTTCCATCCTGTTGCCTTCCCCACCGCTTTCCAAAGCGTTTTTTTGTTGGTCTTTCCATCGACTGCAGTGGCGGAAGAGGTGTTCCCATGTCTGGGCCGTTCTGCCTCCATCTCCCTTAGTCGTTCCACCGTGAAGCCGTCTTCAGGATGCGGGCTCTCTATGTTATCCGTCTTAAAACTCTTCATTGACTACTCATTCGTATGTAATAAAATACTAATGTAGTTGGCGTTACTAGGACCAAGCTAACGCAACCGCCGCAGAAAGTCACTTGCCACTACCGCCTCCAACGGTCACGAACTATTACTACATTTATCCACCAACATCGGCGCATCTACGCCCTGAGATCCCAGCTGACATTCCGCTACCATTGATGGCTTCACAGTTACCTGCATCGCTGTCACTAGCACGGCGGTCACTAGCACAGTCGTCACCATTATCGCCCGCCGCCTAGACGTCATGTACGGTTCGTGTTAAACATCAGCCTGGGTGGTGGATATGGATGCAACAACTGATGCTTCTGCGGTGGGACAACTGTTTTTTGATGCATGAATGTAATGAATGAGATGATTGATGATCGGGTTCGCGATTCTTTCGTGACAAGTGGCATTGATCTGGGCGTATATTCTTAGTTCCTTCCGGTTACCGGTTAGCAATCAGTACTTGAGAACCGTATCTACATATGTGAGAGCCAAGTGCGCATTTATCTCCAAAAGCCGCGACTGACTATTACTCGCTGACGTCAGTGCCAACTCGTCATCCGGCGTCCCCTGCCAACATATGTTACCGACTTATCGGTTCCTATCAATTTACCGACTTGCAATATTAACCGCCGCTATTAGTAGAGATACAGTAGATGTGTGATATAGCCGCTTAGATCCTGCCTGTACTGTTGTCCTACTATATTCTCTCCGGATAAAGTACGCCCTAGTTGGGTTAGCCGTAAGAAATTACTGTTTGTAGAACATATTCAGAAATTAAAATCTCATAACTTATTTAAACTAATATTTACAGTATATATTTTACCAAACATGCACTTGCTTTGATCAGACGGCTCCGCAGCTTGTTCCCTCAGCGGCTAACTGAGACTACCGACGTACATTTCTAATACATCTAAAATTAGTTCCAGAAAAATGTTAATACGATACATCAGTCCCGCTGCGGGCTTAGATAACTATATAAATTCATGTTTATACATAAAAACAGCATCTCATTCGGAAGCGGATTCGCAGATTATATGTCGGACTCACCCCAGTGCGTACAGAAAACAAAAGCGATACATCCGTCCGATCCATTGTGCTACCTAAAATACCATATGGCGGCAGCCTATTGGTATCTAAGTGCCAAAACCTCATCTTGCACCATATCAAAAAGACTGTTAGCAGAGATGGCAAACTTAATCCCATTCATTCTTGGGAAGATAGTGACATGTAGCTCCTGGATGATATCTGAACGAGTCATGCTTGTATGCATACCAACCACCACCACAGCTTCCCATGAGAGCGAATTTTTGTGGTATTATTACCATCTAAACACCTAGTCTAGCGATTTGTCAAATTGTTTTATCTATGTAGGAACATCAATTTTTTATTGTAGGTGCGAGAGAGGTTTTGGCACTTAGACATCTATAGGCTGCCACCCATATCCATGAACTGGGACACCAGCCAGCAACAACCCCAGTGAGAGAACAGCAAGCTCATACTTATTCGTCAAGCCCATCCATAACCAATATTAACAACAGGAATCCAAAAATTAATCCCGCACCCAACGCCAAAAACCAACACAACGCCGGATACCCTGGGATAATCCCATTCAAATCAAAGTCGGTTAACCCGCTGAATGGGCGGGAGTGGTTGCATCTAGCCAGGTCAATGCACTGCCCGAATTCGTGCATGCTGGTATTTGTTCATGGTCAGGACAAGTGGAGATAGCTAATTGGAGCGGGGTAAGCGAGGGCTACAGCTGGGATGGCGACGCATGGGATAGCGGCGCAATAAGTTGTGGTGGCGTTTCGTACCTAGCAAAAGCGGGGATACCACAAGGCGGTACTGACCGGGAGCAACCATAGCTTCCCGTGACCGGCAAAGGCAATAGCTGAATTCATGCAAACCGACGAAAGCTGAGACTGTAAGCACCTCACCAATAGCTGTGAGGGCGACCAACTATCAGTTTCCAACATTTCCAGCCATTGAACAGGCAATGATGCCAACGGTCCGGTCCAGCGGAGAAGTCAGACTGGACCAAGCAGCCCAAGCCACGGGCTAGTAGTCTTGTATTACACCACTTCAGTCCAGACCATTTCAAGCCCGCGTGTACCATGCTTCGGTATTTGGTATAAATTCTCTGCTAAGTAACTAGAAAAACGCGATTCATCCCCCCAATACTTACAAATCCACACTCTATGCTCCATCACAGGTGATACTCGCCATTTTCGATACTATTTCCAGGCTGTTGGGCAGGTTTTGAAATAATACCTCCCAAAATACGTGTCAATTCACACAGATTTATACCTAACCCAACCAGGCCAGTATTCTCGTGCCCAGACGCTCGGCACTAGCGAGGTACGAGCTAGTGCAGAAGCTGGCTGGCGTAGCGCATGAGTCGAAAGTCCGAGCCTGCGAGTATTTGAGTCTCAACAGGCGCGCTACGCCAGCCACCTAAGTCTGGGCACGAGAAAACCAGGACAGCTAATCTTAGATCAGTCCATGACAGTCATGAACCAGTCCAACCCTAGTTCAAAAAATATAGCCGACTAGACTGGACCAAGACCGTACGAGTCTGGACTGACACCTGTCTAGACCGTTGGCATCATTGTGATTAGGGTCCATGCGGGGTAGAAGAACTCCTATTACGCCCATATTGAGGCCGGCTAGGTCTCCGGTTGTGAGAACTTGGTTTTCGACTCTATTGTCGGTTCTCCCCAGGAGCGAGTGTGTAACCGAAAGCATTGTCTCACAAACCTCGCATCGAGATGAGCGATCGCGCGACGGGTAGCAAGGAAGCTGACCGAGGCCAGTGTTCCTAAGCGGCCAGGCCGGCCTTAGCGGCTGCTTTCAAATGAGGGCCGGGCCGGGCCCGGCGGCTTTTCTTGGCGGCCTGGCGGCTTTTCTTGGCGGGCTAAGCCTAAGCAGAATATTTTGTTCGAAAGATTCCCTGCTGCCTTTACTAAGAAAGTCTCCAAAGTACGAAACATAAACCATATCCAACTCAATCATCGTAGCCCTGCCATTGCCGTATTCCATCCATCAACCAGACCAAGGCTTATGCAGGCCGATGCAGGCTTTTTACATCACGTGCAGGCCGGGCCGGGCCGCCCTTAGCGCAGGCTTTCAGAATGGAGGCCGGGCCGCTTAGGAACACTGACCGAGGCGAAGATGATCTGAAAAGTGGGGCCGACAACGAACCCAATGTGCAAAACCTCCCGAAATTTTGCGACTTACTAGAAATGAAGGAGAGAGAAAGGAATAAATGCAGTTGCTGTTGTTGTTGTTTAATCATACTGTATTCACTCTAACTAGAGTATGACAGGACTTTGATAACCCTATCCGCCTCCGGGCGAGCCGGCCAGATGGCGGAGCTTAATAGAATGTAACAGCGAAAGTCCGAAGAGATTTGTTAAGATCTCAAAAGAAATATGTGAGGAAGGAGTAATGCAAGAATAACGAAGTTCACAAGTGTTCTAAAAGCAAGCATTACTGAAGAGGAGTCCAGAGGAGATATTATTGTATTCCGTATCCATGTACTGAGCAAGCCTAAAGAGCTGTTCTCTGACCGGAGAAACAGTAGCTATATAAGCATAAAATGCACAGTGATTGTCCGTGACCAAGGTCACGGATCACTATCATAAAACAGTAAAGAAACACTCTTCAACTGTACATAAATACATAAGAACCATAAAGAACAAAACAGAACCATCTAGGTGCATTCTATAAAGATAAGCGCTGATAAATCCTTTTCTAACGCAACCAAAAAGAAGATTCTAGACAAGTTTCAACCAGAACTTACTTGATACCCAACGATAAAAGATAACAGAAGTATTAACACACCACATTATTCTTATCCGTAACGAGCGTCCATAATAGTGAGTCATATCATGAAACGTACACTGATTATTAACAGAAATATAGATACTTCCCTATTTTCAATAGCCGTTCTCAGTTTGATTGAAATATTTTTGAACATAAGTGGTCATTAACATATCGCGTCATTCCCTTTGAACATATATCGGCCAAATTGTCTTCCGAAGTTACATACAGAACTGACACATTTCTCTTATTGATTTGCTCTCGAGTAAAGTCATATGCCACATTGATATGTTTTGATTAGTTGTTAAGCTGTGGATTATATGCCACATCGATAGTGGCGTTGCTGTCCCACAATAGCGCAGTTAGAATATCTATTTTCAATGACTCCTGACTTCCATGTTTCAACCAGAGATGATGTTTTTTTGTCATAGCGAGTGCCATATACTGAGCTTCACAGGTGGAAGCAGCAACAAACCGCTGTTTCAGACATCTCCAGGAGATAGTAGTGTTTCCAAGTTGAAAAATATATGCCGAAAAGTTTCGTCTTGTATCGAAACAATTGCCATAAGATGCATCTGTATACGCGGTCATTTTGAGTTGATTATTGCAGGAATAAAAAAGATGTCTATCCATTGTTACTTGGAGATATCAAGGTACTCGTTTAGCTGCGGTAACGTGCGTAATTGAGGGAGATGAGTTCAATTGCGAGACATCAGTGATTGTATAAGCTGGATCTGGTCTAGTCCCAGTACCTAAATACATGAATGATACGATTATTTGTTGATATGCTGTTGTATCGGTACTCTGTTCGTTGATTTCAATAGCCTTCAACTGGTGGTTTTGGTCGATAGGTGTCCAGACAGATTTACAATCTAGCATCAAAAAATGGTTCAGAATCTGATCAATGAATGTCATCTGAGAATGAGTGATTCCATCTTCGGTTAAGGATATTTGGAATCCTAGAAGCCAATTCAGCGCACCCATGTCGTTAACCTTAAACCCAGCTTTCAACACGTTAATGCTTTGCTCTTTTAGCTCCCCAGTAGTTGCAAACAATGTAATGTCGTCTACATATATAGCCAGAAAAAGATTGCCTGTTGCGTGAGCAAGAACACACGGATCCCAAGCAGCGATAGCAAATCCGTAGGGTCATAGGTATTCTATGAACTGACAGTACCATTCCGTCGGAGATTGTTTCAATCCATATATAAACCTCTTTGACATTGCAACCATTCCATCTAACCGGCTGCCTTCCGGAAGATCCATATAAACTTCTTCCTTCAAAATCACATATAGAAGTGCAGTTTTGACATCCAGTTGCCTATGTTGCCATCCTTTACATGCCTATATAACCAATAAAAGTCATAGGGAATCGTGAAGAACAACGGGGGCAAATATTTCTTCGTAATCCTGGCCTAAGGTTTGTGAAAATCCCTTAGCAACTAACGGTGCGTTATTGTTCGACTTCTCCTTGAACATTTCCTTCAGCTTTAAACACCCATCTACTTGCAACAATTTTCCTTCCGACAAGTTTTGGGATAACATCCCAAAAATCATTTTCCTTATGTGACTATAATTCGTCATCCATTGGCTTCTTCCATTCTCACCCTTGTGATGACACTTTGGCCTGTCGGTAAGACTTTGGTTCGTCTATTAGTAGTACACTCAAATTCACCCACTGTCTTCCTTCAAGTCCTTACAGAGGTCGGTTATCAGGAGTAAGAGGTCAAAGAGGTGCATCACGCATGATAACTTCGGCACCTTTGTTCTCGAAACCATATCGTTCAGGCGGATTGACTACTCTTCCGGCGTGGGTGACTACCTGACCAATTGGAATCGGTGGTGGTGTCATAGGTTGTCGACCGGGAGTAGCACCAGATCCCAATGGAAGTTGAGATCATCGGTTAGGATTTGATCCCCTTCTTCAAAGAAATGATCATCAGAAATTGCTGTTTGGACTGACCGTTTGAAACTTTCTACATTGTCTTCATTGGGGTGATTGGGTAGGGCTTCAGGATAAGCCATATCGTTGGCGTGGTAAATCAAATAGGCAGCCCAAATGAAAATGGGCGTGTGTTGGCTCTAGTCGAGTCCGCCACTAAAGCTCGAGCTTTTGTTGTTAAACTAGAATGATTAACCACATACATACATACATACATACAATCGAAGCAGCCTCAAGTACATCCTTGCTCTCATTTCTCAAGATCTGCTTCCTCTCCAGATTCTGCACCTTCTGCTACATCCCCATCACAATCACTAGAACCCTGACAAGCCCGCCCAAAATCCTCTCCACCTTCAAAATGTTTCTGTTCCCAATCATCAATATCCGCTTGACGCAACCAACTATCGAGGAGTAGAAGTAGACTGCGGGAGGTTTCCATAATCCGATTCCTTTGCTTCGTGATAATATCTCCAGCCTGGGAAAATACTCGTTCACAAGGGACACTAGTTTGCCGGGATTGAAAGATAATCCTTTGCCATCTTGGCCAGCTGTGGATATCTGTGTGCATGTAACCTCCACCAGTGCAATACATTCCCATCATGGGGCTCAGTTGCCTCACAAAGATACTGTTTGTTCTCTGTTACTACCTCTGCTATTCTCGCAACTGGGACTCCAAAAGTGAAAGCAATATCATCATCCTCATCAAAAGAGACTGGGGATGTAGGTAATGCCAGTGAATTGGTTCCAGCATTCTCTAACGTAGGATCAACTGATATTGCATACTGGGCTTTAAAGACCGCTTCGAATTGTCTTTTTGCAGTTGTAATCCAGTGTGGCTCCCATTGCATCTGAGTAAAACCATGTATTTTGTAGCGGGGATCAAGTATCATTGCAATAGTTTGGGAGGTAAATGCATCGGTATATGTCCAATAGTTATTGAGGATATTCCAACTCTCAAAACAGGCTGTAGCAATTGATGGATGATCAATTGCTAGTTCCTCTTCGTGATGTAAAATAGCCAACCGCTTGTGCAATGCTGCATAGTAGGGGAGTTGCATTTGGAGGGTAGGATACTTGCTGCCACTTAACCGGGTGGCGGCACGAACAAAGACTGACAATATACGTTTCAATCGCTCAAGTAGCGCCCAGTCTGCAGAACTCAACTGCACAGCCTGTAGTTTCTTTTCACTTGCTACTAACTTTGTAATTGCTGGGCGAAGATAGAGCATACGGTCAATCATTTTGAAGCTTGAGTTCAACCGTATACGCATGTCGAGAATCGGATGCGAGATCTTCATCATTGTTGTTTGGCAGAGCGAGACAAATGCATCGCACAGAAGATTCGAGCCCCTGATGTTGGAGAAGATTCGATGGCAGTTCCTGAGAACCTCCGAAGGACCTGATGAAATCGTTGGTTGGGACACCAGCTGAAGTTCGTCTGCCATCACTGCCTCATGTTCAGTTGCCTCTGCCTTCAGATTTGTGACAATTGCTTGGGCTGCCAAGTTGATTATATGTGCCATGCATCGAATCTGAGTGTGTGTACGTTCAATAACTGGGTTGAGCTTTTGTATATCAGAAAACATCTTATCATTAACTGATGAATTATTAGTTGTAATTCCATGTATATACTGTTCGATATTCCAGTCCTTTAAAACCTGCAGAACTCCTGTAGCAATAGTTGCCGCAGTATGTGAACCCCTTAATAGCTCGAAGGCAATCACAATATCATGCAGTGGGAAATTCGAATCCATCCAATGAGCAGTAATTTCTAAATATGCTCGCCGGCTAAAGGAAGAGGACCAAGCATCAAGAGTTAGACTAATACGCCCTCCATCAAATGTAGTATCCTTTCGAAACTGCTCTTTGAGTTGTGGTTTAAGATTATCATGTAATGCGGTGATGTCTTTAACAAGTGTGCGTCAGGAAAGTAAGGGTGCAGCACTATTAAGATACCGAATCAATTTGTGAAATGTAGTGGACTCAACTGGGGAAAATGCAGAATTTGTCTCCACAATGAATGCAGCAAGCAATTCCCGGTAGGTCTTTTCACAGAATTGCTCTCACAAACGCCGTCCACTGTTCTTCGCTGCAGCAGCCCTTGACCAAGGGTTATCAAGTGATGATTTCGATTGTAAGGTGCCGGAGTCGTTGTGTTGTTTTTGCCGCTTATGGAGGTATGCTGCCTCATCTGCAGCATCGGATAGTAAACTCCTGTGATGGTTTCGAAAGTGACGGCTCTATCCACTGGTTGTCTTGTCATGATCTGGGGTTGGTCCCCACATGTGAGGGCAGTTACCGCATCGCACGATATGATACTCGGTCGCCATTTTCTTATGCTTTTTCATGACTGTGCGTGTATGCCTTTTTGATGAGCTGTAATTATCTGAATCTTCGAGAGTAATTGATGAACCATCTGGGGCAGCCATAAATGCAGAATACTGTTGCGGATCGCCTTTCTCGCGAAAGATCATATGTCGTACATAGAGAAATGCCTTCTCGTTTGTTGAACCCAGGCCTGAGCAAGTGCGGGCTCCAGCTCTCTCATAATACATCTCTACCGTTAGTGTATATTAGTACAAGTTATAATATCATGGCCAGAAAATTCACTACTGACCCCATTTGCCTGCTTGCTGATGTCTAAAGGCCGTGATATTGTCACTTTTGGATTGGGTCATACTGATTCTGAGCGGTGGCAGTGTGCTGTGAGCCAGAGAGTAGTTGGCACTTGAAGGATACTTCAGAACAATAAAGTGGTGATAGTACTATAGCTCTCTCTCCCGTTGATTTGGAACTGTGTGTCAAGGGGTCTGATTATCAATATCCGTGGAGAATGACTTCTCTTATATACTTGCAAGTACGGTGTCACGATGTCAGACCAAGGCATGCAGGATGGTCATCATGAGGAGGCATGGACGTCATAATGCCGTATGTCCTGACGATGACTTATATTCAACCATCAAGTGCCCGCATGGCCGCACTGTCATGACTAGATGACGTGGGCCAAGTGGTGTACAGTAATACTGTAAAAGTGAATGATATTGTGTTTCATCGGGCTGATAGGTAGAATCGGTGGAATCTGTATTTTGAACCCATATTTGGACCATGAGAGCTAACACTGGGGTGCAGACTTCTGAGTTTCAAAGCCTGTATTTACAGGTGACCTTTTTCAATAGGCTGGGCAAAGGTTGAGCCGAAACTCAAGCTTTTCAGCCTCGGGACTCGAGCCGACTTGCAAGGTTTAGCATGGAGCTCAAGCCGGATCACGCCCATCACTAAGCCGAAAGATATTCTTTTCTTTTTCCATCGTTAAAATCAGCTAACATTATTCGTTTGATAGTTGTATTTCCATTATCGGCTTAATCGTTTGCTTCTTGAGGATTTTCTCTCATCCACTGTCTCAATAAATTATCATAGGACTCTCCATCATTTGTGTAGGTATAGTCAACTGATGATTGTTGAGATTGTAGCGGAATGAGATGTTGACTGATTTGACGATGGAAGAAGGGCGAAGCCCCTTCTGTCTTGACAGGCTGGAAGAAAATGTCTGCTGATACTATGGTCTTTTTTGTATCAGGTAAGAACACTCTATAATGATTTATGGTGTTGGGGAAACTAGTGAAAATAGCCCATTGTGCCCTCGGAGATAACTTCTTTCCATATTTTCTTTGGTGATTAGTTACATAGATAGAGCATCCTCTGCCGAAGGGTTAAAGGTGCTGTATCAATGGCTTCGAGCCACAAAAAGGCTCATAAGGAGTTAGATTTTTTATTGCCGAATGATGTTCATGATTTTTTATATATACTGAGGTTAACACACCCTCAGCCCATAACTTCTTATCATTGGTAACTGCACTCCCAAGCATAGCTCTTAGTTCATCTCCTATAGTTTGATTAAGATGTTCTGCAACTCCATTTGGCTCAGCGGAATAACGGGGAGTAAAGTCATGTATTATTCCCTTTGAATCAAAGAACCTTTTCAAGTCTTTGGTAACGTACTCCCCACCATTATCCTTTGGAAACGCCTTCAGAGTCTTGTGGTGTTGAAGATCCATTTCGGTAACAAAATATTTGATTATTTTAATAGTCTCTGATTTTTGTTTAATAAATCGAACCCACGCAACCCTTGTAGCATCATCGATTAGAGTGATATATTCAAGAGAATTACCATATAATGGAACAGGAAAAGGTCCACTCAAGTCGGAATAGACAACATCGAGCGTATTCCAATCGTTTTGAGACCCAGACTGTCGATGTCCCCCAGTCATTTTGCTTTAATCACCCCAGGAGCAGATGAAGTCATTTGGTTTTGCTGGGATAACAGCGTTGGATTATAACTTTAGTGCTTTATCTGTCGAGGATGGTGCAAGATGTCCGAGAGCCTGATGGCAGAAATCGTACATCATATGCACCGATTGTAAAATCTCAGGAATTTTAAACAATTTTCCATCGAAAACATCAGGAACAACTGTAGTTTCCATCAGAAACACCCGTGTGGTCCGGATGGCTCTGACTGCTCTGACGGAACCTCGCAACCTCTCACAGAGAATTACCCCCTACCCATCGCCCAGGCGACGGGTCGCGTTGCATGGCAACAGCAAAATGTATTTTAGTCACTGCAAGCCTCTAGGAGTGTCTGAGAGGATGTGGAGTGTAAACTTAGATGAGTGAATTTCAGAAGAGTATCAGACCCTAGGAGGGCATTCCTGCCGACCTTCAGAGTAACTGGGAGCGCTGGCGACAAGCCAGGAAGCGCCGATGACAAGCCTGGGAGCACCTGTGAGCGTCAGCATCAATCCTGGGAGCACCGGCGTCATGTTTGGGAGCAGCTCGAATCACAGTCATTTATCCAGTTTGCGTTCTCATCTATGCATCTATGTATCTATATAGCTACCCATCTACACACGCTATGTCTGGACTGGCTGCAGGCGGTGAGATGAGAGCAATTCAGGGTGCGTCTGAAAATGACAATCGATTGAATTCAGTGATATACTCCGAGGCCTTGATCGAAAGACTTTGGAGATGCACTTGGAGGTGGTAATGAATGGAGTTTAGAAATGCACTTGGAGGCGGTAATCGAGCAAGGTTGGTGATACAGATGGAGGCCATAATCTAGCGAGATTGGACGACTACTTTGAGGCGGTCAATGGACAGCCCGCCAGGACTCAATTCATCAGTTAGTTAACCTGCAACTGTTGGAATGAGACAAGGTGACTTTACCTTTGAAACCTTTATTGAGAACTGGCTGGTGGCGGTCGATCGGTAGGGAGGTACACTGGAAGCTGAAGCTACATTCAGGGGTCAACTCAAAATCGTGAGTGTGAGGGGACGATAGACAATCTTAGTTATATGCTGCACTCGTTGTATGCTGCACTCGGTGGTAACTGATCATGATGGAATGGGGCGAGCTGGCTGACGGCAGTCGATCGTGTATAGAGGCACGCCACAAGCTGAAGCTACATTCACGTGTCAACTCGAAATAGAGAGAATAAAGGGACCACAGACAATCTTAGGTGTATGCTGTACTCGGTGTGTGCTGCACTCTGTGTTAACTCATGATGATGGCATGGTGAGATAGAGAGGGATGACTCAACTTTGTGTTCTTGCGATGATGGTAGAGTTGTGGACGACGAAGAGAGACCTAGGGAATGAAGCTGAGAATGATATGGAGGATACGAGCGGCTATGAGAAATCAGGAGTACAATTTGCCTGATTGGGTTTAGAAAACCTCCTATCGGTGTTATTACCCACCGGATTGGGACTCATACCAGCCACATCAGGGATGGTCAATTGACTCACACATGAAATCATTTAAGTCCCAGTGTCTCATGATGATTTCCCCCATCTCCTCTGATCTCTCTCTTTCTTGTGCTCAACTCTACCATCACCTGAGAAAACGAAGGTGAGTCAGGTAGTACAGCATCATCCCATCATCGAGGGTCTCCCGCTCCCAGCCAGTTTCTCATCTCTCGGCGGATGTTGTACCCAACTCTCTCCATTCCCACAATTACAAGGTAACCAATGAATGGAGTCTCAGCTGCTGTCACACCTCCCTCCAAATCGACCGCCTCCAAGTACTCCTCCAATCTCGACCGATCCTGGCCTGCATGTGCATCTCCAAAGTCGCATGGTCACAGCGTCAGAGTTCATCTCCGAATCCGCTCCATCACGGCCGCCAAGTGAATGTTCTGAGTTCACTTGATCTCGGCCTCCATGTGTATCTCCAGACTTGTTCAATTACGGCCGACAAGTTCGCACAATCATGGCCTCCAAGTGCACCTCCAAACTGGCTCAATCCCAGTCTCCAAGTGGATATCCAACCTTACTCAATCACGGCCTCCAAGTGCATCTCTGTGATCACTCGGTCCCAGTCTCCAAGTGCAGATCCAAACACGCTGAATGACGGCCTCCAGGTGCATCTCTGAGTTCACTCGATCTCCGTCTCCAAGTCCCTCTCAAACACTCTCGATTACGTACATCATCAAGGTGCGACGGCAGTTGTACGAAGATACAGTGGTAATGGAGCTGGACAGAGTGATGGGGAGTATATATTCGACATACCCCGGAGTAGATAGACATCATCTCATTTCCATCTCCTCTTATCATACAGTGATTATTCACACTCTATCTTTCCCAACTTTTGGTCTCACTGGCTCTGTCTGAGATTTCATGGATCCTCACGGCCGGGTAGTATCATATCTTCTCACCTTCTTCCTAAGCTCCTCGAGCTTAATGTGGAAAAAACCCGAGGAGAGATTTTCGCAGCGTCACCCATTGCATTGCAATCCCAATGCACAGGTGTACCACATGAACCCATTCCGATGTATGGCGACAGTTGGCCACAACGCCAGAGTGTTTGTTTAAAATAGGAGACTGACAGCGCTAGACGAAACGGTGAAACAGCGATCAGAGGGCAATATTCAACGCAACTCGTGGTATTGACACCGGGCGCGGAGTAATCCGCCAGCGGGGTGTCTCTTACAACACATGCGGTGTCCACTCTGACTCAGCCATTCCACCCGGACGGAAATGTTTGGTGCTGATGAACAGCTTCAAAACCAACGTTTGTTCCATTATTAATCGGAACGAAATCCCCCTCTCCAAACTCAGTTTACTCTTTTGTTTGTAACCTTCTCCAGGAAATCAGACGATGTACTAACTTGGGAACATGCAAAAAATCACAAATACAGAAAGAGGAAACTGATCCAGCCCTAACCACAAATTGCATAATCACATTGCCCTTGCCAACAATCGTCATACTGTCCTGAGAACAGGATGTTACAAATGCGGAACACTTTGTATAGTTGAGGCGATGTCCTGCATACATGGTGATGTGTGAGGTACAGGCCATGACAAAGTAGAAGCATATGTTTCTTATCGTATCCTCCATTGTAACGTTTGCCTCTTGATCCTTTTCTTTCACCTTCTTCTCCTTATTCAACTTCTTCCTGCGAAAACACTGATTCCAGGTATGTCCTTCAGATTTACCGGTATTGTGTTTCTTACACCAAGTGCAGGTTTTGGACTTTGGTGAGGAAGAGTCGGAATTCCCCTTAGACTTTCTACCCTTCTACTTATTACCAGATAGTTTAGAAGTGAAAAGTTCAGTATCGTCCGAGGTTTTGGAGGTGTCGATATTGATAAGTTGTTGCTTAACATCAACCTATAACAAACTATCTTTTGTTGGAAGATTATCGATCACGTTTTTATGGTGTTTAACCCAAAAACCCATCAGAAGATATCATTTACCCTGATCTTCGTCTGGGAACGCAGCAGAAGTTTTCCGATGTGAATCCGAGGATCCATTCGAGAGTTGTCCAAGGTGTAGCCACGGGAACTCAAACTTGGATATAAGATCCGACAAGTTGTTGCCTGAGTACTGGGTAAGTAGGGAGACTAGGTTGATTATTTCATTAACAAGTGCATCAGCCGAATCGCTATAATATTCCGTGCGAAACAAGGTCCACGTCAGGTCTGGTTTCTCGAGTTCGACAATCTTCTCCAAGATGTCTTGGGAGACTACCTGTATGAATATGATTGACACGTTATGGCAAAGATGGTCTTATGCATCAACTTCTGTCGTGTCAGCATCTTCGGCCGGAATCACTCCATCCACCTCAACCTGATAAGGCATAATCAGTTTTCAGGATTATCGTCATTGATGCACATCATATCCGGTAATTATCCTGACCGGTAAGTTTGCCGATAGTACTGAAGTTAACATTAACCCGTATTTCGTTGTAGATGCGAGCCGAAGTGGTGAAAGCAATATTCTTGCCAGAGGAGGATGATCCATCAACCATTTTGATAGGTGTTGTTGGACGAGGTGAGAGTGGTGTTGGTGATGGGAGTTCTTTCGGGACATCTGGATTGGGATAATTGATCGGAATATCGAAAAGGTTAACAGGTAGCTAAGGATGATCAGGTTCGGATTCAGTATCGCTCATCCAGGCTCATAACCTAATAGAATGTAACAGCGAAAGTCCAAAGAGATTTGTTAAAATCTCAAAAGAAAAATGCGAAGAAGGAGTAATGCAAGAATAACGAAGTTAACAGGTTGTCCCAAAGCAAGTATATACTCAAGCGGAGTCGAGAGGAGATATTATTGTATTCCTTCTCCGGGTACTGAGCAAGCCTACAGTACTGTTCTCTAACCGGAGAAACAGTATCCATATATACATTAGATCAACAGTGATTGTCCGTGACCACGGTCGCGGATCAATATCATAAAACAGTAAAGAAAACACGTCAGCTGTACATGAATACATAAGAACCGTAAAGGATTAAACAGAAACATCTAGGCACGTTCTTTTATGATAAGCGCTAATAAATCATTTTCTAACGCAACCAAAAAAAAGATTCTAGACAAGTTCTAACTGGAACTTTCTAGATACCCGATGATAACAGATAACAAAAGTATTAACACACCACATTATTCTTATCCGTAAAGACCTTCCATAATAGTGAGTCATCGAAAGAAAGGTACAATTATTAGTAAGTGAAATATAGATACTTCTGTATTTTCAATAGAGCTCCCACTGCGCTACCCTTTGTCCCCGGTGACAAATGAAACATACGAGAAAGACAGAGAGAAAGGTATAACACCGTTTTGGCCCCCGCCACTCCTGAGCCATGCGCCCTGAGCCCGCACCCTGCCGCTACTTCACTCCGGCGGAAACATCCCGACATCAGTGGGCTCCAACAAGTACATCACTGCTTGGTTGCACTCTTCTGTCAAAAACAGATCAGACATCTGCACATGTCAGCATCTGCCCGCATTCCACCACGTAACCATTCCCACCGCCTTCCATTGATCTTTCACTAGCAAACTGTATTTTAGTCACTGGAAGACTCCAGCAGTGTCTGAGAGGATGTGGAGTGTAAACTTAGATGCGTCAATTTCAGGAGAGTATCAGACCCTAGGAGGGCATTCCAGCCGGCGTTCAGAGTAACTTGGATCTCTGATGACTGGTCCAGGAGTACCATGAGAGTGATTGTGACAAGTTTAGGAACACCTCGGAGCGCCGGAGAGAACTTTGGAACCACCTGGGTTCGCTGGCAACAAGCCTGGGAGCGCACACGACAAGTCTCGGAGCACTTTGGAGTGCCGGCGACAATCCTTGGAGCACCTCGAATCGCAGTAGAGCGGTCTGGGAAAAACAACATCTCCTTTCCGAAAGCTGCTGGTGCGCATGGAAATCATAGCTACTACTTATCGTTCAACAATTTTTAAAACTCATGTATTCAGTTTGTATTCTCATCTATGTATCTATATAACCACCGATCTACACACGGTATATGTAGACTAGCTGCAAGCAGTGCTTTAGAGCGTATCGAGGTGCGCCTGGAAATGACGATCAAGTGAACTCAGGGATACACTCCGAGGCAGTGATCAAGCAACTGTGGAGATGCACTTGGACACGGTAATTGAGCGTAGTTGGAGACACACTTGGAGGCCGTGATGGAGTGAACTTAGGGATGCACTCCAAGATCGTGATCGAGCGAGTTTGGAGATGCACTGGTGGAGGCCATGATCTTGCGAACTTGTAGGCCGTAATCGAGGGAGTTGGGAGATGCACTTGGAGGCCGGGATCGAGCGAGCTTGGACGCGTACTTGGAGGCAGTCTATGGACGGCGCCGCAGGTGATGAGACACTATTCATTAGTTAGGTAGTTATAACTCGCAACGGTCGGAATGTGACCTCACCTTCCAGCTCTCATGGAGAGCTGGCTGAGGGCAGTCGATCGTGAAGGGAGGCACGCCGGAAGCTATATTCAGGTGTCAACTCGTAATCATGAGAATGATGGGAAGAAACACAATCATGGGTGGGTGCTGTACTCGGTGTATGCTGTACTCTCGGTGTATGCTGTACACGGTGTAGGCGGTACACGGTGTGAACTCATGGTCATGGCATGGGGAGATAGAGAGGGATGACTTAACTTTGTGTTCTGCGATGATAGTAGAGTTGTGGACAAGAATGAGCGAGATGAGGGATGAAGATGAGAACAATGTGGAGCGTACGAGCGGATATAAGAAATCAGGTGTACAACTTACCGGATTGGGTTGGGATGACCTCGTATCAGTATAACAATATGCCGGATCGGGACTTGTACCTGCCGTATCGGGGATCATATATTCTCTCGCACCTGAAATTCTCTTAAGTCCCAGTTTCTCATGATGATTTCCCCCATCTCCTCTGATCTCTCTCTTTCAAGTCCTCAACTCTACCATTACCTAAGAACACGAACTGAAGTCATCCCTCTCTGTCTGTCCATGCCATGATCAAGAGTCAACACCGACTACAGCATACACTGAGTACTGAATTCACCGCGTACTTCATCATCCCAAGATGGACTGTCTCCCGCTCCCAGCCAGTCTCATCATTCGGCAGACCATGTGGTACTCAATTCCTCACATTCCAACAATTACGAGTTAACCAATGAATAGAGTCTCAGCTCCTGTCGCGCTGCCCTCCCGAACCAACTCCAGATTGACCGCCTGCCATTACTCCTCCAATCTTGCATGATCATGGCCTCCAAATGCATCTCCAATGTCCCTCGATCATGGCATACAGGTGCATCCCTAAGTTCACTCGATCTCGGCCTCCACGTTCATCTCCACACTTGCTCGATCACCACCTCCAAGTGCTTCTCTGAGTTCACTCCACTTTGGTCTCCAAGTGCTGCTCCAAACTCTCTCGATCCCGGCCTCCAAGTGCATCTCTGAGTTAACTCGATCTCGGTCTCCAAGTGTATCTCAACACTCGCTCAATCCTAGTCTCCAAGTACATCGTTAAGGAGCGACAGCGGGTGTATGGAGATACAGGGGTACCGGAGGGGACAGAGTGATGGGCAGTATTTATTCGGCAGACCCTGGAGTAGATAGACATCACCTCCTTTCCATCTTATCTTATCATACAATGAAAATACACACTCTATCTATCCCAACTTTTGGTCTCACTCGATCTCTCCGAGATTTCTTGGATCCTCAACACCGGGCAGTATCATATTTTCTCACCCATTTCCGACGCTCCTAGAACCAGCACCGCTCTGTCTCACCAATTCCGTTTGGAGTTTGCGAGACGTGCGGCGGAGTGTTGATGGTGGGCTCTCTGCCTTCTTGCTGCATCATTTCACCACCACGGCTTCCAAGTGGTGCATCTCGAAGTTCTCAATGCGCGTGTCCAGGTGCTCCTCCGATTATGCTCGACTTCCATCTGCGGCCAGATTCAAGGTATGTATATATACAGAAAGACTGAAATAATGCATGCCGTATTATGATGTAACGAATGTTGTGACTGTAACAAAGCTGTATATGATAAGACAAGATGCCTTGGGGCTATGTAAGAACCACTGCTGTGAGAATACGGCACCAAGTCTCCCACAGTGCCATGCAGTGGTCTCGGCTGCTCTCGAAGACTCCTGCAAAGCTGCGCAGCGGTCTCAGCTGCTCTCGAAGTCACCCGCAGATCTGCGCAGAGGGCTCAGGAGCTCTAAAATTTGACTATCCTATACATCAAATCTCGTAGCATCCTGAATGCACCTTCATAACTGCAGGAGCTTTCAGGAGCACCTTTGAATGCTCTTGCAGAGTCTGAGAACACTTTGCTCAGCTCCAGGATGGTCTGGGAGCATCTGGAAGTACTTAGAAGCACTGGTGAGGTCGCCGGGAGTGTCAGTGAGGATTGCGTGTGGCTTCCGGACCGATTTACATTTTGCCGATGTTCTGGTGGTCTCTCCCCCGGCTGCAGTGGCGGAAGAGGTGCTCCCGCGTCTGGGACACTCTCCATCCACACCAGCTGCATTTGTTGTCATCTCGGTGGCCAATCCAGTTCAAGTAAACTGCGTTGCGCGCGTACCCTGACTTCGGTGTGTAGAACATGTCTGCCAATGACTTCTCTCTCGTAATCGGGATAGGTCTCTTGGTCCCCCCCTCACCATTGAGTCTGTAGCTGAAGTCCTTGCTGCACTTGTCGGCCTGCCACTTCCCCATGTCTGCTGACCATCTCTCGGAAATTGGTATATCCCTATTCGAGGCCAGGGTGTATGCCTGCGCTATCAGTGTGCTTTGGCTTGTGTCTCGGGCCTAGTTGACCTAACTATCTGGCTCTTCACGTCCGGTGATGCCTGAGTGTTTCGGGATCCAGTTTATCTCGGTTGCGATGCTGTGGGCAAAGATATTTCCCCCCTTCAGTTGATCCACTTCGCCAGTTGCTGCCCTGGGCCCGCGTCCAGGTGAGCCATTGGGCAAATTGCGGGTTGTGAGTCGTTCAACACTTCCTTTGTCTTCGCTCCATGATTCTGCATTATTTCTCGCATCTGTATCGCCACGTCAATCACCTGCCTGATCGACCAGAGTTCTGCATTGAAGCCCCCCCTATGTCCGGTGCCCAAATAGCTGCGACGGGACTGCCATTGATTTCGGTGTTTGCACACTCCTGTGACACCCAGTCGGCCATCATCTGAGTACAATTCCTTTGTCCACCACATCCAGACTGCTGCTCCGATTTTGGGGTCTTTCTCTCTTGCCCTGCACTGTGCAGCACTTTTGGCTGTGGTGGTGTCCTCTAGTATGGTGGTCCTGACCATTGATTCTTTGCCTGGGGCTGCCCAATTCATTCATTCGGACCTCCGGCCATGCTGATGCTCCTTGATGATTACTTTGCATATCGGTGCCCCGCTATGGAAGTTATGGTGTAACTTCTTCAGCATGCCACTGCCAGCGTTTGCTAGTCTCACTGAGAATCGCTGTTGTCTGAAGTCTAAGAATACTAGCGCTGGTGTATGCCCTGACTCTCTCATTAGTACGCCCTGTGTGGTCATCGGCAGTGCACCCAGAATGGATCTGGATTGTCGATTTAGAAGGAGTTGGAGGCTGTCTCGCCTGCCTACTTCCCTGGGATCCAACCAGAGCTCGCTCCAATATAGTGCAACCACTTGGACGCATGCCACTTGCACGGCGCTGAGACTCTGAGGCACAACTCCGTATGCCTTGGTCAGGATTCAGAGCATAGCTTTTGCAGCCCTAGCTTTCTTCATGCATCGGTTGTGCTGCTGCTTGAACATGAGGTGTGCATCTCTCCAGACGCCCAGCGAGCATGTCGCGTGTGTGTTAAATTGTATCATCCCATTTCTGACTCTTACCTCTGGTGAAAGTTTGCCCGGAGATTCTTTCTGTGGCATCATCTGCGTGTGAATTGTGCCGCCTGCGTATTTGCAGTGTCGAACTGTAGCCCTGGTCTACTTGCCCACTGGATGCGCTTTGCCGCACATCTCGCTGGTATTGTGATGACGTGGTTGACATCGCTTCCAGTTGGCTCCCAACCGAGTTTGTGTACAAAGGACAGGCTTTCACCCTCTAGGACGTACTGTTCCACCCATTTACTGAGTCCTGAGGTGTATATTGCAAAGATGATCGGTGCAGCAGGTGAGCCCTGCCGGACTGCTGCTTCCACAGGGTGTCTTTCCGTGGCGTTCCTCTGGATTATCATCTCCATCATTCTTTCCGAGAGAAAGCTCTCCGTCCATTGTATCAGGTCTCCCTCAATTTGCCTGACCATCATTAGTTTGACTAGTAATCCTTTCGCCACACTTGGGAAGGCTGCATTGATGTCCATGAGAGGCACGCCTGTTATGCGGCCATTTATACAGGCTGCATGAGCTCTGTTGACCATGCTGGCCGCTGCATCAATGGCTGACTGTCCTTTTCTGCTTCCGAATTGTCCATCATTCAGTTGCCATCTAGATTAAGCCTCTTCTGACAGTGGCTCACCGACTATACATCCGACCCATTTTCCCATGCAGTTTTAGACGGTTATGGAGCGGTAGGCCTTCAGCTGTGTGTAGTCGTCTTTGCCACGCTTTGGGATCACCACTCCGGTAGCCCACTTCCATACCGCTGGGTGTCTTCCCATGTGAATAGTTGCCTTTGTCTGCCTCATGATCCTCTTTTGGTCCCACAAGCGGAGCAGCAGTATGGTGCAACAACACAGCTCCTCCGACCCCGGTGCTTTTCTGACCAATTGAGAATATGACGCTCCTTCAACTGCTTGCTCTGTGACGCATGTGTGTGCGCTTCCCAAAGCAGAATGTTCTGAGTCCTGGTTGTTGTCATTCAGAGGAAATGACTCGCGCCACAGGAACCTCTCCTTCTCCAGTGATGTGTTTGCTTTGTTGCCTGCTCTGTCTGGTAAGGCTTCCACGGTCGTGCCTGCCCCAGGCTTCATGTATCGTGCCATTCCCATATTTCGGCCACCCTCTGGTTTTTGAAATACTCACACCATATTTCACTCTTGGTCAGTCGAATCGAATTCTGGAGTTCTGCATTCAGCTTGGCAGGCTTTTCCGAGTTCTGTCTCATCCTTTTCTCTCTTCCGACCGCCTTCCTCCTTTCCTTGATGTCTGCATTCCACCACCTCATTAATGTTGCACAGATCCTGATTTTCTTTGCCACGGCATCAAAACCATTGCCCATTGAAACCTGACACCATGAGGCCTCTTGCTCCACCTTGTCTGCTGTGCACTCTGGATCCAGGAGAGCTCTCCCTTTCACTATCTCAATGCAAATCTTCTCTGCTGCCTCCCCGTCCTCCTCCATTATTGGAGATATGTTCTACCCTACTAGACTTCCCTGGTCCGCCTCCTCCTGCGTGTCTGCAACCACCACCCATTGTATTACCACGTGGTGGGATCCTGTGGCATGGTCATTAGCCAGTAAGGACTATTTTGTTATTTGTCGATTGGCCAGCGTTAGGTCAATGACCAACCTGCGTTCATGACCTTCTCTTGTCCAGTGGTGGGTGGCTCTACCATCATGTCCAATTTCCAGTCCGTTTTCGTCGATCAGGTCCTCCCAGAATGCAGCATTGCACTGCGCGTGGGATCATGGGTCCCATAATGTGCTATGTGATTTGAACTCTCCAAAGAGGAGTGTACAACACTACCGAATGACACTCTGCTAGTTCAACTTTCGCACAGGTCTCTCTCCCGATTGCGTGTTTTGTTGATCACCAACATTGACTATCCTCATTATCGTCTCCCCTCTACTCCTGACCTTACTCGCAATGACATCGTTGTTACCACTGCTGCCTAAGTGCTGCCGCTGATGAACAAACCTACCGCTCCCTGTCCGTATCGCCGTATAAACTGTGTTTCGTGTTCTTATTTCGTATGCTGAATGGCTGATCCCAATCCATCTTTTTACTGTTGGTGGCATGTGCAAGCACAGTGCATCGGCCCTGCGTTTTTCTCCCGTCTCCAGCGCCGCGATGGTCCACTCATATGACCTTGCGCAGTTGTGCTAGATCACTCTAATCATTGGTAGTCAGGGCCTCGGGTTCAGGGTCAGTGGGATTTGAATTTGTAATCTCGGTGTCGGTCATCATGACGTCTCTTGCCTCCCCCATTAACTGCTCTTCCTTTGCATCAGCCATCTCCTGTTCTTAGCTTCCCCCATCTGCTGCCACACCTCTCCTGGGTCTAGGGCCAAGCACAACTCTGTTCGTCCCCATTGCCATGTGCTCAGCTTCGCTCGTTGGAGCCCGTCCTGCTCTTCCCATCTGTCCACTCTCCAGCACTGAGTTGGCGGTTTCTCTCTTCTTCACACACTTGCTGTTGAACGGATTATGATTCCGTTTGCAACTATGGCACCTCTCCAGTGTGTAGCCACAGAGTGAACCCTGCTTGGCTGGACACCCCACTACATGGCACTTCTGGTTGCTCGTCCGTTGATTGCCTGAGCTGTAGCCATACTTGGGCTTGTTGCCGCACTTGTTTTCTATGTGGCCCCAACCACTGCAGAGCTAACACCTACTGTCAGGGCCTGCATCCGTGAACGCCTTGACTAAGTACCACACTCTCGCCACCAAGAAGCCTTCCTTGATTACACTCTGTGCAACCCGGATTCCCTGTACAACCAAAACAACCGATGATGGGGCGATTTTTCCGTTCTGCCTCCTCTTCCTGATGCTGCAGGGGTTCACCAGCCATCATACCTGGGTGGGGATCGCTATTCACTGGTTCTCTGTTTGAAATTCCTCACGCATCTTCTGCTGGCCCTCTGTGCCTGTTCCCATGTACTGGACGAGGTGTACTGTGTGGATCTGTAGCCTTCCCCAAGTCTCATGTTATTCGACATCCACCAGTCCTTTGTCGACAGTTCTCACAGCTGTGATGATGATGTAGCAGTACTACAGGGCCAGCTCCGCTGTCGCAATCTGGTGCGTGATTGCCGAGATCGTGCCCTTCACATTCCCTATTGAGTTCATGATCCTAATGTCAGCCGGGGCCTGCTGGTGGAAAAGTGCTCTGTTGATTGCTGCCGCAATTTCTTGGTCCATCATATTGGGGAGTGCCACACTGATAGCTACGCTTCGAATCAGCCATCTGTCTGCTGTACTTGAGCCTGATGTCTGGGCTGGGACTGGGCTGGCCGCCTTCTGTTGGTTTGGGGGTGGGACTGTCTCCTATCATCTGGTCGGTCTCAGCTCCAATATCATCTCCCCTTTCTTTGTTGATATTGGTTTCGCTGTTGGTTTCGGTGTTGGTTTTGGTGCTGGTGCTGTGTTCAGCTTTGGGTTTGGGTTTGGTTTCAGTTTCGGCCTTGGCATGGATTTGAGCTACCTTCCAGGCTGCAGCTGTTGATGCTCCTCCTGCTTCTTCAGTCCACCTGTCTGAGTCAGCTCTTCGTGCAATGAAGCCTCCAGGCTGACACACTCGGGGTTCGCTTTCCTTTTCTCTCTCTGGTCCCATTTTGTAGCAGCCACCGCTCTTGTGACCATGTCTGTGATGCCCCTGCCCCACAGTACGTCATCCTCATGGTACGCGTCCCGCGTTTCCTCTTGTCTCTGCGACCACGTTTTCATCCCTCAGCACTGCGCCTCCTGCAGTGCAGTCTGAGTCTCAAGCTTGTGTGCCATGTTTGCCATGGTTCGGTGTAGCTGCGCTAGTTTGCGGGCTTCCTCCTGAGCCGTTCACTCCATGCGGCTCCTGCAGTCCCCGAGTGCCCAGGCGGTCGCCAGGACCTGACTCCTTCTTCTCCCCGTTCCGTGCTCATTTCTCTCCATCGGCTCATGTGAGGCTTCTCCTGCAGTCTCTGCAGCGATGATGCTCACCGCCGTCACCATATCAATCCCCATATCCATTGGCGCGTCACTCCTCCTGTCTGCCGCTGCTCTCATGTCCAGGCTGCTCCTCTCGCTCACTCTGACTTCAGTCATCACTTCTGTGAGACACACCACTTCCAGGGTAGTCGTCATCGTCGCTTGCTTGTTGGCTGACGCGTCAGGCCGATCGTGTTTTTTGCCATGACTTCGCCTGAATCCACTCAATTCCGTGGATTCTTTTCCGCGCCCTCCTCCGTCAGTCCAGATGGTGCTGGGAAGTTTGCTCCAGGGTCAATTCGACGTCCAGAATCGATTGCTGCCGTCCGTTTTCCAATTGCTATCGTTGTTGTCGACTTAATGCTGTTGCTGTGGCTTTATATGTGACTCTGCACGGCGTTGTCGAGAATAAGTTGAGGTCACAGAATAGGAATGAGTGTGCTCTTATGGTTTCCACTTCGACTAATGCGAGCTTCGTTGCATATGTCTAAGTCTTCGTTCGATCTCGCATCAGCTCATGCAAGATGATCAAAAGACCACATGATGTGCGGCGAGATGTGGTAGCACTGCAGCACAACAGCGGACACGAACGACGTGGCAGAAACTTCGAAGTAGACACTAGTCGGAAACGGCGCCGTCTTTTTGGAGCAGGACGGTGACGGACGGTTAGGACGGCCGATAACGGAACTTTCACCGTCCCCGGCCGTCAACTGCCGACATCCATGGATGTTGATTTCTCAGTGTACATAAAACATAATCATATTAAACTCATTACAATTATCCTGACCTTGAAGCAAGATCCTGTA
>Ga0307512_10000393_pt1 | contig 64004 bp, 54 predicted proteins | sample 14_EM_MG_FD_200267 | JGI IMG/M metagenome (GOLD analysis project Ga0307512, IMG submission 200267) | Populus trichocarpa ectomycorrhiza microbial communities from riparian zone in the Pacific Northwest, United States - 14_EM | ecosystem: Host-associated > Plants > Roots > Unclassified | place... | reverse complement strand
GGCGCCCTTGTCGAGAAGCAGCCGCACCGTGGCCTCACTGCCCACATGCGCGGCCGCCTGGAGGGGATTGCCGTAGTGTCCGCCCTGAGCGTGGATGTCGGCGCCCTTGTCGAGAAGCAGCCGGACCGTGGCCTCACTGCCCGCATGCGCGGCCGCCTGGAGGGCATTGCAGTAGTGTCCGCCCTGAGCGTGGATGTCGGCACCCTTGTCGAGAAGCAGCCGGACCGTGGCCTCACTGCCCGCATGCGCAGCCGCCTGGAGGGCATTGCCGTAGTGTCCGCCCTGAGCATTGACATCGGCGTCCTTTTCGAGTAATAAGCGGAGGACATCTTCGTGCCCATTCTGGGCCGCAAGGTGCAGCGCGGTGGAATTGTCGTGGCTCTGGGAGCTAATGATAGCACCTTTGCCGAGTAACAAATTAACCATCTCTATACGCCCTTTTCCAGCCGCATAGTGCAGTGCTGTCTGGCCCGATTCGTCTTTTGCTTGCACGTCTGCCTTTTCATTCAACAGTAATCTTGATCCTTCTCGTGAGTCCCTCCAAACCGACCAATGTAGCGGAGTTCGCCCGGTTTCCACATCTCTAAAATTGATTTCTTCCCCCTTATTCAACATTGATTTGACAGCTGCGGGCGATCCATGTCGGATTGAGAGCTCAAGAAGTTTCTTGGCATGGTCGTTTGAGTCTTTAGCACCATTAAAGATCAGGAGTGCCACCGTAGCGCCGTCGTTATTCTCAATTGCTAGATCCAAAGGTAGCTTGCCTTCTTGATCTTGAGTATTCATACTTTTATTCCCCTGTGCCTGAGCGGAATTACAGAGGACTCGAACGACTGACTGATAACCTCTCATCGAGGCGTGGTGCATGGCAGTCTTACCATAACGATCCTGAATATCCGGGTTGGCTCCTCTCTCCAGCAGCTGTTTCACTACTGCTACATGGCCTCGGATAGATGACAGAATCAACGGCGTCCTCCCCAGTAAATCGGTGGAATCTTCGTTCGTACCTGATGAACACGTGAGCAACCAACCATAATACGCGAGCAACCATAACACGCGTGATAACTAATGCATCGGACAACCTACCTATCCTAGTTTGATCGGATGATGACAGAATATCTCTAGGATCCTTCTCCACCTTTGGCTTTACCATCCTGCATTCCCACTTTTCCAATCTCTCCTTCCATATCTCCTCCTCTTTCTTGTTACCCAAGACAACGCGTACAATGCCTAGCGGATCTTGATTGTTGATGAGCATCCTTTCGCAATGTAAACCCATTTCTTCCTCAGCTTTATCGGCGTAATCTTCGCCGCCTTTGATATGATTGCATGTACTGCAAAGATGGAAATACACTCTGCAAGCATCACTCCACTTTCCGTCAGCCTCATAGCGGCCTGCAGAGGATTCTGCAACGTCGAGAAGCCACAGCAACAGTGGTTCGGCCTGTTCAAACCGTCCACCTTCAAGGTACGTCGTTATTTCTTTCTCAGTATCTGAAAACAGCTCCGTTCCGCCAAGACCGTAGGGTGGCAGCTTTCCTGCATTTCCGAGAGGTGGAACAATGCTCAAAAAAGCATCCTCAACAGTGGCTAAGCCAGTTTGTTGCACCTTGTCTGCCAGCTCATCTAAAATTGTGTTTCTCAGCCCAAAAGATGCTTTCACACCTCGTGTACCCCCTCGAACACGGACTTTACCGCCTATAGATTCTAACGCCCCCTCTGCAACATTAGAGATGAATTCTGAGAGTATCATTTGACCACATATGTTCTCCAGTGGCGATTCAGATATAACCGCGAGAAATTTGGAGTTATTGGTGGACGGAAGTTGGCTAATTGATGGCTTCCCAATGTAATGGTGAGTCTCTACGCTGTCGATCGTGACGACCTGTGCTTGGCGTCGAACCCATTGTTCATAAGTTTTCCTCTCCGGTGGGGTATCGATATCGAATATTCGATAAGTTCTTCCCTCGGGCAATTGTTGCTGATTCTCGGTCTTTGGATCTCTAAAATGTAACATCCACAACCCCAGAACTGCTTCGATTCTGCTCTTGTCTGCTTTCCAGTCGCCCCAACCGCGACCGTCAGATAACCACTCCCTTGACAGGCTCAGCTGAATGATTTGAAATGGTGTGTAGTCGGTATTCACCCCGATAGCAACCCTCCCAGCGATACCCTCAGCAACCCCTCCAACAACCCCTTCAGAGACCCTTTTGGTCACCTCGGCAATCAATCTCCATTCAAACGTATGTGATAGGTCAGTAGTCTTAAGAATAACATCCTCATTTGTGCATAAGAAATTCATGACAGCTTCTATGGCTTCGCATGTAGAGTCCACGGTCTTTTGCCATTGGCTTCCCCATCGAGATAGTGCACCCAAGCGACATCGGGCTTCCATCACCATATTACCAAGTCCATGCCCGCCGGAAGGGACGTCGAAGTTACCACTGCGATCAAATCCCCAGGTGACCACAGTCCAGTCAGCGCAGCCTTTTATCTGTCTAGCTACCATATCTAGCTCATATCCGTGCTCAATGCGCTGTGGTTCCACGTCGTGCACCAAGTTTCGTCGCACCACCGCTCTCAGAACTGTCATTATCGCGATAGCCAACAACTGGGCAATTGTAACCCACCAATTCAATCCTCGCAGTCCCACAAACTGTGCTATGAATCCAAGGAGGCTGAGAGAAATTGCGACTGCCGTCAAAAGGGTTTGCAGTGGGTTTTGCTTTTTTCGGGATGTCATGACTTGTTGTCGATTATCTATGTCCAACCACCGCAGTAAGCTATGGCAAAGCGTCGGGAATCTTTTAGCATTTGCCCGTAATTTCGCCCGTACCCACCACTCCGACACCCCCTCCGGGAAGTTTGCCGGTATTTTTGGAGTTACATCTTTCCGCTGTATTAGATAGGAGTCGAATTGTTGGTCATTAACAATACCGCCCCTCTGCAACCACGCTACTCTCATTTGGTTCTGTTGGATGGCCCATGTCTCTTCCGCTGTGCTTCGCTCAATGATATGTGCGCAAAGAAACATTCCTATAATTAATGCCACAGTACCTACAGCCATTGATGGAAACGCATAGGGTAGCACTGGCTTGCCACCCTTCGTGAATTCACCCTTCCAGGATGGCCATATTACGCTTAAACCGGCAAAAACTATGACTCCCATTTGCAAAGAAATACCGATCAACGCCACCGCTCTAAATTCAAAGTCCGAGACTCTTTGGCCACCAATATTTATAGCAATATTCGGTGCCGCTTTTTTGTCAAAATCCCCGTTTTCTGATGACACATCGTTTAATTGGTTTGGATTCGGCCGCTTAGGTTCCAACAGATTCCCGGTGCTCTTTGCCGACTCAAAATCGTATATCCCAGCGGATTCCGAGTGCTGGATGTTGCGAGACCGCAGAAGCACTGCACGATCGTCGTCCTGATCATCCTCATGTTCTGGGAGTGTGGGGTCGAGATAAAATAATTCAATGATATGCGCTGATCCCAGTACTCTGACTACCCCATCCCCATTCCATAACTCACAAACATCGCTAGAAGTAGAAGACATCAATTCTACCTCAACCACGCCGTTTCCTTCTCTAGCACGTCCTATAACCGCTTTCATCCAACGGGTCCCACCAACCCTAATGGCGCCAGTTATGGCGGTGATTATACCTAAAGGCGCCATCGCAAAAATAATGTCTTCAACCCAACTCACGGACTGGCTCATATATTGCTTAGCGACCTGTTCCCCGAACAGGGCCAAAACTGGTGCAAGATCAGAAAAGAGGTTGTTAGTGAAATCATCGCCGGCATCGGCCAGTGCAAACGGTAAACGGGCGGCAAAGACGGAAGCCCCGAATAACCGCGACGGAATACGAAGTCTCTTGTGCCATGGATCTCGGCTTGGTGCTGAGTTTTGAACGACAGACGGAGTTTGGTGAGATGAAGATTCGGATGCGTCGGGGTGATTTGGTTGTAGTGTGGTTGCGGTTTTGGGCTCGGCAAGATCCGCTGAATTTTAAGATAATGAGCCGTCAGTTTTCCAATGATATATAGCCACAAAGTCACCTACCGATCAAATCTGTATTTTCAGTCATATCTAGCTCTGTTGACCAAGGATCTGTCTACTTGATTCCTCAGTGGATCTCGTTCAGGTATTGTTTGATGAAGTTTAACTCTTGGGAATATGCAAAGCGAAGGGAGAACTGTGCTGAACTACTGGGGGTCATGGGTATTTTATGGTTTTTTGGCTGACGTGGCGATCGATGGTATCACGAGAATATGTCACAGCGATTGGTGAGGTTTGATGGTTGGCAAGTCACCTACCTGCCTTACTAGGGATTGGAGGCATTCTACACCACTTGAAAAGTTATCTTTCAAGCTTTCAAGCAGAGTATTTGACTGCATTATTTATAGCGAATAAAAGCGCATGAAAGTGGAACTACTTTTCAAGCTGTGCGAAACATCTTTATCTCACTTTATTAGTCCCGAACAGTTCCATCGCTCTTCTCTCCTCAGATGCTCAGTAGGGGATTTTCAGGCGCTTTAGCATCTGGCCAGAGCCTTGGTGACACATGATTCAAGCCTGTTTCTATTTGTTTGCAACTCTGCTGGTTTAGATTGTTCTTGGCTTTTTTTACATATAATTTCGAGCTGTTTCCTTTAGCTATCATTTGCATTTTTGTATGCATATTGCCTAATACAAATTCAAGTTAGGGCCACACAGCATTCATCCGTTGTGATCACAGAGAGGTTCCCAAAACAGTGGGGAGTAAGGCTCCGTGTACCGCCAAACTTGAAATAGGAACGCAGACACCTCAATCTCAGTCCGAAATCCGAATACAACAAGCTAGTTAACCCTTAGCTACCTAGGTACTTAGGCGCATGTATGTAGAGCTGCAACTCCCGGAGAGTAGACTGTGGAATGTCCCGAATTAGTTTAGCGTTTATTTGTGTGCGGGGTCGGGCCGCAGAGCCTCATTACTTGTTTTCGATAGTGGAGCTTATCTCCACCTCTTCTTCTTTCTCAACATCCATCTATTCCTACTCTCTTCTTCTTCGGTTGATACATTTCACGACCTCTCTTTCCTCCTTTGTACTTCCAGGCCACAGCCCATCTATTTAAGAATCGCTGCGCGTCAAACTGCCGCCGTAAAAGAAACGACATCTTCCACTGCCCCACTACCCGCTCCCTTCGCGCCGCCCCTTATCACTACGGTCTATCAACCCCCACGCAGCCGCCTCCCGTGGAGTCCCCTTGTCCGAAAAGCTACATACCCCTACCTCCTAGTCCACATTCTTCCCTTCACCTGCCGCCCCTTCTTTCTCCATCCATCACCTCCACCAGCCGTATAGCTTATACCAACACCATTCCTCCTCTACGGCCGTTGGGGCTTCACATCCGACATCCCGGTAAGATTATGCGGAGATGTCCAGAGGCCAGCCACCAACCTAAACCCCAACCCACAAAAACAGCAGCAGAAAGGTATACATCCCTCTCCGGACGATGGATTCGCAGGTTAACAAGTATAACGGGTGAGCTTGCGAGCGACTGGGAACTCTGTTCTGTATATGGTTTTCTGTACATTATCCCCCCTCACCTTGTCCCTGTCCCCTTTTACTTACTTCCCACCCCTCCAACCGTCCCCCAACGGACCTACAGGATTACTATCCCCGCCCTTCCATCCTTCCCCTACTCCTTCCTTCTTCTTCTTCTTCCCCGCCTTCCCCGCCTTTGTAGTATTTGTAGTAGCGCCAATCTGTCGCTCCCCTTGCATCTCCGGCAGCGGAGACTGGGTTCCTTGCGTTGCGGCCATAGGATTCGGCATTGTCTAGGACAGGTCAGTGGTAACTAGTTACAAAGAGGGTTGGGTGGGGGTACTGTGTGTATATAATGGTAGTGGTAATGTGTAAGGGGAGAGGAAAATGAGAGGGGGAAAGGAAGGAGTGACGGGTGAGAGGAGGGTGGGTAACGGAGTGGTGGTGTAGATGTGATGTCATTGAGCGGAGATCGTGACATGAGGTATCACTCGCCGCCCTCATCCGTGCCAGCGGGGCTTTCGTCGCTATCGGGCGGCTCTATCATACAAAGAATGTTTGTCGTCATAGCTGATCAAGAAATCAACGTCTTATACCCTACCGCAATCTCACTAACCGAGGAAACCCTGGGAGTCGAAATTATCGCTAACCCCACTCCCCCAGCTTCTCTCCCACCATCGATGTCCTGAGCCATCCTTCCCTCCCCTGTAGCCGTTGAAGTGAGGAGGAAAGAAAGAGTGAAATATATAACAAGCCGTATATATAGTAAGAAACGGCCGGAGATACGCGTACGGGGTGAAGTGGTAATTACTACTATCCACGCACACATCTCTCCCCCCACTCCGCTTGTGCTGTAGATGAACCGGGGTTGAGGTTCTTCTACGCCGATTTCGAAAAATTATAAGTGGGTGGGTGAGTGGGAGCCCTAACACATACAGGTGCCTCTGCGATCCACCGCCCAAACCTACTATTTCCTGCCCTGCAGCTCCAGCCCACAAACTCTGCCCCGGTCAATGTGACACGGCATTCTCCCGCTGGAACTTTACCCAGATCTCCCACTCGCCCGGCCATCTTCCCCTCCTCCTTCACCTTCCCATCCCCTCGATCCCACCTAACAATCTCGCTCGCAACCTCCACTTCCGTTTCTCAGGCGGATGACACACCATCACCCCCTTCCTCTCACATGGGGAAAATCTGGGCAAAATCCGAATAATATTTTTTCACTCCGATCCCTCAAAAAAAAAAGAAAATTGCGTACATACACTAGCGCACATACATACACGATACTTCCACAAAACACAACGCAGGTAAAAACAAGACAAGACAAAAAACAAATCCCCCATCCCTGCTCCTCGCTGACAATGATGATGCTTCAAAACCACAAAAACAAAGGAAAAAAAACCGGATAGATAGGGTACCCCCCAATGTGCACGCTCATTCATCTGGCGGCCTCCTCAGTGCCGCCCACCTCAACTACAACTTTCCCCTTCCCCTCCACCTCACCCCCACAATCCCCCTCCACCATCTCCGCTAGACTCGAGAAGCCACGCTCCGGATCCCCCTCCTCCTGGTCCTCACGTTCTTTCCCCTTCCCCTTCTTCTTCCGCGCCTCCTCCTCCTCCTTTTCCTTCTCTCGTCGTTTCCGCTCCTCCTCCTCCGCTAGCGACAACCGTATAGCCTCCATCAACATCATCTCCTCGAGATCCACGATCCTACTCCTTCTATTATTGTTTCCGCCACCAACACCTAGCATCCCCGAGTTCTCGCGTGCAGAAGGCGGGGATATGAACCCCAAGTTTGCGAGGCGCTCTTCGACGGTATGTTCGCGGTCCGTGGTGTCCCGACTTAGTGAGCCAAGGGTGAGGAGACTTCGCGGACGCGCGTCGTTGCTTGGTGTGCCAGAGCCGCTGTGGCTGGGCGAGGGGCTCTCGCTGCCGCGGTCGGCGCTGCTGCCGGAGTTCTCGCGTACCGCACGGCGGATTAGACGGCGACCGTAGCCGGCGGGACCGGAGGAGCCGTTGCCAGAGCCGGTATTGGACCCGCCCATGAAGAAGGCTGCGGTGTGGAGTGCTGTTGCGGCTGCGGCGCGGCGCGCGGCGTGGGAGCGGGCGGTTTGGAGCTTTGCGTTCCAGTCTGGGCGGATGTCGTCGCTGGTTACTACCTCAGGGGCGTTGAGTGGTAGCATTGTTCTGCGTTTCCAGGACGGTGATACAGGTGGGGAGGCGGATTGTAGAGAGTTGGTACCGAGGGATATCGATGAGGAGTTGCTGCCGACGGAGAAGGGTGATGCGAGAGAGGCGCCGGGTGGGCCAACGTACGAGATACCGCGACGCCACGGCGGAGATGAGTATGTCACGCCGAAATCTGTCTGTTTGCAGAACGGACATGTTGCTGGTTCTGACACCAATTGATCTGCGACCGAGTTTGGTTCGGAGTTGCTCTCGCCGGGAGTGTGGTCATGGCTCTCGGGGATGTGGGGGTCGATGCGTTTGATCTGGACAAAGCATTCGGAGCAGATTTCCTGATCGCAGCAGCGGGTTCGGTTCAAAAACGGGGGGTAGTAGAGGAAACAAATCGGACATTCTACAGCGTTTTGATATAACACTGCTTCAATTGCCCGGCCATCGACAAACCTGGAAGGATTGTTGGTTTCGGTAGGCCCCGCGGTGTTCGTTAATGTAGGATTCTTCGGCGATGATATTGACAGAGTTTTCGCCCGCGATCTCGAGGAGAAGCCAAACGAAGGTGTCGATGAATTCGAGCGATTGGATCCTTCAGAGGTGTAAGACTGTGCGCGTGAACGAGAAGCCATGGGCACTGTCAAGTTATCCGATGATCCTACCAAATTACTGGTCACTTTCTCCACATCCTTCGGTGGCTCTGCATCTGGTCCTGGAATTGGCAGATCGTGGAAGGCGGCGTAAAGCTGTGCATCGGTCCAATTGTCTTCGTGATCACGAAGTCCCTTCCAAAATGGGGCTAATCGTCGTTCAATCTGTGATTCAATCAGCATACATACACACACCCATGCCAGCGCTAATCATTCGTCGTGCAGATATACGTACCATAAAATGTCTAACAATCTTGTCTTTAAAATCCTCCGGTCCCGAATAGACGCCGTGTGTCACCAAGAAACCGCCTGTGCTCACTCGGTAGTGAGCATCCGAGTCAAGATCCCGCAGGAACAAACATACCATCCAAGCTCTCCTCTTTCCGACTCCTCTCTCTCTCCCTTTGCCGCTCCTCTTCCCGCTCTTTCTTCCTCTGTTCTCTCGCTATTCTCTCCGCCTCCCGATCTCGTTCCCGCGCTTCCCTACTGCCCCCACCCAGCCCAAACAAAGTCTGCTCTAGATTGTGTCTTGACCGCGACGAATATCCTTCACCCGATCCTCCGCCTAGTGTAGCTAGCCTCCCCAGGTTGTGTGACGACGGTTCCCCATTACTCCGACCCGACCGTCTCAGTGATGCTCCCCCGCCCTCAGAAGGCGAAGCTGCGCGTTCCTTTGTCGAAGCGTTTCCCATAGTATCAGTGCCGTAAGGTCAGTTTTGGAGATGGCGATTTCGAAGTGAAGGTGAGATTCGGAAGTGTGGGGCGGGGCCAAGCTGTGGCTACCACCAATTGCTGTAAACTTTGGTGTGATCACAAGCGCGCGGCAGCAATAGAGGAGGGTAAATGAGGATTTGAGATCGAGTGGTCGTAACGACGGTGGCGATGGTAGTGGAGCTGTCTAGTTGGTATATAGAATCGTCGTTATGGTGGCCGGCAAAAATAAAGTTCGTTAACTACCAGGTAGGCTGTGGGTTGCTGCGCGGGGGTAAACGAGGTGACAGGATCAGAGAAGGCGCGTTTGGAAAAGGCACGCAGCGAGAGGCGAAGACAACGCTTTCCTCGTTCTCTCACTATATAACCAAAGAACAAAACGCACACTGACGGGAAGTATTTCCGCGAGCGAGAAGAGTTGTGTAAGAATCGAGGATTCCGAGGAGGGGGACTGGTTGCGATGGGGTGCTCTGAGTTGCCTCGTGATAGGCGGTGAGCAGCAAAAACGGGAAAACGGGGAAAGGTGAGAGTAAGAAACGAGAGTTAGTAGTAATCTCTTCAACCTTCCGAGCTCGGCCACGGATAGAGATGTGTGAAGACAGTTAGATCGCTCTATAGCGGAAGGAGAGGAAGCTTGCGGCTTCTTCAGCGGATGGATTCTAGTTGCTCTTTTTCCTGCCACTTCCCACTTCCCACTTCGACTTGCTCTACGTCGTCGCCGTACTTTATTGACTTTTCGCAACAACGGCAACCCCTGTTCAACCGCCACGCTTTACCCAAACCAGAATATCAACAACCCATCCTATTCTTTTGTTTGTCTTGATTCCTACCCGCCATCCTATTCTTTTGCTTGTCTTGATTCCTACCCGCCGCAACCCCGCCAAAACAGCAAAACACATTGAAGCTGGCCTCGGTTCAGGCTCAAGTACATTTAGCGTGATGAAGTATATGATGGATGAGTACTATGGAGTACAGCACGTGATGTGATGCATGATTCTGCATAATTTTATATAGAGCCTGGAAAAGAAGTCAACTGCACTGCTAAGAAGATTTCGAGTTTTTAACAACAACCCCCACTTGCATGCAGAGAGTACAGTCTTTGGCTTCTCAACTGCGCGCTTCTCGCTGTGGTACTCATTTTCTTGTATCTTACCTGCATGTTGCATGCGCAACAAGATAGAAAGAGCCATCTAGCACTCAAAGAGAATGCTACAGCAAAAGCATCCCAACCCACACATTTGCGCTTTTTGGTAAGCTACAGCGCACAATTGAGATAGTCCAGCACGTACCTAAAGTGCACTACATAACTGTGTGGATCTTGGAACTATGCAAAGACTCTATTTTGGTGAGAACCTCTCTACAATCGCAGCTCACCAGAAGATTCGCATACTGGTGCGTATTAGGTATGCACTGGACTACCTCAATTGGGTGCTGTGGCTCACCAAAAAGCGCAGCTGTGTAGGTTAGGATGCTCTTGCTGTAGCATTCTATTTGAGTACTAGATGGCTCTTTCTATCTGACTGTGCAAGCAAGATACAATAAAATAGGTACCACAGCGAGAAGTGCGCAGTTGAGAAGCCAAAGACTGTACTCTGTGCATGCAAGCCGGGGTTGTTGTTAAAAACTCGAAATCTACTTCATACGCGCTCAACTTGTTTTCAGGCTCTTTATGAAAATTCCAAATTCCAAATGTGTATCACATGACATGATTAATAATAGTTCACAGCCAATCGCCAATCACCACTCCAAGAGCCTGGGCCGAGGCCACACTGAAGCAATCCCCGTCGACTCTTCCACTGCCACCTCGTTCCAACTACCCCTCTCTGTGCGACAATGGCAAGGCACGCAGATGATCACCACCGTTGGAGATAAGAGATACGTAGATAGAGCGAATTGGCTCCAAGAGGGCACAGATGACGCCCTTAAACGCTAGTCGAGTGAAGTCCATGAGAAGGATCACACACCGGCCCCCATACTGCCTCGGATGAGTTATCGTGTCATCTGAATCTGCCCTTTGCGCGATCAAGGGAAGGACTTTCGGTATGCCTAGCTATCCTCAGCAGTTTATCTAGTTAAGGGTTCGAGAAAATGTTTCTAGAAGCGGAAGTTTGTTCCGTTGGTGGTTACGTTTAGTACTGGAAGCCATTGAAGCTCATTGAAAGCGAGCCGGGCACGAGATGTACTGGTTGCATCTCATTTCTCGCTCGAAAACGGCTAAACAAACCATCGCAAAGGCAGTTCGCAGTGATGTGTGGCTTGAATGTGGCGTCAACGAGCAGTTTTAATGGGCGTGCTCGCGCGATGGAGTTCACACAGCTAGGTCGTCCGTCTTCTCGTACATATTCTCTGGCACTTGGCATCTGCTAGTAGGTAGGCACATAGACCTGCGTGGGGATTGCTACGTACCTACTCCAGTAGGTACTTAAGTATGTACCCACATACTCTAGGTATGCATGCGACCACAGCGATACCGATCGATACAAGACGCTACTTAGTATGTTGATAGGGCTGGATTGTAGGGCAAAAACGGCCTTTGTTGTCTGGTACCTGGAGCTAGAGTGATAGTGGGAGGGAAGAACGTTAGCCGACGATGAAGTGCAGACTCTCCACAAAGGATTCTTTGAGTCGCGATGCAGATGACGAGACGAGTGGCTGTTAAGGTTTTGACGTTGCTATAGCAGGCACTTTGGAATTTGATATTACAGCGAGGATTGATTGATTGATTTTGATGGATGAGAAAGAAATAGAAGGCCGCAGAATGTTGTTTTTTTGGTGTTTGGCAGGGGGGATCGGGCAGTGGAACCAAGCCTCGCGCCGCCACACCAATTGTCGCTGAGGTCATTTTGCGCTGGCTCGCTCGCTTCTCTCCCCAACTTTTGTTTGTTACAACGTCAAAGATTGGTGCTAACAGCCGTCGCGAGACAACGCCATTCCGTCCGATCTTCTTGCGGCCCCATCATCACTCAAGCGTTTCCGGAGGATGTGTAGTTGCTTGGAGAGGCAATCATCAAACACGGGCTGAAGTCAAGTGCAGTGTGTTGTGAGTGTGAGTCGTCCGGTATGTAAGTAGGTCGGATGCGGCTTGCTGCCCCTCCTCCCTCCTTCTTCCACCACCCCTTCCCGCTTTCCCCCAACAAACATCTTTCCTCCCAGAGGTGTTTGTCTCGCTCTTTCTTCGAAGGCTCACAGAACGACAGCTGTAGGCGCAGACAAGCACAAACTCCGAGCCATCTTCGCGTTCGCACTGCCCGACACGTCGGATAGTGCTTTCGCTCTTTTAGTGTTTGCTTGTTGCTGCTGCTCAAGCAGCCCGCCATGAACAAAGCTCCTTCCTCCGCTTCATTCCCTCCTCCACTACTACCCTCTGCCACTACTACCACCATAACGGCTCCTGCCGCAACCACCTCTGCATCGACAAACTCCCTCCCACCGCGTCCTCCTCCCTCCCTAGTTCCTTCGCGAAATTTATCGACACCACAACAAACACTACCACCTACTGCAGCATCTATTATTCCTGCTCTGCCCATGGCGGTTCTTTCAAAGAAGCCGTATCCCCCTCCGGGTATCGGCCGCGGACATTCTAGCCTCCCGCCAAAGCCCGGCTTTGTCGGCAAGCCGCTTCCTAGGGATACCGACGCCATTGTCCTGACGCCTGGCGGCGGCGAGGGTTTGTCGTTTGCTCCCTCCGCCAAACCGAAGAGAACCTACTCGTCAGTCGCGTCAGAGAATATTATGCGCCCGATGGACCCTGCTGTCACCAACCTGACTCCTCAAAATAGAGTCAGTCCTTCTGCCACCAACCATCACAGCATCCCACATTCCATCACCCCTCCTGCTGAACCCAGTATCGCTACTAAGGGCTCGCCTCTGACTCAAGTTCGCACCGACGCGAACAGCAATAGCGGCAACATCTCGGTTGCCGTCGGATCCCCACGGAGCCCTCTTGGTCCTAACGCACGCACCGATCAGACGCCAACGAGCAGCTCCATCGATTCTCAACTCGTACAAAACAGCGGTAACAACACGGATCGCTCTCAGATGTATCGTCCTGAGCAGCAAACCCACGAACATTCGCAGATGGCGAACTTTCCTACCAACGGTGTTCCGCCTCCTGAGATGTACCATCCGATGGGGCCTCAGCAGTTTGTCCATCACCCACCTCCTCACCCCCATCATCACCAGCCTGGAGCATTCTTCACCCAGCATCATTATCACGGAGGCACTCTGACTCCACCAAACACCGGTCCTATGTTTTTAACGCCGCCCATGCAACCTCATATGGAGCATATGATATATAACGAAATGGTGATCAACACCTCTCCCGATGGCGGAAATGGCTCGGGCCAGCATAACATGTTCGGTCCAGGCTACGGAGGATTTCAACCGCCTACGGACCATTCCGTTCATCACCCCGTGATACAGCCTTTCACCGCCATGCCTTCTGGACCTACCTCTCAAGTCCGTCACCACCATGACGAGTTTCAAGGATCCCATATTACTCCTCCACGTTCCAATATCTCAGAACGAGTGATGGACAGTACCGGAGTTCGCAAGGAACTTTCCCGCAATCCCAGACTCAAGGGAATCTCGTTTGTTGTCCCTGATGATGACGCCCGGGAGAGTAGGCAAGATAATCAAACGCCTGTTGCCAGCAGCGGCCGAGGAACTCCTACAACCGGCACTAGTACCCAACCCAGGGCAAATGGGTTCATCAAGGAGGAGGATAGAATTCAAATTCCGCCACCCACTGCCTCGATTACATCCCTGGAGTCTTACTTTGCGAAGCAGTTTCTGAACAAGAAACTAGCCGATGTCACACTGGTCTTGGTCAACGCTAACACCCAACAAACCGAAAGGTTCCCGGCACACTCATTTGTTCTTGGCAGATCGGACAAGCTGTACCAGTTGCTCGAACATGCCGAGAAGTCGGACAGTTTATTCAACCCTATGCTTGTGCGGGCCAACTCGACAACTTCTTGGGCTGACGAAATGGAGGGTGAAGAGTCCCTTACTGCTTCTCCTCCTGTCAAGGCGGTCTATTCGGCTCAAGATGGCACTACTACGATCACTTTTGAGACTTCGGTTAATAGGGAGTCCTTTCTCTTGGTGTTGAGGACACTTTACGGAGCATCAGACTGGGAGATAGATGCCTTCTTGGATCCAGGTCACCCTGGCCATCAAGCCGTCCACGAGAACACCTCCCATCATTCCGACAGCGGTTCTGACGATGAAGCGTCGTCGGTTATTCATCACCAGCCCTCACCAGAACCCACTCATGCCGAAGTCACTTCCCATGAAATCCAGATGCTTGAACGAGCTATTGATTTGTTTTGTGCTGGTGTCTTGCTTGGGTTGGATGGAATTATCTACAAAGCTATTGGAAGAATAGGGCAGGTGGGACTGGACTTTGATGGCGGAGCCTTTGAGCGTTTGATGAAGTTTCTTCTCGAAGATTCGCACGAGATGAAGAATGACAAAGCCTTAAATTCACCCCACTGGAACTTTACGGATGGTCTCCTGGGCGAAGCGATCGATCTCTTTGCCCGCTCCATTGCTGATGACTTCAAGCTTGACTCCAGAGCATCGAACAGCAAATACATCAACCGCCTCGGTAGCAGCCATGCCTCGTATCCTCAAACTGGACTACCAGCTCCTCCCCCAGGAATCAACCAGCACCAACGAATGACTCGCCAGATCCAATCTACCATCCTAATCAGTCTTCCATTCGAAATCATGAAGCAGATCCTCGAGCATGGAGGGCTGGGTACAAATGGAAGAAAGAAGCTCTTTGATTTAGCCTCCTCCGTGGTCCAGGAGAGAGAGAGGAGAAGAAAACGGGAGCTCAAGGCCCTGCAGGAAATGATGGATAAGAAGAATGGTAGTGAAAACAGTGGAGACAGTAATAGCGACATTCTCGTTATGGATATCTATCCAGAGGTGCTATGCTGGGAGGAGAGTGCCGTCAGCACCTTTGGTCATGGAGGTGTCGGTATCGAGATCGCAAAGAGAAGGAAGGGAGGTCCCGGCGGCAGGATGCTGTGGAAGGTTGGAAACCGTGCATCCAACTAAGCGAGTCGAGGATTGTTTTTTTTTCCCTCTAGGAGTTGTATCTTTTGTTCCTTCATACTCCCGTTGGAACTGGGGCGCTTGTCTTCATGGCTGTCTGCATTTGAATTGTTTCTTTGACTTTTCTCGCAGGGTTTTAGCATTATCGTAGGCAGGGTGTGTGCATTTGCAAAGATTTGTTTTCCTTGCTATCTCTATCCTGTACTTGCTCGTGGCTGAGCATCATCTCTGTAGGGATCGTTTGTTGGTTTTTTCTTCTTTTCATACTTCTTTCTTTGTGTGGGGATAAAAAAAAGAAGACTACAAGGCGCATGAAGGGACAAGGGTAACCGGTGGGGAAAAGTGTTTATTCTACTTACCATCTCTGTATTGTCTGGTTTGCATGATACTGACAGCAGCAGGAGACAAAGACGATATCAACGGGGGGAGTTTGTTTGCTTTGGGATTCCTTTGTTTTGCTTTTTAAATACGAAGTTATGACGGCTACTATGGGGATCTGTATCTATTAGTACGTGATGGAAATAAGTTGGTGATTGGGGTGGTTGGGGGATTGAAATCAATGGGCTGTTGCGTGTAATCCGTCCTCTCGTGGTGATATGATGGTTCTTTGTCTGAAGTCGGCGGGAGTAACCGAACGAGCCTAGCCCGCCAAGCCTCAATTCCATTCCGTCACACTTTTTTTACCGACGGAACGACATCATTATCACCCCACTCCACCCACCACCTACAGCTGCTCTCTCCCTCAACTTTCAAAACAAGGACAACAAACCATGTCACCCCCCCGCTCAGTCGCGGACGCAACCCGCTTCACACCCACAGGCCCACATGCGTTTACGCCCTCTCCCGCCGCAGCCTCTGGGGAAACGCCGCAGCAGCGCGTAGCACGCCTGCGAGATGCGGCAAGGAAGGCAAAGGCGGAGAAAAACGCGGGAACTATTATGGATCGTATCGTCGATAGAGGAAGGGTCTGGGCGGATCGGGCCCACCGTATCACGGCCCTCGGATTGATTGGGGCTACTGGTATGGTTCCGGCCGGGCGGGTGGGGCAGTGTGTGGGATGATGCTGATGTGTGTAGTGCTCTGCGGCGCGGTCACGGTATATGCGTTCACCGACATGATGCTTTACAATCGCCGGCGGAAGGCGGAGCAGGTATATCTCACCCCCTTCCCCCAACCCTCCCCCCGCTAACCCGGGTAAATCAAGCAATTAAAGCAACAAGCCGCCGCGCAGCCGCCCCCGCCCACATTCGAACCAGAGACAGCCACACCAAAACCCTCGCCGTGGACCCAGCTAAAAACGTGGGCGCTCAGCGGGATGACGCCGGCAGACCAGGAGTATAAGACTTCGTTTGAGCGGCAGCGGGATGAGGAGCGACGGGAGGCGGAGAAGTTGATGGCTCCGATTGTGGTTGAGGCTACGAGGGAGGGTAAGGATGGAGGAGAGAGAATTGATCGCCTGGGTGCGGATGATTTGGTTAAGGGAGAGCGGGAGAAGGGGGAGAGTGTGGGTACATTGGCTAGTTTGACGGGGTGGTGGAGTGGGAGGTAAATGCGGGGAGAGGGGTTATGATGATGAGGTTTGGTGAGTTTCCGAGATATGTTGACGATGACGACGCAGGAATCGGGGCTCAGGAGGCATGTAACAATATTCAATAAGGTGTAAGGTGCAGCTACTCAACCCAACTGTATTGTATATAACTTTTTTTTGTTCTAATCCAATAGACCACTTTTTTTGTTGAGAAGTTGCTGGGTCTGCTTGACTGTGGTAGGGTGGTGTTTTACCGAGGGAGGTGGGGGTACAATTGATCATTCCCGATTGCGAAAGCCATCTCTGGTGTTTTTGTTCGTTAAATCTCAATTAGCCGTTGGTCCGTACGACTTGTTATTTGTATAAAGCTTGCAGGGTGAATACTTGCCCGTCCACCGCGTAAAATCTTTTCGTTTCATACCCCAAAAAATTACGGAGTCAAGTATCCACCTGCGTGAGAGGAAGTTATCCAGCTATGATACATAGTTCAGAAGCGAGGGAGGTTGCAGAAGCCCTAAGCCCTGGGGTGGAGTTCAACATCACTCGCAGGGAAATTGGGGCTAATTTCTTAACCAGGATTTTAGGAGAGACGCTTTTTTGTTTGGTAGACGGCAAGGAGTGGTCTCAATCTGAGTTATGGCAGGCAATTTGGACCAACACATACAAACATTTCGCCAACGCTAGCTTTATGATCAGTTCCATAATTCTGGCCTATCGAAGCGAACAGCACTCCACAATACGTAACTTCGCTAGGAAAAGGTAGGAAAAATCTGGATGGAGAGAAGACAGAAATGTGCTTTCACCAGTTACAAGTGACGGGTCTAACTCCCTAGATAACCCTCAAAGGCGAAGAAATCATGACAGATCAACCCCTACAAACACACCCCTTCTCACTAACCCCGAACTACCACCTCATCGTCAACTTTGCTGCACTATTGCTCCGTATCGCGCCATATTCCACTCAAGATCTAGAGCACCCGTATCACCTCCGGGACATACAAGCAAGATGCAGCGGTCCAGGTAGATCACTGCCAGGCAACCCCTCGATATTTACACTCCATAATATCAACCCATTTGCTTCCACCGAATCACGGTAACAAGCTTCGGCTAATGCCGTCCACCTATCATGTTTCCATATTTCATGCCCCACGTCCAGCAACATCTTCACACACCAATATCGCTACGGCGTATGCCAGCCGCATATGCTACGGACAGAGTTGCCCATCTTTCGAGTGAGTGCTACAGCACTTCCAGCTCCCGTAGGTAGATCCCCCACAATCATCATCTATACCAATTCCAGCCCAATGCTTCTCCCCGGTCAATAGCGTGCAGCAGCGGCGTCTTGTTGTCATCCCATCAGCGTACATAGCTGACTGCACCTTTATCAAGAAGCTCGCGGACCACGCGGGTTCGTCCGCACCTGCAGGCGCTTTGTACCGGGTACTCGCCGTCGCGGTTCGTTACGGTAAGGTCAGCGCCGTGATCGATAAGGAGCACAGTCGTTTTTGGCGAAGTTACGAGGTGGAGTGGAGTCGATCCTGTTTCGTTGCAGGTCAGGTTTACCTCTGCGCCGTGCGACAATAGCTGCCGGGCCATCCCTATATGTCCCACACGAGCGGCGATGTGGAGTGGCGTGATACCGTTCTTGTCGCGCGGAGAGGCTGCGGCGCCGTGAGCGAGTAGATCTTTTGCGAAGGAAAATTTGTGGTTCCGGTTTGTTGCCCAGTGGAGCGGGGTTTGGCCGGATCTCGGGTTGACATGGGTCACGGCGAGTTTTAGAAGAGTCAGGGATAGAAGCGTTGAGAAGCGAGAGCAGGTGAGGCTGAGGGAGAATACGTCGTGGGTTTTGAGGTGGTCGGTGATTTGTAGGACGAGCTCGGGGATGAGTTGGCCGAGGCATGCCATTTTCTGTTTAGGAACTGGCTTCACTGCCAAGTCAACCCTGCAAAAATAGGAGGGGGAATCAACACGCCTGTCCAAAGGATATCCGGATGGATGGGGTTTATGAAGAATAATGCTAAAGTATGTGTAGGTTTAGGAATTGACAAGGCTTCGAATGAGGGGTCAGCTTCCACGTGATCTGTATGATATATGTAGGAAGTCGTTCCGAAACCATTCAACTGGACCCATAGACGAGTGCTATCTTGTGTTTGTACTTGAGACATGTCTTGGCGCGCGTAGAGAGGAAATTTCTGCGAGTACCGACTACAAGTTGCCACCTGCATTATCACGTCATACTTCCCCCGCACTTTTGGGGCTTATGGTGTTAGGTAGCGGTTAGTTAGGTGCGGTGAAAAGCAATTCGCGGGACCATCATTCCGTCAGCTGCTCTAGAGTTCAGATGTATAAATTGCCTCCTCGCGAATATACTTATTACCCAAACTATCGTAATGCCTTATGAGCCTAACTGGAGATTAAACATGAATTCGAACTGAGAAAACGGACATTACAATTACCCAATTACACATATGACTTTGAAAATACCTGGATTGTGCTGTCAGCGTCTGATTCTATTAGGATCGCAATCACAAACCTCATAATTCTTCTCCAGTGGGTCGACAACATTAATATAAAATGAATTCTTAAATTCGGTGCTATCCAAATTCCGAGCGCCTGCCATAGTCATCGGCAAATTCTTACCGCTGATGCAATACCACACCGCACGACTATACTCTGTGCCGGCAATTTCTGTTATTTCACCATATCGATCCTTTATTATTTTGTACTTCTCATCGTCGCTGGGTTGAGTGTTTCCGTTCTGGGGATTGCGGAGATTATCAATCCGCTGTTGAAGGCAGAGCTCAACCAAAACAACGCCCAGCGAAAAAATACTTTTGTCGCAATTTTTGAGGGTTGTGGAGGTACCGGGTGTTAGCATCGTCTTGGATAATCCGAAAGACCTACGAATTAATGGCTTCTCAAATACAGGTTCCGGTATGGACTTAACTTTCCCATTAAATTTTTGGCGTCTGATTAATTTTCGGAGAAAGTAGATGTCTGTCTTGCCCCAACATTCGCTCAGCCACTCGGATGAATGCAAATGCATTACCGCGGAGGCAAGCTTTACGCCTAGGGCTAGTCGGTCTTGAACGTCGATCATGCCGGGTTTTCGAGGAGATCATTAAGAGATACCGCTCCTGCCAGAAAGGGCGAGGGCGACTGTGAAGGCCATCTCTTAGGACTTCTTCATATTCATGCCGCTTGAGTGGATTGTAGCATTGTGCTAATGACTATTCGCCTTCTCGGCACAATCTCAATGGAATTGGTAGAGCAGCTGCAGGCGAGAAACTGGGGACGGGTGACTGCGCTTAGCCGTTCGGGTACCAGCGTCAAAACCCACATGTATCAGCCAGTTATTGTAAAAGTTACAGGGCTCATGCCTCTAGAAAAGTAGAATGGATCGGCAACGCACCGTACTCCGAGTAAGCTACTATGATTAGCCCCGCATTAACCATACATTGATCGTTTTTTCGACCCCATTTGGAGCTATATAGAATAACATATGAACAAATTTAAATACAAGCATTTAGCATAGTAAGCCCAATGTATGACATCCAATAATGATTTCCTCAATCGCGACGATGGACAATCATACATTTTCATTCATCCCGCTATGAGCGATGAATCGACAATTCTACGTTCCCATCTAAGCTTCTGATCCGTCCTCCAACACGGTTCTGGTTCTTACAAGCGTCGACAAAATACAGAACATACCATGAAACCACCCAGCAAGGCATCGCAACTGCGACAGAACCTAAGCCACTTAGCCACTTTACGTACTTCCTGTGCACGAGTCAAACACTTACTGCAGCTAAGCAAAACACTGGTCTTCTGGTTGGCAAGGCTCGTGCACTTGCTACCGTTGGGATCCAGGAGCGGGCAACTGTCCTTATCTAACAACTTTCGTGCACAACTTTCGATATCCTCAACAAACGGCGAAGCAAGATTTGATTCACATTTGTACGTGAATTGCATAGAAAGAGTTTTCCCATTTTGCAACTTTGCTTGCTCGTTGAAATTCGGGATTGCTTCGGCCGGAATGAGATTCCAGCTGGATTCCTGCGAACGGACAGCGTGAGCTGCTTTGGTGTGGTCTGGAGGATACGGTATCGTTTTGGTGTTGAACTTGGTATACCTAGGGGTCCAAAGGGGCATTTTGATCGTTTTAGTGTTCACGGCAGGTACTGGTTTCGGCATAAGAGTTTTCGTTTTGGTGAGCATATCGCTAGCAATAATGGGTTGGAGTAGGGAGAGTAAAACGTATGCGAGAAGAAATGTCGAGTGATGCATTCTGATTGTGTCGAAAGTATGTTGATCGGAGAAGTTGTCGAAACCTTTGACATTCAGCATAGGAAGAATAATCAGTATATATGAGGATTAATAGAAGACTATGAAATACACGTTTCTCAGTGCAACTGTCATATCTCACAGGTGCGCAACCGACCATCATGGCCGGAAATGTCAATATCGCCCCACCCCATACACCACGAACCTCACGGCTTGTTGCACCGTTGAAAATCCTTTCCCAGCAAACGATCAAACTTTTTGTCGGTGCACCTTGTTTTACCTGTAAAGTGTGAACCCGCGAACATAAGGATTAGCGATCAAAAACTGCAGAAGAACGCGCGGGGATAGTACTAGTCGTACATGAAATGGTAAACAGATAAACGAGATCGCACTCATCGCATCTCAGGAGAGCCCCAGGGAATAAACTAAAAGACGCTGTAGGGGTTTTACCGGGATCTGGCTACGGGGAGCTTGATATGTCGAACCATCTGTTTATCTCGATCGCCACCGCTATATTCCCCAGTCAGTTCGCTTCCCTGTTTATACCAAACCTGTCTGGTTCCCGGCACCCCAAACTCAAAATCTCTGTCCATCAAACTCTCTTAGATAAGGGCGAGGTAGCAACTATTTTTGAACGCATCGTTTCTGTTCTTTTGTGTCCTGCAGTTTTCAAATAAGGGAGCTCGATAGTGATACACAATGTATGTCGTTCAGAATACCGTTTTATAACTTGGCTAAAGTGGATAGTATTTCAAAGTGGCTTGAATTACAAGCCAGCAAGACATGGCCCAGTTGCTAGACGCCTAGTCATTGATGATTGATTGAAACCTGACGACTCCTGATGTCAGGCACCCGACTAACCAATCATAAGTCCCTCAACTTTAGGAAGCTGACCTGAAAATTTTGACGCTGTGTCAAAATGAACGTCACTCGACGAGCCGGCCAGTGCGTTTGCGGTTGCTGCAGCATACGACCATTGTCCCCGACAAGCGAACTGCACATTCCCTCGACTTGACATGGTTTATGTAGGTCTGGCATAGCTTTTGAACCAAGGCTTTCCGCCGTGGATGTTGATACAGCTGAAGCCAGGCAACAACCAATAGAAGAGCACAGAGATGCGGTAGAGGATCTTCGAGTATCGGCTTGACGGTTATGGGTTATTGCCTGTACTTAGTGGAGCACCACATTAATTGAGCAGCATGCGAGCAGCCAGCGAGACGCAGTTTATATACTTACGCCAATGAGGGAGCGTAGCCGAAGGGTTAGAAGGAACTAAACCCCATGGAATGTAATCAAATGAGGTATGGAAACATTTGACAAAAACGGCTCGAGGTTGGAAACCTGCAGTATTGTACCGTTTGCGGAACGTAGGAGTGAAAGTTAGGGGAGTTAAGGTGGCGATAAGAAACTCCGATAGCACGTAGGCTACCGACAGTCCACAATACTAACAAATGCTAGTTCCATGTATGCACAAACATAACTAGACTGTACTGATAGATGAGCTGCGGACAGGCTCCTCGAAACGACCGATTTTGTTTTCAGACAATGGTGCATGTAAAATGAAAATGCAATTCTCAACTGGAGGACAAATATCTTGAGGGCGAGTTAAAGCTACTCAGTATGTTTTGATGCTAAATTACCGCTACTTATGTCTCACGGGCTCACCGGGGGTGTAGCCTTGCACGTCACCCATGATCGAGTTCTCTCTGCTCACTTCAATTTCCGGTCCATTCAAACAGAAGACACGCCCTATACGTCAATATTTTAAGTTATAGGAGATTTGATATTTGTCGAACCCTAACCCAACGTTTGCATGGAAGTAGACTTAAGGTTTGGTTTGCAGATGGGGGAGAGCTCGAGAGGGTAGTTTTAAGGTTGGTATGGTTCAAGTTCACCCTACCACGTTTCTTGCAGCTCACTACTTCACGCTCTTTGAGCGTCCCCTCTTCGTTGATGATCGCTAACTCAAGTCGTACATCACTGTTCTATTCCCCTTGCATAAATCGACCGGGTTATGAACGCACTTGTTATAGCATTTGGTAAATGTATAGAAAGTGAGTATTGTCTATCCTGATCTCAAGCCTTTCTTATACAATTCAATGCTACAACAAGTATATTCAAATCTTTATTACTCATCTTTAAAGTATTTACTACCGGCTTTATCTTTCCAAGTGGTCCCTTCTACTTCTAATCATATCATGCACCCAATTTACGTCGTTTCCATCATCTTGCAGCACGCAAACCAACTGCAGATTCTGGACTTGCTAAGGCCCAACCCTACGGGACACAGCATATGATTGAATATTACATATGTTCTACCCCACCGACCAAGTTTCCCACCCACAAGATAAATCGTGCTATTACTATATTTTAATAAGTTTCCAACCACTTCATACATTGAAATTTGCAGGAGATCTTTTCAATGGCATCAAGATGCATACCTGCAGATATGGGATGGTATACAGAATGTTTGGTGCTATTACTATAGCTATTTTTCCCAAGCCTGTATTTGAGACTATAATAGTGATTGTAACCACACAATATCAGATGTGTTTCGAAATAGACTTTAGGAGTATATCACTAATGGCCAAAGATACTGAATGATAATTCTTGGGCTGAGTTTTGCTTGCGGTCGTGGTGTTTAGGTGTTTCCTTGTGGGTGGGATAGGTCCCCTTAGTCAAGGGGACGACTTAGCCAGTGGGGTAGAACACATATACTGCAAGAATTTGTTTCTATCATACATACAACTTCACCTACAACCCCAAACCCAGAATCGACACGTCCCACTACTACAAACCACCATACACCAAGATACTTAAATAATAATAAATAACCAAGTGATATAACCGAGCGATATAACCGAGTGATGTGACCGAGTGATGTGTCCAACATCATAATCTAACATTCTAGGTACATATGCGGTTTCGTTTTCTCTGCATCTCTAGCACCCTCATTAATCTGCACGCTCTCATAAACGTGCGGGAGCGCGGGCCGGGAGTAAACGCATGCGTTGGCAGAGCTCTTTGACTAGACGCCAAGAAAGTCGCCGGTCAACTACATTGGATAGCTAAACAGCTATAGCTGCGAGCCAACCGTCCAGCCCCGCACCTTCATCCCCGCAGCCCCCTCGCTAACACTAGCAGCAACAGAGAAAGTGTAAGTATAGCAGCCTCTCTACCTAAACCTTACAACAACGTGCTACGCTAGTGCACCCGCCCGTCTAATCACGACAATCAGAATTAACGGAGTTGGAGCGCCAGCACATCGATATATTTCACTGTTAGAACGAACGTGAGTTTGCTGGACTTGAGTCGATAGAAGTGTGGTCTTCCTAGTATGTACACCTGGTTTCTCATGCCCACGTTGTTATATGCAAGTACAAAGAGTTCCTACTGAAGTTCGTGTAAGACAACCACTGCCGACGTGGGACCGCTTTCTCAAACTTGGAACCATATCAAACGATACCACACCCTGAAACTAACATCATGATCGGCGGTAAACCAAGCCCTACCAGAGGGAACTATTGTACCGCTTGTGGCGTTCAAATTGGCGATCACTATCATCACTCGTCAGAACAACACATCCGCAAATGTAAAGACAACGGCCTTTACTGCTACCCTTGCAAAATACCGTTTCTGAATGAGGACTGGCTACTTCGCCACGAACTTCAATGCCATGCACATGAAGCAAATACACATGGATCTGGAGGGTCTGGTTACAGAGAAGAAACGGGCCCGGGACAAGTAGTGCACACGACGATGCCGGCGGGTGAGAAATTTTGTGCAGTCTGCGATGGGGAATACTCCGGCAGGACAGAGGATCACTTGCAAACACAATACCACCTGGGCTCTTGCAAGAAAAAAGGGCTCTATTGCACAGACTGTAATATTGCCTTTGCCTCCGACGGCCTCCTGCAGCATCATATCCTTGGTCACAACTCTTCCCGTCCTAGAGACCGTCAATCACCACCCTCAAATCCTGCCGGATTCAACTGCGGACACTGCGACCGGCTATTCTCGACTAGCAAAAAGCTCAAAAAACATTCGTGTGGCTCCAAAGCCGTCGCCGAAAATGTTACCACCCCAACTCCAGAAACCTTCCCCGAGCCCGTTGCGCCATCCCCGTGGCCCGGATTTTACTGCGAAGTCTGCAAAATCTACGTAGGAGCTGATGTGACCACACTCAGCAGGCATTTACAGTCCGCCCAGCATATCGACAGCTGCAAGCTTGTTGGCCTTTATTGTTTCCTATGCCAAACGCCCTTCTTGAGCGAAGCCAATCTGTCCACACATAACTTGATCGCCCACCAACCTCACCTCGCTTACAACTCCCCTCTCTTCCAAAACACAATCTACGCCCACCAACAGGCATCTTGCGCGTACGGACTCCTAAATCTGTCCGCAAACAACTCGATTACCAACCAACCCCACCTCGGTTACAACTTCCCTCTCCTCCAAAGCGCAACCTACACCCAACAGCCACCTTCCTACGCGTACGGACTCCCAGATCCGGCCGGATTCAACTGCGCAAATTGCAACCAGGTATTCGCGACTAGCATACAGCTTGAAAGTCATCCATGTGTCTCCAGAACCACCATAACATCCAAAAGTCCTACCTACACTCAAGCTTCGCGTGCATTCCCTCCGCACACTGCACAATCTACCTGGCGTGGATGTTTCTGCGAGGTCTGCAAAATTCATGTGGGCGTTGAAGCGAATGCAGTTGGCAAGCATCTGCAGTCCCCTGAACACATCAACATGTGTAAGCTCACTGGACTTTATTGCCTTCCATGTCAACAACCCTTTATGAACAAAGCTACTTGGTCTAGACACAACTCCAAGAAGCACCCCAACTCTTCTCTTTAAAGCCCAATCCACACGCATCAACCACCACAATATATACCCTTAAGTTATGCCGATTTCAACTGCGGACGCTGCAATCAGGCATTCCAGACTAGCAGACAGCTTGAAAAGCACTCATGTTTCCCCAAAGTTTGCGTCGAAACCCCCACCTACCTACTGACTCCAGAGGCTTCTCCCATCCAGCCCGCTACGCCATCCGGATATCTCTGTGAAGTTTGCAAAATCCATGTGACATTTGAAGAAGATGAAACTGCTAGTCACCAACGATCCACAGAGCACATCGAACAGTGCAAGCTCGCAGGGCTTTATTGCCTCCCATGTCAAAAGCTTTTCTTGAACGCAGACGATTTATCCTCACATAACTCGATGAACCACAGCCAATTCGAGTTGTGTACGATTTGCGGCGGCGAGTTCAGCGACGCAAAAGAGCACGAAAAACTGGAACGCCACATCGAGGCCTGCAAATCACAGGGTATTTATTGCCTTACATGCAACATGGTCTGCCGTACTAGACACGAGCTGCAATCACACATCCGCGCTGGCCACACTCGATCTTGGCCCAACGACGTCCACTGCTCGAAGTGTAACATGGCGTGCCGTACCGTACACGAGCTGCAAACGCACATCCGCACTATTCACATCCTTGAAATCCGCTGCTCGGAATGCAACACAGTTTTTAGTACCACACACGAGCTGCAATCGCACATCTGCACCATGCACACTCCATCTCGACCCAGCGGCTTCCACTGCTGCGACTGCAACAAGAACTTTCCCAGCAACAGCAAGTTCTTAAAGCATATCAGGCGCGGGGGAGGTTGTGTTGCGAAGAAAGAGAAACCATACAGCTGTGATGAATGCAGCAAAGGCTTCTCCAGCAAGAAGGGGCTGAGCCAGCATTGCGCATCCACGACACACATGATGATGCAATGCATTGGAAGCAAAAAGTGTAAGAAGACGTTTCGCACATTGCCGGACATGCTACAGCATCTTGAGAGTGGATCCTGCCGCTCTAAGCTGAACCGAGCTGCCATCGACGCACTGATGAGAAAACATGATCCGGCAGGCGCTATCACTATCCAGGATGCTCCAACTACAGCGGGACACATGGCGAGACTCCATGCGGCCAAATTCAGTAGAAGTGTCTGCGCGCGACGCGAAGAAGTGGCAGTGGTGATGGATGCGGGTCAGGATGACAAGTGGGGATGGAATGGTTTATTGGCGCCAAACAAAAACATGACTGAAGCAGCTGTGGTGACGGATCCAAATGATGATGTAAAGGGGGAATGGGATAGTTTCTCGACGCTACTCGGAGACGTGACCGTGGAGGAAGAAGAGAAATATGATGAAATCTTGACACCGGAATCGATCTTGACGCCAGAATCGGGTTTGACCCCCATGTATACGCTATTCCGTCGAAACAGCACTGCGTCGACTTCAACCGGCGTTCTCATTCCAACTGTCCGCGAATCCTCATCCCATATGGCATCCCCGCGAAGCTGTTCCATCTGCTTCCGAACCTTCCCTTCAACCACCGGGCTGCAAATGCATATGGCCTCGCCAGTGCACGCGCCGCCGATGTACCACTGTCCGATCGACTTTCTGGGAAGTGTTGGATTGGATGGTAAGGGTAAGCATAAGAAGGAGAAGGTATTCAAGACGTTGAGTGCGCTTGCGCAGCATATTGAAGCAGGGGCTTGCAAGCGCGGTGATGATTCGTGGAAGAAAGCAGTTGGGCTTTTGGAGGGAACGTTGAAGGGACTTGGGTTCTCGGGGGCTAAGTTGCTGGGTCAGTAGAGAAATTGGGAGTTGGATCTGTGTTATGGTATTATGTTGTAGTTTTCATTAATCAAAACATTGAAGGCGCCACTTCAACGAAACTAAACCATCCAAGCGGGTTCCCCTCCTAATGATGGGCGCGAGTAGAGCTTGCGGAGAAATGATGACCGAGGCGAAAGTAACTGGGATAAGCCGAACCATATTAAAAAGAATAAAAAAGTGACAACCGCAGGAATTCAGCCTGGGGCTTTGAGCATTATCGTATCCGATTGGTCACTGTAGGTTTCGAACCTGTTTCTCTCACTACACCAACAATGTAAGTCATGAGATCGCTTCTTAAGTTTAACAGTTTTAACCGTTGTTCTTGTTTATATATTTTAGCCACAATGGTTATTTCCGGAGCGACTGCCGGTGGAACCAGATGTAAAAGAAGAGCAAAAGTGGTGACCACAGGTTTCTAGCCTGGGAGTTTGGTATTTATAGTAGTTTTGAACAGTGCAGGTTTCGAACCTGAACCTGCATCGTGGCTACCCGGCATTTCTAATACTAGCAAAGCTAAGGTTGCTTCTTATTAATAGCAACAATCTGAGGCGAGAGCAGAATATATATCTACTTAAGTAGGTAGATCAGTAGAGCTAAGAACAATAAAACAGGTACGCTAGAACTCAGCTTGCTGCTGGTGTTTGTAGCACTGAGACCATGCTCATTTCTTATTAAATCAATAAGTTTGTGAGGAAACTGTTCACTCGGAAGATACAAAAGCTGAGTTGACGCCAAAAAATGATAACGGGCTAATTTCAAGCCTGGGAAGTTAATGTTTAACAGCAGCACCACAGATTTCGAGCCTGCAACCTTGATGTTTCTAGCACCAATTAATCGTTGCAGGTTTCGAACCTACATCCTCATCAGCTAGTGTTTCTGGCACCAGCTAAGCTAAGAGATTGCTTGACAATGGGTGACTATATAGAGAGAGGTGACACCGATCACGGGAACTTAGTATATAAATTATAGCGCTGCTAGACTTAGAGACATCTTAGACATGAGCTTTGCTCTGCTTAGACAATGACCCGAAATTTACAATTGGATTTGAAAACTTAATTTACATGTAAATGTATGGTGGCAATGTAATCGGAGAGCTCAGGGAGGAAGAGCAAGAGGAAGAGGAACAGGAAGAGTGGGAGAGACGACCAGACACCAAGAGGCTGTCTCTGCCACACTGAAGATGTCTCTGCTACACTGTGCGATCTTATCCATCGCTGTATCAGTCTTCTTCGTTACTTAGAAAAATAACACATGAATTGTACGTGAACACTCCAATTGTCCTTTCCCTTAATAAATTTCGGGCAATGTAACGGCGTGAGAACGATATCGGGCATGCCTATAGATAAGTCGACCCTGCTATATAACACAGCAGTGTAATATCCACCGGTTTTCAGACTAAGGCCTAGGTATTAGAGCACCAATTGAGTGCTATAGGTTTCGAACCCTGTTTATAGCTCCATACCTAGCTAGCCAAGTTAAGCGTTCATTTCATGTTAATAAAATTGGTAGCTTTGTGGGGATTTATTCACCCGGGATCTGATAAACTACAAACGGAAATACCCGTGCATCTAAATCGCTACTCCCCGCCGTGTCCAAAGCCGTCTACAGACTACTGACACGTAAACCGAGTTCATGTTAAAACAATAACCAAAGGTTTCAGCCTAGGAAGTTGGTGTTTATAGCACCAAATGACTACTACTTTCAGTCTGGGTCTTGGTGTTTACAGCACTGCAAGTTTCGAGCTTGGCGCAGTGTTTACAACACCAGTTAATCGCTGCGGGTTTCGAACCTGCACCCCGGGACGCCGGCTGGTGTTTCTAGCACCAGCTAAGCTAACAGATTTCTTCTTGCTAGTCTAGCGACCCCGGGGTACAGGATCGACCTGGATTGAGAGAAGAGAGGGGCACCGAAAGAGGATAATTACCTTTAGAAGGGATAACTCCCTTCCTGTTCCCCAACGCAAAGACGCAGACATTGCTTCGGCAATTAACACCGCCCTTTTCAGTGCCGGTGTTCCTCATCACATCCGAGTACAAGGAGTGTCAACGAATTTCCGTGGAGTCGAACGAAATCTGGCAAAAAGTAAAAATGCACGGCATCAGTCTCGAGAGGTACATCGGAAGGAATACTGATGGAGGACTTGAGAAACTGAGGAGAGAAATCCAAGCGGAGAACGAAGGAATCGTAATTGTGTAGTGTTTGTAGCACCCGCTAGGCTAAGCATTAATTCATGTTAATTCGGTAGCTTTATGAGCTATCTATTCACTCGGAATTATACGCCGAGCTCCTGTCATAAGTAATAGACGCAGGTTTAAAGCCAGTAAGTTAATGTTTAGAGCACTACAGGTTTCAAGCCTCGGTGTTTATAGCACCAGTCAATCACTGCAGGTTTCGAACTTGAGTCTGATATCGATCACTTGGTGTTTTTAGCACCAGTCAAGCTAAGAGATCGCTTCTCGTCAATGACAGAGTAGAAACTTGACTAAAATCGCGAGAAGAGAGGTGCACAATTCAATGGACACCGTGTCTCCCGGCGCCTTCCAGATTCTAGGAATGCTAACGGATCCCTAAAGTTGGGAAACAGTACAAGCTCTAAGTTGGTTAGAACGTCCGCTGTTCACTGTGCTGGAAGCCGTCACATGTATGCACTCGGAGCCATCGGTAGTTGGTGGGACACGTGATAGGAAAGCTTCCAAGAAATTCTTATCTCTATCGACCGCTTGCTCGTATGAATTGACTTGAATTAAGACCAATTCTTCTTCTTCAAAAGTGTAATAAGTAAAAAGCCTTTATATAAAATAGCTTAAACACTTTAAAGATTATTACAAAGCCCAGTGTCTTAAACCGCCAAAACCCTCCGGATTTACTCAATAATCTCGCAGATGTTAGACGGATACCGAGCCAAGAACAGCAAAAGCGATAACCGCCAGTCTCGAGCCTAGAGATTGATGTTTAGAGCATCTAGGTTTCCAGCCTGAGATCTCAGTGTTTACAGCACAGAATTCGAATAATCCTAGTTTCAGCCTAGTGTTTTAGCATGACAGGTTTCAGGCCTGAATCCTCGTTAGCCGGTGTTTCTGGAACCAGCTAAGCTAAGAGATCGTTTCTTGCCAATCGAGCAACGCCGGGGTTGATCACCCACCATAGCCAAGTACAGAGTTGACTAAAATTGAGCTAAGAGGCACCGATCTTGGGAAGTTGATGGGACATTGAGTATAATCTCCCTTCTTGTCTTGTCAGCCACACTTGCATGAATTGACTGTTGCTTTCCATTGATCATGAGTCGTCTGCTTCGTACATACATACACATCAAAAAGTCGATAACCCCGCTGGCGCCCCCATGCTCGCTCCTAGAAACATACACACGAAATCCCAACACACAAAGCCGACTTTTGTCTGTCACTTTTAGTACCTTCGATCCCGCCGCGCGATCCTCCTTTACCCTATCATGACCTCCTCAAAAACAGCAACATCCCCCCTCGTACCCTCCTCCACCGACTATTCGCCCTCTTCCTCCGATACGGCATCTCCTCCACATCCAGCCCAGCATCCAGCAACACCTTAACAACATCCGCAAACCCCATCTTCGCCGCGCGCCGCAAAATATCCTCCCCGCCCCTCCCCAGCAACTGCGGCCCACAACTTGACTCCAGCACCAACTTCACCACCCCAGCCTCCCCACTCGTTACCGCCAAATCCAACTGCGTGATCCTATCGCGATCATAATACACCACATCCCCGCCGCCATGCTCAATCAGCACCTGTACCACCTCCGTCAGCCCCAGCGAACACGCCGTGTGCAGCGGTGTCTGGTTGAGGAAGTTTTTTGCCGTCACGTCGGCGCCGAAGGTGATTAGCAGCTCTGCCATCTGCGAGGAGTATGCGCGGTGCAGCGGGGTGGAGCCGAATGTTTCGAAGGAAATATTCACGGCGGCGCCGTGCTCGAGGAGCATGCGTGCGAGATCGACGTGGTCGTGTAGGGCGGCGAGGTGCAGGGGTGTCCATTTCGCGTTGTTAGGCGGGGAGACGGGGACGCGGTGGGAGAGGAGGTAGTTTGCGAGGCGGAGGTTGTTGGACTTGGCTGAGAAGTGCAGGACGGTGTCGCCAGTTTTTGGGTTGGCGGGGTGGGAGAGGGCGAGCGAGAGCAGGAGCGGGGAAAGTAACGGGTGGATGCGGCGACAGGTGCGGATTAGTGCTAGCACGTCGCCCGCCGAGTCCAGGTCTTCGGCGATCAGGAGGAGCAGCTCGGGTGGGAGTTTGTCGAGTGAGGCCATTGAATGAGGTGGAGGAGGGAATCCCAGGAAAGTGGAGGGTGAGGCATAAGTATGCCCAAGGAACCCCCCATTGCAGCCCTAAACGTTGTCAACCTGCTGTGCGACGGAGGTTTCTCCAGGGTTCGTGCGTCCAATGGATCGCCAGTCGAACTGGGGCCGCCATGTCGGCCGCGAAGGATTGGCTGGGAACGGCACGGGATTGCCCCAGCTTACATCAGAAATTTGTACAATTGGAACCCGTGTTGGACTGACACTCCCGTTCGCCTGCGGAGTATAAATTGTGCTTCGAAATAGTGTTGGGTACTTGTCGGCGAGGGGTTGGTTTGGTTGGTTGGCTGTTCTCCGCTGTTTGAAATCGCTATCTTGCCCCCGGATTCTTTATAGCCGAATATTGTACCGTGTTCAGGACGTTTCAGATTGCAGATATTGGGTTTTCACCGGCTTCACTCTACCTCAAACGCGACACTTCAAGGGGCTACATATGCATGCAGTCAGCGTAGCCTCGAACTTTCCCATGACGTCGTGATGCATAAAACAGGTGATCCACGAACCACGACATTCCGAGCAGCTCCGGACGAGGGAACCGGGATTACTATTGGCCGAAACGGGATTCCCCGCCGTTGGGGCTTCGACCATACCCCCACGGCCTAAAATAGTACATGGAAGTGTGCGGAAGGTGTTGGCGTTTTATCCGCACGCCAGACGGTTGTATGTATCGTGAACGTCGTCGGATAAAACCGTGTAGACATTCCGTAGTGAGAAGTGTAGACGGAGCACTCGCCGTTCGTTGACAGCGGGCCGGGTGGGAGGGACGGAGACTGATGACGAGGAAGAAGACCCGGATAACTGGAACGAGATTTCGGGGTTTGCCTTGAGTGGTGGGATCGGGACTGTGCCAACCTGGATCTACCGGCAATAAGGCTGTAACCTCCCGCGTTTGACAGCAGTATGGGCGTCGTCGGGTAAAACCGGTATAGACATGCCGCAATGAGCAGTAGACGGAGGGTGCGCCGCGATGGGGGCGAGTGTCGGAGCAGACGCGGATAACTTCAACGGGTCGAGACTGTGACGCCGGCAATCAGGCAATGACTTCCCGCGTTTGACAGCTCGGGTCCACACGGCAAATGTCTAAAGCCCTTGGCGTTTCAGGCAGCCAGAGCATTGCGAAGCCATATGCATTGGCCAATCTGTAAAGGTATGAGCCGCCAACAATCTTCAATGCCATAACATGCAATCGGGAGCATGTTTCACTGTAGGTATTCTCGATTGAATGACAATTCATGCGAGTAAGTGGTTGATAAGACCAGAAGATGGATCCACACGATCTTTCCGAAGATTAAGCCATCACGTGCCCCGTGGGGGCCAGTGCGGAACCCTCGGCAATCTCCGAGTGCGTACATATGATTCGCGACTTCCAACAGATATCCTGTACATTCAAACCGACTTGTAACGTTCCCCCACTCCCGGGGATTTGTCGCAGGCCGTTAAAACTCGTATAATCTAGAAGTTGCTGCAAGATAAGCATTTGGACTTCCTATGCTTGGTGACCCTTGCTCTCGTTTTTATTAGTCGACTCCACACCCGGCAACTTGCGGGCGATAAGTCATTGGTACTGTCAAGAAGCGATCTCTTAGCTTAGCACGGTGCTACAAACACCGAATGACCATGGCGCAGGTTCGAAACCTGTAAAGCGCAATTCGTGCTATAACACTCAAAGGCCTAGGCTGGAAACCTACGGTTACCGCGTCTGATGTTCCTTTTACATCCCATGCTCCGAGGAGGATACTGCAAGCCCGGCGCCACATCTTACCCATTAGCATCACTATCAACTACCCATTGAACATCGGTCTAACTGGCTTGTAGCGTTCTGACTTGCGCGCTGCTCTTACATAGTATTACTAGAGTTGCTTGAAAGTTGGACGGTGTTGAGGGTATTTAAACTTCCTATGTTTTCTTGTCTCTGTACTCTGTCATTGACAAGAAGCGCTTTCCTGGTACATGGTGGTAGAAACACCCGTACCCGATGACCAGAATGTCGGTTCGAAACTTGCGGTGATCAAGTGGTGCCATAAACACCTAGGGTCGAAACCTATAGTGCTTAATTGGTGCTGTAAATACCAACTTTCCAGGTTTGAACCCTGCGGTTATTTCTCATTGGTGCGATAAACACTCAATGCCCAGGCCAAAAACCTGCGGTCATTACTTTTGGTCTTCTTTTACATGTGCTTCTACCAGCAGTCGGCCGTGGTGTCTAAAATCTATAAGAGAGACCCCAGGTTGAAACCTGTGGTTATTGCTCTTTTTGTTCTTTCTATCTATACTTAACTAGGTACTTACATAGGCTCGAGGTCAATACCAATCGGACAATTGAACGCCATTTCTGCCGCCACAATCCGGATCGATCCTAAGACGTCCCCACCAGCGCTCCTCTAGTTAATCCAGCTCTCCGACTTTTACACATAGAGGAGGGAGACGGCACCGCTTGGTTGCAAGAAGCAACCTCTTAGCCTAGCTGGTGCTAGAAACATTGAGATATTAGGATGTATGTTCGAAACCTGTTGTGGTTCGTGCTATCAACACCAAGGCGGCCGAAACCCTGCGACTATCACTTTTTTCTGTTTATTTACATAGACCCGGTTTATCTCTGGGACGCGTTACGAGATGGTTCAATTTCCCATAATCAGTGCCTCTACTCTTGGTTTCAGTCGTTCGATTGACAAGAAGCGATCTCTTAGCATACCTAGTTCTAGAAACACCGGGTGGTCAGGACGCAGGTTCGAAACCTGCTTGGTCAATCGGTTCTATAAATACTGGTACAGGTTCGAAACTGGTACTCAATTGGTGCAACAAACATCGATTGCCGGGCTTGAAACCCGCCATTATCGCTTTTGACATGAACTCGGCTTAACTATGTATCAAAAATTGTCTCAATAGCTAGCCCGTCACCCAGGTCGGTCTATAGCTCTTTCGACGGTTTACACTGCCCGACTGTTTGCGCAGTCGCCAGACTTGTGGGGCATCGGGTGTTTGGCTGGGGACAAGCACAAACAAAACTTTTTTAGGTGCGAGTGCCTCGGGCTGGCTCAGTAGCTGCGGCGCCGGACAGCTAGCCATGATGTCCGCTAGACAGATTTTGAGTGAATTATCTCATAAATATAGCAAGATAACATGAACTAATTTCTCTCGTGCCTAGTGTGGTGACGCAATAAATTCCGCCGACCGTGCTCGTAAGCTCGCACTTATGGCATCGAAATTTCGTCAAAATCAAGTTTGCACAGCGCCGTGCACAAAAATCATAATTTCGGACATTTTATGCTACAAAACATCCAGCGGTAAGTGTTTTATGCATAACGGCACGGCGCCGTGATATGTTACATGGTGCCGTGTACACAGCACCTAAAATTTAGACTTTGTGTAGCTCCCGGAACTTGACTCCGCAGCACTAGACTTCACAGAACTAGTCTCCTGTCAGCACTCGGCTCCCAGTCCACTATGAAGCACCCAGTCGAGTGCGCTTGGGAGTGTATTTGGGAGGACGCAGTCGAGATCATTTAGGAGTACGCTGTCGAGTGCACTTGGGAAGACACAGTCGAGTCCACTTGGGAGTACGCTGTGGTGAAAAAACCCGTTTCTTCACCATCACTGGCAGGGGAGCGGGCTGCGGAGATGCAGGGAGATCGGAGACGGACTAAGTATATAGGGGCCCCCCCGGATAGATAGCTATCATCATCTTCTTATCGCAGAATACACGCTTTATCTCTAGTCTTTGGTTCCACGAACTCTTGGTGAATCCACGCAAATTTGCGTGGATTCTTGAGAACCCTTTCTTCGCTACCGGGTATCTCCTACTCTCTTCCTACGCTCTTCGAGTCGAAGCCGCTCTTTTCTCATTGATTTCCATTGGATACCGCGAGAGGTGCTGCGAAGGGTGTTGACGATGGCTTTCCGGCCTTCCAGCCCCGTGCAAACTTGATTTTGACGAAATTTAGATGCCATACGCACGTGGCTAGACAAACTGGGAACGAGAGAATGAACTAATCGCTTAACTTAGCGAGCAGAGAGAGTATGGTGCTACAATCATCCAGCAACGGACACTCCGACAATACACCTCACCACCGCTTAGTTTTGCCAAGCTACCTTTGAACCTATTATCTTCGATATCACGAGAAATTTTTTGCTTCGGTTTTTAACAAGTTCTTTTAGTTCTTGTGTTTAGAAGCTACCATGTCTCTTTTTGGAGCTCCCTCGGCCCCTGGAAACATCCAGGAAACTGAATATCCTGGAACAGTATTGGCAATGCCTACCAGAGCGATGTTCGAACATACCGGTAACATGATGGATACGGAGAGCATAGCCACGGAAAACACAGAGCTCTCGGATTTTGACGAAGAAATACACGAGGGAGAGAGGGTATTTTATGAAGTCCCCCAGGGGAGTCAGGCAGGAGAAATTAGGAATATGTGTGACGATAATGGTGAAGAAATGGGTAGCCAAAGGGGCAGGGACAGGGCGCCTCAGGTGAAAGCCGGGGGATGCTCAGGAGGAACGACCGTCCTTGCCTTTCCTGAAAACCATCCGATGTTAAGAAACGTAGAGTGTTTTGCTCAACCGAAGTACCCTAGGAGGTATCTGACTCTGCGGAGTGCAGACTATGGGGTTCGAGTCCTCCTGAGTGCCTAGGAACTTCACATGGTTGTTCGAAGCTCCTGCTGCCGGGGTGAACTTAGATTAAGTTCGGATATGGGATCCCCGTTGGTCGCCGAGCGTTAACACTTGTATTCCGTTGCTGTGCACGAAGGGATGTGGCAGACGCGGAGCACTAGCGTGAAAAGCGCGATTATGTGTAAAGCAAGTGTGGCTTATTGACTGAGCAGTAAGAACGGTTCTGACTGTAGGACACCTCCGGTTGTACACTCCCTCGACTGGGAACTCCCCCAATGGGTCACTGCAACAGGTTAGTGCGTGAGGCCGCCGCAGCTTAATTAAAATGCTGAACGGCGAGTATCGTGCGAGGCCATGTAGGCAAAGGGTCTACTCTGGCGTGTTCGTCAATGCGAGGAGGTCCCTGATCCGTAACTAGGACTTGGACGAGTATTGGCTCATCGCTGAGAGACCCGGAGCAACGCGAAGGAGGCAGAAATGTCTCTGGGGCGTGGTGGGGCCGAGGGAACTCGAGACCCCAGCTCGACAGGACGGATGCTGTGGCCGGTACCAGCGAGCCTTCGGGCTTTAGCGACGGTGCTCAAGGTGCAAAGGTAGCTTTATGTGGGGTGCGCGAAGGTGTCTGATGAAGGTTTATCCTGATAGGGGACAGAGCGCTAGGTCTAGGCTTTGGTTCACCTGGAAGTAAGACCCTACCAGTGTGTCAGAGTGTTATAGGCATTATGGTATTACCGCAGGCTTCGGACCGGGTTAACGCCGCCTTTATGCACAGTATGAAAATCTGACTAGGGGCCCGAAAGGGTTGTGGTGAAGACCCCTTGCTGCGGTGCTGTCAAGTACCTGAGTTGGTTTTTGCCTTCCAGGGAAAACGTATATGGGTTAGTAGCTTCAGGCAGCCTCGAGCCTATGGTTCTATAAGAGAGGCCAAGACACACCAATGTTCCGTTTAACGGACTTGGGAGACCCCCCTAACTACGAACAGGCCTGAAGGATGGACCTAGGAGTGGATCAATGACCCACAGCTGCAAGGAAGAGGTGAAATGACTAGTACAGAACCCTTTTGACAGTTAAGTACCAGAAAATTCTAGAGAAGTCCTTAAGGACTGTTTTGCAATAACTCCCAGGAACGGATTGAGTCTTGATTGCGAGCAAGTTCAGAACTCAGAATTCAACGATGCGCAACTAGAAAATCAGAGGGGCATACCTCAGACCCTGAAAAATGATGGAAGAACAGCTTCCCTTTGTTCGGATGAAGAATACAAGACAAACCGGATGCCAGTGATCGCAATTCTCATAGTGGAGGTTCTTCTGCCCCCTATACCTCGATAAAAACAAAAGAGAGCGAAGCACCAATCAGATGGAATCAACAATGACCAACTTGCCAGCTTTCAACAGACTCCAGCGGAAGTTGAGGTTTCTAATCTCATCAAGTTCTAGCAGACAAAGATGAATATTCCTCGCTAGTCACAGGTGACTTGCATAGCTTTGTCTATCAATCGATTCCTGCTATGTCTGCAAGGTGGAAAGGGTTTTCAGTAATTCGAAGCTGCTTATCAGTGGCCGTCGCAACAGGCTGGAAGATTACATTATTTATGCGGTGGAGTGTTTGAAATCATAGGATAAGGCTGGAATCGTGGAGGTGATGGAGATCAAGAAGATGCAGGATGTGCTTTGTGCATTGGAGCGTTGGGATCTGATAATTGTGTGTAAACGTTTATCTGTGTTCCGACCTATTACTAAGTAATTTACTTTTTCAAAGCCTACTTTAGAACTGGGTTGACCTGTTTGCAGGGTGGAAAGGATCAGTTTTCAAGTGAATGCCATCTGCAGTCATTGACCGTCACGCTTTTCACTCAGAACGTCTATCTTCATGGTTCGTTAGAGATTATCTATTGTGGCGCGGTCGATCAAGTCTCATAAGCACTGTGGGGTGCTAGTGGGCTACACCACAACTTTGGGTCGGTCCACGGTAGCCTTGTGTTTTGCAAGGGTTTTGTAACTTTGTTTTGCTACTTTGAACGATACTAGTATGGATGGAATTCCTGAAAACGTGGTATCAGGATAATACAGCGAAGAGAATGTGTCTCCCGTACGAGCCTCGGGAATTAGTATTTCTACTACATCATTGGAGAAAAATCACTGTGGTCCCGCTTAACAAGTGTAGAACTTTATTACTGGGTCAACCCGAAAGCTGACCTCATCATTAAGTTCTCCACTTGGCTACTAAACTAGGTCTACTTGCTAAATATGCGACCCAGTTTCAAAGTAGATTACTTGACAACGGGTCGGAACATCTATATGCCGGCGATGCATGTTAACTGTTGCTTTCACATCCTTTCTGCCACCACAGTTGTTATCCCCCGCAGTGTTGACATGCTCAAATACGTATCCCTCCACGCTTCAATTCCTTACCCGGCTACTTACAGCGATTACGGCGTTCCTTGATTGACAGAAGCAATCTCTTGGCTTACACAGTGGCTGGAAACATCAGGTTAATCAAGATGCAGGTCTCTCGATTCTAGTCAACTCTGTACTCGGCCATCTGCTGGTAAAATCAGTGTTCGTAGGCGGCCCGGCGGAAATACAGGTACCTATAGACTGACCAGCCAGCCGAGCAAGTCCATAGATGTACGGATACAGTCCAGCATTGTAAGTGCCTCCTAAGACAGCATAAATATGTAGGCACCTACAGGTACCTGGCAGTACTGCATAAAATAAGGCATCGGCAAGTAGGACTGCATGATAATCAAAGCGCCTAAAGGTATTGCAGGCGCCTGGCGCGTATCTTGAAGCTCGCTTTGAATAAATAGAGCTGCTTTTTCAGACATCTCAGGTTATATCGTCAATCAATGTAATCTGTAGTTTCCATTCTATAGCTTCCGTATCAAGCAAAAGCCGCCAGGCACCTACAGTCCTTGAAACAGGTACCTGTATTTATTCAGTCCTACTCGGCCCAACCTTGCGAGCTGGCAGTCCAGCCAGTCTAAGGGTAGCATTACTTCGTTAACAAGTGATCCTTTAGCTTAATTGCGTCAGGTGACTAGGATGCAGGTTTGAAACCTGCAGTGATCAATTGGTGCTATAAACATCAAGACCTCAGGCTCAAAATCTACGAAGCTCGATCAGTGCTATAAACGCCAATATCCTAGGCTCAAAACCTGCAGTTACCACCTTTCCTGTTGGCTTGGCTTATCTATATATCGGACAGTTAATCTCTTACCTCGGGCATCATTTCTGCTGCCAAGACGTGCGCTCGAAAACTTGCCGTCTGACAAGTATCCAAGACGTATCCATCAGTGCTCCTCAGATTAATCCAGCTTTGACTGCTTGCTGCAGCCACACAACGGAGGCGGATGTGGCGTGCTAATTTCCGGCAGACTACTATACACTGCCAATCCTTGTACGCCGAGTGTGTGATCACGTGAAGTGTAGGCTGAGCTCTTGGTGCGTTTTCCGCGCTGCACCATTCCGCCGTGTGTATTCAGCATGGTATATATATTAAGTACTTAAGTATTGGAATACCGTAAGAAAGTCATCACATGTCTCATGAAAGTTCAAGCTCTCAGCACGAACGTCAGACAGACGGCTCCGAGTGCGTACACATGATTCACGACTTCTCAGCGGTGGATGCCGGATATCCTATGCATACGGTCTAACAAACTTGCAATTGTAGCGCTCTTGCTCATGCGCTGCACTTATGTCTACAGACCCGGTAACATTCTCTTCTTTAAAGTAGATTCGAAAGGTGTTGCGAGATATTTAAAACTCCACTGATCAGTCCGTCGAGTTGTACACCTGCCACTGCTCCGGTTTCTAACCCTAGCCTATTCTGCACCGGCCATTTGTGGTCGATAAGTTAATACTTGGCATTGCTTAATTGACATGAAGCGGTCCTTTAGCTAGAAACACAGGATTTGCAGATTCGAAACCTACAAAGCTCAATTGATGCTATAAATATCGTGATAGCAGGTACGAAACCTTTAGTCGTCCTCAATTAGTGCTATAAACACCAATTTCTCAGGCTATAAACCTACGGTTATCACTTTTTGCACTTTTACATGTGCTTCCACAGGGAACTATGATGGCTTAAAGAGCAATGATTAAAACCACTGTGCAAGAAGCGACCTCACAGCTTAGATAGTTGGCATGTTGCAAAAAAGACCGACACGGGCTCGAAACCTGCAGTGCTCGTAGTGCTGTAAACACCAGGCTAGACGTAAAGCCCGCGGCTATTGCTTTTGCTGATTCTTTGAACATACTTAAGTAAGTTTGGCTTATCTATGTGACAGATAGTTTTTTTCACCTCAGACATCCGCTCTGCCGCTGCAGTATTCCAAGATGTCCTCACTAACTAATCCGGCTGTGCGTATGAATCCTTCCAGGCAGAAACTTAGTACTAGATTATAAATGTATACGCATGCTTAACTTTGCAAGTCATCAACAGCATCTTCACCAGTTATCACTTGTATGTGCCCGTGCAAACATAAAATCTACTGTTAAAGTGATAGCCAGTGTTTAAACTTGATCAAAATGAACTAACTAGAGGGCCGAACCCGTGTCATAGGGGGATGAGATACTCTATATCACACCCCCGCCCAACAAAAGAAATATACAGGGTTGTTGAAACCTAAATCCACCAAGAAAAGGAACGAAAACGCAAATACAGAAAATCATGACACACAAGTTGCTCCGAGTGTCTCAAATTCCCCCCACTATACATCCCGCACCTTCATTCCCCCCATCTTCACGTCTGAGCTCTCCTCGCCGTACCTTAAAGAGTCGAACGAGAATGCAGCTCTGTTAGGGGCGCGGAGGACCGCTCTCATGACCTGCTCTGGGGAATCAGGGCAATCTCTCGCAAAATTTGGTACAACCGAACCATCGCCGCCTGAAAAACTCTTGTGCGTGTCTATTAATAGTGGGAAATAGCGGCGAACGAGCGGGCGCAGTGGGGGCACCGATGACGTAATGATGAAAAGGTCGACTTCAACAGCTGTCCAAAGCCAGATGTTGTAGCCTTCCCACGTCACGTCATAGGTAGTGACTAGTGTTTTATAAAGATAGTAAAACCGCACGATGCTAGCCACACAGGCACTGGTCACATTAGTCGTTGGATTTCAAAAAAGGCGGGGTAGGAGGGGTACACTAATCCCAGACTCATCAGTATTATTAGAACAAACCTCTGCTTAAACGGGAGCTTCAGGTTGTATAATGTTGGAATCGGTATTACAACCAACCAGACATCGGTGATGAGATTTGCGAGGGAGGAAAAGAGCAACAGGACTGTTTCGTTCATGCATTCGTGGGACCGCAGCGATAAGTTTCCCCAGTATGCTGCTGGTGGCCTTTGGTTCTTCCATTAAGCTTGCTGACGAAGTAATGGCGGGATTTTCTCACCAGCATCGGAAAATTACGGTGAGCGTAAAAACGACACCCCAGATAAGTATGGCCAATTGCGTCAAATTGAGAATCATGCAAAATCTTTTTTCCTGCGACAACCGGCGGTATGTGTAACAGATCGAGAGCTTTATGAAGGTTACTGATATCACAAACAACATCTGGCATACCCAACTGACCTATTCCATTTCACCTGGTTAGAAATGGCCTGGAAGGAAGAGAAGAAATACTAACTATTAGTGAAGGGCTGTACCACTCCATACGCGAATCCCAGATGTGTTTTCCCCATCCGTACCGTGTGCCCACCAGTGCACTGACTGTCATTCCTATTGCCGGAAACTATTGTCCCATTCATATGAGCCATTCACTCTAGTTGTCTTTCAAGCCTAACTAGGTGACATAGACATACCAGGGAAGTAAGGATTAACCAGTCGTCAATCCCCGCAGTGTGAAGAATCTGAATCCGCACAAATATTCGCAATCCCACCGTCAATACCGACAGAGTTATAAGTGATATTCCAATGATGAATATACTCGCACCCTGTGATTCGGGATCGACGTAGTTAGGGTGTGGCCAGGTAGTGATGACCGATAGCGGTGGGTTTCGCATTTTCGTTTGTTTGCTACGTTCAGGTTTTCAACGGTCAACTGGATCGACCTAGATTAAATATCGTTCGAAGGCTGAGGAAAAAGATGTGGGAAGATCAAGAGCTGGCGCTATGTTTACACAAGCTGGGGGTTCCAAGCAGATATATAGATATGGCTAGGCTACATTGCCTTACATATACATTCCCAACAGATGGAATATATGGTTTGATGGTGGGGAAAGTGCTTGATATCAGAGCTCCGATGGAACGACGAACGTTCGAACCCCGGTCATGATCAGCTAGAATAGACTACAATAGCGTTGATATTTACCGATGACACCCGAAAGTACCGGAGTTCTGGGGAAAGTATATTCGGTTGGTAGGCGACACAATAGTACATGCAACTTTTCGAGTTCGATCGACTGCAAGGAGACATTGGCCATCATTTTTGTGCAGTATACTACCCCGAACCTGCTAGGGTGGTTATCTCTCAATCTCATTGCGTGTACCACACGTTCCGAGACTATCTCATTGCATTCATTTTCGACTCTCCCAGTAAATAAGCTTCTGACGTCCGAGCTTTGTCGCTTACCTAGCTTCTCCCGAGGTTCGGTCTACAAGCCCGTATTGATAACTAGCACGCACAACGGTACCCTTGACACCTGCACGCCTAACCGCCTGCATTCGCCACACGTACTTCCCGGTCCTAAGCATTGAGTAGGTGGCTACTTCATTCCTCGGGCAACAAATAGGCAGGTTTGTGATGTAGTCTAAGTGCCTGCCAGCGTGGTTAGTATTTAGAGACGCTCCATGAACTTATAATTAGTAGTGCAAGACGTAATTATCAATGTAAGATATAGCTACACCGTACTTCATCTGAGAAAAATAGTACTCTAGACAAGTCGTAGCCACATCAACGCTACCCTACCTAGCAAATCACCGTCAGGCAAATATATTTCATTACGGCAACATCGCCTGCACTCTCATGGCCTGTCGTACCTGCCGATCTTGAAGAAGAAAGCGAGAGGTGTTGGCTGAGAGGGGGGGGTCAGAGAGATTCAGTAGATACACAACAAGTTATCATATATGTAGAGTACACACCTTAGGAGTAGCGGATGCTCGTTTGGTTTTGGAAGGTGGTAAAAGATATCATACTTATAGTCATAATATAATTATAAGTGGGTCCGATGTATCTCGTCCTTTATAACCAGTGCGCCGACACTCCAGCTGCCCTGCAGGCAACCCCTTAAAACGCGCATAGGCCAGGAACCTTTAAAGAATGTTATAGTTGCCCGGCTCAGGGTATGATCGGTTTAGGGCGAGTGTCCGTCTGTGGATCTTAGACTTCCAAATTTATATGCATCTACATATCATTTCATAGCGCTCTCATTGGACGAAACAACAAATCGTGACTTATGGCTTCGGGGTCCACAAGGAAACCCCAAAACCCCAAAACCCGCATCAGGCATACCCCGGGTTGTCAGGAAATCAAAGAAGTAGCGGTTTCCCAATCCAGAGCCGATGAAACATAGAGTAGTGGCAACGAAGGATACATGTTACTAGTAAAGGTTCCAGCCAAGACCAAAATTGCTCTACTAGATTTCCCTCCTAGGGCGACCAAAGCATGGAGTACTTACTACTATATGAAAAATTGGGGGTTTTTTAGGACGTTTATAAGCACATTATTTTGCGGAAACTGTTTTGGAACCATTTTCAACCCATTATGAAAATTCGGGAATGGTAGCTGAACTGTGGCAAGACCATTACACCCCTATAAACCGTCTTAAAAAACCACCCTTTTTACATGTAGTATCCTAAGTGGGCTGGCCTCGTCGGGTATTAGCCTACTCACGGTGAGGCTAGCCCCGTGTGGGAGTTTGCGCGGAAGCGGCTGCGGAGGGGGAATTGTGGTATTTAAGAAAAGTGTAGTTATATGCCATGACCACCAGTGGTCGGCCGGCTTATGGTAACTTAGTCGGGCACCTCCCTTCGGGGGTGAATGCAAAATGATTACAAACAAACAAACGGTGAGGCTAGCCGACTCACGATGCCGCTAATCTCGTTGCGTTTGGGTTAAATTCCTCACCAGGCTAGTCTCGGCTGCTTACTGGCCGCTACGCCAGTAGCGGTTCGAGACTATCACTAGCACAATTGAAATGAAGTTTGAGTGAGATACAGTGACATTAGAAGTTGGATGAATAGTCATACTAAGCAGTGGATAGCCCGAGTTTGCTACGCTCATGGTGGTTTATTACACCTAATTCCTTCACGCAGGTATGAATTTCCATACCTAATGTATACATGTGCCTAAACAGTCAATATGCGTGAACCCGGAATCGGTAAGCCTAATCTTAGCTTTTTTGGTAATGTACTCAGTTTTCATTTCGGTTCTGTCATTCATATATATGCTCGTGTGTATGTATGTCATCTTCATTCAAGTTACATCATCAATCCCATTTCTTCCTGCCTTTCTCATACAAGACCACAAGAATCACGCAAGATATATCCTAGGTATATCCCAAAACTGCAGTATCGATTATGCAATCAACGCACTATTCCACCCTCAATTAACCACGCACATCACACATCTCTTAAAATTTCACTTCCACTGCAAGCCTCAAAACCTCTTCTGCTAGAAATCTGTCTAAAGCTTTTCACACCTCCCCGTGTCTTCGTTTTCCAACTTCCTCCACACTTACCTCCCCCACCACTCCATCAGGACCAAAGGTCATCGCATCATTCTTGCCCCAGGGTTCTCCCCCGTTGACGTAGCAAATCAGAGCACGCTTCATCGCTTCGCTCAGAGCCTGGTCTTGGTCGGTAGGAAGATCATACCCATTGAACCAGCAAATCGCATCCGTGATTGTTTCGGTGTGTGGCAGGGCTCCAGGGGTTGTTTTGGTCAAAGAGATACTGGTATACTGGTTTTCCTGTGACATTGTATACAGAGACAAGAGTGTAGTTTGGGTGGAAGAAGAGCAGGTCTTGCAGGAGGCTACGTTCCTGTCAGCGAGTGGGGGTGGTGCAGGAGTTGATGTCATACCTGAATACTCTACGCAGCCCAAGGTCGCTTGCTGTGGAGAATCGGGTTTGAGCGCCGGATATGCAGCGAGTAAGGCTTTACCTAGCTCTCCGTGGGCTTCTAAGATCTTTATGATTGTGGTAGCAGGGGTAGCGAGGTGATTCTTGATCCAAAGAAAACTCTATTAACGACTGCGTCAGAATCTGTTATAGTCACTTCCTGGCAGAGATCGACCTTACCTTAAACCCACAGTCCCCAATCATGATACTTTCAATCCACGCCGGAACCACCGGCTTGTAAAGGTCAAATCCTTTCTGGAACCACTCCCCGTCGTCGACTGCATTCATCATAGTCATCCCAATTTTCTCCTGCGCTTCTTCAATCTCCTCCGTTGTCGCGGCAATCAACTTTTCTAGCCAGTCCTCGCCGTCAAACCCCAGCGCCACCACCGCCTTGCGAGTGTACTCGATCCTTGCCTCTTCTGAGAGCGAACGTATAAGCCACAACGTTCCAGAAGACAAGATTGCGCGTGTGAAGTACGGAATCGAATTCTTTCCTAGAGGTGGCAATCAACGCTAAAGAAACCCGCCGACTCCCCGTCAGCTGTGATGCGCTCCGGGTCGCCGTCAAATGCTGTGATGTTCCGCTTGACCCATTCGAAGGCATTGCGTTAGTCAAAAAGCGCATTGTTGCCCCCGCCTTTGCCGTTTAGAAGCAGGCCGTAGCCGAATAAGGCCACGCGGTACGGGATGTGGATGGCGATGATAGGTTGGCCTTGTGCGATGGAGGTTTCGATAAGGTGCATGTAGTCTAGTTAATCTCGATCAGCACGATGATCATGACAGCACTAAATTTCGAAATATGTAAGAACTAACCAAATAGCGCGATCCCTGCCGGTACTCTAGAGTTTCCTCCTCCGACAATGTTGAAAAACACGGGCAGTAGTTTATCTCCCTGCCGCTCTTTTGGAAGCGTAATGCTCAAGTTCAAGCATTCGTCCACATTCTGGGTGAGGGATTCCATTGGAAGCTGCGGCGGGGGTGAAAATACTGGTTACAGCATATCAATACCCTCCGGGACTTTACGGCCGGGAGCGGTCGGTCTGGATTTTGCTATGTTAATTTCGAGACGCCTACATCGGTAGAGAAATGAGCCCATGGACGGTTGCATCCACCACTCCGCTTTCATAGCTAGTAACCAGCTCTGAGCGAGCAAACCACTGCGGGACTGATGCGAATTTAATGTTGCGGAATTGACAGACGGAGTCGGAGGTCGCTATGCCTTTGAAGGTAGTGTTTAGGGAAGTGCTGTGGATTTCAAAAGTCGACATTTTGAGATGTTGTGGTAGAAGTTAATGTGGAATGTGCGGCGGTATTTAACTGTGCGGCCGAGTGTTGTTAATATAGCGATTAACCTCACTTACCAGGTATCGCTGGTGGGCTGGAATTACGAACGCTCGGTGCAGAGAGCTTGTGGGGTGCATTAGGTACTTTAGTATAGTGGGGTTTTATACACGCAGAAGCTTATTTGTGTTAGGGGCAGTATCTGGATTGGGGACCTTGGGTGTATCATTTTTCAGTGTTAACGAGTGATAATTGTGGGGGCGAAGTTCTATAAATTTCTCCAATTTGATTCTTTCGCTCCACTCGTCCGGATACATTCGACAGCCTGACGCGAGTACACTGTTGAATTGGCCAGACAGATTGTTCGAAAATTTTGCTTGCATGATGAGAAAGCCTTCCAATGAACAGGAACTAATGCCTACCGCAGCCTGAAGTACTATAACGCCTGATACTATGAACACCAAGGTTCGAAACCTTCAGAGCTCAATATTTTGACGGTATGCCACGCCCAGAACAGTTATCATTCCCCCATTATCTACTCTCACCTTGTCTGAGAACTATAGCCCTGACCTGGGTAAATATTTTAAATTAAGGTAGTGCTATTAGCAACCACACGCTAAATTAAGCTTCGCGGTCAGAAAGGGACCATTTGATTTAGTGCCAATGACATTCAAGCTTCATGCATCTTAAGTTTATACTAGTACATAGCCAAAAACATGCCGAAGGACTAGAAAGCCGAGGCTCATCGGTGAGCACGTGCAATTCCCTGGTGCGCTGGGCCAATATTAATGCAGTACCAAATTGAGTATCTCGGCAGTCTAGCTAGGTCTAAGTACCTGCATCGCTTTATTACATTCTCCTCTTCTTTCCGGGTGGTCAATTCCTTGAGTCAAAGTGCGACAGTCAAACTTTGACTAAAATCGGTGTAAAGTACATATCCACCACATTATCTTACTACCCCCGACAGCTCCAACCAACAGTTCATGAGCTAGAGAAGCCGAAGGTGCCCAAATTTCGAGACTAAAACCCAATTTGGGCAATCCACCCATAACATCTACAAGTATACTGAATTATTCCTTTACCCTCTATACGCTCGGCTTCCGTAGATCTGTTGCGCTTATTCCGATCAGTTCTATTAACTAATCGGAAGCACCGAACTGCTCAGCCTGATGTTGATCTGACCATCAACCTACAAGGCTGAAAGTTACAACAAAATCTAAAGAAACCGGGCGTGTAGCGATAGTCTCAGACACTAACTATAGACTCCACTAACCAAAGTTAAGCTTAAGCTAGCTCCTTCACATCTTCTTCATTACGCAGCCGGTCTTACAGAATTTTTAGAATACCGTATCTAGTTTCCTTGGACGCCAGATTCGTTGCTGCTATGCAATTCCACAGCTTCGGGAGGAATAAAACCCCGCCATCGAGGTTGCATATTACCTGCAGCGCTACAAAGGGACTGGATATAATACGGTACTCCGAAGAGCCTCACCTCGGAGCTACCTTTATTCACCGACGCAGCTAATTACGGAAACTACCGGCATCAACAACGCTACCTCCGCGCATGCGAATTCATGCCGATCATGCCGATCATATACCTCCGCCTGCTTGGTGGTCAGTGACGGTAAAATAGAAAATACAAGAAATGTAACGGCACGTCTCACACAGAACACCGAGGCTTCTTGAAGTTAAGGTCGTCCAGACAAAAGACTGAAGTGCACATGCTCTCACTCCCATAGTTTTCGTCGTTCAACAAGCTCGGTCCTAAACTTACTGAGCCTGCGGGTTACCACCGCACAACTACATACTTGCCTTGCTTCTCAAAAGGGTCCACATTCCAGTATAGTTAGCTAGAGTACGTACCCTATGGGGGTTCGATGAAACTAAAAAGCCTTATAATACTAAAATCTGTCCCTGGGGTTTATTTCGCCATAGTTTCGATTACACGACAAGTGGCGTGGCATTTACTCTACACTGTTGGCGCGAGATCTGTCGCTTAATTGTCGTAGCATTTGTAGTTTAGAATTTGTGCTATTCACTCTATAGATCTATGGCCGGTACAGTACAGTATGAATAAAACAAACAAAACGTGTATTTTAAACCATAGCAGTGTTTAGAGTATCACCCTTTGAATGTGGCATTTAAACAATTCTAGCCAGTGTCACTGCGAGTGTCAGTACTACTCTATACGGTAGCAGTGACCAAATACATAAATACTTATCTGTACGTAGAGTACATAGGGGGTTCTTAAGTATGTACTTAAGACTTAGGAAGGTACTTAACACCATTGAGGCATCATTACCAGTGCCTAGTTTTATAAGGCCTAGCACTTTTACATGCCCCTATAAGGTAGGCTCCGCAAAGCATCAACCCCCTTAGCAACATGAATAAGCGGCGGCGCGGTAAGGGGGATCACAGGGTTAGGGCGCGCGCCTACACTATGGCGCAGTTTTGTATGTTCCCGTCAGTATGGACGGCGAACTTGGCGACCTTCAGGATCCCGGAAGACTTCGAGGCGCCCGTGACGTGCATGTGGCACCTTTCGTTTCTGGTACGCTAGGTAACTTAAGGATCGCAAGATGGGTTCTTGAATAACGAACAACGCTTTAAGGGTGTTTCCCAGGAACCCGTGGCCCGCTGGTTCGGGTGGGAAGGGTGTAAAAATAGCTGCGGAGGCGAGAAGGAAGATTTTATCGAGGTAAAGAGATTGCCGGGGGGGATGACACGCTTGTGGGAGGATGTACTGGTTTATTTGCACAATTGCTCTACAGCAGCTTTAGCTTACCCGGACCCATAGAGATGATGGGAATCGCACCCCAACCTCCATAATCTCCTGCCAGCTGGTTCAAGGAGGCGTGAAGCCGTGGTTTTAGGATTCTGAGGTGGTGCTGGGCTACAATGTAAACTAAAGAATGAGCAGTGGGAGCCGTGTCTCGCCGGATATACGTGTGTCATTCTGGGCCTCAATGCGTGCTCCGCCTAACCCGCAACTAGGCAGCTCTCATTCCCAGGGTTGTCGTCGGTTGGTCGGGCTTGGGAAGGAGGTAGATGCTGGTCTACGAACGCCAACTGGACCCCATACTTGAGGCCACCCGCTGTACTGTACCGGCAGATGGGGTTGGAATGTCATTGGTCATCGGCTATTTTTACTCCCAGTTGAAAAGTGTCAGTTTAGGCTGGTTCACAAACAAAATTGATCGGTCATCTTGTCATCTCGACTGCATGGTGGGACATGCTGTGCGGTCAGGTTGCTGAAAATCTCTCAAGGTAGTATTGACGGTCTTCTGGGCCACTGTGAATTCCTGGCAGACGGGTGCTTTTGACGATTTACAGTACTTACCTTTCCCATGAAGCAGACGCAAAGTTCCTCGCCAAATACCACTCGTCCATACAATCTATCATTTCAGCTCTGCTCAATCATCAGAATTGCCATTTGATTGTGATTAATACATAGGACCTACCATTCTTAGAGGGTCGTTCCAACCTCTTCTGTTAGTATAGTAACTACCCGGTGAGTGATATGTAATGATCCGCGCCGCGCCGCCGAGCTATTCTTTCACTTGCCGCCACTACACTCCGTGTCACCCTCTACTATTATGTTCCAGCACGACACCATCTTTCCGTTCCTGCATCATCTTCCGCCGACTTGAATCGCTTGGCAGAGTTTCCTTCCTAAGATTGCGGGTTGCATGAAGGGTGTTTGCTACCACCGAGATGTTTGGGGTTGGGATCGGGACATGAGAGGGTGCTCCGATGGGTGTACATGTACCACTTTGCTGCGAAACTCTATACCGAAAATAATGGGTTCGTGCCGGGCATAATGTTCGTACCGTACCTTGTGTGACTACTTTGATTAACGGACGATCGGTGCAAAGCCTTGTGTTTGACGAGCGTGAGAAACAGCTGCGATAAACGGGCGAGGATAGCCTGTGACGCACGACGTCCAAACCATTGTGTTCGATACAGCTCACAATTCCTCAGGCACGAAATTCGAATCATCATCAGGTAGCACGAAACGATACACCCGGAGTAAGAAGGGACCGAGACGGGATGATCAGATGCTAGAAAAACCAGCTGACTCGGATGTGATGCTGAAACGTATACCGTCAACCTGTAGCATATATTTCTGGCGCTCCGAGCCAATCCGTTTATACCAGAAACCTCTTGGCCGTTTCCCCCTAGCACCAAGAATGTGCCACTGTAGCTCAAATCAATTCAAGTCGCGAAAGGCGAACGTCAGTAGCAGAGCCCATTGGCGAATTACACCTCACTGGAAATTTCTTTTGTGTCCCCGTTTCAGATGCGCTTGGCAGGAACACCGTTTTGAAAAGACATCATGAAACAGCGATCGCCCCGACGGACCGGGTGGGTTCTATTTTCCGCCACCCGGGATGAAAGTATCGATAAGCTCGCCCTTGATAGGCGCCTTCGTTCTCAACTCGGATTGGCTATCCGCATTGGGAATGCATCCGAGCAACGAGTCTGCCTAATCGGGCCTCGGCGGAAGGCAACCGACGATCCCATTCGTGCATTGCGATCGCAAGTGGCTGTTTCATGCAGTGCATACCCGTGCGTGGTGCGCACACCATTCATGCCATTAGCACTGTGAAACGCATAGGGCACGCATGGCTGCGGGAAGAGGGAGCAGCTACAGCTGGCTGCACGCGGGACAATGCCATATTTTCTGCACTCAATAGGGCGGGGCGGCGATGTCTGGGCCTGCTTGTGTGCAGAAACTGTCGCCCGTTCTCCTTTTGCTAAAGACTGCAGCTTCAGATGGACGCAGGTATATTCGGTAGCTACATCGACTGACCGGTATACCTAGAGCAGCACCGTCGCCCGACCGCGCGCCAGGTTAACTGCTTCTTCTTGTGCTACCTATTTTTAGTGTTGGCCAATGGATGGTGCAGACCCTGCCGCTGTCACTAGCTCCCGGCTTGGCTTCATGCTTCAACGTCTGACGACAGAGCATCAACCTCCGCAAGATGAGGCGAGATGGTCCCGACCATCAGATGGAAATTATGCATCGAGCTCTATCCATACAACCCCTGCGCTAGCCAGCAAGGCCAGACAGTGGAACTCACAACATGGCGCCTCAATTAGAACTAAGCCACGCCACTGCGTTTGCGGGCCATTGACTCAACTACCCGCAGGAACAAAGGGAAAAGCTGGTATTAAGCTTAAATATAAAGGCCATTTCCCGCACTCCCCCTCACTGTTTTCTATCCATCAACCATTTCACAATTCCTTTGTTGTTTCCTATATTTCGGTTTTTCATTTCTTCCTTCGTTTCTTCAGAAGACTCTCGTTATCTTCTCGCACTCCCACTGGTTGGAGTTTTTACTTTCTTTACGAACGGCCAGATCGATCGTCCATTCACTACTTTCCTCCAGAATCTTCTCCTCATACTAAACATCTGAGTTCTCCATCTTCCATATCTGCATCATGCGGCATTCGATTTTTGCCGTTGCAGCTCTAGCCAGGGCTGTTTACGGTTTGCCCGGTGGCCACAGGAACGGCCGTCACCGTGGTGGTGGTGGCGGGGGATACCAAAACAATCCAGCTGGTAAGACACTCTGAGATTGTGAGATAAATTGCTAACTCGCAGCTGTAGAGCAAGGCGGATATGTACCAATTGAACCGGTCACAACCAGCTTCCAATACCTCTGCCCTACCGGTGTCAAGAACGTAGAAACTGTCATTACTGCACTGCCATCAGATAGTACTTCCATCGGCGATATCGTCCCCGGTTGGTCCGAATATGTTACTGTTTGCTCGGCTTGCGACAATCCTCAGCAGCAGGTTACGCTTACTCTTCCGCCTGGTGTTTATCCCACTGGTCCTGAGAGCGGCCCCGTGACTACTGGTGGTCCTGACGCACCGGTGCCGACTGGTGGTGTTCCTGCCGATACTGGTGTTCCTACCGATACTGAAGCTCCCATCGATACCGGTGCCCCCACTCAGACCTATGCCCCCACTGAGACTGGTGCTCCTGTCGACACTAGTGCTCCCGCCGACACTGGTGCTCCCGTTGATACTAGTGCTCCTGCCGATACTACTGCTCCTGCCGATACTGGTGCTCCTGTTGATACCACTGCTCCCGCCGACACCAGTGCCCCTGCCGATACTGGTGCACCTTCAGACACTGGAGCTCCCAGCGAGACCTATGTTCCGACTGACACTGGTGCCCCCAGCGCGCCAACTGACACCGGAGCTCCCGCCGATACTAGCGCTCCTGCTGACACTGGTGCTCCCGTCAAGACTGGAGTACCCACTGATACCAGTGCTCCCGCTGAATCTGGTGCCCCTACTGATATTGGCGCTCCTGTTGATACTAGCGCTCCCGCTGGCACCAATGTTCCCTCTGATACAGGTGCTCCCGTTGACACTAGTGCTCCCGTTGACACCGGCGTTCCCTCTGAGACTGGCGCCCCTGTTGAGACTGGATCTCCCGCAGATTCTTCTACCATTAAACCAACTGCCTCCGCACCGAATGGCGGCAACGTCTACACCACCGCCATTACCACCAAGTTTGTCTACGAGTGCCCCACCGGTCTTTCAACCATCCAGACCGTCGTTACCGAGCTTCCCGCAGAGAGCACTACTTTGAAAAACGGCCTCATCCCCGGATGGACAACCACGGTTGGCATTTGCTCGGCTTGCCAAGGGCAACCAGAAGTTACTTACACTCTTCCCCCTGGAATTGCGCCTACTGGAGGATTGGACGGACCCGCTACTACCGGAGATACATTTCCCGCACCAGCTCCTTCTGGCACAGATTCCCAGGGACCCATCCCAACCGCCCCCGGCTCTGGCGAATCTGGACCTGCTCCCACCGGTACACCCGAATCAACCACTGGCTCCGCCGACTCGCCTGCCTCTACTGGTTCCAACGGCCCCTCAAGCGAATACGCACCAGTTGTTTCCGCGCCTGTTCCTACGTCCGGTGAAAAAGTGGCTACGACTGTCGTCTCCTGCACTTTCACAGATATTGGCGATAACGGATTGACTACCAAGACCCTGGATGTTACGAAGGAAATCCCTGCTACCGCGACTGATCAGACTCTTACCGTCAGCATGACCGAGACCGTCACTGTATGCACCGTCTGCGGAGCTGAACCAACCACTGTTACACTCACGGTTCCGGCGGGTGAGAAGACCCCTATTGGAGATGTACCCTCGCCGTCTGGTTCGGGAGAGACATCAGTACCCACAGACACTGGATCTGGAAAAACTCCTGTTCCTACTGAATCTGGATCTGGCGAATCTCCCATTCCTACTGGTGAATCTCCCATTCCTACTGGTGAATCTCCTGTCCCTTCAGGTGAATCTCCTGTCCCTTCAGGTGCTCCTGCCACAACTGTTCCCGTTGTTTCTGCTCCCGTTCCAACATCTGGTGAAGCGGTGGCTACGACCATTATCTCTTGCACTTATACCGACATTGGAGACAACGGATTGACGACTAGAACTACTGAGGCTACCAAAGAAATTCCCGCTACTGCTACAGATCAGAGTCTCACCATCAGCTTGACGGAAACTGTCACACTTTGCACGGTCTGCGGTGCTGAGCCGACTTCAGTTACTCTCACGGTTCCCGCCTACGAAACTGTTTCCCAGCCGGCTGAAGGCACTCCTTCTCCATCATCCCCTGGCGAAGGAACCCCTAACCCATCGTCGCCTGCGGAGGGCACTCCAAAGCCATCAGCGCCTGCAGATGTATCTGCCACAACCGTTCCCGTCGTCTCTGCTCCCGTTCCAACATCTGGCGAGGCTGTGGCTACGACCGTCATCTCTTGCACCTATACCGATATCGGAGACAACGGATTGACGACCAGGACTACCGAGGCTACCAAGGAAATCCCCGCCACCGCTACGGACCAGAGTCTCACTATCAGCTTGACGGAAACTGTTACGCTTTGCACGGTTTGTGGAGCTGAGCCGACTTCAGTTACTCTCACAGTTCCCGCATACGAGACTGTCTCTTCCCCTGCGGAAGGAACCCCAGAGCCATCATCTCCTGGTGAAGGTACCCCGAAGCCATCGTCGCCTGCCGAAGGTACTCCTGAGCCGTCGTCTCCTGGTGAAAGCACTCCCGAGCCATCATCTCCTGGTAAAGGCACACCAGAGCCATCATCTCCTGCTGAAGGAACTCCGAAGCCATCGTCTCCTGCTGAAGGAACTCCGAAGCCATCGTCTCCTGCTGAAGGTACCCCAGAGCCATCTTCTCCTGTCGAGGGCAGTCCAAAGCCGTCCTCTCCCGCCGAAGGCTCTCCAAAGCCTCCCACTACTTACGTCACTACTATTCCCGTTGTTGAAGCTCCCACTCCCACAAAGGGCGAAGAAGTCAAAACCACGGTCATCAAAACTACTTACCGCGATGTCTGCCCAACTGGTTTCACCACCGTGACTGTTAAGATTACAAAGACCATCCCTGCGACTGTTTCCACCTCCATCTCGGTCAGCATGGTAAAGAGCACTACTCTGTGCACTGGCTGCGGCGACAAGCCCACCAGCGTCGTAGTAACAGTTCCCGCCGCCTACCAGACCACCACCGTCAAGGGCGTCGCATCTACCCCTCCCGCCGTCCCCGGCACCCCGGAACCAGTCACCACCGAAGTCCCCGCCGTTTCCGTTCCCGCCGTTACTTCCGGCGAACGCGCAGTCACCACCGTAATCACAAAGAAATACGTGACAATCTGCCCGACAGGCCTTTCCACTGCCACCACTGAGATCACCGCGCGCGTTCCCGAAACCTTCTCCGCACCCGTCGAGGTGATTATGACGACCACAAAGACACTCTGCAGCAACTGCGGCAAAGGCGGCGCACCCACTACTGTCGTCCTCACAGTCCCCGTATATGAGACCACTGTCCTTCCACCGTCCACCGTCGTCCACACTATCACACAGACGCGCACCAACTCCGCTGGTAAAGACGCCACCGAAACCCTCGTCTCCATCTCCGGCTATATCCCGGTCACGGAAGCATCTCAGCCTCCCTACGTCGTCGTCACAGAAACCGTATTCCCCACCGCTCTTCCCCCCACCAAGGAAGTCCAGACGAAGTACATCACAACGGAATACGAGACCATCGGCTCCTCTGGCATCGAGACAGCGACCGTTACCATCACCGCTGCGGTCCCCGCCAACGGCACCGCCGTCCCCGAGATCGGATATGACACTTCTACTACCATCTGCACTGTTTGCGGTAACGGTACAAAGACGATTACGATGACGATCCCGAGAGTCACGAGTACCTTGACGTTCCTGCCCACTAGCTTTGCGACTGCGAGTGCGAGCGCGGGGATCCCGCAGAATTCCACCCAGAATGGCGGGGATTTGACTTATAATATCCCGGCTCGACGGGAAGCACAGACAGAGGCGCCGACAGAGGGAGTTGTGTATAGTGTTGGTGGTGCTGGAAAGGTTGGGGCTGGGTATGGAGTTGTTTTGGGGGCGGTTGTTGCTGTGTTGGCGGTTTTGTAATGGTGTAGTAGGATAAGAAGAAAAGGAAACATACGGAGGAAAGGTATAGCATATAACTATGGTGTTTAGTGTTTGGTTTTTGCATTTTGTATTTTTTGGTTTGGGGCCGATATGAGAGCTCTTGCATGGTTCGGTTTTGGGTCAATGTTAATGATATTTGCTAAGTGTAAAATCAATTGGAAGTTCATATTATCTGGGACGTAAGTCATAATGGCTAAGAGTAACTTAAAACAGTGCGGGCAAGAGGTGAAAGCCTATCTGAACTGGAATGAAAATATGCTGGGGGTAATAGAGATATGGTTGAGAGCATGAATGCATTCTCGTAAGCATCACTATATTGTCATTAATAGATCGAAAAGATTAAAACCTTAATTATTATCGCTGCAGCCGTACGCAAATATCTTCCACCCCACCATGACATCACTCGACAATCCCTCAAGCCCAGGTTCGAGATCCTCTTACCTCTTTGCTAAAACAAAAAGGCGGTCAAGCGAAATCACTACCGCCACCCCTTTACGCGTCTTAAAATTTCTCTACCTTGCTACTGAAACCCACATCAAGCATCAGTAAACGAACCTCCACATCCATTCCTACCACATTCGCGATAAATCGTTGCTGCGATTGCTGAAATCGTTTCCAGGGCCATTATCAGTGAGTGCGAGAAGGTCTGGACGAATGATTGAGATGAATTGACCGTTCAGGCGCGCGCATCACTGGGTTAGGGAAGAAGATTTAGATACGGGGTGCAGTTTTACAGGGCTAGATGTGACTCCTTCCTGAAGTCAGTTTCTATAAAGAGAGTTGCTGCGGTTCGTGTCGGTATCACTCCCTTGCTTAATCCATTGGAAGTAATAATTCGTCCAAAGCGAAGTTCTTGCTTCTTCAATTCCACCAATTCCTCCCCTCTCCCTCCTCCCCCCGGCCACCACCCCAGGTTATTTTTGATCTTTACCTTCCGCATCTCCCGGGCCTTTTCTTGCCTTAATACGCGCCCGGGTCTCCACACACGCTAGGGTTGAATATAACGGGGTTATATAGATACCCGCCGTGTGACAGACTACCAACATTGTAGCGAGGCCCTTGTACTATAAACATAACCCGTCCACGTGGCCGCTAAGCGAGGAAGGTGGCGCAGGACCTGGTGGTATGGGTGATCCTCCGCGGAGTAAAAGATACTCCGCGCCGAATACTAAAATACACCAGCCCTCGATGCGTTGATTTATCGGCTGGTGGGGCGCTAGGCGGGTATGTTGATAGCAGTCTCCTGGTAGTTGCTAATGGTCATGATGCCATTCTCTTCTCTGTGTTCTTGTCGTCCTTCGCTTCCGTGTCCGCTAACGTATATGTCACATGCTGATCAGCTGAATTTCCCGGCAAAGATATTCTAGAGTAGATTCTTGGTACTTTTTACCTAACCAAGTGCAAGGCTGGCTTTTAGCATCATTGTCGAGTAGGACAGGATAAGTATGGGGGTGAAAAGAGAAAAAGTCCACTTTGTGCGTGTTGGAATGTTCGCCAGTATAACTACTTTTCGGGAGTCCCATAGAATAACGCATGACTCACGTAGCACGAATTCAAATATACGTACGCCTTCCAGAAAACGCTGTTTTCGGCACAGCTCAAACCCCTGTGGACTCTTTTTGGCCATTGTCTCTGTTCTGACGTTACTATCAGGGTCGGGGCTCCCCAATCTGTTCATATGATGGTAATGTAAGATTATTTGATGTGATGAGGAGGAATCTGTACATGACTAGCTGTCATCTCTCGAAACAAGTGACTGATGCGGGTGACAGATCATGAGTAGTATACAGCAGGCAGTTATTGAAGCGCTATTTTACCCAATCAGAAGCCCTCCTTGGACATTTCGGCAATCTAAAGCCTTTCGCTAGCTCCCACACATACAGTAGAATCCGTATTCGAAGCGAGGCATGTTTTTATTACTTAAGTACCTCAAGCGCGCACCCCCTGGTCAAACTAGCTCAAGCGGCTAAAACCTATTAGAAAAAAACGCGCGGCTTCCCCACATCCGCCCCACCCTACCATGGCAAACGACTTCCTCAAGACAAACCTCGACCTCTCTCAGCTGAACTCCAACCTCGATGGTTCCTACCGAGTTTTCCTCATTTGTCGACCCTCAACTCTGCAAAAGATTGGTCCAGACATCCTACAGGCCGAGGGCCGATTGATAGCAGCGGTATCTCACCGTCTGTTTCCTTCCAAGGAACCCCGGCACATCGCGACGTCAATTCGACTCCGAGAAGTCATCATTGCGTTCGACCATGTGGTTCCAGATTCGCTGGTTGAACCCGATGTACTGGTCATCCGCGTCAAGTTCAAGGATGGCGCCGTAACCGGGGCTGTCATACGGGATGCCAAAATCACCAAGAAGACAAACTCGGACTTGCTCAATATACGGACATTGAACCCTGAGAGCGAATTACCGCTACGCTATCAAGCTGGTTGGCCGGGTTATGGCCCTACTATTGGGGATCAACTATGGGAGCGAATGGTTGAGGCGAGTAGGAGCGATGAGGCGTGGAGGTCATTCACGGAGGTAACTCAAGATGATGATGTTCTTGAGGAAGTTGGAATCGAGGCTGAGGGAGTGGACATGGTGTACAAATAGAAGAGCTTCGACTAGAGCTGCGGTGGTCTTAGCTGTAGACAGCAGTATATACTCCGGAGACGTACCTATCGAAATGATGCTTGATTGTGTAGCTTATAGCATAGATTATATGTCACTCATTCATGGCGTGGGCCAGGCTAGCTTAAATACCACAGAGATAAGGAGATAAGTGATATAAGAAATCGCTCAGCCCTACACTAGAGGGATGAATATCCATCCCTCCACTCATACACCCCAAGGCACCGCTTCTTACTCAATTCCATCAAAACCTTGGGTTCCATCTAGAAATCTGTAACTGCGAGAAGTAGCCTAGAAAGGAAAAAAACCTCCTTCTCTATACATCGAATCAAGTCTCCACTCACTAACTATTGTCATGTACTTGGTTGCCTCACTGAGATACACATCACCTCCACACCGCCAACAGGTCCAGTAACTGCCAAGACTTTCCTGAAGGTCTTTTCTTCCGCCAAAACTCCTGCAAGAGCTTGAGCATGCTCATGATCTCGAGCAAGAAAAATACAAGTCGATCCAGATCCCGTGATTAAACTCGCAAGGGCATCCGCTCTCGAACCGGCGTCCAGGCCAATTTTCAACTCGGGAAGCAGTGAGACTGCAGCGTTCTGTAAGTCGTTTCGGAGCAAGTGTGACAAATTTTGTGGCTTTTCGTGGCCCCAGCGGATCAAATCGCTTGGGCCACAGACTTCTGATTTGTCGGCAGCAGCGTCTGAATCCAGCATCCCATAAACATCTGATTTGTCGGCAGCAGCGTCTGAATCCAGCATCCCATAAACATCGCGCGTCAGGAGCCCATGGTGTAGAATCCCTAAAACCCAATACCACGACTTTGGAGTACACTCAATCGGGCTCAAACATAACCCACGCTCGGTGCCCAGAGCCATCATACCATTAACTTGAAATGGCACGTCGGAACCAAGACTCCCCCCAATCTTAACAAGTGTATTGGTATCAAGGCCTGTCTTCCAAAGGATATTGCATGCGACCAATGCTGCGGCGGCATCGGCACTACCACCACCCAAGCCCCCTCCAACGGGTATATTCTTTGTGATGTGTAAACGAACTTGTGCGTTGCGGCCCGTGTGATCCGCTAACGCGATGGCTGCTCTAATAGCGAGATTTTGAGAATTGGTCGGGACATCCGCCGCTCCTTCGCCCTCTACGGTCACGCTAAGATCGTTGGAATTGTACGCTGATAATTCATCGAAAAGGTCGACCGATTGAAAAACGGTGGTGAGATCGTGGTAACCATCTGGCTGGTGTGCTCCGACTCGAAGGTAGGCGTTCAACTTCGCTGAGACACGAACTTTGACTAAAGATATAACCAAATCGCGGGAAATTGGCTCGGAATTGTCTCGAAGGCTGGTAAATCCACTAACGCTCAATAGACCTTCATCTACAGTTGCGGTCATTCCAATATGTTCCTAGCTATGTGTAATCGTAAGCCAAGAATAATTCTGTCATACTCTAGTAAGAGTGCATACAGTATGAATAAACAACAACAACAAAGCCAAGAATAATTTCAGGGCAGATCCGCGATATATAATGCTCTACCTCCTACACGAAGAGCCAAAATTCAAAAACAAAATCAAATTATACTATGTCTTACTTTTACTGTTGAATTTCGAATTTGCGAAGTTTCCCGGTTATACGGTTGTTACCGGATTGGCGAAATTAGAGAGTGAAATAATTTGAGATGGCTTTATATGTGGCAGAGGAGCGCTATTGAGATATTTATGCACATGTTGAGATGAGGAGTGCACATGTTGAGATGAGGAGACTTATATTTTTTGGGACTGAATGTTGGATGATGCAAAGAGCCGGAACAGCGAGGCATTCCTCTGCAAGCCAAAAACGACACTGAAACCCTCAATAGTAGGTAGGCTTACGAGTTGGGTGAGAAAATAGCCATATGCTGCAATGCAGCCCGAGGATACATTGTTCAGCTAGAAATCCGGGATCTGTTGTCTTACAGTCAGCCTCAAATGACAGCTGGCATGAAGTTATCTCATCGGCAATTGTCATGACTCAGTCTTGGGCGCTCTTTCACCTCCAGACACTGGCTACGATAGGTGGCGAGAGCTATACCTGCGGGTACCTATGAGTGATTTTCCCTTGGTGACGGGATATTGGTGAAAGGATTCCTTTGTAGTTCGCTGATAAACTTCCAATTGTGGGTATAAATAAGTCTACTTTCAAGACTATTGAGCTGTTTCTCATGTACCTATAATCGATTAATGCATGACAACGAACCTGAGTTTTTTTAGACCCAGAGCTACCAATTATTTTCAAGATTCCGCCCCCCCACACTCTTGCTAGCACATGCTGTCACATCTGATTCTGGTGATCCATTGCAGGAGATATTGCAATGTGCTTTAAAGGCAGCAAGGCTTCAAGCTTGTACAAACTCTCTATAACCTCGCGTGCATACATAGAGTAGTGGAAACCCAATTAACGGCATTGTGACTTATTTTGCGATTTCTCATATAGAACTACTAGATTGCTTGAGAGTCTTATGGAATCCCATGCGTATGGCAGTGTTGTCCGCTACACATCTGTGACCTAGTACGATACAGTCGAGCACTTTGGCGAAAAAACCTTGCCGGCCTCCAGGTTCCAGACAACGTGCACCATATGTTCCATGGATCTAAGCCAGCAAAACACGTTATATCGAACGTACGAATGTCTACTCATACACCACTCCACCACTACTGCAAGGCTGGGGGAATGATTTTCACCCTCTCTTAATAGGAAAACGCAGACTCACCGATGGTAGCGGCGGTGAAGAAATTGAGAAAGCCCTAGTATATGCGATCTACCCAATGGATCTAGCTCTGCTGCCTCTGCGTGGTAGGAAGTGAGATTGCTTTTTAATTGGCACCTGACTGCTGTCTCATGACCAATCACCAGGCGTCAGCCTAATGGTGTCTAAGTGCATAACGCCACATCAAAATAAAAAAGTTCAGATGCAAATATACTCCTATTTAAGATAAGGCCTCTTTGAAATACGATTATGCAAGAAACTAGTGGGTGTAGTTGAGAAAAAACCGGCTAATACCATGAGAACGGCATACTTGCAGCTTGCATGCGCCAGGGTCATTGCTACAAGGCTTGACATGAGCACGAACCAAGTAACCGAAGTACCAGTCCGCAAGAATTCGAACCGTCAATCGAAAGCAACCTTGCGACGTTTGACAGACTCCTGTTACATCTGCTCACTCGGGGATGGTCATCGCCAAGAAACTACTATTGTAGAATTCTTGCACTATACAAGTGTCTGGAACGTCATAACGTATTCCACAGACATTCTACTCGGGTCAGGGAAAAGAAGTGGGACACCCCAAATCGGGCATTGACTTTTGCAGTGAGAAGGGTACAGTGGCCTACTTTTTCCCTGCGCCAAGTAACTAGTCGCCAGGGACCCTGGTTCGATCAGGGGTTCTTCGTACCGACAACGCTCTAAGTGCGCCTTATCGGGGAATTCTAGAAGCCACCTCTCCGAGCAAGTTACGGGACGACGCGTCATGTGATGAGCCCGTTCCGCAAACCATCAATTGCTCTTAACTATTGAGCGTGCGATCAAGGTCTCGGCGTTTAATTATTGGCTGCCGCACAGCCTGCCCTCGTTTGAGGAAGAGAGGGGTAAAGCCGGAGGTTGATGTGAACCTTGAGGGAGCGTGTTACATATGCAAATGCAGAGTTTGAATTGTACTCTACTTTACATAGGAATATGGCCTGCTGACATGCATGTTTTCAATTTGGGTTTTGCCTACAGCTCTGAGGAGCAGTACAACTGCAGCCTCGCTAATACGATTAAGTTATGCCGCTGGTTCCACTGAGTACCAAGTTCTGCGTTAACTCCAGTCGTGCGGAGCAACATGTGATTGAGCCTTGCCAATCAAATAATTTTCCGTTATCAGTTCATTGCATAGGATCCTGATATGCTAAAGAGTTTGCGATTTCAGAGTCGTTTGATCCGGCGAGCCAATTCGCTACTTGTCCGTAGTTGTATACCCCGCAGTAGTATCTATAAAATATCAAGAGTTAGCTGCCTTCTTCACCAAACCGGCCTATCTTCAATATTGTTAGTTCGCTCCCGACGTCGTGATTTCCAGCCCTCTACCTCCATCTTCCTAACCTATACTCTTAATCGCATACCAGAGCAGTTTGACTTCCGTATATATTTTCTTCCGTACTACTTGAGGTACTACCCACTGGCTCGCTAGTACGTTTTTAAAAAAAACTCTACATTTAACGATGTAGCGCTAATGAATTCTACGCAGATATGGATAAGAGTACCGCTATTTCCGTGGCATCTTTCACTATCGCAGTCATAGCACTTGCAGCAGCACTTGCTCAGGTTACAATCCAGTTCTCGATCGAGCAACGCCGCAAAGGAAAGACGGACACGCTTGCCCTTGGTGACTGGGCCATCAATTGGCCCCAGGTCAAACTCAGTCTTTGCCTCATATTGGAACCTTTCCATATCCAATCTCCTTGGGGATATCCTAGACTACTGTCCGTTCCATTCATTACTGTCAAGGCCGTGGAGGATTACTTGCTTGCTGAAGCTAGCGCCACGATGAGGTCGCCACTGGAAAGGAGAATGAAGTCAAGGTTAGTGGAATCAGCATCGAAAACCATCGCTACTGGAGGTGGCCCGTTCACTGGTCGCATGTATGCTGTACAAGCAACAACTCAGAAGCGTTCAGAGGCGTGTTAGTCAGATGCTATAGATATGTGCAGAATGACGAGGAGATTTTAGCCACTGCTCACTGGCGTGGGTGCCCAAGCTTGTGATGGCGCTGTTCGTCCAGCGAATGCCGTCACCAACTTGCACTCGTTGTGGGGCTATGCGCGAACTGTTGCATGTGAGTCTCAGCATCGTCTGAAGTCTCAGCATCGTTTGAAGTCTTGTATGAGAATATAGACTTGTATGAAGATTGTGACTGTATGAGGA
>Ga0307512_10000391_pt1 | contig 64194 bp, 66 predicted proteins | sample 14_EM_MG_FD_200267 | JGI IMG/M metagenome (GOLD analysis project Ga0307512, IMG submission 200267) | Populus trichocarpa ectomycorrhiza microbial communities from riparian zone in the Pacific Northwest, United States - 14_EM | ecosystem: Host-associated > Plants > Roots > Unclassified | place... | reverse complement strand
GACGCATCTAAGTTTACACTCCACATCCTCTCAGACCAGTGACTAAAATACATTTTGCTGATGCTATGCAACGCGACCCGTCGCCTGGGCGACGGGTAGCGTGTAATTCTCCGTCAGAGGGTACGAGTTTCCGTCAGAGCCGTCAGAGCCGTCCAGAACACCTGGGTGTTTCTGACGGAAACTAGAGTTGTTGCTGATGTCGCAACCGTGGGAATGTGACAAGGCGACATCACCTTTCAGCTCGCATCGTGAGCTGGCTGACTGCAGTCGATAGTCTAGGGAGGCAGGCTGGAAGTTGAAGCTACATCCAGGGGTCAACTCGTAATCATGGGAATGAGGGGAAGACAAACAATCTTGGCTGTATGCAGTACTCGGTGTATGCTGTACTCGGTGTATGCTGTACTCGGTGTATGCTTTACTCGGTGTCAACTCATGATCATGACATGGAGAGAGATAAAGTAGTGACTTAACTTTGTGTTCTGCGATGATGGTAGAGTTGTGGACTACAAAGAGAGACAAAGGTGATGAAGATGGGAACGATGCGGAGGATTACGAGCGGATATGAGAAATCATGGGGACCAGTTGCCTGATTGGGTTTAGAAGACCTCATATCGGTGTAATTACATGCCGGATTGGGACTTGAACCTGCTGTATCGGGCATGGTAAATTAACTCCCACACGAAATTCTCTTGAGTCCCAGTTTCTAATGATGATTTCCCCCATCTCCTCTCATCTCTCTCTTTCTCGTCCTCAATTCTACCATCACCTAAGAACACGAAGTTAAGTCATTGCTCACTATCTCTCCATCCCATGATCCAGAGTTACCACCGCGTACAGCATATACTGTGTACAGCATACACTGAGTACAGTATACCATGATTACTGCATACACCGCGTACTGCATCATCCCAAGATCGACTGTCTCCTGCTCTCAGCCAGTCTCTCATCTGTCGGCAGACCATGTTGTACACAATTCTCTACATTCGCACAACTACGGGTCAACCAATGAATAGAGCCTCAGCCCCTGTCGCGCCTCCCTCCCGAACTTCCATCTCCACAGTTACCGCGCCCTAGTACTCCTCCAATGTCGCTCGATCATTGCCTGCAGGTGCATCTCCAAACTCACTCGATCACAGCCTCCATGTGTATCTCTAACCTGGCACAATTACGGCCTCCAAGTTCGCACCATCCCAGCCTCCAAGTGCATCTCCAAACTTGCTCGATTACGGCCTCGGAGTGCATCTCCAATCTCACTTGGTCATGGTCTCCACACTCGCTCGATCAGTGCCTCCAAGTTTATCTCCAAACTCGCTCGATTTAGGCCTGGAGGGCATCTCCAAGCTCGCTCGATTACGGCCTCCAAGTTTGCACCATCACGGCCTCCAAGTGCATCTCCACACTCGCTTGATTCCGGTCTCCAATGTCGTTTGATCACGGCCTCCAAGTGTATCTCCAAACTCACTCGATTATGGCCTCGGAGTGCATCTCCAAGTTCACTAGATCACAGTGTAGTGAATCGGTGGAGCTAGAAGGCTGACAGCCCATTATCAACGCTCCACCGCACCTCACATGGTTTGCAAAGAGACTTCCTGAGAGAGAGCGGTTCCAGTTCGAGCACCGTAGAAAGAGGATGAGAAGATATGAAGGGATACCCGGCCATGATGAACAACACATGTCGCGTGCATCTACGAAAGCTCGGCAAGAGTGCATGAGACCTCTTGCTGGGAAAGATAGAATGTGTATTTGGTATAATGAGATGAAGTCTATCTACCCCGGGGTATTCCAAATATATACTGCCTGTCGCTGAGTCCATCTCCATTTTTCCTGTATCTCCGTATGTATATATATAGAGAGACTTTGATAATACATGCCATATTATGATGTAGCGAATCTTGTGACTGTAAAGACCAATATGATCGATGAAATGCCTTGTGGTTATGTAACTGTAAGACCCACTGGTGTGAGCATACGGCACCAAGTCTACCGCAGAGTGTGTACAGAGGTCTTAGCTGCTCTTGAAGTCTCCCGCAGACCTGTGCAGAGGTCGCAGCAGCTCCAAAATTTGACTATCTCAATAGTCAAATTTCGTAGCATCCCGAATGCATCTTCGTCACTGCAGGTGCTTTCAGGAGTACTCGTGAATGCTCTTGCAAAGCCTGAGCGCATTTTGCAAAGATCCAGGGGGGGCTAGGAGCATCTAGAAGTACTTTGAAGCACTGGTGAGGGCTACGGGAGTGTCTGGGAGGTGTGCGTATGGCTTCCGGACCAAATTACATTTTTCTGATGTTTTGCTGATGTGCGGTAGGTCGGGCTTTGCTGGTAGTGGTGAAAGTGGCTTCGCTGGGAGCAAGCTGGTAGCAGTGGATCAGGCTTCGCTGGTAGGGGGTTGTTACATGAAGTGCATGGAAGAATACTGGAAGAGTGAAATACCCGATGCTGGTGATTGTGATCGTGGTGAAGGTGATAGTGGTGATGGTGATGGTGGCGATGGTGATGGTGGAGGTGGTGATGGTGATGGTGATGGTGATGGTGGTGATGGTGATGGTGGTGGTGGAGATGACGATTGAAAAAAAGGGGTTGATGGAATGCATGCAGCATGAGAAATTTGCTTTGTTCTGTAATTCAATATTACATATGGTAACACCCACATAACATTCTCATAACTCCTCTCTAGTGGCCAAAGTACAGGGTAGGCAGTCATAATCTATAGGACGCAACCGTGACACTGTGGTATCAGAGATAATATATGTCGGTTACGGTTGCAATGAAGGTTTTCCCGACGCTGGTGGCTATTGCTAAAGTGATGTTGGCTGAAAGTAATCAAGCAAAATGGTGGTAGTGGTGATGATGGTAATGTTGGTGATGATGGTAATATAGGTGGTAATAGTGATGGTGGTGAAGATGATAATTGAAAAAAGGGGGTTGATAGAATGCATCCAGTATGAAAAATTTGCTTCATTTCATAAATCAATATTACATATGGTAACCCTCCCATACCATTTCTATTATACTCCCATAATGGCCACAATGCCTGGTAGGCATTTACAATCTGCAGAAAGCAATTATAATACAGTGGTAACAGGAATATTAAATTGTGAATATGGTTGCTCAGAAGTGTTTCCCAATCTCCAAATGACAAGCAATACCATCGAGACAGAGGAAGGGTAAATAATGGTATTCAGGTGTAATTGAATAATAACTGCATGTTGTCTTATACCCTAGTGGTTAATTTCATTTCATTTCACACTCACTGAAATCATGAGTTCTGGTTTAAATTGATATCATGATAAATGGTATGGTGTAAGAGGCTGTAGACATCACTCTACGAAATGTTCCCATTAGCTACAGAGCGCTATGCGTTCAGAGGGTATTAGTTAATATATTCCTGAGTAAATGCGCAGTGTTTTTTTTATAAAACACTCACCATATTTGCATTCACTGCAGCCCTAACCTGATGCTAATTAATGGCTTGATTGGACTGTAGCCACTTACATCCAGATTATAGTTACTTCAGCCCAGTTACTCTTGTCAACTTTTATATATTGAGTTTTGTCAAGCTTGCCAAGAACCCCATACAAACTCTTGTTCCCCCACTCTAAACTCTTCTTTCTGTCCAAGTCCAGTACAAACCCATGGTGTTGAGATTTTCACCAGGCTGACCTGGTTGACCCATGAATATTTGTGTGGAGTAAAGTCTCCAAACTCTTCCTTACCCGTGCCACACTATTCCTTTTTTATCGCTTTCACTTTCATCTTAGTGCATGCCATCCAAATATAGATCTGAGAAGCTGAGCCACCCAGTTTGTTAACCGCAGTTGACTTCACTCACCACCAACAGCATCAACCACTTTGTTCCGTCACCGTCACCATGGGTGCGCCCAACTGGCAGACCTCACTTCCCCCGGTGCGATACCTCTCCGTCGGAAGCTAGCATTGTCCACCACTTGCCATCCCTGCGCCGACTGACCAACCCGATTCACTATGCGCGCTCATTCCTGTTCACCACCTACTCATAAAACCCTATACCCTCCACCGCCGTACATACCTCCCAGAACCGTTCTCAAACAACCTACCCCTCCGCCGTAATTACCAGTCTTGACACGTTTACTTTCTACGAGTGCTTCATGAGGGCCCCTTGAGTCTAGTCATGCTAGCTTCTGTTACTAGAGATCAGCGTGTTTTTAAATGTTTCCGCTGCCTCGCCTCCGACTCTGTCGTCGCGTTGCTAACTCCTCTAGTATGCGCTTACTACCTTCGGAAACTGCGACACATTCACCCACGACTACCGTGCTTACGCCGCCCTGATCCATCATCAAATGTTCCTACCGCCTTTCTCAGTGCCATCACGACAGTGTGTACCCTACTGCTACGACGCCCTCAAGATGCCTGCCCTAGATCAGCTCTTTCGATGTCGCAGCAGTTGTGGGGAGTATGAGCTCTTTGAGAACCTCCGCATCTGCACAAACCATCCATTGTGCGCCCTAGTACTAGAGTACATTCCCGGCGCGGTATCGATTGTCGAAGATCCCAGTTGTCTGACCCCGCAAATTGCATTCTGCGCTTTGCAAGTGCTCCAAGAGATACACGAGGCAGAGGTGCTGCATGGAGATCATTGACTGAGAAACATTGTTATTGATGGTCGCGGAGGTACAGTGGTGGACTTTGATTCGGCGGTTGCTAGAAGTTATTAGAATATTGAGGTGGTTTTGGATGGAGGTGATGGGGATGATGTATACGCTGTTAGAGGATATTATTCTAGAAAGGGAAAGCAGAGACCAAGCGCAGTAGATAAAGTTTCCGTTTTAGATCCAGAGTATTCATACTTCTGAATGACTTGCATGTATTATACACTGCATTAAAAAAAAAATTCACCTCTGGCGGGGTAATCCAACGTGCATTCAAAATGTTACCAGAGAACTGGCATCGAGAGCAATGAGGACTCCTTTACATTTCATGCCAATATCCACACTACCGTTGAGTTTTCAGTTGCACTATTTAAAGGTGCGGGTATTACCAGACCCTCGTACTGAGTACACATCTCGTACAGATACCCAAAAATAAAATGAAATAGCCGGTCCCAAACTCCACGAAGCAACAAGTACCATTCGCCACTAAAACGTGCAACGAACGCAGACGCAATACGAGAGAACGTGCGAATAAGCAACCGTAGCGTTAACCACACAATGAGGGTAATCAAGGGAATCAAAGCTTCTTCACCCTACATGCGGGAAATAATATGCGAGAAATCTGGCGAAACGCTTAGTTGTCGCCCGTCATCAGACATGGTAGTAACCTAAATTGTCATCGATCATCCAAACCAACACCATATTATCGACCAACCCGCCTGAGCCTTGCAAATAATATTGATCTTGGAAGGAGTACGATGGCAGTAATTATCTCACTAGCAAGTACATGCCGAAATCTTTCCAAGACGCGCGAGGTTATTCAATCAATAGCTTCCGTTTATTGCCAACCATTGTCATGCCTAAACAATGCAATGCGCAGGGGTCATGGGGTCGTATTATCGTGGCCGCAGGCAGCATAGGATTTTCGATGTTAATGTGATATGCATCTCTGGCAGCCAATTCTATTGCATCCATTTCATCCATACAGGTTTGGTGGTCGAACGGCGAGACTATTATCCTCTGCCGGACCTGAATATCCTTGCAACTGGACATATGAGCCTTGACATGGATTAGCGAATATGAACAGTGGCCCGAGAAGTTTTGTGGACACACTTTGACGGAAACGAAATATTCTATTTTGTACAAACTCGCCGTCGTTGTGAAGCCGGCTACTGCGTGTAACGGAAATGCTGGCTTGCCTCGAGACAAGAACCCGTCGCCATCTCGCAGTTCCTTTGCAGGAAACATGAGGTTGATGGTCGTCATATATCCCTTCTCGGGGAGCTTCTGCGATATCACCTCCTTTTTTGAGATTAGTTTATTTATCTTCGTTGTTGGCTCGTCTCCCTCATGGTTATAGGTTATTTGCTCTTCTATGGTTACCACAATTCTCGAAATCGACACCTTTCGTGCTTTGGACATCCAGTCCGGATTGGGTGTCAGTCGAACAAATATCTCGACGGGATCATTAGGTCCAAATGACCATCGGGATAAACTGGTACCCAGCGTGACTACGTGATCTGATACGCGCTCCTGGGATTCCGGTCTATTGTACATTCCGAAGGTTGATAGTGTGTCGTATCGACTTAATGGTACAGGAAACGCATGCTTCTTGAGGTCACGGTGACCTTCCTGTACCGAAACAACCAGTTCGTAGTATGTTTCCGCAACTCGTGATGGCAATTGTAGGCTTGCAGGTGGAACTTTAACGATGTCATCACCAGCTCTAGTGAACGGTATGAAAAGGACGAACGGAAGGTCCATGGCTAGGACACTATCGTACGGTTTTCCAGGTGGGCATTGAAATAGACGCATTTCTTTACCGACTAGATCCCGTGTATCTTTTCGAGGAGCTGCTAAGTGATTGCTGATGACCTTGTCGGCATGGGGGTGTATTGACTCCCTCCTATAGAGACCGATACAGACGTAGGAGATACCGACTGGAGCGCTAACCCCTCCCGATGGCCGGATCTCAACCTTGCCCTCTATCCGTGGCTGATGCGCACACAGCAGTTAGTGTACAGGTCTATAATTCAGAGTTGAGCCAAAAGTGCCATTACCAACGTCGCTGAAATGCCCGGATATCCCACGAGGAAGTTACTGTTGGGCGGGCCCGAAACCCGCACGAATGCAGAAACCGGTGGCCCAACATTGTTGCTGCTAACGCGACCGAAGCTCGTTGTAAGTTCGGACATTACCTCAGGGTCGTCGCAAAGCACGGAGGATGTGTGGGCGGGTATGTAAGGTGGAATCTGAGCAGCTGCAGGCCCCCACACCACTCCGGGATCGACTACAACTAGTAAATTGATATGTCCAATTGCGCTACTGGTTGTTTGAATGCGTGATTCTAGAGCAGGCCAACGATGACAGTGAGGTAGGTTCTGGTGTCGCGGAGGTGAGATAGTGGGGAAGCTGATAGTCGTGCGGCTGGAAATCGTGAGCTTCGCTCACAACGAGTTGGGCAACAATGACTATTCTATCGTTCAAAATAGAGTTTGAATTGGGTATCCAACAACCACAGCTATAGGAGACGCCATCTTATATCCATACCGAAAGGACATATCTATAAGTATCCTCACCAGACCTTGAGCAAAAACTAGATTGAAACAAGTGAATGGATAGAGAATGCGTAGGGTAATCGAAACTGTAGGGTTGTCGGTTGCTATGACTGTTGAGGAAGGGGTATTCGGATTCTGTGTGAAAGAGACTTCGTTCGCATCGCTCACTAATGAGCACACTCTGAAGCTTGATTAAGCCACAAACTAGCAGTCCTAATGAGTACTGTAGACACTTAATTCGCAGAAGAGGGTTAAGAGTTAAGCATAAAGTTCTAGGTAGTTCTAAACTTAGTCCTGCGATAGCCGCTACTCAGCCTTCGGCTGCGTGAGGGTCGAGAAGTTGCCAGAATATTGAACAATAGATATCTAGGTAAATGCGCGAGCCTAACAAAGGCGGACTAACTATTATTTTATATGGAATTAATTGGTACAGAATCATTTTAATTGAGCTAGTCACTAGCGCTAACCAGCTGGGCTGAAAAATCACTACTATATAAGGGGGTAACGATCTTACGACAGTTCGGTTACCGTTCCCGAATTTTTTGAACGGTCCAAAGACAGTTCCAAAATGGTTTCCGCAAAATAATGTACGTATAACCGTCTTAAAAAACCTCTAATTTTTCTTACAGCATTTCAGGGGTAAGGTTGGCTAGCGCAAAGTTAGGGTTTGATATAATGATATGAAGTATTTCCAATCTATTTAGACTGACACTAATGAATGCCAAGCGCTTAACCAAACAGACTAGCCAATCAGAGAGTGCGAATCGAAACAATGAAAATACATTGAGCTTAAATACATACTTATGATATCTTTCAGTACTTGATCTTTGTAAACTCCTTACTGCAGTTCCAACTTTCAAACTCTTTTACTGATTGTACAATATCTTACTACTCAATCTCTCTTATTACTACAAGTACAGTAATATTTAAATTCTATAGCTGAAAGTACCGATGCTTTGTCAGCATTATCTACTATTTCTAACCACTTGAAACCAGAACTACAATATACAATTTTCAACTAAAGTTTGATAAATATTCTACTATAGTATATGTACATATATAAGTATAATTACTACAAATAAAAATAAATAAATATATTATAATATAGAAACAACAATGTATATAGCTACTAAATAACAATTTAAAAGTATTTGTCGAATAAATAACAAAGTTGCATATGTATGATAATAAAGTAGCTGTACTACTCTATAGTAATACTTCATCAATAACTTAGCTATTATTAATTGGATTATCAAACCCTGAATGATTTCAAGAATTCTAGTAAGATATTTTGGAAAATTATAAAGTAATAGACTTTTTGCAATAATGGAAATAATATCTATACATAGATAATACTAGATTTGGTACGAAAAAAAATACAGATTGAAATCAAAACAAGAGTAATTCACTTAATAAAGAAGAAAGTATTCCAAATTGTTAAATTTTCAATATAGATAATAGATTTATCACAGCAACTAATTCTTAAAGACTTAACTAATAGGACATTATAAGTAACTAATAAATCAGTATTAATTTATTCCATATTTGGTTTTAGGTTGAAATATAAGTAAAACTCATCTTAGCAGTCATGATCTTGGCTATTTAACAATAAGTTGTCTAAGTTATTTTTCACTATCTCACAGAGGTCTTAATAATTTTTTTTTTGAATGATCAATTAGAAACACCCAACATCCTCTCAAATGAAAAATTGAACACTGAAAGTTAACTAATATGCAATACAAGATAACAATATTATAAAGTTATTGAAATTAAATTTGTAAATGAGTAATGATGTTAGAATTTTCTTGGTAAATAGTAATGAACATTCTGATAATAGCTACTTAGTATTAATTACCAGACAATCAACCATAAACTATGAGAATTGATATACAATATTACTATAAGTGAAATTTGATTTTATTCTTTGTAAAATATTATCTAGCCCTAATCCAAACTTAGATCAGAAAATAATATATATACTACAGTTGGAAATGATTCTTGTACTTGAAACTAGGCATAGGATTCAGGGTAATAATCTATATGTAATATACTGGAAATATATGACAAAACATGAATTCTATTATATTATATCAATACAGCTTACTATATAATAAATATTCTTACTCTCCTTGAATGTTATATTTCTACCCTATTTCTACTCTATTTCATATCTCCCACTTAGAATTCAACATCTATTCTGGTACTCAAAATCTCTCCACATTGGTTGAGCTAATTAAGTTCTATATTCATACTGAGCAAGGTATACTTGATATGTTTGCCTCCGTAATCATGTTCGTATATTTAATCGTGAACTATTTACATCGATAACTATCTTGCAAACCATAATAAGTGATAACTATACAGTGGCATATATGATGCAAGTGATTGGACTGAAAATAGCTGTACAATATCTTCAGCACACAACTGGAATGGAACTTGTCTGCCCTTTTCGAATATATACTGGAACAATGAGTATATACTAGCTTCCAATATATTCAGATCGAATATCCACAGACTATGTTCTTTCTATCGATGATGATGATCTATGGGCTGTTTAATATATATACTGACTGATACTCTGCTCACATAATTGTTGCATTCAAACAGACTATCTATCATCCACTTACAAGTTCCTCCCAATCTCAGATGGCAATACTATGGTACCAACAACTGACTTATATGAATCCAACTGTCATAAAGTCACTAATAATGAAATATATGCAACTTGATTCTCTGTGCACAATTTGAATTCAGGGCAAGCAGAAGTAAAGGTTTGTTAGACTGACAGTAATCTCCATTATAAAGAAGTTTTAACTTATACATTCAGATGTATATGGTTTCTTGCATATACCAGAGTGCGGAGCTAATGGATGCAATGTACTGATTATCAATAACTCCACATCGCACACTTCCATATGGCAACTCTCTCCATTAAGTAACCCAAAAGTTGCATTTCTATCCACCTGTCAAGTCATGTCCAGCTAGATGTAATGAGAAATGAGATTAAGCAATTCTGCTGTAATAATAGACAACAAACATATTGTTACGGTTTGAGTTGCGAGTGATGCGTTGGAGGGTACTTAGGAATAGTATCAGAGCAATGGAATGAGTTAGTGTTACGGAAAGGCGGAGATGTGGATAGATGCAGGGACCGTGGGGGAGTATGGTAGGATGGTGGCGGAATAATTTGCTCCGGTAAGGAAGTGGTCTGAGGTGTTGTGACATCGGATGATGTGGCGTGATTGTACTGATAAGAGTTATGGTTGGTGGTGTGTAAGATCATGATTGGATATTCACATGGTACATTGGAGCATGAGGAATGATTCGAGGGTGGCAGACGAAGTGTATATAGAGAGATGTTGTTTCGTGTTGGAGGATTTCCTTTTCTTCCCTCTTTACTCGTTCTCTTGTATAGCAAAGCAAGCATGACTTTGAACCAGCTCGGACTCTTGTCTTGTCCTGACCTCTTCAATACGAACTTCGAAGCATCTTGCCCTGATTACGCTATCACATTGTTGTTACCAATATGACCTACGTCCGACCCCGCCTGTTACACATATGACACTAAGCTCAGCAAAAACTAAATTTTCTTCATTAAATTTATTTAGTTTATTGAACCCAGAAACTCACAAAAAATGAAATCAAGGTTTCCCTGAAATATGGCATTGCCATAATATTGCAGAGTGTGCTTTGAGTTGCAGCCATGCTGTTTTCAAGAGTCACAACCACCATACCCACTTTTCAGAATGTGATAACAAGCACTTGATGGACAATTTGCACTTCCTTTGGAAATATCACAGATCATCTCTCAGTATACTCCTATGTAGCCCAATTTGATTTGTCTTTGCGATGATGATAGCACTTGCTCTGTACGTTTAATGATGCATATACATCTTGTTTTTACAGACCCTCATGGCATAATTTGACCAATGATAGTTACCATGCAGAGGCGGTTCACAATATTCAATGTGTTGATACATGATCGTTCGGTACCTTGCAGTTGTTCAACCATCACGAGAGGGTTATGCATTATCATGATTACGATTTCTCTTGTTTGAGATCAGACATCGGTAAGGCATGAATTCAATTTCATCTACTACTAATATGATATATCGACACAACGTAGAATAAAACAGCACACAAAGTAAATCCTAAATCTGATCACTGACACCATTCCTGACCTCCAAGCAACATCACACCCTCTACAATCATACTTCCATAAACTAATCCCATATTCTCAATACTGGTGATGATGGTGATGTTGGTGATGTTGTTGCTGTAGCTGTTGCTGTTGCTGCAGGGAACAGGCTGGCTGCTGCTGGCGATGGCTGACCTGCACATCGGCAGAACAGCAGAGAATCGCATGCTAGCTTCAGTAGCAGCAACAAAGCTGCTAAGACAATCGATTGAGTCTAAGTCTAACATGACACATAGCCTATATAGTAGCTGCCAGCCCTAACCCAAAGCCACGTGATAACGTACTCTACAAAGACTCGGTCTAACACTTCCCCACGCGGTTATCACGTCCGTCAAACACTAAGCCATAGAAATAAAAAACAGACAGATAACAAACAGAAGACATAAGCCAAAGACAGAAGCCAAACCATGCCATGCTCTGAGCTCATCCCAAATGACCATTCCCCCGCTCATGCCATTGGAGGCATCAATCATATGCCTATTCCTAAGCTCAGTAGTCGATTGTGCTGTCAGCTTCAACTGTCTTGACTTCCAGTCAACTGCTCCACCGAAGATGACACACAGTCCTGTTGTTTCGTGATTGGTATCGTGTTGGAAAATATATATAAACCTGCAGTACTTGCCGTGTACTGTATCGAAGGTACTGCTCCAACCAGCTGGAGTGACGTTGATTCCCGTTCGCAGCCTCTTGGTCCCAATCATGGGTTGTGCTCTTGGTGTCGAAAATGGAGACTCTTCTCCATGGCGATGTTGACTTCCGTTCGACAAACGAAGTGGAAGATCGTCGTTTCCGTTCTAAACGCAAGGGCTCATAGCCGGTTGTACAGGGGCTCGTCAAAATTGGAGACGCGTCTCCGTGGCGATGTTAACTTCCACTTGACCAACAAAGTGGAAGTGTTGATTGTCATTTCTCTTTAAACGCAAGTGCTCATAAGCTGTTGTATGGTGGCGGATGCTCGAGCAGTCGAGTATGTGTCGGTGTCAGTGTCGGTGTCGGTATCGAAATTGGAGACGCTTCTCCATGGCAATGATGACTTCCGCTCGACAAACGAAGTGGAATTGTTGATTGTCCTTTCCCTTTCAAACACAAGGGCTTAGAGCCGGGTGTTCAGTGGCGAATGCTCGTTGAGTCGAGTATGTGTTGGTGTTGGTGTTGGTGTTGGTGTTGGTGTCGGAATTGGAGACGCTTCTCCATGACTGCAACTCGAAATTGGAGACGCTTCTCTGTTGGTCGCTCTTCCGTCTCAGCTTGCCCTAGGAAACTCATTTCTGTAGATCGTGGATCTCCGTAGGCAGCCTCCCGGGTGGAGGAATGGGGTTGTCGTCATTGCAGGTCTAGGGTGAAGGTACACACTGTACAGCTAACAAAGCTTCCTCGTCCTCACAGTAGAGTCCACAGACTTCTCGGATTCATGGCCACAATTGCCACAACCGATCTCTTGACTCTGTTGTCGCAAATCACATACCCAGCTCATTCCTCCGGCAGACTAACCGTAGCGCTCCCTGGGGGTTTCGTGTGTGTCTGCCGATATCTCCCAAGTATCCGTGGTCCATCACCCGCCCACTTCTTATACACTATCCCAATACCATACTGTATGTCGATCGGCTTGGCTGGCCACCGGGTGACCTGTTACGAAATTGCTTCGAACACATCCCGAAGATGCCAATGTTCACCCGAACTCATCCTGATGATGCCGATGTTGACCCGAACTCCTGCCAAACTGCTCTCTGTACTCGTCCCGAACGTGTCCTGTCGACGTATCGTTTGGTTATCATAATCGTATACCCGTCGAACTCATCACCGCAGCCATCGCAGCCATCGAAGCCATCAGAGCCATCATGGCCATCGCAGCCATCGCGGCCATCGCAGCCATCGCAGCCATCGCGGCCATCGCAGCCATCGCGGCCATCGCAGCCATCGCGGCCATCGCAGCCATCACTGCCATCGCAGCCATCGCTGGCCTCTTAGCGGTTGAGTGTGAGATTTTGTCAAGAGGAGGCATCTGAGTCCTTTGCATCGTTGAATCGTTATCCTGGGTCTGTAGGGTGTCCTGATCCCGGATGTGTTCACAACCCATCCGGGACCATGCGGCCTCGCTTGTATGATGGTTTGCGATTCGACTGTTATCTCCGCTTGATAGTTGTCGAAAATAGTGTCCGGTACGTGGTCGCGCCTTGGCTCATCACCTGTTGTGACGATTGATTGATTGAGTCCAAGTCTAAGATCACACGTAGCCTATATAGTAGCTGCCAGCCCTAACCCAAAGCCACGTGATAATGTACTCTACAAAGACTCGGTCTAACAATTAAATGAATTGTTGAGCTGCTCTATTGGCTCCTCAGTGATGTAATGCAGGAAGTTTTCATCAAAGTTAAACACATCGTTGGGAGGTTGTGCCATCGCTGGGTCTGTATCAGCCGAGTGGATCCATTGGTGAATCATGTGGTGGATATGGTCTATCAGTTTGGCTTGAACCTCTGGTGATGCAGAACAAAGATCTGTGTCGAGAGAACAAAATACATCTGTGTATGCAATATTAACCGCGTGATTAATGTTTGTTGTATTGCACTTACATTGTGCTCCACCTACTGGACCGAACTCTGGCGGGCCCCTGCAGTCTCCTGTTTTCCAGGCCGACAGACAACGGCGGATGGCCATCGCGGTGAGGGAAATAAATGTTAGGTTCATATTATCAATCAATGATCTAGCTTTCATTGCCATTTGTCGTATGCCATGGACATTTGTCTGGTGGATAAAATCCACAATTTCAGTTGCTGCAATCGAAACTTGCACTCCAAAATTGATTACCAAGACAACGATTAAACGAGGAAAGATCTTTGAACTTACGTCACAAATGTTTATGTGGCATGTAAACCATTCCTTGACAAATAGCTAGGCTACCATTTTCTGGATCTCTGTTGGTGACTGTGTTCGAAATCTGTAAATGGAGTTGATTAACTTCTTGCAGCGGTATGCCTTTGCTGCACAGGGGCAAGAAATCTTTCCAAAAGGCTGATGCACAATGTCAGAGATGAAAACAATCGTTAAGATGATTTATTTACCACTGAAATGTAGGCACGTTGAGGGTCTCAGTTTTTCTGGGCTGGATGAATCCTGGTAATTTCCCCATCCTACCAACTATGAATCTGGGTGGTCTTCACCACATTTGTGGCAAAGGGATTCATGAACATCCCATAATTCATAGCTGTAGGATTCACGTGAGCCATGACCATCACCGGAAGGCCTGAAAGAGTTGTCTAGGGGTTGTATTCTACGCCGGTGATGAGTCCTGCCACGTTGTCAACAAAAGGTTCATATCACCCTAGATTTTCACCTTTCCTTGCAACCAGTGTTAGCAACGGTTCCGGGTTACCTGGCCGCGGTCAGGGTTGGAACCAGAATGGTGACTGCGGTTCGATCCTGGCACCACCAAGGAACCGAATCGCCCAATGACCAGCAGTTCCAAACCCGAACCGCACCTAAACCCACAATTTTTGGCCCGATTGTACATACAGCAGAGCCTCATTTCTGCAAACCCAGAAATTTGCCTCCAATTAAGCATATGAGTTCTGATCATATCACAATATGATATATACGTAAAAGATGCAGTTTTGCATGCTCTTTCACCGCCTACTCTCCAATGTGTGATGCAATCAATAGTCTTTGAGTTGCCACGAAGTAATGCCAAAAATTGGGCATTTTTGGCAGTGACTCAACAAATATTGGTTAGATCGCAAATCGAACAACAGGAGGTGAAAGAGGATGCATAAGTGCATCTTTCCATATATGTCATATTGTGATATGATCAGAATGCAAATGCTTGATTGGAGCCAAAGTTGTGGGTTGGCGAAATTGTGGAACTGGCCAAAAAACCGCTGGTTCCATGCGGTTCGGTTCATTGAAGGGATAAAACCCATTGCAACAGTTCCAGCTTGGTTCCAACCCGGACCCGGAACCAATCTGCGTATTTGGAACCGTTGCTTACACTACATGCAACGGATTGCACACCGGCGTTGTTTGGATCCTTCCTCTAGTAAATATAGACAACAGCAGGCAAATTCAATCATTAAAATGGTTGATTGAAAGTCGTCTTGGATGCCAGAGGCGCAAGCTTGTGATCATCCTCCTCCTTAGAGACAATACAGACCACCCGACCATGAGGATGTAGTGGTTTTTCTGATGAAGGAGTGAATTGAGCCGCCACGACTCGTTTTCCCAGTGTTCCGTGAATGACTCTTCTGGTGGCCCCTTGCCCATCGCATTTGTGGATAATTGCCGAAGAGGCTTGTCATCGGACTCCAAATTGTCATATTTTGAATCAATGTTGTTGTCAGGTGCTGTGCTCTGATTATCATTGAGATCTTTATCGTTGATAGATTATCTGCTTCTCCTGGTGTTGGGAGGAAGAGCAGGAGGAGGAGAAGAGCAGCACATTTGTGTCATGATTTAAAAAGGCGGGGAGAGACGAGTACAAACAAATTGATGGACTGAGAGAGGACAATCTGAATGACTGCATTGTAAAAGAATTAAAGCGTCCTGTAAAGGAAAGAAAGCATTCATTTGATTAACAGCATTGTTGTGCTGCGTCTCATTATTCTGTCGATGACGCTAAGATCTTGGATTGTCCGGCCTTTCGCGCTTCGAACGCCTTTGATGAACAGGAACTCGGAACAAAGAATAGCAGGTGACAAGCATGCCACTGGGATGTTGATTGGCATCCTTTGATGATAATCATTATCACAATGAGCTGAAAAGCGTTCGAATTTTACTAATCATTCTGGCTAACTTCTGCTGGCCCAAGATACCTAACTACCAATTACAGGATAGCCATACATAGAGTCCTATCACTGCCACTATGCTGTTCCCAAAAACAAACATCTCAACAATTAATCCTAACGTTGTGAACTCTCAACACGGCCCTGCACTCATGAATCTGACCCATGTAATAATACGATAAACAAACGCCAAAATGAGACCTGAAATGTCTCCCAAACACTCCAAATTATCACCCATCCGTCCACCCTCCAAAGTGCCAGATACATTCCCACCCCCTTGACACATCCTTGAACAACTGTGCAGCCTGTGCATTGCATCCTCACAACGACTAATTTGCAGCTGGACTGCTCCTTGTATGCGTCCTATTGACCAAAGAGCCTGCAGCGGGATGATTCACAATGTGATAGTGCTCACCTAGCCAAACTACAGATTCATCAGCAACAACACATTGCTCATAATCAGTAAAGTGACCAAGAGCACAGTTTCGGATCCATTCAAGCTATCGCTGCTGCCTGATAATCCTCCTTTGACGATTTCTTTCGAACTTGTGGAAGCCTGTTTTCATCATCTGGAAGCTTCTTGGATCCGGGTGCCGCATCCCGCCATCATCATTCGATTCCTGCCTCATATTGTCAATCATATCCTCGGCTGGAGGTGGGAGGATATCTACCACAGAATGCTAGCTGCAGCCAACATACATAGTAGGCTGGGCATCAGATGTGCCGTTGGCTTGTTCCCCACGATACACGACGCAAAAAGCATTGGGTTGTTCAATTTCACCGCTGACAGTACCCATCCAGCAGCAGTATTGTTATCGAAGATTAGGGTAACATTACGGGTGTGTGGACCAATATCTTCATTAGGATCCTCCTGGCTGCCCCAAAGCTTTAGGATTTGTAGGCTGGGGTCTGACAGACTGGTGATTGCAACATCCAGGATTGAAAAAATGGTCATTTCAATGATTGATGTAACTATCAGAACTATCCATTCATCATTCCCAGGCCAGTGCCATGAGAATAGCTGAGTATTGTTTGCACCCACCCTCTTCCCAGGGATGTCAGGATCCACCTAGGCGAGGGTAAAGGTAAATGGCTGGACAAAGGAATTGCTCGAGGTGTCGTAATGCACGTGTATGGCAGAAGGCCTCTAACCCAAGAATTATTCCTCTCCTTCATCTCCGTCTACACATCATTAGAAAAATCACAAGAAGTATCAGGGCTATGAAATACATTCCAACATGAATGAATTTTATCTTCTTAGCTGGGGTTTAGTGGATCCCATACTTCCTTTCGTGAACGCCAATCTCCACGAACTCGTCCTATGCTGGGTTGGGCTTGTTGCCATTGAGGATAGTCTTTTCTGCCATGTACCATTTCCAAAGCGGCCAGTTGAACGCCAGATCGCTGATTTGAGCAACGCAATGATCGATTAGGATATCCCATTCCTCAGGGCCTGCGCATTGCTCGTTGCTGATGCTCATCGACTGGGCTATGTCCCAGCCAACCACCCTCAGTTCATTATCTTAGTGTTGAGATGGCAAGCCACCCATCTCCGCCGCCATATCTGTATGGATTCTGCTGCCCATTGGCTGACTCCAACACCAACGTTCCCGGCCCAGACATTGACTGGTAGAGTCAGCATCTGGATTCCATTAGCATATGTGATGACTGAATTCGGCAACCAGAAGGCATCACATTACATTTTAAGTTCCCAACAGTGGTCATTGATTGAGTGGTGGATATCAAATGCTCGTTACTCTAAACAAGCATCAGTAGTGTTGAATATATTGTCAAGCATGACTGGGTGTGGTAGCAGAGGTGAGAAAGGTGTGTTGAATGTTCTGGAGTTTGTAAGAGAGGTGGGCACTTGAAGCAAATATATATGTGGGCGTGGAGGGGTCATCTGGATCCGGCGACATCATCTTGGCCACTCTTCATCTAAGAAACAATTTGCTTAGCATCATCCAAGACCCCTCAATTGTTGACTCAATGCTTAAATTCATCGCAAAGATATCTTGATGCATGCTGTGGAGTCATATCTCACTCATTTGTCCTTGGTCTAGTCCTTGTACCCCGTGATGATGTCACTGGGTCGGTATCTAAGGATAATGCCCAGTTTCTATATGGTACAAACTTAACAAAAAGTGACATCTATATATCAGGCAATGGGCAGATGCAGGTCTTGGGAGGTTGCAAAACAATCACTGTGATGAGCTGAATTCTGATGCAGTATGCTCTTTGCGATCCAGGGGATGTTGAAAATGAGAGAGTGATTAAACACTTTGCAAATGTGTGAAGGAGGATGAGAGAAATCCTACAAGAGTGATAGGACCCCTTTTTGGACTCAGTGAATTGAGGTGCGGAATTTTCTAAGGAAAAGCCAGCATGTAATGGTATGAGTACGTGAAAAACCAGAGAGACGCTTCTTAACATTGTTGGGCGATTTAGTTTTGGAAATGCAACATGGACATTCTCCAAGAGTGTCTTCACTGCTTGAAGACATACTCCTACATCGGCACTAACATGTCTCACCTCCATCGCAACCACACAGCAAGGATGGTATCCATATGAACCAAACATCTGCCAGATGATGGTTTTGCGATTGAGCACGAAATGATTCTACTTCCATACATTCATGAACCCTATCGTGTACAATTTGTTCACCCTACCTACGATGATTCCGATGATCCTGAAAACAACAGAAACAATCTCTCTATCGATCCAGAGTATGGTCCGATTCAGACCTGTATTTTTGGTACTCCATTTTTGGATACCAGTCCAGCCAGCAAGCTTATTAGTCACAAGTATTTCAATATCCTCGATGATGAAATGAATCACTGGGTACGATTATCTTGTGCGGAAGAGTATCGCTCAGCGCCCTGGTGCGTCAAGCACAACTTGAGCTGAGCTGCTATCAACGAGCTGTTTAGGAACACAAAGATGGCAACTGTCAGTAACTTCACTTCGTCCTACACTTTATTCAAAAGGTTCAATGAGATGTCCTACGTAATGGGCATCGACACGTGGAAATGGGCAAAAGTGTGTTACAATCGTTTGGCCGATCCGAACAACCTTGGCAACGATGGTTACACAGGTTTCATCCACTGCAATTCTGTGGAATGCATTGTGTTTGTCATGCAACAGTGTGCATTAAGGGAACATATGTCATATGCTCCAGCCAAGGAAATCAATGATGCTTAGAAACATATCTACTCAGAGATGGAAACAAGCGACCACTGGTGGAATGACCAGCTACATTAGTTGAATTTCGTCATAGGTACTATGATTTTGACTGTATCAAGCACTGCGGGGGCTGCTTGGAGCTACAATTGTCTCTTCATTTGGCAGTTCAGAGCAGACACATCTTATGAACTATTCGGGCAAATAGAAGGAATGGCCAGTACATATGAGTCTCGGAAATATCATCTCGACGATTAAAAGAACGCCTTCAAATCTTGCAAGTACCCTTGGTGCCGTTCTTCCGGTTCCTTGGGAATATTACTTTCAAGGATATGGAAAAACAACTACTGTGAACGAACAACAAATCAATAATCGAGAGGTTGGATGAGAGGGTTTTCAGCTTATTGTTCATCCGGTTGGTGCGCTTTTCAACAGTGGAAAACCTACAATTTGTGCGGATGGCCAGATGCGGCAATGTTATCCTGTCACATGTGCATGGAGAGCTGACTACTTCGAAAACATTCAGTTGCGTGGGATCCAGCAGCCTGATTAGCCTGTTTGGGATGTACCGAAATAGTGATTTCGTGAATGGAATTCATCATCACCGCAATCCAGATGTCATTGGCTATACCTCAACAAGATACTACGTGCGACTCAGGGAGATGAGATGGAGAGACGGGAAGCAAGACAATATCTGGAAGATTGAGCGGATGGAACCTCAGAAGGCGTCTTCGGGAATGTGAAATGCATTACACAGACCACAAATTAATCTACTCAATATTTGTCATACCGTCTATCTCGGTATGCTTAAGCATTAGGTGGCATGGGTTATGTCTGTCCTAGAACAACATTCCAGGATTGATAAATTCCACCAGCTATGGGCGATGATCCCTCCACATCCTGGCTTTGCTCGATTAAACAAGCCAGATTGCCAGGTGACGCAATGGAGTGGTAAGGAGGTGAAAGCACTTGAGCATGTACGTGTTCCAGTTTTCGCCGTGACTCATTCAAACCCTTCTGTGAGGCAAAGGCTTTCCTTCACACAAGCCTTGTTGTGCATCAAGAACTTGGTGTATTTTGACCGTATGGGATGGTACTGGTACCAAACTGGAGCCACGATGGAGTCCATGGAGAATTATCTGGAGGCGTTTGATTGTCACCAGGATGTGTTTACTCAATTCCGGGTCAGTAAATCTACTAAGCAGGTAACGGAAGCGTTGAAAGTGCACGTTACTTTGCGCAAACAGGAAGAATGGAAGAGTGACGTCACTTGGAACAATCTTTCTGTGGAGGCAAATCGTCGTCGCATTGATGAAGCCAAAACACAGATCTTGTCCAAATTGTATAACATCTTGTTGACATATCCAATTTCAACTTTGTGAAAATGCATCTCCTGAACAACTTCTCAGACCATATCCGCTAGCTTGGCAACCTCTTGAAAGCAAGCTCTGAACTCACAGAAAGTGCATTGATGGATGTTAAACAAGTATACTGACAATTGAATAGTCCTGAGTAGTATTAGCAACGCGTCCGGGTAATCCGCCTGCGGTCCGGGTTCGGACCGTACAAAAGCGTTGGTCCAGTTCTGGACCAGTCCAAAGACCCGACCCACTTCCTGTAGGCGGGCCAAATGCGGACCTGTACCCGTCAACCCGCGGGATTTGCCAGGTTTGGCTAGACCTGTAGGTTCCAATCTCCGGTGCTGCGTCTAGGGCTTTTCTATTCATGGTCGCATTCAGATATCTTACTGTTTATTGCAAAATATTGACTATGGTACTGCATTGTCATTTTCTGATGTATTGACTGCCTTTATATGGCAAATAAGTGGAGAGACGCTCCCTACCCCATCCTGACAATGAGCGTCAATGAAGCGTCAACAATTAATGGTCTTGCATCTTGGGTAATCCAAGTGGCACTTAATCGCATGTATCTATAAACAGGTGATTGGCAGCCTTTATGAGCAGATAAGCAAGCGATATTTGTGCGATTGGCTCCCGGATAGTAGAAAATTATTTCCTTTACAAAGGTGCAACCAAGTGTTCACGAGCGTTTTAGACTACCAAACTGGGCAAAACTGAGTATATGAACCGTAACAGCTACAGCGTGCTTCGATAAACCATGATCGAAGGCCGAAGATTGTCGACTCACATTTCCACGATGGGGCAGGGAGTGTGTCGCTTCCTTTTTCGTCTATAATGGAGGGGAACACTTCCATTATGTGTATTCCCTACCAAATTGTGTTGTAATTACCCGACATCCAAGACCAAAAATTGTTGACGTCATGTTGCCGCAGATTTTCAAGATGGGGCAGGAAGCGTCTTGGTTTCATTTTTGTGAATAAAGGTTGTCAATCATGTCATTATGTACAACCACTACAAAATTATTTCTTCATTACCAGACTAACAAGACCAACAATCGTTGACGCTCTGTTCACGCTCATTTTCAAGATGGGTCAGGGAGCCTTTTGCTTTCTCTTTTGCTTATAAAGAGTGGCAACACTTCCATTATGTGTATTAACTACCAAATAGCATTTTTATTACTCGACTTACAGGAATCATAATCGTTAACTCTCTGTTGACGCTCATTTTGCCACAGGCCAATCCGCAATATGGAACCATTCGCTTTGGCATAGTATATCAATAATGGTCTTGTGGCAGCCATTCTGTGCTGTTCATGTACGTTCTCCTTTAGTACTACATTGTTTATTGATGATGCATATAAATATACCGTGTAAAATAGACTTTGAAGTGTCCGCTAATTGTTGATAATGATAATACTCAAAAATCCCATTCCCGTCAGTCAACTCTTGTCTTCGCTGTCAGGTTCACTCAAATGGCTGGTGTCCTCTACAAAATTGCTGTCAGCTGTATTACCGCGCAGCTGATAGTGTACTAACCTCTGGATGGACCGTCATCAGTCAACAAATCTGGATTACAATCTGTATCGCACATGCGATCCTTGGCATATGGATCAAGATTGAAAAATCGAGTGCTGGGAAGCGGATTATATATATAGAAATATCTGGGCGGCACCCCTTCTGTTTCGGAGATTTGAGTTCTCTCACTGTCATCAGGTAGCACAGTTGGCGTTCTGGGCCTCGGTGGCGCCGGTCGCTCTGGAGGTGCACCCGTGCCTTTGCGCCTCCAGCAAGTCTGTGGAATCTTTGCTGTGACATTTAGGCAAGGAAGATAGCCGTCCGATTGATTTTCACGAACCATTGCCGGGTGTCTTTCTATCGCAGCCTTCACTTTGCTATGCCAGGGAATCACAACAACCAGCTTCTTCTCTTTTCGGACTTCGGTGCGAGGTTTCTTGATTAGTTGTTGTGTTTCCTCCATTGCGGTCTGCGAAAACACTTCTTGAGCCATTTTGGCCATATTCAAGGCAAGACACATATTGGACTGTTCAAGTTGTACCCAACCTCTTTGTCTTGCCATAGTGGCTGACATGTTGAAAACCTACAAGAAACCAGTTGCTGCTTCTAGAGTGAGATTCGGCTATTACCTCAAACATATACGACTCTGTAGCCTCCTCTAAGGTCGTTGAAACCTATTGCGTCCATTCCCGAGGACGTTTATCACCAAATTCTTCTGCGAACATCCCAGAACTGACAACATCGTGATGTTCAATCTCGTGGACCGAGTGGACAAATGCCTTGGTCGACCATGAAGGTTTCCCGTTACGGGCAGCGATTAATTCATCATGTAGCTCTCTACGTAACCCAGCTATGTATTACATTGGTAGTTGACCATTGTGTACATCGATATGGATTGACTAACATCCGATCGCATGCTGTGATGTAGTCTTGCTGCTTCTGGTTTTACGTACTATTTTCAAATGTGCGTGCTGGGTCATATTTTGGGTGGCTACAATTGCAGCATTGGGGTGGACTAACTGGTGTCTGCGTTACTGCTGTGTCTCACTGGGTGGCGCGTTGGTTGAAGCGCCTGTTGTTTGGCTTGATTCGGCTCCAATCGCACCTGGTTGAATTGTTTCTGGAGCCATGACTAGCTGTTGTGGAATGGTGGGATAGATGATCACGAAAAGAAGTGGGAAGTCCTCAAGATTCTATAGTTAGCTTCAAGTCAAAATGGGATGAGCGACAGCCAACTTGCACCATCAATTCAAGCTGAATCTGGTTGAGTAAAGCTGCACTGCGTATAGCTGTAGGGAATTGCAATGGTTCGGCTATTTGCTGTAGGTCGGTCCGAGGTTGTTTGTATGGTCATACGGACACATCGTGATGAACGACAGCTGATATCTCACGCTTGATAGATACACCAACGACATTCTTGGATGGAAAGAACGTCTGCTGATGTTTGTCTCACAACATCGCTGGGATCTTACATAAATCAGACGCTAACCATCAAGTCAAAATGCATGGTTAACGTGACTATTGCCAATGAAGTGATGGTCAAAACGCGGATTTTGCATTGTTCAACTTGATGAAACATACCAACGTTGACATAAAAGACGCAGCTTGCCTTCGTGTGGTCCATGTGTTGCAACATCCAACATCTCACCCAATGACAAGTTCAACACAAGATACAAATGTCAATGCTCCGAAAAAGAACCTTTCGCCACTTCCGGCAGGCAATTACGGAATATCGAGGAAGAAATCCACACCATGAGGTCATCAAGCAAATCGAGGCATGAGTGGCTTGGAGGCAGAGAGGGTCCGAGCAGTGGGAGCGTTGCGCTGCTTACCATCTGACGACAAGAGTTTGGCAGAGAAAAGATGGGAAACGCACTTTTTACGCAGTGAAGACAAAGAGAAATGGATCGAGGATTATGCGGATAGACAGACCACAGTGGTAAGAAAGCCAGTTCAAAATGCAGAGACCGCGATTATGCAAGAGTAGGAACATATGAGAAATGTTGAAAAAGGCACGATCAACAACCACAAAGCCTGAAACAACATTTGAGGAGATGATGAACGCTATCGGAGACTGTCTGAGGGATCTTGAAACTTCCGAGGATGAGGAGGAAGGGGATAACGGGGATGATGATGAGGAAGATACAGAGGTTGACAAGCTGAGCGAAGATGACGAAGCTGGCTGGGTGATGGACACAATCTCCAACATGGTACAGCAGCGCATAGAGAGCTTTCGACAGAAGCAGATAAGGCTTGACGAACTGACGCCACCGGGATGGAGCGACGTGGCCAACGACCTCCGCGAGAGAGTTATGAAGTATGGTACGAATGAATTGAACGTTCCGGCAGTTGTGAAGCCTCAAACAGACACGACAGTGGCCACACCATCACCGACAACATTTGGAGAGCATATGCAGGTTCTTGATATCGTCCTAGACAATCACAAATGCCAAAAGTGATGTCTCGACAGAGAAGTAGTCAAATGAGGCAGGGTTCGGAGACACCTCAGGCAGATAATCCCATAATATCTCTGATGCTCAATGCTGTGCCAGCGTCAGCAAAAAAATTCCGGTCCAGGCGGGATGGCTCCGTCAGAGAGGTCGTGGTCCATCAGAGCCATCAGAGACATCGCAGTGGCGGCTTACTCTGCGCCAGGCGCAAATTCTATGCGTCACGTTGCATATTGCCCTCCCATTGCGGTTTCACCCCTCCGTCTCGGTGTGTCAGTCTCTCATTTCAAATGAACACTGTGGTGTTATGGCCAACTGTTAACATACGTTGGAATGGGTTCCTTGGGTACGCGCTTGCATCGGGATTGCAATGTGATGTGTGACGCTGTGAACACCTAGCGTCGCATTTCTTCTACCAGCACGCAAAATGCGATTCTCTCATCACTAATTATACACTTCATTCCAAGTCGCTAGATGTATGTGGCTATTGACAATCCATCCCTGGTTCCGTCCGTCGCGTGTCTTACTACAATTACCTATCTCTGGAATTATGTGCACGCGGCCGACGATGTTATCGACGCCAAAATCTTGCAAAGCAATGGCTACTGGTGCTTGTCTCACTTGTACAAGTTTCGAGATGGGTTCCAAGTTACCCGAGTTTTTAGGTATTGTGATGAGCGCCAGGGCTAACCAGTACTCAATGATAGCTCCATCCTCATTCAGGAGCTTGGTTTTGAATAGTCATTGCAGTTGCCATGGGAGACGACCATTCAGTGCACCATATAACCTGCCAGGGTAATGCTTTACCCACACCTAGTTGTACCGTCGGTCCCCTCCGCGCCAGCTCTGACTTCCTGTGCATCGACATATCTGAGATATGTGTTCACCTTCTAATCCCTGAACCGGAACCATAATGCCATGGTAAATACAGAACTGCATTGCGTGCAGTTGTTCTTCCGACATATTCGTCTTGTTATGACTCTGATGCTTGTTAAACTTCCATGTGCAGTTGTATATTGTCACGCGGTGCGTTGCATCTTGCGTATTGTCAAGCAATGCTCTGATGTCTTTGATCCTTGCGTCAGGATGCTTTCCATCATGGCGGTTTTGGGGTCCCATGAATTTGTGCTTCGAATATCACTGGGAGCTCAGGGGGGCAGCCAGATCAGCACAGGAAGGGAGCACTTTGCAGGAGGCAGTGCTGTTATCTCGACGCTGTGCGAGGGCTTGTAGTTTAAGTTCTCTGATCCCGAAGCAGAGAATGCGACACTGAATGGTCATTCCTTGCAGAAGGGTGCTGAGATTGTGATTTGAGGCGTTCCAACTGTCCTTGAGGTTCATTTTATGTGCTTGTTCATGTCTCTTGGCAGAATACTGTTCCAAGGCTCTGCATCAACAAATCTGTTCGACCCAGTGAGACAATAAGTGGATCTTCTGAAAGTTGAAGTTGGCATGAAATTCCATGGAAACATCTATCTTGTGGCTGATATTATCTCGCAAGGCTTTCATTTCATGCCTGCTCATGGACGGCGTTCATGTTTCAACATTTGTTTTCTTGTATACGTTTCGCTTCCTGATGAGTCCCGTTCTCAGGGCATTGGCTTTGGCCTCTGTTTTTTGCCAGCTCGCCCAAGTCAGAAAACATCTTTGAAGGTGTGAAAACAATGCAGGGTGCCTTCCATGTAGCTCAACGTTGCATCATTGTGAGATTTATATGGAGCATACATATTGAATTCTAACAATTCCCATTTGAACTCAATAGCGCCATTGAATATGGGACGCTGAGCGGGGCTTCATCCTCATAGAGTCTGGGTTGCAAATCCAAGCAGGTACGGGCTCCTTTCCTTCATCTCCTTCCCATTCCATTGAGAAACTTTCTCAAATAACTTAGTTTTTGGGGTGAGGTCGTGGTAAGCAGGCACGGATAACCATATTGCATTGTACTTGTCGAGCCATTCATGCGTCTTCATGAAGTGAAAAATCCACTTCTGGATCTGATCAAGCATACAGATCTGCATTGTATGGGGATCTGCATTGTATGGGGGAGGTCGGGCTTTGGGAGGTCTCTCACGATACAAGGAATATGTCGAAACACGTGGAATCCTCGGTGAACATGGCGCGATGAGAGTTTGGTTTCGGCCGGCTTGGTGTTGGCGTTGCTGAGCATCCGATGTGGTTTGTGATCCTGCTGGGGGTGTCGCTCATCAGGAGGCACATTATCTCCAAGTTCATTCTTTGAACCCTCGCACCAAGACCAGACATGCCGCTCGAGATGATGTAGGTCGCAATACTCAGGGCAATCTGCAAGCCATGCTGCTACAACTGGTATGCAATGCCTGAAGTTGCCATCTGCACAGGGAACGATGTAATACCTGCTCTTGGCGCTGGGATTTTGTTAAAAGGTGAGAGGCTGGAGTACCTGCTGTAGTACCTCGTTCAGCCCCTCTTGGTTTCTTTGGAGTTGCTCATCCAGCTGCTTCTGAGGAATATCTCGGTTCTTGATCTGAATCGGCAGGAGAGCAACCATTATGACGCAGTGTGTTGAGGCCATGTGGCGGATGATCAAAGATAGATTGCAAATCGTCATATATACCGGCCACTGTTTCTTGTTGCTAGCACACTTTGAGAGATGTGTTCCGTCAGATATGAGGATCAAGGGAACCAGTATATCCCCCACTCTGATCTTTGACTGAACGTCGGTTACGACGTCATCCCCCTCGGATATCTCTCCTTACCTGTCTCTCCACCACCAGCCCGCAGTATGCATTTCGGTACAGAGGTGTTCCGGTGGGGTATCGCTGTTATAGCAACACTGAGGGGTGTAAATAAGATGCTCAGCATAGGCTGGCTGCTGCATCAAACATCTCATGCTTTTGATGATATCTCAACTCCAGTATTTCATTGGGCTTTGGTAATTGACATGCCATCTCATATCCTCGAGAGTGTGCAGTTCCCACTCCCTGAGATCCTGATCATCTGGCATGCTAGCCATGAGTGCCAGGACGCCATCCCCATGTTTGAAGCTTGGGAAACGCAAGACGGGGTTTTTTTCCCTCAGCACATAGTCATAGTACGTCTTCATGCCCTTCTTCTTGTTTCCACACTGGATAGATTTGTACTCCTCACGCGTCACAAACAGGTGGTAGGGATTGTTTTGAAGGTTCATTTGAAGGCAACCCTCAGTGTCGCGTTTCCATGGCTCAGCAATGTAATCGCTGAGCCGAGCACCGGCACCGGGGAATGTTTCGGTCCGCGCCGGATGAGGTGTTGGTGGTTGGGACTCCCAGTCTGCGATGTTGTCAAGGTGTTCGAGGTAGGGAAACGGGTCCTAGTGATCGAGTGAATCTTTGTTAGCATTCAATTCATGATGCTGAGCGGGTGGAATGCGTCGGGGCGCGCTGCAAATAGTCAGATTCTTCTGGCGTTCAACTTGAAGGTGTTCAGGATGGTGTAATTTGATATGTTCAAGTTGCCAGCTGTCAGAGGTCAACTTCTTTCCGCATGGAAATTCAGGGTAATGGAACGTGGTCTTCACTGGCATTGTCGATGACACCCGAGGAGTGGAGTATTCACTGTACACAGGGACAAAAGTTGGTGCTGGGCCTGAGCAGTCTCATGTGGGTATAAGCTCAGCTAACTTGAGAGATTCATTAAGCCTCAACACCATCACAAGAAGGTTCCTTACACACCGGAAGATGCAAAGACACTGCATGTGCGATGTCCCATAATACAATGAATGAGATAAAGAATTAACCCTGAGCAATCCAACAACCTCGCGATGCGTGTACATCAGCACAATGTATTCCAGTCACTGGAAGACTCCAGGAGTGTCTGAGAGGATGTGGAGTGTAAACTTAGATGCGTCAATTTCAGGAGAGTATCAGACCCTAGCAGGGCATTCCTGCCGGCCTTCAGAGTACCTGGGATCTCTGAGGACTGGTACAGGAGTACCATGGGAGTGATTGCAATAGGTGTGGGAACATGTCGGAGCGCCAGAGAGATGTTTCGGTGCACCGGGGAGTCCCGGCAACAAGCCAGGGAGCGCAGTGGACAATCCTTGGAGCACATGGGAGCTCCGGCGACAAGTCTGGGAGCGCCTCGAATCACTGTAGAGTAGTCTGGGAACAATGACATTTTCTTTGGGAACACTGCTGGTGCGCCAGGAAATCATAGCTGCTGCCAATCGTTCAATGATGTTTAAAACTCATGTATTCAGTTTGTATTTGCATCTATATATCTATGTATCTATATAGCTGCGCATCGACACACAAGTATATCTGGACTGGCTACAGGCGGTGCTTGAGGGGAATTCCACGTGCGCCCGAAAACGACGATCGGGTGAACCCAGAGATACACTCCAAGGCGATGATTGAGCCAGTTTGGAGACGCACTTGGAGACGGTAATCCAGCGTAGTTGATGATATATTTGGAGGCCATGATCGAGTGAACTTAGTGATGCACTCCGAGATTGTGCTCGAGCGAGTTTGTTGATGCAATTGGAGGCCGCGATCAAGCCGTTTGGAGGCCGTAATCGAGCAAGTTTGGAGATTCACCTTGAGGCCATGATCATGTGAACTTGGAGGCCTGCAAACTAGCAGATTGGAGACCACAATCGAGCGAGTTGGGCGATGCACTTGGAGGCCGCGATCAAGCAGTTTGAAAGCCGTAATTGAGCGAGTTTGGAGATGCACATGGAGGCCATGATCGTGCAAACTTGAAGGCCGTAATTGAGCGAGTCTGGACGAGTACTTGGAGGCAGTCGATGGATGGGCACACTGGGTGCCAAGACTCAATTCAACAGTTAGTTAACTTGCGACCATGAGACAGTGACTTTACCTGTGAGCTCAGATTGAGAGCTGGTTTGATGGCGGTCTATCGTGTAGGGAGGCATGCTGGAAGCTGAAGACAGATTCAGGGGTCAACTTGTAATCGTGAAAATGAATGGAAGACAAACTATCTTGGATAGATGCTGTATTCGGTGTATGCTGTACTCAGTGTCAACTCAATATCATGACATGGAGAGATAGAGAGGGATGACATGACTTTGTGTTCTGCGATGATGGTAGAGTTATGGATGAGAAAGAGAGGGATGGGGTATGAAGATGAGAACTATGTGGAGGTTCTGAGTGGATATGAGAAATCAGGGGTACAACTTGCCTGATTGGGTTGGGAAAACCTCGTATCGGGGTAATTACATGCCGGATCTGGACTCATACCTGCCATATCGGGAATGGTAAATTGACTTGCACACAAAATTCTCTAAGTCCCAGTTTCTCATGATGATTTGCGCCATCTCTTCTCATCTCTCTCCTTCTCGTCCACAACTCTACCATCACCTAAGAACACGAAGTAAAGTCATCCCTCACTATCTCTCCATGCCATGATGAACAGTTAACACCGAGTACAGCATACACCAACTCCAGCATACACCGAGTACAGTATACACCGAGTACAGCATACACTGAGTACTGTGTACACCGCGTACTGCATCATCCAAAGATCGACTGTCTCCCGCTCCCAGCCAGTCTCTCAGTTCCCAGCGGACCATGTTTTACTCAATTCTCTACATTCCCACACTCACGAGTCAACGAATGAATAGAGTCTCAGCTTCCATCGCACAGGCGCCCGATCTTACCGCCTCCAGATGCATTGCCTCCCGATTGACCGCCCTCCGATCACTCGCTTCCACATCAACCGCCTCCAAGTACTCCACCAATCTTGTTCGATCATGGCCTCCAAGTGTATCTCTCAACACACTCACCCACGGCTTCCAAGTGCCTCTCTGAGTTCTCTCAATCTCGGCCTCCAAGTGCATCACCAAACTCGCTCAATCCTGGCCTCCATGTGCATCTCTGTGTTCACTCGATCTCTCGGCAACCTGGCGCATCATAAAGGAGCGACGGCGAGTGTACGGAGACAATGGGGTAACAGAGGTAGACACAGTGACGGGGAGTATATAATCGGCAGACCGCAGAGTACATAGACATCATCTCATTTCCAACTCATCTTATCATTCAATGAAAATACACACTCGATCTTTCCCAACTTTGAGTCTCACTCGCTCTGTCCGAGGTTGCGTGGATCCAGGTAATTGCGTGGATCCTCAATGCCGGGTAATATCATTCCTTCTCACCCGATTCCTACGCTCTTTGAACCGGAACCGCTCTTTCTCATGAATTTGGTTTCAATGCTCAATGGGCGTGTCCAGGTGCTCCTCCGATTATGCTCGAGTACCATCTGCGGCCAGATTGACCGCATGTATATATATAGAGTTTTAAATAATGCATGCCATATTATGATGTAACAAAGACAAATATGATAAGATGAAATGCCTTGTGGTTATGTAAGAACCAGTGCTGTGAGAATACGGCACCAAGTCTTCCACAGAAGTTGTGTAGCGGTCTCGACTGCTCTCAAAGTATCCCGCAGAGCAGCGCAGCAGTCTCAGCTTCTCTCGAAGTCTCACGCGGATCTGCACAGTGGTCTCAGGAGCTCCAAACTTTGACTATGCTATAAGTCAAATCCTGTAGCATCTTAAATCCAGCTCCATAACTGCAGGTGCTTGCAGGAGCACCTGAGAATGCTCTTGCAGAGTCTGAGAGCACTTTGCGTAGCTCCAGGGGGGTGTAGGAGTTTCCAGAAGTACTTAGAAGGACTGGTGAGATCGCCCAGAGTGTCTGGGAGGATTGCGTGTTGCTTCCGGACCAATTTACATTTTGCTGATGTAATAATCAATGCCTGAGAAAAATAGATCAGAACAAAGGAAACAAAGAAGCCCACAACCCCTTACCTAGATGAGCAGGAATACAAGTAACCCTCAGCTAACAAAACACCTCCACCCGTGCCTTAATCAGTGCCTGAGATGAATAGATTACAGCAAAGAACACTCAGAAGACAAGAACCTGACCCTAACCCGAACGCACACCTCCTCAGCAACGCGAGGACTGGTTTACTCCTCACCTACCGAGACAACCAGGCGCACCTCAGGGAGAGGGCCAACGGGGTGAGGGATATTGGGGAGGGGGACATCGGGGAGAGGGACATTGGTGAGGCTGTCGCCACCTGCCAACTGGCCGAGTACCAGCTGATCCACATTGGCAACCGATGTGTTTCCAGCTGCGTCAGCTTCTGGCAGAGTTAGTGACGCTGGGCGAGGTTCTAGTGGCGTCACAAGCCCCAAAAATTCCGGCCCACTGTGGGGATATGTCACCGGAGTTACTGGTCGGGGGTGAGGATCCGGGATCTGTGGCTGTGAGGCAGGTGCAGAATGTTCTGGCTGTGGGGAATGCTCGCGCATTTCCTGGCCTTGCTCATGTCGCACAGTTGGCAGATCGTCTACCATGGTATCTACATTGCCAGCTGATGTATTTACCATCTCTCCCTGGCCAATCGTGTGAGGTTGTTTGCCATCATCCTCATCCTCATCCTTATCCTCATCCTCTTCCTCCTCTACCTCCTCATCCTTGTCCACTTCATCTTCCTCCTTTTTGTCGTCGCCATCCCTTTCCATATCCACATTGCTGTCTGAATCAATGCGGTCCAGTGCGTTCACATCATCCTCCGTGTGCATATCCACACCACCATCACGTTATGAGTCATATTCGCAATCTGACTCCTCGGTAGAGTCGGTATCATCATCTGAGGAAATTGACACAGCAGCCGATGCTTTCGGCTTTAAAAATACCAGCTGTAGTTGGCCGTCCGTGTCCCATTCCCCTTGCACCCTGTAGCATTTCCACCTCTCTGCCATGTTTCTCCCCTTAGGGTTTGTTCAACAATACATTTCCCGTTCCCATTCCTGTTCCCATTCCTGTTTCCGTTCCCATTTCCGTTCCTGTTCCCGTTCCCGTTCCCCTTCCATTCCTCTCTTGGCTTCCGCTTCCCCTTCCCGTCCTCAGTCGCCTTCCATTTCCGCTTCCCATTCCGCGCTCCCTTCCTGTTGCCCGTTCCTTTCTCACCGCCCTGCGTGTGCCCCTCACCCTGGTCCGCATCATTGTCATTGCGATCGTCAGTACGGCATCTTCCACCGCTCGGTGCTCCAAGAACCGCGCAGTTCTCATCACCATCATCCTCGTTGAATGTCTCATCACAATACAGTGGTCTAACGGCCAGGAAGTTGTCTGGGTTGTATTGCCGGCAGCTTGGCGGCTCAATCTTTGCGGTGGGATCATCGCTACTGTACCAAGAGCAATGCTCGCCCGTGGGTTTATCCTTCCACAAGCTGGTCATCTGCGGATTGCAGTGATCGACTTGATCCCCAAAGGCACTGGGGTTGTGCCACCTCCCATTGTTCATTTGGTCGCAGGTTTTGTCAAACGTTTGCCCCATATATCACCGGAAGCCGGCCCACCACTCCCGAAAAGGCGAACTCCCGCTCCAGCAGCGCGGCCCCATCAGCTGGAACTGTGAAATGTGGCGAGTCGTGACCGGATCAAGAAAGATTATATCACAAAAGACGTCCCATGCCCTCTCATCCGTGACACCGCAACGATTGTAGATATGTATGAGTCCACGGATGTGTTCCGAGATGAATATGTTCACACGGTCCCAATCGAACAACAGCCGTCGATTTATGACTGATGTTGGCATCATTGCCCTGGCCTTCCCTTTTCCTTTGCGGCTGGCCATAGGTGCCATCACTGTGAGTTAAAAATCAATCTACATCCGAAGCGTTAGCATTATGATGGAGGGGCATGTAGCGGAAGGAAGCCCACAGGGGAAGTACAAAGTTATGTAGGTTATCGGGTGTGTTTTGGAAAGAGAAGCGTTGTTTTGTGCAAGTCACATGATGTCAAGATAGTTCACGATGCTGGCGGTGTGTATAACACAGGAGGAAATGAGCAAGGAGGTGTACGCGGGAAGAAGGGATATGTATACTCCAGTTCCGGCGATTTCTTGGTTCAACATGTGAGATATGATACTTTTGATTCATATCCTGTGTTGTGTTGGTTAACAAACACAAAACAGCCCTGCCTTCTTCTTGCACAACCACCAGGCACCTCATCAATGACAAGCCTCAAGACGAGACTTATTACCTGCAGTGTGGACAGTTTACAACCACGGGTGTTGCTACTGGATGACATACCACTTTTACCACTCAGACCTCGTGCATCTCAAAGCAAATAGAGTAGTTCTCAGGTTGTCCGAACTGTGCAACCATCCAACACGGCTACTAACACACCTAGCGGTGAAAAAAGTTCACGCAACTGATGTCATAGGATAGAGAATATGTCATTGTTGGCTTTGCAATGCTTTGAGGGCTGCCAAAGGGGGATTTCTACAGGGAGGCTGAAGATTTACACAATCGATGGTTCGAAGTATTGTGCCAGAAAAGAATGCAATACTATGAGAATCCCGCCAAGAAGGCATAAACACCCTTCAAGCGGTGCAAATAGACCTTCAGACATTGATGTAACAGTGAATATCAATGCTGAATTTAATCTGTGTGTAATCTGATGGCAGTTAACACAATGATTGAATGCTTTTGAACGGATCTCGACCCCGAGTATTGTCACAGGCGATAGTGATTCACAGTCCCTGCGGGATACACCGCGCCTCCCTGTATTCTTGAATCCCTCCGTAGTCGCTCAAATAGGAGTCTCCCTCAACTGCCGTTGCATATGCATTTGAAGGGTATCATTCCTACATGATCAACGTCGAACTTCTATGTCGGACTGTGCCTTCCCAAAGCTCTCACCCAAATATGACTCCGGTCGTACGAATTGTTCAGAACCAACACAAGTGTATGCCATTGGGGTATTCTCAGCTTCCCTCTGCTAAGAGACACGTTTCCGCACCGGCTGGCGAGAGGGATGCCTCTCATGGAGGAAGTTCTGTAGCCTCTAAAATCCATGGTCAGAACTCCACCCCCTCATCTTGGATGTACAATTCAGGCGTGGCAGATATCACTCTATACGTGACTTCCACCCAGTCCGCTACACAGCGACAGTCAATGACTACTCCAACTGCTACGCCAGGTACCAGCAGTCGCACTGCAGCTGCACCCGCAGGAACCACACATGCAGACTCAACGCTTGGCGTTCTATCCAGCCCCACATCCAGCATTGCTAGCACTACCACTCCTCTCAGCGTTCTTGAAAACCAGCCTACCCGCATCCCAAATCCAGAAGCCCGCGCAATCATTCATAATCCGCTGTCAACGCTAGGTACAGAAAGGAATCAGAGACAGAGGCAGTGGCAATTGCAACCGCAGGCAGTGTCTACACCTCGACCATTGGTCTTAGGTACTCGCAGCATCCATCGATTTGGTCACTCTGACATGCCGCGTCTTGTATTTGCCACTGGCAGCCTCCTGGAGGTCTATATGTGGAACAGACGGCCATGTATAAGCCCAAGCGACTTGGAGACCGTAAGTTATGCAATGCGACGCGTTGAGAAAGCATTCGCTGAAGCTCCACACTGGCAGATGATAGAGAAGTACTGGAACACCGCTATTCAGCAAAACAACATTTGGTTCATAGCACTTGAGGCACGTACAAAGGAGATCTTGAAAGAGGTATGCTGAAGCAATGGCCCTGGTTGGATATAACACGCTCAAACTGGTACCTGGTTTGAGCACAAGTCGACATAGTTAACTCCAATTTTATTCAATCATCAAGGGACAATATAGCAGAGCTTCATGGTCTCCACCACTTTGAATCCGATGCAGAGCGTTTGGAAATCATTGATTCCCTTCTGGCAGACAATGAGTATCTTTTTCCTGCGGCAGAGCGTGTGGAAGGTGGTGTACGCGCTCCAAATCTAACTCAGAGAGTGTCAAAAGCCGCAAACAAATGGCCAGCGTTCACTGTACTTCCTGCCAGAAGCAATCCCGGGGTTCATCGACATCAAATTGTATCATCGAGCAATTATCCGGGGTAAGTATGCTGATGGATTTTATAATTCCATGATTGACAACATAGATGGTCATGTACCCTCGCGACTGATAATGTTTACCTGCACCGCCTTGTGCCAGGCTCTCCTGGAGTAGCAAAAGAACAATGATGTTTCTCCGAAAGCTTCCAAGAAGAAGCTGGAAGTAGCCAGACCTTATCGCTCAAACTAGTTCAACTTCAAGAACGACAGTGGTAAGAATGCATCCTGCTGTGCTGCAACTGGTCGCAAGATGTTTTCCTCGCCTGGCATTGCAGACACCTATACACTCTTGATGAATACCTTGAACACACTACAGGAGAGCTACCAACAGAGTGTGTATGAAAACACTCTTGCTACAGTCAAGCGTCGGATCCAACAGGCGGAGAACCCAACACCTGCCGAGGTCATCAGCACGGAAGCAGTGCATGTTGTCAATGCTATACTTGTTGACGATTTTACCTCCGAGGTGGCACTTGAGGAGCATGAGATCGGAAGCACTGACCCAAATATCCCGACAGACAACAATTGTACAGATGATGAACTGTATTTCGGGATGCCAGGGGGCAGCGACGATTGCTATTGATGTAGGTGACGAAATTGATGAGAGTGATACCATTCCCACTGCCAGCCAGTGACGATGGGCCGCAGCTGAACTTAAGAGGTTTGACCTGGGAACTAGTGATGTCGATCGGTATAAGGGTGATGCTGGCGATGATGCGGATGCAGATGAGGAGGAACCAGTATTGCGAGCCAATGAAAGATCAACGCAGAATTTGGAGGACTGAGGGCATAGTACTAGAATGTGTGTAAATTGGAAAGTAAATTTCAGACCTGTAAAATCCGATGATGGCGAAGTGAATGCAGAGGCAAACGATGTATCCGAAACAAAGTCTGTATTGTAATAACTGACGAGATGTCAAAGATACACATATATGGGGGAGTGCGGCATCTGATAAATAGCAATAGCGGAGAGGTAAAATGTGGCACTCCGCTGGAGAAACTCATAAACGGCTACAGCGTAAGCGGAGCCCTTGCACAGAGTCTAACACTTGTGTCGTTCTGACGGTGCGTGTACGTCACCACATTGCAGGCGGAATGTAACGGAATCGCGATGCCAGGGCGGCGATTCCTGTACTCTGTGTGAGAGTCCACGGGGTAATATACAACGCGACGCGTCGCAAGAATTAGAGACATGGTATAATAGCGACAGCTGGGGAGGTATGCAATACAACCTGTCGCGAGGGTGACGGGTCGCGTCTGATTCTTTGTTAGAGGGTAAGAGGTTCCATCCGAGCCGCCAGGGCTGGCAGCAACACCCGGGTGTTCCTGTCGGGGACTAGGATTGTCGCTGACGCAATTCCTCACAGATGGTGATTGTGAAGCCAGTTCAACCCAGACACTGTTACTCCTGCATATAGCCTCCGGAGAAAATTAACCTCTTGAAATCGGATGCAGACGAAGGCATGGTGACGGTTCCAGCCTAACCGGAGTACTAGATAGCCCAATACATTTTTTTGACGACCTATCTCTAGTAAAAGCAATGTTTACCTACTTCATTAGATGTCAGCTGTTTCCGGATTCCAGTGAACAAATTCTCAGACAGGATTATTTGTTGGAGTTAGTGCAAGGGTTGTATGGGCCATGCGAATGTTCTAGACTCCAAATCAAGTTGATTGATGAACAATGAACTGCATATGGTGTTGCCTGTTACAGCTAAATGATTAAGCAAAACCTAAATTTGGGACGATATTTACAAACAAAGTTTGAGTTAGTGGTATCATACCACTCATAGAAGGAGCGGTCAAAGCACATCCCAAACTAGGATGAATGACAGCCGTCAGGCTGCATTGATCCATGCAGCCAACTACATAACTCTTCGCTCAGACCTCCTGCACATGGTCAAGAAATTGGAAATTCCTTATGGCATGTCATGGAAATCGAGGAGAATGAGCCGGATAAGGAATGGTGAGGATGTCTGGCTATAAATATCAAAAGTTATTGGATGGACTTTTATGCGGTGAAGTGCCGGCCGAAAGTGCTGAAACACGATGGACCTACGTCATTCATAATGCAAATGACGTGTATAGTGGTGGCTCAGAAACTGAGATGTCCGGAAGATATAGTATTCAAATGTTAATCCATAGAAACGGATTACTGGCTGCCACAAAAGACTGTATGGATTTCATGTACAATTGTTGAGCACCCAATGACTGTTAGTATGTCTCTGAGGTGAGCTCAAAGGTGAGCTTCAATGGAGCGTCAACCATTTTTGGCATTGCATCATGGAAAATCCAGAGGGTTTTGCTGCAACATTAACTTATAATCGAACTATAGCCTGCCTTTCAAGTCAAAAATGGTTGCGACAACGTCACTACTATGTCCTAAAAATCAGCATCACCAGAGCGTCAACGACTTTTGGCCTTGCATCATGGAAAATGCAGGTGCTGAGCGGCGACATTAAGCCATAGTCCAACTATCGGCCGCCTTTCTAGGCAAAATGGTTGTGACAACATCGCTACTATGTCCTGAAAATGAGCGTCAATGGAGTGTCAACGACTTATGGCCTTGCATCTTGGAAAATGCAAGGTCTGTGCAGCAACATTAAGCCATAATTGAACTATCTGCTGCCTTTCTATGCAAAGATGCTTTCAACGACATCATCACTCTGCCCTAACAATGAGTGTCAACGGAGAGTCAATGATTTTAGGCCTTGCATCTTGGAAAAAGAAGGGGCTATGCGAAAACATTGATCCATAATTGACGTATTGGCCGCCTTTCCAGGCAAAAATGTTTAAAACAAGATCATTACCAAGTCTGGATGTGAGCGTCAACACCGTGTCAAAGGAGCATCAATGATGTTTGATTTTGCATCCTGGGTAATCTAATGGCAATGGAACGCAGATAACCCACTATAAACTCATCAGCAGCCTTGAGTGGCAAAAATGCTAGTGACGATATCGCATCAGCCTCCTACAATTGGGCACCCACAGAGCATCTACAGTGTTTGTGGAGGCTCAGAATGCTACACAGCAATGAACTGCATTGAGATGTTCCTTAATTGAGTTTTATGTGGTCAGTCATTGCAATCTGACCTTGTAAACCACTTCCCAAATATGCATGCAATGTCCTACAGATCTGGTTTTTTTACTTGCAGCAGTAGCGTCAATATTAAAGAACCCACAGTCTGCTTTGCTGTATTGTTACTTCCGGCAGTCTGTCGAGTCAGATTACCCAGCTTGATAATTCCTACCGCCATGTCGGATTCAAAATCTTTGAATACCTCATTGCTTGAGGTCATGATCACTTCCAAAAATGAACGTGTCTTTATTCGTGATTTGAGCAACCTCACATTACAAATCAACTTCGATGCTTAGTGGGCTTCAATGAATGTAGTCTCGAAGCGGCCTATTGCTTTGGATAATTCTAGATATGTGCGTTCATGGCGATTATGTTTACTCTGCAGAATTGAGAAGACCGGCAGCCCTGGCATCATGTGTATTGTTTGTCATGAAGTTCTTCACCATCCATCAGAACATGGGACTAGCTCAATGGGGAAACACTTGCTGGCAAAAGCTCACATCGCAAAGTTAATTGAATTAACACAGTCAGAGGTTACTGAATTAACTAGTTCAACGGTCGATGAAACAGCTTCGGCTACCCTGAAATGGCAAGGAAGTCGAGGAATCACAATTGTAAGTTTGCAGAGGAAGATGAGATTTGACATGCAGGTTGATGCATATTGACCAAAATGACATACAAAATGTTCCTAACTGGCAGCTAAGGACTTTGTAACATCTGAAGTTCAACAAGACACACCGAATTGCTACCTCATGTTACGATTTATTTCAGCTCATATTCCAAGGAACACTGAATCTAATCTAGAGCAACGCCGGTCATATAAGGCATTACACGATGACTTAGTGCTGCCATCCGCCGGGACCCTCACCAACATTGGCTGGAGGGAACGTGCACTGACCGTGGAGGCAATTATGTAGCAATTGCCGTCACAAAGAAAAGTCAGTTGAGCTATCGATGGATGGACATCGACAAACTGACTAGCCACAACACCCGGCATTGCTTACCATATGGATCGAATTTGGGCATTGTGTGAAGTTCAACTCGCTTACGATGAGGTTGATCACCTGTTCTTTTCCCGTTTTCAAAGCTGATACAAGATGATAGGTCAAGAGCTGACATACTGGTGCATGGCTAGCCGCTCATTTGAAGGACGTGCGTGGTTGATTCAAGCTTACCCACGGCTGTTTGCTTCGAATTGCGCCTGATAATGCCTCCTCAAATCACTCGATGACACGTGAGCTGCAATCAACACTTGAGGCCTCCGGAATCGTGAGGCCTGCATTGAGGAACCACATACCATGCATGGCGCACGTCATACACCTGGCTTTCAGTGCATTCATGAGCGGTCTCGGTGTACAATGGCACACGAAATCTTTGGAAGCTCACGAGCACAATCAGCAATTTGGAGAGAATGAGAGCATAGACATAGGCAAGAGTCAAAGGCTTCGAAAAGAGGGCAACGCTAGAATCAGTAAGGTGTCGGCCATGAAACCTGCTTTATCAAAGATAATTGAGAAAGTAAGTATTTCACAATATTTTGAAAGTGCCGAAACTGACCTTCATGTAGCAGAGAATGCTTTCTGAAATGATTATGCTAACACCTGGTCGTCGAAGCGAGTCCATTGACTGTCAAGAGCCAGAATCAGCATCGAGGTACTTCCGATTATGGAGGTGAAGACATGTTGAGACTCTACACAGGTGTTGCTCGAGCACGCCTTCCGATTACAGCCATCCCCACATGTGTCGGTTTAACATCGAAACTATTGTGATCACCGGCCACTTTTCATAACACAAGATGAATGGACCATTGTGAAGTAGGTCATGGAAGTGTTGAGACGTATTGGCAACACTTCCAGATTGGTGTTTTGATTCCGGGTCCGGGTTGGAACCGAACTGGAACTGGTGCAACGGATTTTACCCCATCAAGGAACCAAACCAAACCGAATACGCAGTTTCTTGGCCGCTTGCACATTTTCGCCACCTCAGAGCTTGGGCTCCAATTAAGTATTTGTGTTGAGATCGTACCACAATATGATATATACATAAATGATGCAGTTTTCGATGCTCTTCCATCTCCTATTCTCCTATTTGCGATACAATCATTGTTTGTTGGGTCGTTTCGAAAATTGCCCAGTTCTGCGCGTTATTTCACAGCAACTCAATGAATAGTGATCCAATCGCACATTGGACAATGGGAGGGGGAAGGGCATCCAAAACTGCATCATTTACGTATATATCATATTGTGATACGATCACAACTCAAATGCTTAACTGCAGCCAAAGCTCTGAGTTTGGGAAAATGAGGCACTGTTGCATTATAAACCCGGCCAAAAAACAGCGGATTTATATCCGGTCCCAGTAACAACCACGCCAATACAGAGTGGTTCGGTTGTCTGGACAGGTCTGGTAACGGACAGAACCATTTTTCTGGTCCAATCCTGGACTGCTGGCAGGTTACCCAGGCACATTGCTAACACTAGTGTTGAGGCCATTGCGATAATGGACCCTGTGAATGTCGAAGAGGCATACAGTCACATTGCATCACGTCATCACAGTGAAAAATGACATATTAAATCACATGGATGGTGTTATGCAAGCGTTGGACAAGAAAAGGACTCATGGGAAGGAAGACTTGTTCTTCGCCGTGAATTTAGCTTGACAGTAGCTGTCCAAAGATTACTCTGAAGTGAACCCAATGATGAGTATGCTTCGCATTTCTGCACATATTATCGATCCTTTCCGGAAGTTGCGATCGTTTAGAAAGTGGGACAAGGGAATGGATATTAATCCTGAGGGTGAGACATCCTACACTACCCAATACCGCGAGGCCTTTCGGCAGTATGTGGAGAATGAATACAGTGCCAAGGATGGACGTTGGCAGGTAAATAAACACAAAAGCTTACCGAGCGGCAATCCTATCCCCTCTGGACCGGGTTCAGGATCCCATCAATCAACCTTTCATCGCTATGATTTGTCCAGCGATGATGAAGAATACTTAATGCTTGACAATGTGGCTGAGACGACACCTGGACCCAGCAATTGCGCAGCACTCCTAATGACTGCTGCCAGGCTCCATTTGATTTCGCAGCCTGAAGCACCAAAGAACTGGGGGCAAATTGATCCGAATCTCATTGATTACCACTCCGACCCAATGGAGATTAGCAGTACATTTTGGTTACTGGATATAACTGACTGGTGGCGTCAACGGGAGCAAACACACTCGTGTACGCCAATCTCTCTCATGTGGCGCGCGGCATTTGCTCTATCATACCACATGCAGTTCGAGTGGAGGCCAGTTTTTCCCTAGGCTGAGATGTTATCGGCTGGAGGCAGTCAAAAACCACACGCGAGAGTCTTCTCAAAAAAGTCGTTGTAACGCAGTTTGCTCGGGCCAATGATGATATCTTGGCTGGCACTGACCCAGAATTGGATACAATGAACACAGAAATGACTCAGAAATGACGAAAGAGGCGAAGGAAAGGAAAATGCACACAATGGGCAAGGTTCACGACTGTTTGGCGATGTGGCAGTGCAGCCAAAACGTACATGGTACCCAGAAGGAATCTAACAATCAAAACAAGCAGATGACGGCAGTGGGAAAAATTTCAGACATGGAAGAGATTTACAGAGCATCCTGGTCACTCGTTCGACATGGTGGTGCGGCTGCATTTACATTTCCAGAAAGATCTCTCTTGCCAGCACCATTGTCTGCTAAGGAGCTCCCTGGAGGACAAACTCAAATATTAAATGTCCGCCAAATCCGAATAATCAACTGTCATCCAGTTGAAAGTGACGAGGATAGCGCACCTGAAAGCTTTTCGGACGCTGAAGGTTGGCTTAACTGGGATGAGGACTCAGACAATCCATATAACAGCTAAGATGATTGCACGGCGGACATTGAATCTGATATGGAGCACGACAATAGCATCAAGGATTCGGATTGCCCAGAGCAGCAGAATGTGAGCACCGCGCCAAATGTTGCCGGATTGATTTGGCCTACACAGAACTCAAAGAGCCAGGCTGAAACGATGTTGAAGACAGTCAATTCTGTCCAAACGACAAGGAATAAGGGAGTGAAGATTATGTAGCACAGCATGCATAAATATTTCACCGGCTTCTTCAGGTATCTTGACCGAGAGTTATAGTCAGTGATATATTCTGGGCGAATGGTGAGCAGTAGCTTGTCAATATCGGTTGATACACAGATGCATAGCAGGTGCAATGAAGATTTTGGCAAGATACATAAATTTTAGTTGTGTGAGAGCGAACAGTGCAAGAATAGTACTGCGCTCGGCTTTGCCACAGGGCCAAGTTTCAATATGTCAGAAAAACTACCAATAATTTCAAATCATGATGAAAACTATTATCGTTGGCAGCCGATAATAAATGGATAATACATCAAACTGAGCATCAACGGAGTGTCAACAATTTGTGGTTTTGCAAGTACCGTAATTAAACAGTGATTTGGTCGCTGTAATGCCCAACTGATATATTGGCAGCATTTATGGGCAAAGATCCAGCCACACGGTCACCGCCCCATTGTAAGAGTGAGCGTCGACAGAGCGTCAATGATTGTTTGTTTCGCATCTTAGATAATTCATGTTTTGATCGGTTGCAGACATCCATTTAGCAGATATTGGCAGCCTTTACTGGGGAAACCTATAGCGACATGCTCCCTGCCGCATCCTGAAAATGAGTGTCAACAGAGGGTCAACGATTTTTAGCTTTGCATCTTGGGTAATTTATGTTACGATTGGTTGGAGAGATCCATTTATCAGATAATGGCAGCCTGTAGTGGGAAAAACTACAGCGACAGGCTCCCTGCCGCATCCGGAGAATGCGCGTCAACAGAGCATCAATGATCTTTAGCTTCGCATCCTGGGTAGTTTATGTTCCGATAGGTTCCAGATATCGATTCATCAGATATTGGCAACCTTTACTGGCAAAAACTACAGTGACATGCTCCCTGCCACATCCTGAGAATGAGCGTCAATGGAGCTTCAATGATTTGTAGCTTCGCATCTTGGGTAGTTGATGTTCTGCTTGGTTGTAGAGACCCATTTATCAGATAATGGCAGTATTTAGTTGGAAAACCTACACAAACATGCTCCCTGCCGCATCCTGAGAATGAGCGTCAACGGAGCGTCAACAATTTTTAACCTCACATCGTGGGTAATTCATGTTCCGATTGGTTGCGGAGATTCATCTATCAGATATTGGCAGCCTTTACTGGCCAAAACAACAGCGACATGCTCCCTGCCTCATTCTGGAAATGAGCGTCAACCAAGCGTCAACAGTTTTAGTTGTTGTATATTTGGAAATCAAGGTATCGCACGGATTGTTGCGATCATAACGGAAATATTGACCGCTGTGATAGGCAAAAATACAATATGTCAAAGGTCAAACACCAATTCCAAATTAATCGATATTGCACGCTGTAAAGCATGCAAAAACATATTATTTGTTGTTGAAAACGCAATTTTGATAAGATACAATTAACAAACTCCAGAAACAAGTGCCTTATATGAATCTATGGATGGACCTGCTGGGCGACCCTCTGACAATCCGCCCAATTCAGACAGGTTGGAAGTTTACCATCGAACCGTACCGGAGTTGCCGGATCGGGTTCATTGACAACCCAGACCATCATTTTGGCAACGGGTCTGTTTGGACCGGGACCTGGAACGAAAGTCATGGTACGGAACTGTCGCTAACACTATTCCTGAGGCCACCATCCTGTTTTAGCGAACGAATGACCAAATGGAGGTGTTTCAGTGTGGAGTGGTGAATACAACTGATGGAAGAGAATGTCGCGATAATGAAATAAGTGGAACCGACGCTCCTCTCAAGCGAATGAAGAAAATCCCGTGACCAGAAATCAAGACCCTTGATGACTAGGCCTAGTCAGGTGCAATGCCAACAAGGGAGCTATAGAATCACATTGGTTGGTGTTTCAAGAAATATGCCGACTTCACAGACTATGTCGATCATAATCAATATTTTAGTGCTCTCAATGATGCAAAACACAGTCAGTACAACCCAGGGGTGATTCCGGTGACGTTTTTTCAATGCGATGAGCAGGCAGTTCATATGGTTTGTTGCACTGGGTCAACAAGCTGGAGAACGCATATGCCACCAAGGAATGATACAGTGCTTCTCTCAATGGGGACAAGTCTGGATAGCCAGTTTAGGTCAACTGCTAGACAAATTCCTGTGTGGCTGAAGTGTCTTTTGGTTCTCATGGATGCTGAATTGAGTGTTACAGGCCATCTTGCCTCGGTTCAGACGTTTGGAATAGCGGTGACACATCAGACTGCTGGTATGGTAAATGCCGAGAAGAGAGATCAACATCCGATTGATTGCTTGCCGGATGGACACTCACATTGTAAGCCTCTTTTGGTTGTCGGAACCACTTTTATTGTTCTTACAAGAGCAAAGCAAGGGGCTGTACACCTCGTTCTGCTGACGCCCCAGCTAGATAGCATGTGGTGGTACTTGAGTAACAGAATTGACCATAATGTTTTGAATCGGTTTTCCAAGTAGATTTGTGGTTTCAATGCTTGAAGTAATCGTATCAGCAATATATCGAAATCTGATTAGTATTTACTCTGGGTGTCTTAATTTTTGTTATGGGAGTTGTGCAAGCTTGTGTATAATTGATGGCTCAAGAGATTAAATAGTTAATAATATTCTCCAACTCAATGGTACAGTTTGAAACACTGTCAAAACTATTAAAATCTAGACAACCAACCTGAATGAAACCAGTGCAGTAAATTTGCTTAAATGACTGAACAAGTTGTTGAAATGTTGAGAAGACATGATCACATCATTGAATGCTTCGAAACATGGTAGAAGATTGCAGAAAAGTTGCTCAGATGATTTGGGCAGAATGTGGAGAAGCATCGGTGTGTCGGCTCCATTCTTGGCCACCAATTTCGCTTTTTGCTGATGAAGATCTGTCAATTTGTTGTTGCAGCCCATGTTAATACATATGAGCAATACCCTCCAGAGACACACCTTATAACTGGTATTGCTAAACGAACAATCTGTGAAATTGAAGATATTGCTCAATTAATAATAATCAACTCTCAAGATTCCATTTGGTTTTGGAGTCAAGCTCATATTACCATAGTCTCTCTGAATGAAAGAATACAGACTGAAGTCCTAAAAACATGTGGCTATAATGGCTATCAGATACTGTATAAGTTGCCATCCTTAGTGTTGTTTAGATTTCACAAACCCACTCAGCTACTGTTAGCAAGGGTTCCGAGTTACCCGGTAGCTGTCTGGGTTGGAAATGAACCTGACACCCCTGTCCAGGTTAAGACCCACTAAGGAACCGAACCTGGTAATCAGCGCTGCGGACTAGACTGAAAACCAGTTGTCTAGGCTGGGTATGAACCGGACCGGGTTTCCATTGTGTGGTTCCTTCGACTTTCACTCCAATTAGGTATTTGAGTTCACACTGTATCGCAACATAATCTATACAGGAAATTTGCAGTTTTATGCCCTCCTTCATCTCCCGTTCCCCGATTTGCGATTTGATCAATATTCGTAGAGTCCCTTTGAAATGAAGCTGAAAATCCCGCCAAAATGACTGGTTTTCCGTAGTAACTCAAAGAGTATTGATCTGATTGCAAATCGGTGAACCGGAGCTGAAAGAGGGCATTCCGCTGCTTAATTCATGCATAGATTATGTCCCGATACAATGAGAACTCAGATACTTAATTGGTGCAAAGAATGTTGACATTCGGGGAGTGGGTTTTTGCCTGGAAACCGGCCAACATGCAGTGGTCCGAGTTTCTGGTGTGGTGAAACTCATTGCAACAGTCCGGGTTTGGTCACAATCAGGAACCAAACCGAACCTGGACTTTCGAATCATTGCTAAGATTATATTGAACTCTAGGTAATTGCGAAGAATACAGGATCTTGACCTGCAGAGTGTAAATGCCTAATTAGAATATCTCTCAGATACAGAAAGAAATGTACAAAAATTGTGTCATTATGGACGCAATGAGATTGTCATTTTTGGAAGACCAGAAGTTGTGGACTATGTGAATGAAATAGATACTGTGAAATAGCCTCCCTGACAATAAGATAGTCATCTTCAGCAAATACATATCACATTCGCATCTTATATGAATAAAGCTCCTATCTAGCAACCAGCAAGTATCACCCACCATTGGGGCCTAGACCAGGTGCATCAGACTGCCCCGCATATGGCAGTAGATGCATAAAACATTACCCACTACCAGTACCTGCTCTGAGAAAATCAGACTGCCCAGAATTTAGCAGCTGATTTTGCAATCATTACCCATAGCCGGCACTTTCATACAGAGGATAAGATCACCCGGTGCTTGGCTGCAATAAACAAGGATTGAAGTTAGTTACCACCAGCACCTTCAGCCCTGCTGATAACATGTGGTGTTACAAGAAGTCAAAGAACAGTGTCCCAAGAAGCATTACTAGCATCTGAAGCCACTGGAGATTGCTTCACCTGTGTGCAATCTATAGACAGCCTTCAACATGATCACTGGGAACGGACCATGGATACAGAAACAATGTCGATTGTTCGCAACAGCACATTTGCCTCTGTCAACTTCAGTGGAACACAACAATTGCACATTGAACTGATTGGCTTTAAATGGGTTTATCAGGTCTAATACAACCCTGATGGTTCTGGACAGTACAATGCACAGCTAGTAAAAATGTGATACTAGCAGACAGAGACTGGAGAAACTAATGACTCTGTTGGGAAGTAAACTACAATTTGGTATCTGATGACTCTGAAAGGGAGCACTGAGTGGAATATGAACCTGTTGGATATAGTGAAACCATTCCAAAACCATGAATTTAATAATGATGATATCTATTTGACTCTACCTGAACAATGCCAAGCAGCTCCTGATGAACCGAAGAGTTTGTCAGACTCAGGAAAGCTCTGGACAGTTTTAAACAAGTTCACAACCATGGCAAGAGAATATCAACACATTTCTGTTCTCACTTTGGTGAACAGAATCTGCAGCTGATCCCAGCCTATATCTCCACAGCGATGGTATTGTAATACATTTGTATATTGACAATGTGTACAGGTCACATACAGAGACTTCTACCAATACCACTATTGATGTGAAACCATAACTCTCAGCATTATAGAAAATGGCAAACCTCGGCCTAGAACACCATTTCCTTCATCAACCAATGCGCTGTATTGCTGCTGGAATTGGACTTCATCAGAAACCAATGATCTCCCCAATTGGCAGTCAATGTAGTTGGGAGGAACCTCAAGCAGCCAGGATCTCCATGAATCGCAACATTATACGAAACTCAGTGCTGGATCAGAGTGAGACCAAATTGGAAGATATCACAGCATATCGTGCAGTTATAGAATTCCTACTATCTGCAGCACTTAGAACATGGTAAGATATTTCATATACTGTCACAGATCTTTCCAGTTACAACTTGTGGCCATTTCACATTCACATTCTCACTGCTCTGATAAGTCTTCAGTACCTTGAACCTGCTGCCAATATTCAACTACATGCAACTGTTGATGGCATTGGCATGGGCAGTGGCATTGGCTGAAGTATTACAGCATACTTGTGATCCAGTGGGGCAATTGTTAACACAGGCCACAAACCTCAGGGAGCCAATGTATTAATTGCCAACAATGTAGTTTTGTTGAGGTGGTTTCAGAAATGATGACTTATGGTAATGTCAACTTTCAAGGCCAATTTAATCACCTGTTTGGAGGTATCAAGAGAAATGAAATGGTCAAATTAATTCCTGCAAGACATGTACGGCCAAGTCTAATCACTGAAACCAAACATCTGCAATGATCAGAGAGCTCTCACTCTGAGCATTTGAAAAATCATCAACGCGGACACTTATCTCATTGATTTTGACTATGATTAACATCTATTGCTTAATCATGGCTGAAGTTTCAACTATTTCTGTTACCACAGGGATGGCATAGTGGCAGATGCACTCATGAAAGCACTTCACAGAGATCAGTATATCCCGTGCACAAGAGCAATGCATTCATCATACTAAGAGGTTTGGAGTAATGTTGTTTTCTTTAATCTGGTTGGAATACAGATTTCTTTGTTTATATTGATGGCCATTCTAGTAATACAGTAGTAAAGTTTTTGGATTTACTTAGCACCGAGCAATTTAAGGAGGCCAATATGGAACTAATAAGTTGTTTGTTTTGTGTATTCTGACATCTGCAAAAATAGCAAGCACAGGGAGTATTGTATATGTGACCACCTCCTTCATGTATGCCATATGGGCTTCCATTGAGATGATTGCGATCATGATTTTATGATAATGATTGTTATTCCAAGTTCACATGGTGATGACGGCTGAGTTTGGATGCATGCATACATGCATACTCCGGATGCCATATATATGATCATAATCATCCATGTTCTTTAGACTGTATAATCTTCTTGCAATGGGTACTTCAACAAGAACATTGTTCACTTGCACATACTGTGCTGAACTCCATAAATGAGTGGTAACTACTTTCCATTTCCTCCAGAGGCTATATAACTACCTTCAATGAGGAATTCAGCAAACTTCATATTCAATTGGATTCAAACCGACTGATATTAGTATAATATTGTCCCCATTTATATGCGATAAAGTTCAAGCCTAATATGCTTCTATTCTGTCCTGTTATGCAATACTGAAACAAAAGATAAGTAATTAAACACTTGATCATGTCAGATAGAGAGATACTTTCTACAGTAGATACTTCTACAATAGTACCTTGAAACGAAAAACTTAATATTGGACACCATTTCTACAATAGGTTACCAATCTAGCAATCATCAGTACTACAGCAACTTGCAGGATAACTAACTATTGCTAATAAATTGTAGGTGTGTAGTCTGCTATGGAACAGATTGCCAGAAGACTGGATCTGCACAATATTAAAAGGTCGACATGCTATATTCAAATCATATCTTCTACTCATCACTTGCTGGCATACCCTGGGCCCTGTATAGCTTAGAGCAGTGATCTCAGATATTGTATCATACTTGAATTGACCTGAAATCTCTTACAGCTAGGGTGGTAAATTCAAGATGATAAGATATTCATCTTATAGTATAGCTAAATGTCAGAGCAGCTAAGACCTCTGTGCTTGTCTCTCAAGTATTCTAAGCTTTGTTCTGTATTCTCCTGGTGGTGGTTTGTAGAGGTGCAAAAATGTTTCTTCTTTTATATTAGTTTTATTTAAATATTGATATTTTACAATTACAATAAAATCTGCTATATTATAATATGTTACATAATCAATTATAATGTCTAGTGATTTTTGAATATGCAAACACATCAGGCTACAGCCCATAGTCAGGCAATACTGACAGTATGGCTGTACACCATGATTAAGTTGATGTTAAGCTATACAGAAAGTTGAAATAAAAGAAAGTTTGGGGTCATTCTCTGGTGAGGCCAGTAATGCAGTTGGAGAAAGTAATTGAGAATACTTGGTAATGCATGTGGAGACTATAATTATCTAAACTTAAATGTAGTATTGGGTAGAACTGGGAGAGGTACTGTAAACCTTAATAAATTAAACTTAAAGCTACCCTTGGAGATAGAAATTAAGAGAGTTTGATGGCGCAGATACAGAGAGTGCTGACTTGAATTTGGACGTGGGAATTGAGTGAACTTAGAGATAAATTGACAGGCTATGATTGAAACAGCATGCAGATACATTTGGAGGCAATTATAGCATGAACTTAATGGTGATGATTAAGTAAACTTACAGATATCAGTAACATGTAATTGAGTCACAGAGGGACTTTCAGCGTACATGAGAAATAGTAAAGTGTGAGTCAAAAGTGTTCCAATTTTCGTGTTAAGAAGATCTGAGATATGTCTTGCAGTAAATATTGAAGTCAATTTAATTACTGATATCTTGAACAGGAATAGTATGATAGTGATGGGGGTAAGTTGTGACAGTATATTGAAGTATTGGAGAAAATTTTGGGAATAGCTGAAATTATCTCTCACCAAATTTAACAATCATAAACACATTTGGATAGTATTATACATCATTTTGTAATTGCACATGGAGAACTAGATTGAAAATTTGAGATTGTCTAGATGTACAGAAGCAACAAATTACCCTCCACAGGAAATATAATCTATTAAGTTTATTGTTTATCATTAATATCTACATCTTACAATTGTATTAAATATGTTTTTCAATAATCTATGGTTGTTTGCATTGTTATCTCAATATGCCTAAGATAAAGAAGATTTGATTTAACAATAAACTTTAAGTATACTGATAAAATATCCCTAGTTAGTGATTACATCATATGAATCAAATATGACATCATTCGTATCCACTACATCACTCACATCCACAAGACGCACAAATTTTTGAATATATATTTCATTCACTGATTGCAATATTGGGAGGTACACCTTGTATATGGAAATGATTGGAATGTATGTAGAAACAAAGTGAAGTATCAACGTCATATTGCTCAATTTGCAATATCTAAACAACATTGATTGAGTTTGACACTATCTGCCAAACAGAATTGTGTTTGAGTGGAAATAAAATATATAGGAGCAACGGATGGCAGGGCTGGGTGGAACACAGTAGTGCAGAAATCGTTGAAGACAGACTGTAGGTTGAGGAAAAGAGTCTATAGAAGCTGAAGAGTATCAACAGTGGCTAATGTGAACTTATTCCAGTTATAAAGTACTGAAATGGAGGGAAATACTGTGGCCACCCATAGGTTGTTAATCAGAGTAGTGGCTTCGAATATAATAACATATTACCTATTAGAAACTAAAATTACCTTAATATGAATCAAGGAAGAATATAACAGTAATCATTGTTTTGGAGGTATATTCTGGCAGCGTACTATATATTGCTGTGTCAGCCAGTTCGCAAGTCGGAGCGGAGATTCATTGATCATGTAGAGAAGTCTAGCAGTGGCACACCAAGCAATCAACAGCAATGAAAAATTAAGAGTAAATTAAATGAAATATTTCCAGTTATGTATAGCTGAAATTGTTATTTTAAACAACCATCGAGAAATAGGCCTCGCTATGGAAGGATTCCATAACCATGATTCCAATGTCTGCCATTTATCGAAAATCCGGCAGACATACACCAGGTACATCAAGATGAGCGCTATCTGCTAATGATTGTTGAATTGTACCTATCTTCAGCTGAAACTATACATTACCTGGGGTATAGACATTATTGGAAATCTGATATAGAAGCAATTACACCAAATGCAAAACTGACATCTGTCGGTATTAGTAGATCTCGTTCAAATGCCACACCACCTACTGTTAGATTAATACAGAATATACCAACAGCAATACATGTCAATGGAATTGAAAATTTCTGAGTATGAATTCTTGGTATGAAAGCTTCATTGACATTGCAGAAGATTTAATTGGATAACCTTCACCACGGAGTATTTGTAAACATCACTGCCTTTATAAGTTATTGTATAATATGAAAGTTGACATTTGGACTGTTGAGATATCACGTTCTCCACCTTGCTATTACAGTGGAATATTCTGCCATTTATTCGTCATTGGCAGTTACAGCACCTTGTTTAGTAATGCAACTTTAGTTACTGGGGAGCAGTTGAAGGTAGATACTTAGCATTCAAGTGACGCAGGCATCATAATACGAGTTGGTTTCTGTGTTTTTCTTAATGAGAATCGCATTTTATGATAGCATTGATAGGGCTCCACATCTGCACAGGTGGTACTCTTCATGTTAATAACATCAAACCATGATTCATTTGGATCTGAAGAATGACCTGTTGTAGGTTTTCCACATGTTGTAATCAAGGTAAGAAAACAAGATGGGCACTCTGATACTGAACTGCAGTCTCCATCAATTGGCAGATTGGGGTATTTCTCATCACTTTCAATTCTACTGAATAAAGTCAAATTCATATTGTAAATCCAACAAATTGAACTTAGACAAGAGTTAGAAGACAAATCTGTGAGAGACCTTGAATATTCAGAATCTTCTTTGCTACTAATGCTCACTCAAGTTACACATCTACATACTGCTGAGAGTAGAGGTTTCTCACCAGCCTGGCTGTAGATTCCATTTTGAAGAAAGAGTCAATATTGAAGTAAAGATTGAAATTGCACATAGTGAAGAAGAATAGAATATACATTCTAAATCAAAGATGGTATCTGAATTAATAATTGTCGCAAATAATGGTTCAAGTGCACCTACAGAACTAGACACATCAATAGGATATTTTCAAAACTTACCCTCTGGGCTGGCGAAACAAATTATGTGCAATTCTTCAAGATAGTAGCATATATGTAAGATACATCAAGAAGTAGTCCTGTTGAATGTAGATCAAGAATTTTGTGGGGAACAATGTATGTGAGATTATTATGTGGCTTGCTTTAGAATTGATTGTTGCAGAGGTATATGCATTGTACTTCTTGCATGTATGTTTATTCGACTCAGAGACTATGAGTAGGTTTACCTCAATAGAGGTAGTGTGAGCAACGGGTCCGGTTAACCTGCCAGCGGTCTGGGTTTGGACCACAAAAACGGGTCGGCTCAGTTGAATACCCGTCTAACAATCCGACCCGCTGACTCTTGGCAGGCCAAAGCCGGACTTAAACCCGTCAAGCAGTGGGTTTCGCCGGATTTGGCTAGACCTGTCCGTTCCAAACTCCGGTTCTGCGTTTCGGGTTTCACATATATGGTCGCATTCAGATATGCTACCAATAATCCTAGAATATTGACAGTGGTACATCACAGTTTGTTTTCGATGTATTGGCCGCCATGGTGATCAGAATGATCAGACAGAGGCGCCCAACCACATCCTCAAAACAACCTGCAACGGGGCGTCAACGTTTGTTGGTTGTGTATCTTGGGTAATATGGGGGGCGACAGGTAACACACTGTCATAAACAGGGTATGGGCCGCCTTTAAAGTAAAAAGAGAAAGCGAAACACTCCCTACCCCATCTTGAAAATGAGCGTCAACATAGGGTCAACAATTATTGGTCTTGCATCTTTGGTAATATGAGTGGCGCTTGGTCACAAGCATCAATACACAAGAAGATGGCAGCCTTGATAGGCAGATATGTACAGGATATTCCCACCACATCCTCTGGGACATTAACAACTTATACCATTTATAGAGCTACCACTAAGTATTCTTGAGCCTTTTAGCAGACAAAAGAAGTCAAAATGATGTATATTGACCATAACGGCCACATCGCGGTGTGATTAACCATGATGGAAGGTCATCAATCGTTGACACTCAGTTGACGCACATATTCAAGATGGGGCCGGGAGCAATTCTCTTTCTCTTTTGCCTATAAATGCACCCAATGATTCATTAATAACTGTTTGCAACATGTCGCACCCCATATCACCCAACATACACAACCAACAATCGTTGATGCTCCATTGACGCTCATCTTCAAGCTAGGGCAGGGAGCATTTCTCTTTGTTATTTACCTATAAAGGCAGCAAATAATTTGTTTATGACTGTTTGCAACCTGTAGCAGCCCATATTACCCAAGATACACAACCAACAATCGTTGACGCTCCTTTGATGCTCATTTAAGAGATGTCACATGTAGCATTTCTCTTTCTCTTTTGCCTATAAAGGCAGCCAATAATTCGTTTATGACTGTTTGCAACCTGTTGCACCCCCTAGTACCCAAGATACACTACAAACAATTGTTGACACTCTATTGACGCTCATTTTGAAGATGGAGTAGGGAGGGTATCGAAATCTGTTTCGCCTATAAAGGCGGGCTGAGTGTGCATTATCACTGCCTGCAACTCATCGGCGGTGTGATTACCCAGGATGCATGACTAATACCCGTTGACGCTCAATAGATGCTCATTTTCAACATGAGGTAGGGAGTGTGTCGCTATGATTATTCCCAATCAAGGTGGCCAATACTTCAATGATGTATAACCACGACCAAATCAATTTTTAATTATCAGAAATACATAACATGAAATTGTTGATGCTCCGTTGAGGCTCATTTTGCCACAGGCGTATCCACATTATCGAATCATTTCATTTGGTGTAGTCCATCATTCACATTGATTTGGCAGCCTTTCTAGCATTTTCATTTACTTTCTTCTTGATCACTACATTGTTCTTTAATGATACATATCAATATATGATAATAATCTCCAAAATCCCATGCCTTTTGATCAAAGCTCATCATCACTTGCAGGTTCGCTCATTAGGCTGCTCTGGTCTTCAAAATGAATCCCTGCTGCATTACCACACAGCTGATAGTGTACTAACCAGTGGATGTTCCTTCATCAGTGAGCATATCTGGATCAAAATCTGTATTGTGCTGGCTATCCTGGGCAGATTCATCAAGAGTAAAGAATTCAGCACAGGGAAAAGATGTATGTGAATGCGCATATCCGACTGGCAAATTGACGATTTGGGAATGTTGATCTCTGGAATTGTTAGCAGTTACGGCGGGTTGAGTTTCAGGCAGAGGTGGCGGTAGTGTTAGCAACGGGTCCGGGTATCCCACCTGCAGTCCGGATTTTGGCAAACGGTTCGGTTCAGTCCGTTTCCGGACCGGGCCAAAAACGCGACCTGCTTTGTCTTGGCGGGGTTGTTACCCGGACAGGACATAAACCCACGTGTTTTTGGCTGGGTTGGAACCGGCACACGGTTCCATATTACGGTTTCTACAGTTTTCACAGGTCTTTGGCTCCAATTATGTTTTTGGGTCCTGATTGAATCACGACATGATCAGTAGGTAGATTGTGCAGTTTTAACAGCTCTTTTACCTCCCGCATTCAGAATTGCGATGCGACCAATACTTGTTGAGTTGCTGTGAAATAACGCCAAATTTGATGCGAAATTAGCGGGATTTCGATAGTCACACAACGAATATTGGTCGCATCGCAATTCTGAATCTGGGAGGTGAATCAGTAGCTAATGATACACAATCTAGGTACTGATCATGTCATGATACGATCAGAACTCAGATACTTTATCCGAGCGAAAGTTGTGAGGTTGGAATGCCGGGTTTTTGGTGGTACAACCGGCCCAATCACAATGGTCCAGATTTTCGTGTGGCAAAACCCATTGTAAGAGTCCGGTTCCGGGTTTGAACAGGACCCGGAACTAAACCGGCAGTTTGGACCCGTTGCGAACACTAGGTGGCGGTCGCTCTGGAGCCAGCTGTCTGCGTTGGTCGGGTAGAGGTGTACCTGATCATATGTGTCACCATCGTGTCTCCGGAGTCTTTGCTGTGGCATTTTGCCAAGGAAGGCATCTGGCCGTGTGGTTTCGATGAAGCACAGCCGGGTGTCTTTCTATCACAACATTTAACTGATTTTGCCCTGGAAACTCAACACCCCACTTCGTCTCGTCTCGGACCTCGGCACCAGGTGTCTTGATCAGGAATCGTGTCTCATCTCTTGAGGCGCATGAAAACCCGCCATTGGTCTTTTTGGCCATAATCAAGGCCAGGCGCATGTCGGACTGTTCCAGCTGTACCCGACCTCCTTGCCTTGCCATAGTAGCAGACATGTTGAAAACCTACAAGAAATTAGTTGCTGCAGATAACGATGAGATTTGGCAATTACCTCAACCATGTACACTTCTGTACACTCCTCTAAGGCGATTCAAGGCTGTTTCGTCCACCCACGGGGATGCTTATCAGGAAACTCATCTGCGAAAATCCCAGAGCTGACAACTTCATGATATTCAATTTCGCAGACTTTGCGGACAATTGCCTTCGTGGAGTATGGAAGTTTCCCGTTACGGCCAGTGATATATTGGTCGCGTAGCTCTCTACTTACACCCTCTGTCCATTGTACGTATAATCGATGTCCATTTACCATGCTATGCATATACGTATCTCCAACTGCATGCTGCTTTGTATTCTTGCTCCTTCCAGTTCTACTGACGATTGTGAAATGTGCATCCAGGATTATATTCCTGGTGGCTGCATCAGCAGCGTCGCGGTGGACTAACTGGTGTCTGCGTTCTTGCTCTGTGCCAATGAGTGATGTATCTGATCTAGTGCCTGCCAATCGGCTCGATTTCGATCTTCTCTCTCCTGGCTGGGGTGGTTGTGTGTCCATGATTTGCTGGTGTGTAATTGGAGAGGAAGATGATACCGAAAAGAAGTGGGATGGCTTGAGAACTATATAGTTAGCTTCATTTGAGAATTGGATAAGTAGCAGCCAAGATGTTCCATATACTCAAGGTGAATCCTGTCGTGTATGGCTGCAAGTTGCAGGGGTTTCCCACCGAACGGCGATGTGCAATAGTTAGGTCCGATGTTCTGTGTTTGTTAACAAGGATTATTTGAGGTGTACGACAGCCATAATCGCATGATTGTCAGATATCAATAGGACATTGTACGAGGGAATGGACGTCTGCTGATGTGTGTCTCAAAGAATCCCCGGGATATTACATGAAACTGACACTCGCAATGAAGTCATGTTGAACAGTTAGCCTAACTATTCCCATTTTATTGAAAGTCAAAAGCAAGTTTTTGCTTTGTTCAAGTTGAATAAACCTACTAACCTTGACATAAAAGACGCAGCTTGCCTCCATACTGTTCATATCTTGCCACATCGAATATCTCGCCCAACAACAAAGTCAACGCAAACTACAATGGTCAGCGCTCTGAAAATGAACTTTTCGCTACTTCCAGAGGGCAAATATGGCAAATCAACAAAGCAGTCCACCCAACAATGTCATCAAGCGAATGAAGGCAAGAGAAGCTTGTACGCAGAGAGAGTCCGAACCCTTGGGGCATTGCGCAGCTTGTGATCCAAAAACAAGCTTGCAGCCGAGAAACAATGAGAAATGCACATCTTCAGCCAAGAAGACAAATACATATGCATCGAGTATTATGGTGAGAGAGAGACCGCTGGGGCAAGAAAGCGAGTTGAAGACGCAGAGACAGGGGTCCCGCAAGTGCAGGAAGAAACGAGGAAAGCTGAAAACACAGGATTGACAAACAGAGAGCCGGAAGATACTTTTCAGGAGATGATGGTTGCTATCGGAAACAGTCTGAGTGATCTTTCAAGTTCTGAAGCTGAGGAGGATGTGGAGGATGAAAATGATGAAGAGACAGAGCTGAGCCAGCTGAGTGAAGATGATGAACCCGGCTGGGTGATGGGCACAATCACCAACACGGTGCAGCAGCACATGGAGAGGTTTCGTCAGAAGCGGATGAAGGTTGATGAATCGACACCACCAGGATGGGAGGATGCAGCCGATCACTTTTGTGAAAGTAATGAGAAGCTCGGCGCATCTGCATTGCGAGTTCCGGCAGTCGTTCAAGCGCAAACGGATGATCATGCAACAGCACCCGCACCAATAACAATTGGAGAGCTTATGGTGTGTCTTCACATTCTCCCCGGAATATCAGGAATGCAGCAAGGGACTTCTCCACCCTGAGGTAGTCATGTTTGGCTAGATTGTGGGAAGCCGCAGTCGAAGATGAGTATGTCCGGTTAAGCGCAAGCCGCGAAGCCCGATCCATCACTCTATCTGAATGCTAAGCCTGTTGGACCCCTAAGCTTGTACCCCTGCATATGGCCACCCCAGCTAAACACCATATAGAAATCAGATTTGGATGAAGACATGGTGATGGCTGCGGAGTCTGTGGACGAATGGAGATGCAAATTGGTATTCTTGGCGTCATATCTCGGGGAAAGGAAATATGTGTACCAATTTTGCTAAGTTTCAGCTTGTACTTGATTTCAGCGACCAAATTGTGAGACATGACAATTCATCTGTGCATGTGCAATGGTCAAACGCACCATCTGAATGTTCTAGAATCTAAATCAGACTGTAAGTTAGTCAAAACGTTCGATTTCTGTTTGCAGGTCACTGTGAAGTGACAAAGCAACAGCTAAATTACTGACAGAATATAGAAACAAAATTTGAATGAGCGAGATCATATGAGTCATAGGAGGAGTGGTCCGTGCCACAGACTAATCTGTCTGCATGACGACCGTTATGATGCATTCATCCATGCTTCCAACAGCATAACTCTCCACTCAGACCAGGTGGCCACAGTTGAGATGGTTGAATTTGCTTATGGTACGTCATGGAAATCGAGGAGACAGAGCTGGATGAGAATTGGTCAGGAGGTCGCGCTAAGTTTTCCAAAAACGATTGAAATGATCTATATGCCGTTTTATACTGGCTGAAAGCGCAGGAATGATATTGGGCCACATCAATGCTCTCTAAGATAATGTAGATAGTCGTTGATCAGAAATTGACAGGTAGGATACAAATGATGATACTCAGAAACACAATGTCGGATGTTAATAATGAGTATATGATTCGTTGCATTCAATTAGGGAGTGTACAAAGGCTGTTTCAATGTGATCGATGGGAGTGTCAACCGAGCGTGAATGATGTTTAGTTTTACACACTCGGCAATCAAAATGCTGCATTGTCACATTCTTTATTCATTGGTTGGCGATATAGCAAAAAAGGCGAAGGAGATGCTCATTGCCCGATCTCAAAAATGAGCGTCAATGGAGCTTCAATGATTTTGGGCCATTAATCTTGGACAATCCAAAGGGCCGTGCTGTGACATTAACTCTTAATCGAACTATGGGCTGCCATTCTAGGCAAAGATGGTTGCAGCAACATTACTACTATGTCCCAAAATTGAGCATCAATGGAGCGTCAACCACTTTTGGCCCTGCATCTCGGTAAATCCAATGGCTGTGCAGTGACATTAACCCATCATGGCACTATCAGCCACTTTTCTAGCCAAAAATGGTTGTGACAACATGGCTGCTATGTCCTAAATATGAGTGTCAATGGAGCCTCAACAATTTTAGGCCATGCATCTTGCATAATCAAGGGACTTTGCGACGACATGAATCCATCATTGAGCTATCGGTAGCATTTGTTGGCAAAAATGCTATCGATGACATCGTAACTATGCCCTGAAAATGAGCGCTAACGGAGAATCAACAAATTTAGGCCTTGCACCTTCGAAAACCACCGGGCTGTGCAAACACATTGTTCCATAATTCAACTATAGGCCGCCTGTCCAGGGAAAAATACTTGTGGCCACATCGCAAATATGTCTTAAACTGAGCGTCAATGGAGGGTCAACAAATTTTGATAATTCATCTTGGATAATCTCAGGGCAGTGGAACACAGCTAACCAACAATCAATCTATCGGCAGTGATTGTTGGCAAAAATACTTGTGACGATATCGTGTCTGCCTCTTACAATTGAGCGCCCACAGAGCGTCAACATGTTTTGTGGAGGCTCAGTGAGCTACACCGCAATGAAGTGCATTGCACTGATCCCACATAGAGTTTTACCTGATCAGTCTTTTCCATATGACCTTGCATACAATTTTACAAACATGCATGCAATGTCTCACAGATATGATTGTTTTAATGGTAGCACAAGAGTCAATATTTAAGAACCCGCATTCTGCTTTACTATGAAGTGTTTTTCGGCAGTTGCTCAAGTCGGATTACCAAGCTTTCTTGTTCCTACTGCTATGTCAGATTCAGAATCTTGAAATACCTCAATGCTAGAAGTTATGATCTCGTCCAAAAATGGATGTGTCTTTATTCTTGATTTGAGTGACCTGACTTTACGAATCATCTTTGACGCTTGGTGGGCTTGAATGAATGTATGCTCGGAACATCATATTGGTTGGAATGATTCTAGACATGCATCTTCATAGCGATTTCATTTGCACTGTGGAATCGATGAAACCAGCAGCCCAGGGATCAGATGTATGGTTTGTCATCAATTTATTCGCCATTCATTAGAATATGAGACTAGCTCAATGGTGAAACACTTGCTGATAGTGTTAGCAACGGTTCCGCAATGGCGCTTCGGGTCCGAGTACGGGTCTGAACCGACCCGTTTCCAAATTGGCGGTCTGGGTCGTCACTACACCCGAACCGTCAATTCGGGTACGGTTCGATGGACATCTCACAACCCGTCCGAATTGGGCGGGTTGTCAGCGGGTTGTCCAGCGGGTTGTCCAGCGGGTCCATCTGTAGATTCATATAATGCGCTTGTTTTTAGCTTTGTAATAATAGTATGTTATCAAAATCGCATTTTCAACATCGAATAATCACTTTTTGCATGTTTTGCGGATTAAAATATTGATAATTTTGGAATCAGTATTTTTCCATGTCTGTTTTGTGTTTTTGCGTTACAAGGCTGTCAATAGTTCTGTTATGAGCTCAAATATCTGCGCGATACCTGGATTACCCTATATGCAATACCAAAAATTGTTGAGGCTCGGGTGACTCTCTTTTCATGATGGGGTAACAAAGAAATGGTGTACGATTTTGGCCGAAAAGGCGGCCATTACTTGCGATATGAATTTGTACCACCAAGCGACATTTAGATTAACCAAGATGCAAGACCAAAAATCGTTGACGCTCCATTGATGCTCCATTGACGCTCATTCTCAGAATGGGGCAGTGACCGTGTCGCTTCCTTTTTTGCCTATACAGGCTGGCAATATGATGATTATGTGTATTCGCGACCAAATTCAATCGTAATTACCTTACTTACATGTCGAAAATTCGTTCACACTCTGTTGACGCTCATTTTCAGAATGGAGCAGTGACCGTTTCGCTGCCTTTTTTCCCAATAAAGGCTGGTAATACGATGGAAATGAGTATACGCGACCATATTGGATCGTAATTGCCTTACTTCCACGACCAAAATTCCTTGGTGCTCCGTTGACGCTCATTTTCAGACTGGGGCAGTGACCGTATCGCTTTCCTTTTTGCCTATAAAGGAAGGCACTACCATGGTCATGTAAATCAGCGACCAGATTGATTTGTAATTACCTTACGTACATGACTAAAAATCGGTGACGCTCCGTTGACGCTGATTCTCAGAATGGGGCAGTGACCGTGTCGCATTCCTTTTTGCCTATAAAAGCTGCCAATACATTGGTTATGTATATTCGCGACCAAATTGAATGGTAATTACGTCACTTACATGACCAAAATTCGTTGACGCTCCGTTGACGCTCAGTTTCAGAATGGTGCCGTGACCGTGTCGTTATCTGTTTTTCCTATAAAGACTGCCAACACGTTGATTTTGAATGGCAGAAGCCAAATCAGTACCAAATTACCCTACTTACAAGATCAAAAATCGTTGACGCTCCATTGACGCTCATTTTCAGAATGGGACAGTGACCGAGTTGCTATATGTTTTGCCAATAAAGACTGCCAACACGTCGGTTTTGCATTGCAGTGACCAATTCAATATTCAATTATCTTACTTATAAGACCAAAAATCGTTGACGCTCCGTTGACGCTCATTTCAATGTAATGTCAAGTCCAAATCTGCTGCCATTGATAATTGTAGGGATGATTATTTGAACTCATTGAATGCTTTTTGGGCTGATTATGACTGGATCCTGTGGCCTTAGTAATATTCTGGCACGGGTCGCTCTCATTGTATTGAAAGGTATGTATCACGCTGAATAACACATTTCGCCTGCTATGCTCGTGTTTATCGACTACCATTGAGACATAACTGGTGAATATTCTTCCATCATAATTCTCTAAGTGAAATTCTCGGTCAAGCAACATAAACAACCTGCAGAAAACAAATTATCCCATTCTGTCCTACTTTTGTCTGTTTCCACAAATCCTCCTTGTTTCGGTAGCATTGACCGTCACTAACCCTGTTTCAGTCCTGTTCTTTGACCTCCCTATTGGCCGAATCAATCCGGGAATATTTGGAGCGGCACACACATCCCGCTGCTCAGGGCATTCCGGATCCTCGAAGCAATTCTCCAGCTCTACACCAGATTCATTGTCTGCATCACAGTCGCCTTCGCTCTCATTTGGATTATCCAAGTCACTGTTACAGTTGAGCCAGTTTTCAGTGTCGGAAACGCTTTCGGGTGCCATGTCGTCATCACTTTCCGCTGGATGACAGTCGATTCTCCGTATTCGGCCAACATTCAATACTTGAGTTCGTACTCCAGCGAGTTGCTCTGCAGACAAAGCTGGTGGCAATGGTGATCTTTGCGACAATTTAAATGCAGCCGCACCATCGTGTTGAAAGATTGACCTGGATGCTTTGACGCTTTCTTCGGTATCCGAAATGTATCCTACGGCAGGCATTTGCTTGTTGTGAGCGCGTGATTCCTTCTGTGTTGTACGTAGGTTTTGGCTGCCCTGCCACATCTCCAAAAAGTCGTGGACCTTGGCCATTCTGTGCTATTGCTTTTCCTCTGCCTCTCTCTTCAATTCGAAGTCATTATCGGATTCCGACCTATCCAACACAGGGTCATCGCCTACCAACATCCCATTATTGGCGCTAGCATACTGGCCTTCTACAACCTTTTCCCAAAGGGCTACGCGTGTGGTTTTTGACTGCCTCCAGCCGAGAACGTCTCGTCCAAGGGAAAACCTGGCCTCCCCTCCGACACCATGAGGTATGATTGAGAATATGTCGCGTGCCACATTGGAGAGATCGGCGTACTTGGAGTGAGTTTCCTCTTGCTGTCGCCGCAATTGCGCAATATCCGGGATCCAAAATGTACTGCGAATCTCCATCGGGTCGGAGTGGTAATCATCGAGATTCGGATTAACTTGTCCCCAGTTCTTTGGTGATTCAGGTGGCGAATTCAAATACAGCCTGGCTGTGGTCAATAAACGTGCTGCGCGATCACTTTGTCCGGGTGTCGTTTTGGCCAAATCTCTAGGCGTTAAGTATTCTTCATCACCACTGGACAAATCATATGGATCAAAAGATAACTGATCAGATTGGGAAGGCGTTGCAGAATGGATGAAGTCATTGCTCTGTAGTTTTTCATGTTTAGTGACTGACAATCATCTGTGTTTGGCACAGTATTCATTTCCCACATACTTCAAAAATGCCTCTTGGTATTGGGTAATATAAGAAGTCTCGTCCTCAGGATTGATATCCATTCCCTTGTCCCATTTCCTAAACAATCGCAACTTGCGAAAAGGATCAAAAATGTGTGCCAAAATAAGAAGCATACCCGTCGTTGGAGTGACTTCGGCATAGTATTTGGACAGCTTTTGTCGCGCAAACTTCACAGTGAAGTATAAATCTTCCTTCCACTGGGTTTTCTTCTCAGCCAAAGCTTGCAGAACGCCATCCATATGATCGAACATGTGATTGTAGACGGTGATAACATGATGCAGTGTGACCATATGTCGTTTTGACATCCACAGAGTCCAGTATCGCAATGGCAGTACCACTTCCATGATGTACTTGACGATTGTCCATTCATCCTCTGTTTTGTAGAGTGACCGGTATTCGCTGTATTTTGGATTCTTCAGCCACTCGCGGGCGAATTCTCGCAATCGATCGGCTCGTTCAAGCAACTCCAGTGTCGAATTCCTCAGTGTTTTCACATCAATAATTGGATGGACTGCGATTCGTACTTTCAATTTTTGAAAGTCTATAAACTTGTTTCGATGACCAGGTGTCAACGTAATCAACACACCTAGCATTCGCTGCTATATGATAGTTAGTTTCAGAATTTTCAGAGTATCTTGAAATACGTACTTTCTCAATTATCTTGGCCAAACCTGG
>Ga0307512_10000390_pt1 | contig 64226 bp, 63 predicted proteins | sample 14_EM_MG_FD_200267 | JGI IMG/M metagenome (GOLD analysis project Ga0307512, IMG submission 200267) | Populus trichocarpa ectomycorrhiza microbial communities from riparian zone in the Pacific Northwest, United States - 14_EM | ecosystem: Host-associated > Plants > Roots > Unclassified | place... | reverse complement strand
CTACCACCCCACCCCTTCTCCCTACACCACCACCCACCCCACCCCACCCCACCCCTTTACAACTGATAGAACTCAACAAAAAAATTCCTTTCATCATTGAGACACAGTGGCTGGCCACATTGGATGCAAGCCCAGCAGGTTTTTGGTGGAGATTTAGTATTCTTAGTGGGACTATTTCTCTGCTTCCAGCAGCAGAGCCAACACCCCAAATCGCTTTCCCTCCTCAAGATGGACAGGAAGGTACTCACAGTCACATCTTCAGTCTATGGGTAAAGATGTACTCTCTGTAATGTTTGCCCCGGTGGATTTGGCCCTAGTCAACCATATAATTTATAAGGTGGAAATTGGTCTGGACCCAGCCATGATCAACCCCCACACCGGGAAAAATGACCATGCGCGACGTGCAGCTTATAGAGAAGCTGTTTCTGGGACGGTAATCCATAGCATATTTGACACGTGGCACTATGCGGTCCTATGGACCTGCGCAGTGACTAGATTACTATGGTACGCATGCGATTATGTGCGCTTGATACTATACATCACGCTGCATACAACAAACTTGAACCTAAGCTGCCAAATACACTTCATTGCACTGAAGTACGCTCTGAAGTACACTCCTGATTGCACTCGATTGCACACTCCCAGCCAGCTTGACTGTACGCTCCCAAGTAAGCTCTCAAGACACTCCCAAGTACACCTCCCAGTACGCTCCCAAGTATACTCCGAGTACGCTCCCAAGTACACCGAGTATGCTCCCAAGTACACCTCTGAGTATGCTCTCAATTACACTCCCGAGCATGCTGTCAAGTACGGTCCCGATTGCACTCGATGGCACACTCCCAGCCTGCTTGACTGTACGCTCCCAAGTAAGCTCTCAAGACACTCCCAAGTACACCTCCAAGTACGCTCCCAAGTACACCTCCGAGTCGCTCTCAAGTACACTCTCAAGTATGCTCTCAAGTACACTTCCGAGCACGCTCTCAAGTACGCTCCCAATTCCCAATTGCACTCGATGGTACACTCCTAGCCTACTTGGCTCTACGCTCCCGAATACACTCTCAAGAGGGAAGACACTCCCAATCTCACTTGACTATATGCTCCCATGTATGCTCCTGCGTGCTCGATCCTGAGACTTGCTGAGTTGCAGGCGCCAGGCACCGGGAGGTGTGAGGCTGGTGGCGTATGGCGGGCAGTGTTTGGCGGACGGCGGGCGGCGTGTGGTGTGTGGCAGGTGGCAGGCGGCGTATGTTGGCCGAAATCATGACATCGGTTGATATGGTAGTCTGAACCCTATCTTTAGCGCGGCCACCACGACAAGATCTCACGATGCCTTACGGTCATGGTGTTGACAATTGCAGCCTTAGATTCTGCAGGAAAGGTAGACAATTGGATCTTGGGGAGAGCAGATCTCCGACTCAGTTTTCTCAGCGGAATCTGCAGCCAGTTTCCCATCGATTTTGGGCGTATGTGTGCGCATTCGGTCCGGGGCTGATGGTAATGATGGTGATGGTGATGGTGATGGTGATGGTGATGGTGATGGTACCGAAAGCACTTAGTCAAGTAGGTTGGCTATGTCAATGTCAACGTCAAAGCTTCTATAGACTTCAAGTCTTCTATTGGCTAAAGCTTCCACAAACTCAGAGTTTTCATACGGCGAAAAGCTTCCTGTGGAAAACTCTACTCCTTCCGAAGCGCGGCTCTCTCAAGCGTGGCTCTCTCAAGGGCGGCTCTCTCAAGCAGGCTCTCAAGCAGGCTCTCAAGCGCCAGCGGGCTCTCAAGCGGACTCGCATCGATTGTACCGGTATAACAGCGAAGACTGCAGGTAGTAAAGACAGGTATAGGTCCATCTCTGGCCTCCAGTTGTATATAGTTCCATAGGCCCACGCGCACATCTCTATGAATTGACTATAGAGGACTATAGGCTGCGCGTCGCGCAGGGGTCCACGGGAAGCTTGCTATGAGCTGCGCGTGTGCGCATAGCGCAGCCTATAGTCAATTTGCACTTTTGCCGATGCATGCATGAGATACAGTGTGACCATCATGGTATATTATAGTTTTATATCAGGCGCCAAACTATCTAGAACAGCCATTGTCCGCTTGGCCCCGAGAAGGATAGCTTTCAGACTGAGATGGAAGCCCTCTCTGAAAGTGATCAGGAATATTCGGAGAAGAAAGCTTGAGTCAAACTAGTTACTATAATGTATTTATTCCTAATAGCATAGGCAGGGCTTTAAAAAGACATTGATCCGAGTACGGCAGGAAACGGCCTATCCAACCTATCACAAACGAGATCAGGGTTCAGTACAATTGGAGATAAACAGTCGTCTAATAAATACTACTTTCTTCCAGGCTGCTCGAACCATCGTCCTCTCTTGCCTACTACATTCAGTTATCAAGACTGTTGGCCGAGATCAGAAAATTACCTTTATTATGACTGGAAATTTTACTCTGAGAACATGGTTAAGAAGACTGTGCATGGTGCACGTACCTCATCTCGCGTGCACGGGTCGCTTCTAGCGGGCTTGCGCCATCGATCTTGGTGCAGATCTTCTCGGGTGCAAAATGCTAGTGGTTTTCACTTAATATAAAGTACAGAAAAAACCCTTCTGTTCCATCCCATCGTGACCCACTTGCAACAGACTATGCTTTTGTTATAAGTTGTTAGATAGTTTTCACTGGCATGCATCTGTCGCTTATTTATGCGTGAGAGTCCAATAATGGATCTTTTAGGGCAGGTCATTCCATGCAGTAACTACAGCCCAAGTACCAAATTCCCATTCGGTGTAACTTCCTGGCCGAAATTTTAAGGTCGAATCCACCGGGTAATTGTCATACCGCGGATTTCTGCACATGACGAAGGTGGCGAGCCGAGCAGTTAAATTTTGCTGTTGATGGTGGTCATTCTCCCCGGAGGTACGCATCGCGGTATCCGACAATAGATGTACTGTAAGCTGAGACCCTGTGTTCTCATGAGAGGATAGCGGACTTATGCCAAGGATAAAGGCATCTCTGATCCTGGACTTCTCGGCTTCGTGTGGATCCGCAGCTCTCTCTCACTGAGACCCAAATTCGTTCTCTTGTTTGTCCATTGTCGTCGCTTTAATTCACTCTCTTCAGTATGCCTGTAATTCGCAATCCTTTTCGCAAGAACGCGCATCCTCCTCCACCAGCTCTCCGCAGTACGAGTTCGTCTTCTATTATCGAACAGTTCAGCCCCTCCTCCTCCAGTGGGGATATTCCTGGTGCGCTCCGGGACAGTGCTTCCAAGTCCACTAGCGCAATTAGTATCGTGAAGAATGACGACGAGAAGAACTCGTACAAGATGAGTGGTGTGTAACTCTGCCCTTTTGGGAGGACGGGACCTTGCAGCACAACCCCTTTGTTCATGCTTTATTTAAGCTTAATTCATTTCCCATTCCCAAAGTCATACTGATAGAGTACAAACAGTGGTTAATGATAGCGGTGTATATCTTCCGGCAAGTTGAACATCTCCAGCCCCTCACTGTACAAGGAATTGACACTGGAAATTTACAGCCATCGCCACAAGAGAAGAAAAGCTTTTGGAAACGAGAGAATTCTTCTTCCTCGGCAAAGAATCGGCCCCCTATAATTCCACCAGATGAGCAGTTTACCATTTCGAGAGAATCGTTTGATTCATACCGGCGATCATTTGTTATTGGTCTTGTTCTACAGATATTAAACTCTTGTGCTGACGACTATACTAGGATATATCAGCTCGATCCCCAATCAGCGATATCGCCCCAGGAAGGACTAGCTTTGATGCGCGTCCATACGGGGAAAGAGTTAGTTTGGATGCCCGCTCATCGACGTCGAGGATGAGCTTGGATGCTCGTCCACGAATGAGCCTGGACTCTCGGCCAACGCGGGCGAGCTTCGACCAACGATCGCCTCAGATACTACCAGCAGTAAAGGTTGTTGAGGAGCCGGATGACGACGGGTTTGAGGAGGTAAAACTGGATGATCCGCGGCCCAAGAAACTCGGTATCTTTTCGAGATTTGGCGGGGATCATGGGTCTAAGGAAGCTCCCAAAGACGGATCTCGACCACGAAGTGGCATATTTAGCCGTAAGGACCACTCTTTCGGTATCGAGCACGAAAGTGAATTAAAGAAAATGGATAAAGATGATAAGTAATGCATTGGACTGAGTGATCGGTGATGATTGATTCTGGTAATGGTTTGAGAGTTATCCTGGGGAAATGGGCCTTACTGCGGTTGTACCAGGGTGCTGTCCGGCACTAATTTATTTCCTTACAAGTTATAGACAGGTGTTAATGAAGGCGTATCGATTGGCTGGTGGGCGTAATGGGTCTATGGGGGAGGAGAAATGGAGGGTACCATATTTCGCATGTATACGATGTATTTACGAAACAACCGGTGTTATGAATTCTCTTCAGCATGTAATTTTGGTTGATTACCTTTCAGACTGCTGCTAGTACTGCTGTACCAATATTGGTTGATATAATGGAATTCCGTTTTGGGAATAGCCCTGGAAAGCGTGTAAGGCCAATCCCGTGATCTGCGAATACCTTCTCTACTCACGTCTCCCGCTACAAAGCATCATCACAATCTGTGCTCTTTGCGATAACTGCGCAACCTTTTCTCAACGAAACGATGACTGACCGATCAGCCTGTCATCTGTTTAAACAGACGCGCGTTAACCTTGACTGGACGGAGAACAGCCATACCTCTACTATCGATGTTCCACTTCCGTGCCACGCTGGACGGTCAAACCGGAGCTCAAGCATTAGAAAAAGAGCCAAACTCCAGGAACACCCCGACACTGAAGAGAAGTTTAAGCTTGCTCATCATGCTAGTACCGCGTCGATTTATTACAGACCCGCTGCACGGTTCCCGCGTTGCATCTTGTGGAGGGTTGTGGAGGATTCGCATGTGCTCTCTGTGGCAGCTGTAGATTTCACCAAACCAGACTCACACGCGGAGCTCGAAACGACCTTTCGATTTGTCTTTCCCGAACCGATACAACCGGGTACCGTGGGCTTTGCGGATGCGCCGGGGCGTGATGAGTTGGTGGTGTATGCGTTGACGCGCGACGGCGTGTTATATACTCTCAGTCTGACGCCAGACTTTCTCCTGCGCAATTCGTTTCTTAAACGGGGTGCGCAGTCTAGTGATTACTGCACAACATACTGCCCGTCGGCATTCACCCTCCACTCAGCTCACTTCCTCCTGCCGATAAGTCATGAATCCTTGGTCATCCCTCTTCAGGATGGCAACATCCTCAAGTTGGATAGAAATCATAGATCTATAATGGAATGTGAGTGCTGTCGCAGGCCTGACTGTTGTGCGCCTCAGCTTACAGTTTTAGTTCCTGATCCCTCGATTGCTAGCTACACCGAGAAGACATTCAGCGACACTGGCTACTTCGGATTCCTCAAAAATAAGATGCCATGGGTTGGAGCTAGCACGATACAATACGGACAGAGTAGTGTGACACACACGACAGTTGTGTCTGCAATCGCATACAGCCCACCGGGTGATCGGCCCGATGCAAAACCACTCCTGTTCACTGTATCTGTGGATCACTCGCTCAAGGTCTGGTCGTTGGAGCAGGAATGTCTTGTCCGTGCGACCGACCTCCTCAACGAACCGCAAACCGCTCCGGTAAAGATGAAAACATGGCTTGATCCATCGCCGTCTCATCTGCTAGCAATCATCGACCGACCACTAGAATCGACAGATCACAGCTTTTATCTTGTGTCATTTTCTTCTGCGGCGACCGGCAAATTTAAATTCTGGGCGGCGACACACTACGAATATGGACCATCTGAAGAACAATTTAAAGATCTTGTTGATTTGTATCCCGAGGACACATTTAACGCTATGCCGCCGAGTGCTACTGCCCCTTGGATAATATCCGAATTTAGGGTTACTCCAGTAGCTGGGGATGATAAGGGTTGGTATGATCTTTGGGTCCTTTGGAAGAGTGATACAAACTTTCAGGTCCAAAATGTACGTTTCAACGTTGCGGATGTAAGGGGCACATGGGGAGAATGGACAACTGCAACCTCCGATACCCTACACAGTCCTCCAAGGCAAGAAACCTCCTACGAAACTGTTGAAGATGTATCAGAACATTGGATGAAGTGGATTTTCTACCCTGGTCGGTTTCCAGATACTGTACTCGAATCGGCACTGCGCATATACGAAAACAATTTCCTAGTACCAAGTGGAGCGAGTTCATCAACTGAAACAATACGTGGCAAAGTCGCTAGAATAATAGGCGCTGCAGTGCAGGTGGGGAAGACTTCGACGGGAGATATCGACTACGATAAGTATCGTAACGAGACTGATTTACAATGGGATCGGTTCTCCCGGTTGTGTACAGAACTGGATAAACAACGAAGGGAGGCGCTATCACTAGTTTCAGATCCTGTTTCTGGATTTGTGTGGACTGTGAATGTGGACGGAATTACTGCTCTCAGGGAATGCACCGAAACTGAGATCATTCGACACAACTTTGCTGCGTACAAAAGCAACCTTAAGACTTTATCCAACCGGACAGACAAAAGGCTAGGTGCTGGATTGGAAGGGGAACACCTGGCTGACGCAATGGTGCTTATGTCTGCGGCCACAGAGCTGAGTGAATCGCTGTCGGAGACTGCATTCGACACTTGTATGATGCGGCTACAGGAGTTGGTTGTGAAAGATCCCATGCATTCGGTCACAGATATGATGTGGATATTCTATGAGAAGTATCTGGAACAAGAAGTGCCCCAAGAGACGCACGAGAAAATTGAAGACTTCTTCAATAGCCTTCATGATCCAGAGGTAGCATTTAGTTCGATGACGTCGAGCCTGTTCAACCATTCTTACACACACACTGAAGCTTCAAGATTAACGGCATTTGGCGCAAAGGTGCTTGTTGGGGGAACTCAAGAAGTTATCCATGTGAACTACGAATTATTGTCTCAGCTAGTTTTCTTGCTAGTTTACGTGACTTTTGCAGACGACAACCGGCGATTTTCTAGAATAACACAGCACGAGACAATCTATATGCAGCTTCTTCAATACTTCAGAGAGCACGAAGTACTTAGCTGGATGGCGGCAACGTCGACACAGTTATCAGCATCACCTGTTGATTCAGATGACGGTATATCCAAGGCATTGACAGATCTTCGGGTTTCCGGAGACGGTGAAATTGTCCGTCAGGGACAACGAGCTTCTGTTCTTCAATTGGTATTGCCAGGTAACTTCGGTCCATCGCCACCTGTACCTGGTCGTACAGCTTCTCTTTCTCTCTCGGTTTGCATACGAAAATTCATGGCCAGTCTGGATTTGTGGGATCATACACGAGGTAATGGAGTTACGAATGTGGCTGCGGCCTTGCTCCATGCTAACGCCTCTGGACCGGCAACCGAATTTTCAAAATTCTTGCCCTCAACGCCGTGGGGTACATATATGAAAGCCAGAGTTCACCTGAAAGCTCGGAGTTATGCTATAGCGTCAACACATTTTAACAGAGCGGCTTATGGAATGTGTATGTTGATGATTGAATTTTCCCTGTGGGTGCTGCGCGCTGATAGCATTGTGCAGCCACCTACGACCGTTCGTCCTTCTCAGCGACCAACGTTTTCTCAGCCGAATCGGGGGCAGTTGGGTGTGGTCTAGCTAGGTATCATCTTCACGTTGCGGCTCTATTTGAGGACGAGGATGCGGCAGAATATGTTGTCGATTCCTGCAATGCCGCCATATTAGCAGCGGATGCGCAGGTGAGTTTTGTTTGACACATCATGTGATGGCAGATCGTTTGCTAATAATGCATAGATTGGTCAAGATTTGATGTCGGACATCTTAGTTAGATACTTTAAAGCAGCACTAAAAGTATCACTATTCGATGAAGCGTATATGGCTCTGGCTCGTTATACCGACGGAGCACTGTATGCTGCTATACCCTTCCGTAAATTTTCCAGTGCCATCTAGCTAACTGCTTTCTAACAGCCGACGTACTGGGGTACGGGATTTGATTACAGCACTGGTAGAGCAGAACCAAGGTGCACGACTCTGTTCGTATCCTTGGATTGGATTGCAAGACGAAGTCGATGATGCGCTAGAATTTAAGTGTCGACAGATACTCGATGTTTCTACGGGCCCACGTTTCCACAAGGTGCTCGCTGCATGGCGCATTCAGCGGGGTGATTATCGTGGAGGTATGTGACATCAACCAGTAGGGTATTTTTAGGTACTAATGATTTCTTAAGCGGCCTATATACTATACGAGGAACTGCAGCGATTACGGACCGCCAATGTGGGTTCTACTGATCCCAATTCTCGGACAGTGGCAGATGCATACCTTGCGTTGATCAATGTCTTGTCGTGCGTCGAAGAGGGTCAGGCGTGGATATTATCAGACACGAGGGTGGATGGGAGTGATGGTACTACCGACAGGAGCACCAAGAGAGCTAAGCTCGAAGGCACCCGGTCGTCAACCCACCAGCGTCAAGTATTGACACTGGCCGACATCAAGGCGGAATACCAGACAGAAGTTGAAAGGGTGGGGCTGCTACTTAATGGTGGATTCTTTGTATGAAATTGGGAGTACCGTTGTTTCATTTACATCAATATAGTTGAGGTTGTTGTCTTTTGGATGTAACGACGGTTGGATTATGCCATACTTCTAGGATAGAGATGACACAGTAATGAACTTTCTGCCTATAGAAGTGAGTATTAGTGTATTTCTAATCTGTACCATCTTCTGTGGCTCTGGACTAATACGAAGTTCGTTCGTCTTGACTCATATCATACTTGTTCCCGTACCGAAGCTTGTTTATTTCTAAAGCACAACCAATATATTCTATTCACTGAGTATCACTCAATTGCAAATCATAGTTTGGCCAACTCCTCAACGAACGACCGCGGCAACTGTCGCGATCTGGGCACCTTCTGATCTTGCTCCGCGTCACCCTTCCACTTTTCCACCTGCTTCTTCAAGTATGGAGCCGCAATAATCGCTTTTGACTCCAGCATCAGTAATCACTCGTTGTAATATTGGGGCTGCTGTAGAACTTACCCGTCTCGGTCGGCTTCTCAAAGGTTACGAGATGACCCGTGCCCGGAACAATAAAAAGCTCTGCAATCGGCGTGTTTTCCACCTTCAGTTTATTCGAAGTCGGTGTGGAAATATAGGAATCCCCCCCCATGATGTATAGCACGGGTGGCACAACTTCCTTCAGCTTGCTGTGGGTATCTGCTGATGCGAAGTGGGTGTCGATCTTTTCTTTGCCCGGGGGACCCACACAACGTAGGAACATGTACACTTCTTGGTGCTTTGTCGTTGTTAGGGTTACGCCGGTTTTGTCGGGGTATGTGGCTGTAGGGAGGTTGCGGAGCCCGTGTTTCTAGCGTATGTTGTGAGCACTAGCTCTGCTGGATGAATAGAGAGAAGGGGCTGTACAATTTGGAGGTCTAGACACCGCGGGTCCCACGACTTGTAGAACGCCCGTGAGCGGAAATAGCGTTCCGCGTCAGCATGGGTGGGCCAGATATCGAGACGCCGGACAGAAGCTTTTGCAGGTAAGTAACCTATAGGGAAACTTGAATCTTCGATAACGGGGTCGATCTGGACCACAGCGGTGAAGAGGGATGGGTGCATAAGTGAAGTGCGGACTCTGGATATTGTCAGATACGCCCACAACGAGGACTGAGGGGGCTGACATTGCGTGCCCACCGTAGCTATGTCCCATGCCAACTATCGGCGGAGGAAGCTGTGCTGCAAACGTGTTTATGAAATGGAGGACGTCGCGCGGATAGTCGTTCCAGCATGGCTGGTCACCAATTACTGCTTCGTTTAGGACGCCCGATGCGCCTTGATTAGCTGCATCGAGCGCCCATATGCCGCGGACGCGGACGCCGAGGGATTGGAGCTGCAAGAGAAGATCATCGAAGAAGGGCTCATAAAGTTCCTGTGGTGCCGCGTGTTAATGAAGGCGCGCGGAGGGGCGAGAGAGAGGGCAACCTTGTGGAAGCCATTGGCGTGGCAGAAGATTATGCTGAGATCGCCGGGAGAGGCAATGTAGCCACGAGGCACGTATTGGTTGACTGCGAGCTTGAGGGCGGGGACGCTGATGAAGCCGGAGGTGGTTGCGCGAGGGAATTCGCGAATGTGAGAGGCTGAGGTTATGTGGGAGATGACGTCGAAGCGAGACATGTTGCGTCTGTACGGGAATGGCAATAACTAAGAAGTATGCTGGAATCTATCTCAACGTATTCTAGAAGAGTGCTAGATGCTCTTGCACAGCAGACTTTCCGGGTTCACCCGAGCGAGCTGGCGAAAAGTCTGGGCACGAGCAGCACCTTGCAAGCGACAGACAATGATTGCTCGTCGTCCGGAGAGCTACAGAGTGTTGCCGGCTGAACCGAGGATCGCAGCAAGATCTCGGTCGTGGACCTACAGAACAGGGTGCAGCATGTGGTGGCTGGTAGTGGCTGAAGATGCGCTTGTGGAGCCCCATCTGCCCCTGTCGGTGATGGATCCGCGTACCAGCAACGCGCTCTATTTCAACACAACAAATTCGAAATTCTTTCCGACTCAACTTTCATTCCTCCACTTCCAAATTTTGTTCTTTCTTTGCTGTTTCTACCCGCCCAAGTGCGCCGTCCTCAATCGTGGACCTACTACTGTCTCCGGAAAAGATGGACACGGAAATGTCAATCGATGGTCAGCAGCCAGGTCTCTTTCACGAAGTTGTGTTTCATATCATTCCCAGCGAAAAGCTCCCTCACACAACACTCACCGAAGTACGTTAATCTTTCACACCTGCAACCACGCTGGCGCTTTTTACTCATTGCACCTCAGACACGAAATCTCCTTCTTTCGAACGGCGCAACGGAAGCACCCCCTCGGAGAGCAGCTGCGACATCTCGCGTCAACATCGACCTGGAGGAAGTTACTCACATAATTGCTGCCACTTCAGATTTCCCTGGTTATTCGGACTCTCAGAGGGTGATGATCTCCGTGGTTACTCCCGAGTGGGTTCGATTTTCATTGCATAAGAACAAGCTGGCACACATTCGTCCTTTTACTCCGGATCCACGACTTTTCTTCTCTAATGTTATAGCGACCTCGTCAGAGCTACCGACGGGCGACAAGGAGGCGATATGTGGTGGTATCATTGCAATGGGAGGTCAATTCTCGAACAGCCTCACAAAGCTCACAACCCACGTAGTGGCACTGACTATGGACAATGTATGTGTCGCGGTAGACTCGAGATTGTGCACATGTAGCCAATAGCTAATGGCGGATAGGATAAATGCCAACATGTTGTGACCAAGAAGCTCAGAGTCAAGATTGTACTCCCGCATTGGTTCGACGACTGTCTCAAACTTAGACGGCGGATCGACGAAGGCCCATATCTACTCCCCGACCCTGAGATTGAATACGTCGATAGCACTGCACATCTCAGTCTGCCTCCAGGTCCCGACCTTTCGTACACGCATGCTCATGAGGGTGGACCCATGAAGGAGAACCCACCAAAACCTCCGAGAGAAGACTTTAACATCTTCGATGGGAAGCGTATTATGCTTAGCCCAGATCTACGGTTATCGGAACGGCTACACAACGTTCTTGTTGGAATTATCAAGCAGAGCAAGGGAAAGCCAGTGTCGAACGTGGGTGAGGCGGATGTTTATGTTGGTCATTTCCGGGAAGGGGATGACTATGTGACCGCAAGTCGGCGACATGCGCATGTTGGGAATTTGACGTGGTTATACTGGATGTTTGCTCATGGCGAATGGACAAATCCGACGAACAGACTCTTGCATTATCCGATCGTTAAAGGAGGAATTCCTGAAATGAGAGGCAAGGTAGGAGCTTATGCGCTGATGTACTCTCATGGCTTACGGTATCGCAGGTGATAACGGTGTCCAACTACGGTGGAGATGCTAGATTGTTCCTCGAAAATTTGATTGAAGCATGTGGAGCGAAATTTACGAAGTCTATGAAGGCTGACAACACTCATCTGATCACTGCAAGGTATATACACCTACCCAATGCCGCATGCAAGTTTAATCTCTAATCCTTCAAGAACAGGGCGCATAGTGAAAAGTGCACAGCGGCAAAAGAATGGAATATCCACATGGTTAATCATCTCTGGCTCGAGGATACCTATGCAAAATGGAAAGTAATGACCTTGACGAACCCGAGATACACACATTTCCCGAGGCGCACCAATCTGCAGGAGGTTGTAGGCCAAACCCGAATCGATTCCGCCGCAATTGCACCGTTTTACGAATCAGAAACCGACGTGTCTACTGGACCAGCTAGTCTTACCGAGTATGATGTTACTAGCACAGCTATGAATGGTGCTGCGAAGTCGGTAACTGCACATCTCACTGCCGCTGCCGCTACCGCCGCAAGTACACCTGTGCCAGCGAAACGACGTAGAGTTCAGGAAGAGGAGGAATCTCCAGCGCCGCCCAGCACTGGCCGGAAAGCAAAGGAAAAAGCTAGCGCCCTATTGCATGACACGATAATGCCGGATGTCGCACTTTATCAGAAAGAACTCAAAAGAAAGGGGGGTGTCTTGGGCGGTAGGAACAGGGCTGGAAGTACAAGTAGTTTGGAGGAGAGGTCGCGAGCCAGCAAACGTTCTAAGTCGACAGATATTAACGGAGATGAGAAGACCACCAAAAAGAGCAGAAAGCGACCACCAAAGCCAACGATCTTCTTACTGATTACTGCGTATACGGGCTGGCTGGACAAACCACATAAGGAGGATGAGGAAAAGGTTTGTTGGTTATAGTGGGAGAATTAGCTTGGATAGAACTGACCGTATAAACAGAAAATATTGGCCGAACTTGGGATCAAATGTGTAGACGACCCAGCACAATGCACGCATCTCGCAGCACCACAGTTGGTGCGAACAGAAAAGTTTTGTTGCGCATTGGCACGAGCACCTGTGATTGTGTCGACCAAATGGGTCGAAACCAGCATTCGTGAAGAACGACTTGTCGATACCGCGCAATACCTTCTCAAAGACCTTGACGGTGAGAAGCGACTCAAAGTAAATCTTGCGAGATCATTAGCACGAGCAAAGGAAAACAACGGGAAGCTTCTGGAAGGCCAGGCTGTGTTTAGCGCAGCGGGAGTGCACGGAGGATATGAAGTGTGTCGAAAGATCGTGGAGGCGAACGGCGGTGTCTGTGTCATGTTTAAATCACAGAAGAAACTCGCCAACGTACCAGACAGTGAGATATTAGTACTGCTGAGTGGTGATGGACCGAACGATAAGAAGCTATGGCCCAAGTTTCAAGGAATGGCACAAGCTGCGGGTAAGGAATCGGCGATCTATAAGTCAGACTGGATCCTGGAGATGGCAATGAATCAGGAGGTAGTTTGGAGTGAGAAGTATAATGTCGAGTCATCACGGTGAGGGGGAATAGGTTGCGGCCACAGTTGACTTGGGATGGGTTGTACGTTATCATTGTGATATGACTGGGCTGTCTCTTTCTGATTAGGTAGTTGGGCACATAGGTGAATGGCCGATGCACCACGCATGCTAATGTAAATGAAGACATGTTCGTGTTGATATCAGTTGAATTCTAATCTCGAAAGCTGGCAGGGTAAATGTCAGGATTGATTAGGGTTGCTTGCGTGTCCCTGAACCTCCGTCATCTTGCAGTTGCTCTGATGTTCAACACAGATGCAACAGCGACAATATCTTTTTCTTGCATTCCTGGGGCTGCTCGCACTGCTCAACACAATTGCGACAACATGGCTTCCTTCCCTTCGCCTCATCATATGGGCTTTCTTCACGGGTTGCGCCATGATGTTCGTGTTGCTTGCCGCTGCAGTGCTGTTGACAAGCAACACCTATTCCAAAGCTGCAGATGATGGCCCGTTGCGGAATGTAAAGCCTTTTGCGCTCACCACGTCTGCCACATGGGATAGAGAAGTAAGGGCAAGTCTCCAGGAGGATGCTTTTGAACGGATACCATTATATCCGCCATCATTTTCAATATCGCAGGCCTTGGACGGACTTCTGGAGCATGTGAACCGTGACTTTATCAATTCATGGTATACAAAAGTTTCGCCGGATCCGTCCTTCTCGTTACAAGTTGAGAACCTGGTCCGACACACCATCATTCAGGTCTTTGGGAGGGTACAAACCGTCGACGTTACAGAAGTATTGGTGGGCAAGATTACGCCACTTCTTACAACTCATCTACATGACTTCTCTGCTGCTGAGAGGGCAGTGCGTGGGAAACACCTTAATATCAAACTAACTGAATCGGAAGAGCTGGATCTGGCCATTGCCTCGAAGTACAGGAATGGGAAGCTACACGCTGCCGCGGGCTTGGGGTTTTCGGATATGAAGCAAGCTCAGCAGGATCATCTGAGAAAGCTGGTCGATAAGGTTTTGCCTTTGATTTTGCCGGCGAACGAAATAAAGAGCAGGGCAGTCTGTATCATTGCAAGGGAGATTATTGCTTGCGGTGTCTTGTTTCCTGCGTTGGCGATGCTGAGTGACCCCGATTCTTGGAATCGGATCATCGAGGTGATAGTATGTTTCCCGGATCCGAGCGACGATGTTCCCGCTAACTCGTGCTTGTTGTTCAGGCTAGATCCACACTTCAGGACCGCAAGACTGTACGCAAGCTTCGAGCAGCGCTCGATCAACATGCAACTCCTCATTCGCCAGACACACACCGTCACTCGCGCATACAAAGTGGCGGTGATCCTCACCATCATCAATTTATAAAGCTCACTCCCAAAGACGATGAACGAAACTTTGAACGTTTTATTCGCTCTATTAGACTGTGCAATAATCTTTCAGATGCGAGAAGACTGAGAAACGATATTACAGCACAGCTCAAACGTGACGCAAAGTTGGAAGGCGTCGATGGCTATGGGGTGTATCTGAGGCGACTGGAAACCGGAAAGCGACTAATAGAACAGAGGGTGGCTCACCTTTCTGCGGCCCCCGGTCACCGTCATGGAAACCCTGTGGACCGAGTCATGACCCGTTCCCAGAGCGAGAGTGTGCCCCCGATAAAGAATCCTACGTCTAGACTTGAATCTGCTACCCTCGAAGAAGTTATGCAAGATTCTGCCGGACTTTCTTGTTTTATGGTTAGCTTGACGCTTGATGGACTGGCTCCACATTGTTACTGACTTGCCTTAGGAATACATGGACCGCAAGCAACGATTGGCGTTGGTGCAGTTTTGGCTTGTAGTCAGCGGGCTGCGTAATCCGCTCGAAGATGATATACCTTCATCAGGCGAGGAGGATAATGTGGCTGCCGCCGCCGCAAACTTCCCGCCTTGGACTGCATCGGATCGTAACGATGTTGCACAGATCCACGACGCATATTTATCGAAAGGAGATCTTCGTATATCAGATAGACCGAGACGTGCTATCAAGGAATTCCTTAAGTACGGAGACAGGGCATCGCAGACGCAATATGTCAGAGCAAGGTTTGCAATTCTGCGAGCACAAACGGCAGTCTACAATGATATGAATAAGAACGACTTCCCTGGGTTCAAGGCTTCGGATCTCTGGTATAAATTCTTGGTATCAGGAGAGCGTACTAGTGCCACAGTTGGAGCAGCTGGCTTCAATCAAGAAACCCTAGAGGAGGAGCACGCTAAATCACCAACTCCCCCTCCCCCACGACGAGGATCAGGTAGACACTCATTCGACGGACGGCCAAACGTTGATGCTTCAGATGACTTGGATGCCGACCCTTTGTCTGCTTCTGCTCACAATATCGGAGGGAATAATGATGACTGGAACCCCCAAGATGCAACCTTATTTTCAGCACCATCGCTTGAACCCGATATACCCGGGATTCATACACCGGAGAGCAACATTGTGGAGGCAATGGAGGCAGCGTTAAACGATATCATTGAAGACCGCCCTAGTGCCTTAGAAGGCGGTAGAAGTTCGCCTTTATTTGGTACTGGGTCTTTCCTCGGAGTAGATCCTTCTCCCCGAAGCTCTCTAGATTCTGCTCAAGAACGAGTCAGTAACACCGACGATAAGCCTAGTAAGGCTGTACAGAAAGGTCCCAAGTCGGGCCCACCCAGTCTTGCATCGTTGGGGCTGGTTAGTGGGAATCCCAGCGGTAGCGTGTTCAAGGAAGACTTGTTTCCCGAAGAAAACCAAGATGTCGCCGAAGCACTAGACGACGAATACATGGAGGTTGATGCAAAGCTTAAGTACGACAGTGAAGAGGAGATACACCAAGCTGCACCGGGAGACTTGGGACTAGCGGAGGCTATTGTTGCACTGACCTACGATATTGAGAAATTATGCTCTCAGGAGGCAATCATCGATAGCTTGTATAGAAAAGCCGAACTTACCAATAATACTGTCGAGATCAGAATCTTGAGGAAGAGTAAATCGAGCTTGCAACGGGAGATACGGAGAAAGGAACTTCAGAGACAGCAATACATTGTACAGGAGAGCGACAATAGTCTTTACGTAGGCTCATCATCGACATCCTATGTTTGGGAGAATACTCAAGTTGTTTAGGGGAGATCGGAGGTGCGAATCAAGTCGACAATGATCGGGAATGAAAACGGCCAAGAATACGCACTGTGTACGTGCTTTTATAGTCCAGAAAAGAATTACAACTGACTAAATATAGACATTGTTGAGGTGCAAAGGGAAGGTGGCGAACAGCTACCTGCTGCACAATGGGCTGTTGCCAGACGTTATAGCGAGTTCTTACAACTTCACCAGCAGCTCAAGAGATTTGATTCCGTCCGAGATCTTGAATTTCCTCGCAGACGGGTAGTTTTGAAACTGCAGAAGGATTTTGTGGAGAAAAGACGTATTGCTTTGGAAAGATACCTCAAGGCTAGTCCGTCATGGTAGGAGCCATCATTGAGTAAGTACTGACTATTTTGATCCTAGTTATTACTAGTAATCCCCGAAGTCTGTCGAAGCCGCGAATTCCGTGCCTTCCTCTCCCAGCAAAGCATCGAACCCACTCAAGGGGAACAAGACGCCGATGAAGGCCGCAGAGACCTCATGTCGCGTCTTTACAACTCGATCGCAGACGGAATGGAAGATGTCCTTGGAAATCTCCCCATCCTAGACCAACTTTCCCTCGCCAGCGCAAACATCATTGCCGCGGCCACAAACCAGCTGCAAGCACCTGCCAAGTCTATGAGTGATGGCTTGGACGTGAACGCAATTGCGGAAGCTGAGGCTGAGCTCAATGCATTTGAGGACAAGGAGGTGGAACCGTTTGTCAAGCCGATCTGTGATTTGTTTCTAGAGGTGTTCGAGTTGAACCGGAAGAGTAATTGGCTGAGAGGAAGAGCTGTAGTAGTAGTACTACACCAGCTCTTGGGAGGCACTGTTGAGAGGTTCGCTCATACCAGACGGGGCTTAGGGATATACTGATAGCAGTTGGGCAGAAAAATCCGGGATCAGACGAAGGCCATTTTGGATGAAGAATCGCTGTTGGGATATATACAACGACTCAGTGATGCGGTTTGGCCCGACGGTGTGCTGGTCAGAAATTCCGTTCCGAGGACACCGAAGGAGAAATCGAAGACCCGAACAGAGGCAACGGTTATGCTAGCGAGCTTGATTCCTGGTGTGTTCCATCGTCGCGAAACATGAGTGAGGCATGCTAATTGACGGCTGAACTGTAGAACTCTCGGCGAGCGTAGTTGGTCGGGCGAATGCGAAGTTGGCCAGCAGGAGACTATCTGCTGTCTGCAACAACCAGAGATTGAAGTATGTATTTCGTACTGGGTATTACACACAAGCTAACTCTGTTACTAGCACTTCGATTGTGTACACGGCTTTTGACGAATTGGTCGCGGAGGTGTTTGGAGTATCTGCATGACCTGCATGATGCCTCCTACAGGAGAGATGAAATGTTCCAACTCGGTTCTATAGTAATAATTTAACCGGGCGGTGGCTTGAGGGAGGCTGTTGGAACCCAAGACCATATGTCAGTGAACTTGCTTTACAGACGGTTCGGTTCCCGCCGAAACTGCCAACCTTTCCTGCCACCTACAGATTTTGTGGCAGTAAGGAGGGTGGTGGGTATCGTAGAAGCAGATCAGCCGTTCATCCTGTTTCACTAGCTATATCACAGAATGAACCGCGGCCACCCATTGCGATACAAATCTAAATCAGATCTCATTAGTGATGCCCCGATCATATTCCCAAGAACCAAAAACCAGAAATGTGGCCCCTGCGCACACCTAATCGGCCCAACATTTGTTTCACCGCTGATCAAGCAGGCCCGTGTCGCGTGCAGTGTTCCCCATCGTCATGTGGGCATTCAAACTTCTTTGCATCCGGATGCGCAAAACAAACAAGTAGTGCATAGGGAGGTTCGTTCGGCCACTCCGCATGCATACATTCAAATTCCCACATCCGTTTCAACGGGTTCCTTTTTCCTTTTCATTTCAGCTTGACGTTTTCTTTTTTTGCTGTGATTTGTTCCCATGGAAACCGCGTGCGACGGGAACCTGCACACACTTTCTAAGTACTGTACATAACGTGGGGTACGGTTTGATATGCTTTCTTTTTTTGTTCGTGGTACATAACTCGAGATATTTATATGGTGGCTAATCTACTACCACTGTATGGCTATTATACTGCTGTATCGAGTTATACGAATGGGATCGCGTTCAGCTGCTGCAAGGATGGATTCAAGTATTTCGTGTCCGGAAATGGCGATTCCGACCTCATGTTTGGCACCGGCCCTTATCTACGCATATCTAAATGGAGGGGCGTTAGGTGGCGGAATTAGTTCCGTTTGGCTGTAATGTTTCTCTGCTGTTCGAATACATATGGTTGTTATATCATACTCTAATTTTACTTGGGATATTGGTGAGGCGGGAGGCGTTTTCTAGAAGGCTAGCGAGCATGAGGCGGAGATGCATTTGAGACGGTAAAACGGTCGAGCTTTAAACTGAGTAAGGATGTTGTATATTCTTTGATGACAATTTAATCTGTCCTCTCTTCTCCCTCCCCCCCCCTCCTTTATCCAAACTTAGAACCCCATCTATAGATGCAGCATTATTTCGGACGAGACGTTTACCGTGTTATCTGGATGGATACTATCTTTTTTTGTAGTATGTGCAGGATAGATAGCCCTGCTGTTATTTGACAGTTTTCTGGCTTGCTGGATGCCACGGCTTTAACTTGAAGTTGGATATGTAAGCTGCAAAACCACCCAGAAGATACGGGACGAGAGTGGCCTTGTCTCGTCCGACATAGTTAAAGAGTCCATCTAGACCCATTAATCTTAAAGCCTGGGCGGTAAGGCAAAGTCTAGCGGCGGTACCATAGCATTCCTTGGGACTTTATGGCATGCACGACTGTACTAGTATAGTACATAATGCTTCCATGCTGTCATTTCCACTTGCATACCGGTAGATCCAGGGGCGCCTTGGTCGTGTTTCTCTTGCCTTGCGGCGGTACTTTCAGCTCAAACATCGCCTTGTTTTCGAGGTTGCTGACAGTTCGTCACGCGGCGTTAGAATACGGCAGTACGCGCCTGTACCGGTAATCCCATCTAAAGCTCGCAACGTCTCCATTTCTGGCAAGTCGAAAAGTTCATGGTTCCATTGTTGTATCATCCGAGTTTTCCGTGTATGTACTGGTACCTATGTCAATGGACACGATAGCTCATGTTCACCGGTGGCACAGTACCCTCTAGATTGTATCGCAGCTGTACTCTCAAGCCTTAGCCTTTCTTCCCTCCCATCTGCAAACGCTGTAAAACCAATCGGAGAAACTCTCTACTCTCTGGCTGCCTTCTGAATGCGCAATCACCTTCACCCTCACGTCACTTTTTGCTCTGCATCGTGACCACTCCTCTCATCGATAAAAAAAGATGTGAAAGATGTGTTGGAAACTCATTGTCCTGGCATGTATTGGCGGGGGGCTTCACCGCACCACAGGCGTGGCTTGGTCTGTTTGAGGCGGGCATGTCTCATGGCGGGGGGCACAAGCGCGTCATGTCGAGTACAGGGGCAGCAAATTATGGGGTGGCAGGCTGAGAGGGAAGGAGCGGAAATGGCAGTAAAGAAAGAGCCTACTCGAATGTGGATTGGTTCGTAGGACTCATTATATTCCGGGGAATGCGAGGTGCTTATCAGTTTCCCCACACTAAACCCCCACGCCATTTCCACACGTTTGTCGCGCTATCAAGCTCGGCGCGTCGTCTAACTCACCATCCGAAACCCAACCCAGACGAATCTGTACATGCCTTCACCACCACCCACCCCCGCCGCCTCCGCCGCAACGAAACCCGCTAAGAACCCCAAACCGAAGAAGCCAGAAGTAACCTCCATCGATGTCCGTCCCATCCCCGCTGTGCTTCCGCACAGCTAATTAGCTCCGTAGGACCTCGCCCTCCCCCGGACAATCGTAACGCGTCTGGCAAAGAGTGTTCTCCCGCCGGGAGCTGCGATCCAGAAGGCGGCATTGACCGCGCTGTCGCAGGGTGGGTCGGTATTCGTCAATTACCTCTCTTCTACGTACCTCCCCCGCGCCCAATATACATATCCCTGGGCTGACGAGCGGAAACCAGGGCGAATGAGATTGCGCGCAGTGAGGGTCGGAAGGGAATAAACACGAACGATGTGATCAATGCGTTGAAGCAGTGCGAGTTTGAGGAATTTGTACCGAGGATTGAGAGGGAGCTGGAGTGTGAGTTTTCTCTGGAGGGGAGGGGAGAGGAGGCTAATGGCGATAGTGTTTACACAGATTGAGAAGGAGAAGAAGGAAGGGAAAGGGAAGGGGAAGCGGAAGGAGGTAGAGGATGGGGAGTTGAAGGAGGCTGCAGAAGACGACGGGGATGGAACACCAATAACTAAGAAGCCGCGGGTTACTGCTGCTGCTACAACGCCCGAACTACCACCACCATCCGCTGCTCAGGACAATGACGATTCAGAGGACGAGGCAGATGCGGATGATGTGGCGGGTAGCGAGGATGAGGTTGTGGTCTCGGACGACGAGGTGGAAGACAACGAGGCGGAAGGCAACGAGGCTGGGGCAACGTTTGGTGATGAGCTCGAGAATGAACTTGACGAGCGAGAGGATACGGAGGAGCAAGATGATGCATTAGACGACGGTGCTATCAGCGATTAATTTGAAGAAATGGCACCAGCCGATACTTGTATTAAAATAATAATGTCGTCATTGTATATGTCATGAGCGAAGACCCAAGCTTCTCTTCTCTTGACAGGTGCTCTCCACTCTTCGCGAATTTCCGAGAAGCTTAGGGTTGATATCTTCGGGGCCACTTTGAAAGCGCTGGGATATTTCCAGTTTTCCCGAGGACTTCCAGTGATATTTTCCAGCTTTCCAGTGGGCAAGGCTGCAGATCAGCATTATGTTCACCACTTTCGATCTTGACGTAGGAAGCTATTGGTACGCAGCAAGCTTTGGGAGTGTACTCTGCGTGATTTCAATTGTCCTATTTATCTATCTATTTACCAACAGCAACTCTGGGTTCACCGGGAGCTGGCTATAGTACTCAGGTGCACTTGGAGACGGTGCTCAGGCGCACTTAGAGACGAGAGCTGGCTGGAGATTGTCGCTCCGTGAAGGAGGATTTAGTGCCATATATATACGTACCTACTAATGGAACGCAGATATATACTCCGAGACTAGTCACTGGAAACTATCTAACGGAACCTTAAATGAGCGTTTGCACCGCAGCATACATCAACCATCTCAAGCTTACGCCAGCTCCCGCCAAGTCCATCTCTGCTGTCTCTAGCCTGTTCCCGTACAGTCCCCGGTCAGCCCATCTCTACCGTCTCCAGCATGCTCTCGACCAGCCCAGATTAACCGTCTTTACCCAGCTTTCGAACCCATCTCAAAGTGCACCCAAGTATGTCTCCTGAGTACTATCTCCAAGTGTACCCGAGCACCTTCTCCAAGTGTAGTATAGTCGCTGTCGATAGATAGATAGATAGAGAATGCCATACTGCTGTTCACGCAACAGATTTGAAACGAGATCCATTTCATTATACGGTACAAAAGGAGTCCGGCTTGGCAATGGAGAGACGCTGCGAAATGCTGCGACAGGAGAGATGCCGCTAAAGGCTCTGAAGGAGACACGCTGCGAAAGCGGAGAAAAGCTGGAAAATTCACGGTGCTTTCTGAAATTCGCGCGATCTTTGAAAGCGGCGGAGAGTTCTGCGATGTTCCCACCTATGTCTCTGCCAGTTGTTCGGATTCTAGCCATGAGCCAAATTTCTCCAATCGCTCCGCCTCCTCTGCCTCTGTATCGGTGTTCTTTGTGTTGTGCTTCTTGAACTTTTCGCTGCTATCCGCAATGTATGCCATGACCTTCTGGCCTGCAAAGAAGCGACCATCCATAAGCTACAAGGAGGTAGTGATCAGTCTTGCCGTACAATAGATTGACAATGTAGAGTATTACTTACCTGCACACATGCCTGCGCACCCTCAATATCTTTAAACCTCACAGTAGCAACACCGTCTTCCTCTTGGTCATACAGCACCACATTTGTAACTTCACCCAGCTTCTCACACTCCTCCCGGATATCTTCCTTCAAATCCAAGATCATTGTTGGATCCTCCTATGAACTGTCAGCCACAACTACACAAACCACTGTGGGGTAGGATCTACTGACCTCCAACTTGGGCAAGGTGAACATATGCTTCAATACCACGAGTTTATCCCATTTTGTACTAGTCTCAATGATCGCCGATGGATCGTCGTCCCAATCTACAAGCTTGCTAGAAGGTTACCTGTCAGCTGTTGTTCCAGTTCGGAAATTAAACCGCATCGGCCGGCGACTTACTTATTCAATTTCTGTGTTTTCGCGATGATCTTGCGCTTCTCCTTCTTGGATGTCTTAGCTGGAGCGTCCTGTTGCGCCTTGTAGCTAAAATCCGCGGCTTGTACTTTGATCATTCCCTGCGTGCCTGATCCTATGCGGAACGGACTATCGTCGAGCATGTTGATGGCCAGGTTGACACTCTCGGGTCGGAAGTATATGACCAGCGCGTCCCCCTTCGGCGTGCCGTCTTCGTTGCGGTATAACTTGATCCTCGGCTTCCCCGTGTCGATCTCCTCCGAGATTACGCCGTACTTCGAAAATACCTCTATGATCTCGCTCTCGGATGTGTCGAGTGGTAGGTTGGTGACGTAGACGGCCGCGTTCTTTCTGGGCTCCTTCTTGCCGTTCTTGTCGCCGGAGTGCAGTTTCTTCTTGGCTTGAGGTTCCTACACTGGTCAGTCATCCGGCCACACACACACGGGTAGAGTGCACTCACATCCTCCGCACCTTCATTCGACATGTAGACCTTCTTCCGCTTAGTCTTAACGGGAACCGCGGGTTCGCTCTCGTTGACTCCGGCGACGGCGTAGATGGCTTGCTGTTGCTCGGCCAAAGATTCATCTAACTGGGGCCCTAAGTTGGAGAGTGAACTTGCGGCAAAAATAAAAGAAAATACAGCAATGGAAGCAAAACACTTACTACAGGAATCCATCTCTTGAGGGCATCGTCGAAATGGTATTCTGCGCCGTCGTCCGATTCAAGCACCCATTTGTTGTCGAGACGTGACCAGGAAATCCGAGGATCGTCTCCAAACCGTTCAATTACTGTAGGAAATCCTCCCGGAGAGTTTTCGTCGCCGTTCGGTAGTAGTGGGGCAGACGGAGAGTGAGACATCGTGGAGATGGGGGAGCGGTGGATTGGTTACCGTGAAAGTGAACGCGAGCTGGGAAGGTTATTGGAAGGAACTTTACCCGGCCTTGATTCATGTACTGTGTGAAACCTCCGCATGCCCCCCAGTCCCGAGAGGACCCCGAAACATCACAAGAAACATGTAGAGTACGGACATGTTTTGATTCTAATTCCCATCCGAAATTAAGCCCCGCATACAGAAATACAACTTGAGAATTATATCCGAGAACAAAGAAAATGAGCAGCCACAACTGGCGACAAGCGTACCATGCAATGCAGCAACAACTACCACCAAAGACGAGAAAAAGAAAAGAAATGCGAAGTGAAGTGAATGACATAGTCGGAGAAACCAGGAAATATAATGACACTTAAATCAAAAAACAAAAAAACAAAGCCCTTGAATCCCAGTCACATACACGACATTACCGAACTACACAAACAAACAAGCTCCGACTGCGAGCCTATTGCTTTTCTACCGGTTGGCCCATCATACGAGAGCCATTATCGGTAGAGAACTTTGGTACCGAATCATCCTCAGAAATAACCTCCCGAGTGAGCTCGACGTAATCGTACTTTTTGAATGGTCAGTAAACAGATTCAATCAGCTACGTAGAATAACTTACAGCAAACTCGCCAAGCTCAGCATCATCAATTCCAAGGATCTCAGCATCCTCGCTAGCACGTAGGCTCAATCCGGGAATCAGGTTCATGACGAATAGGATGATACATGTTCCTCCGAAAGCGTAGGCAAAGCCAGCAACGGAGTCGGCAATCTGGTACCCAATCTGAACCCAATGCTGGTTCAACCAGCCACCGCTGATTACGGTAGATCCGTCCAGATGCGCAATGTAATCACTGCAAGGTTGTTAGTTAATTGTCAAATTCCCACCTTTTAGAGTACTTACGCGGCAAAGAATGCGGTAAGAATGTTACCGACAATTCCACCAACACCGTGCTCAGCAAATATATCGAGGGCATCGTCAACTCCAATAACGAACTTGAGCTTAGTGGCGTAATTGCAAGCAGCGCCGCCTACAACACCGTAAACCACGGCAGCCCATGCCGGTACCTGCAACGTTAGGGATCGTGTCACTAACACAAGCGGGGGATACTTACATAACCAGATCCGGGAGTAATTGCGACGAGACCAGCGATTACACCGGAACAGAAACCAACTGTTGACCACTTGTGTTCCAATCGGTAGTCGAGCAGGCACCAGGTGATACCACCGACGGAAGCAGACAAGTTAGTCACGACACAAGCCATAACAGCACGCAGGTTGGCGGACAAGGCACTTCCTCCGTTGAAGCCGAACCAACCAACCCAGAGGAACACGGTTCCAAGGACGATGTGGGTAACGTTGTGAGGGCGATAATTCAGTTCATGGGTACCGTGGCCACGGCGCTTTCCCAACATGAGGGAGTAAGCAAGAGCGGCGCATCCGGAAGAAATATGGACAGGCGTTCCACCAGCAAAATCCAGACCTCCCATGACGAAGCTCCATCCATGAGGATTCCAAGTCCAACATGCAATTGGGTCATAGATAAGTGTAGCCCACACGAACATGAAAACTACACAAGGTAGCATACGCCCACGCTCGGCTGCAGCTCCAATGGCGAGTGCTACGCTGCACATTTCACTCCGTCAGGACTGCCACACGATTGAATCACATCGGGAGGTACTAGACATACGTGATAGCAGAGAACATGCCCTGATAAATAGCGAACAGAAGGTCTGGGATCTTGGGATTCCCGACGGAGGGGTAACCGAGGACATTCCGAAAGCCTATATTTTCAAGGTCGCCCAAGAACTTGCCGGCAGTGTGGCTGAACGCAAGACTGTACCCCCAGAAAAACCACTGTGTAGGGGGTGCGCCAAGAATCAGCCCTGAACATCATGACAATTTCCCTTACGAGATAATTATTTGATTTTAGGTGCGGCTCTCCACGAACCTGAAAACTAACGACGGCTGTCGACATCATCGATAGCCATATCAGCGAAAGTGCAGACTTTCTTCTTGCAAGGCCTGAGTAAAAAAATCCAACTCCTGGAATCATCAGGAGTACGAGTGCTGTCGCTACTATGACCCAGGCGACATTACCGGTCTATATTCATACGCCGATCGATTGTCACCATAAATTCTTCGCCAATCTCCACACCAAGTGAAAAGAGTGCGCGCGCGCATACATACCTCATACCAAATATTCAGATCTTCCGTCAAGGAGTCTCCTCCCGTGCGCGAGTTGGAGCCATCAAACTCATGCTTGAGTGGGACATATTGTAACGTCTCGTTTAAAGTATCCATGTTGCCCGTCGTTCGTGAACGATTTAGGTGCTGTAGTAGAGTAGCAAAGTATCGTTCGGATGGAGGGCGACGATGGTTGCTAAGTAATGAACGACGGATGTACTGGCTCCCGATCACTGGCTCCGGAAGGGTGTATGTATATAGGAGGGTTGGATAGAGTAGATGCAGACTCCCGGACCCACGCGCTATTAAAACAGAATCCTGAGTGATGGGTCGGCGTGGGTGGGATCATATGCACGCGATTGAGGGGGGGCATTGGAGCATGATGGGGGGTGAGGGGTGATTACCTAGCGGAATTATTTGCTTGGGTCATTGTAGAATGCGACAAGGCTCGACGACCGCTTGCTTTGGAATGCTTCTGTTGCTCCTTTCTCAATCACCTTGGTCGTTTTCGGAATTCTACCAACAGGAGACTTCTATGCTTGGTGTTTCCTGAGAACCTACCTCCTACCATAGTGGGCTGGAGTTTCGCTTGGTTTCTTACGTCGGCGATGTTGGGCTTAGGAGACAGATTGCTTTGAAAAACCCCCAAGCCCGAAGATAGAGACAATATACGCACGAGCAGAAGCAGGAGCAGGAGGTAGCGCAGGATGTCGGTCGCAAAAACCCCCTCGTACTTCATGTGCTCTATGCTTATAATATAATTTAATATATATTTAAACAGCCCGCAGTTACTCTCTCCACTCAATCGCATCGGTTGATGTTCGACAAGCCTTGGAATAGGCGGGCACTGCCCCTACTGCTGCAAGCGCTGCAGCGAACACGAGCGAACGCGCTTTTTCCTCACCTAGATTACACAAGTAGCAATTCCGAAAGGTTATCGTCGCTAATTCCCTATTTGGGAGGGGATTATTCTTTTGATAGGATGATTCTGTGGAACAATAAGTCTCGAGATAAGAAGGCCCGATGCTGGGCAATTGGCTGAAACGCATAGCAACCCCCGACCCTCAGAATCCTGGTGATGCTTCATCCATCATGCTCAATTTCCGTAATACGCAACCTGTCACTTTTAGCTCGTAAGACAACGCGGCAAGTAGATACCTCCTCTGACAGTTTATTTATTTATCCAGATATGTCGTCCAGGTTCTTTCGTTCGTTCATTCCTCCCTTGACCTTGACATTCCTATCTATATCTCTTAGTATATGCTTGTGGCCTCACCGAGTGAAGGTTTTCAGTTTTCGCGAATCATAAACATCCCGCCACGGAGTCCAGGTCATAGCCCAGATAGTCATCATAAGGCCGGAGCAAGCCTACTGGTCTTCGCCCCCAAGTATTCTGCCAGCATCACCTAAGAATTGGACAGTCCATGGCTCGCTCCGAGTTGATGATGGCTACCATTCGCAACTCTTCCTGAAGCCTTCCGGAAGCACTCTGAAGCCGTCTAGAAGCCTCTTCCGAGTAAAAAAGCTCCGAGGTTTCTATGATTTGTTGTTTTATCTCTAAGGAATATCTACAGGTCCGGAAAGAAGTGCAGCCTAAAAAAAGTGCCCCAAAAAGTACCGTCGATCCTCAATGCAAGGTCCAGTAAGAGCAGAGGTCCAGTAATAGGTATGGCATTAGTCTGCTGTACCGTAGGGTGCTAAGCAGTTACTCTTTCAAGTCGATGTTGGGCCCAGACATTCAGGCAAGCAAAAAACACTTGTCGTACTCTACTCTACCTAACGGTGTTGAGCTCTGTTTCAGGCCCTTAGCACAACAAAACGGTTCCTCTCTTCTACTTATCTTCACCTACCGATGGCACTGCCACGCAGATAAGTAGAGAACGAAGAAGAAGCGGCAAGAGGGAGGGAGAGGGAGAGGGAAAGGGAAAGGGACGGCCTCCCAGATACCAAGAGGCTATCTGCCATTGCTCTGCCACTAAACAAGAAGAGGACGCAACGGCAAGCGACCTTATCACCGGATCACTCGGAGCCACCAACATCAACATCACTCACGATCGTTCAGTCAGTTTCGCGCCAAGGCTGTGTGCCAAATGCTAAGCCTCATTAATCCGCTTCTAGTATTCACAATGCCCTTACCTCTAAACTTCTTCGTCTTCGAATTTGCAACGTCTCTAAACGCGCCACAAAGCGCTCCCAAAGTCTATGGCGAAGAACAATGTTTGAAAGTACCACCAGAAAAGCTCCGACGGCAGGAAGCAGTCGGAATGGGAGGTAAGATATTTAATTTGCTGTTGTACAGAGATCTGCTGCTGTTTAATCATGCTGTATCACTCTAACTAGAGTATGACAGTGCCCGTGGTCCCCTCCCCCTCCGAATGGGCCGGCTAGGTGAAAACCGAGATCTGCTTCTTGACATGAGGAGCTATGATGACTGCTGCAGCCCAAGAAGCCAGGAAAAGAGCTGTTCAACCACAAGCACGACGAAGAATAGCTTCCACTGTCCCCATCAAACTCCAAATCATCCTCTTCCTCCGTTAAAGCTCCCAAGCCAAGTTATTTTAACGTAGTCGATCGGCCACAGTTACGATCTAGTTTCTCGCACAGATACGCTACCAAATCACTCTCAGTACAGTCATCCCTCCGCTACCTACGCAGCCAAAGCGTCCAAGATCCTATCCTTAAGCTTCCCCAATTTTACTCGGTCGCGGAACTCGCTGTGTTCTTCAAGAATTGTGACGAGGATATTCAATTGAAGGCAGTGATACAGTCTGGGAAATATAATAACTTAGTTGAGCAGCTTAAGATCACGAGTACAGAGACTGTTTCCAAAAGATTTCAATGTCGTGAGGAAGGAAAGGAGAGAAGAAAGAGTCGTAAGGCTCCGTACACTTTACGGCGATGACGAGTAAGGATGATGGTGTGGCAGCAAGCGTCGCAAGAAAAAAGAAGAATCAGAAGGGTGACGAGAAGGAAGTGGAGGAACAAGAGGAGGTTATAGGGTGGTATAGTGGAGCTGGAGGACAGCAGTATGAATTGAGAGATCCCATATTGGTTCTCTCAGATCCAATCCCTCTAACCAACCGAAATGGCCTATTCGATCTGGAGCGACTCAATAGCAGAGAGATAGACTGAATGTACAATGCGAAGAAGCGGCGAGGTGTCCAGGGTGTCCAGTGGCGAGGGGGATAAGTTGCCCTAGGACCATTATGAGAACATAGTTTCTAACATAGGCGTGCTCGGGAGCCTAAGAACCCATACTCCCTGGCAGAATGATCCGCGCAGAATAGTGATACCTTGGAAATCTACAGTCCGAACAGTGCAACAATCCGCGGGTCCAAACCCGCGGACTAATGACCCCTACAGAATAGCGTTACCCATAGGAAGCGCTGAAATTGAGGCTCCTTTAATAGCCATGCTCACTGGGGTGCAGAACCCCACGGGGACTGATAGCCCCTACGGAATACTGCTAAGGTTAATCGTGCATACAACTGCCTGCTTTAGTCTCAGCACCTTAGGTATGTACCTAGAAAACATACTTTATGGGGGGTTGATTAAATAGGTAAGCATGACGTGAACCTCACATGGGGCTATCATCTTCGACAACCTAGTTTGACATGTTTTCCTCACTCCTAGGCTGTTAGGTATTTTTGGCTATCACAGTTGTTGACCTTGCAGTCCATTGCAAGCCTTACAGGTGTATTTGAGTGACAGCCTAACGGCCTTCATGTCAGCCTGTCAGGTTTGTCAGATTGTCAAGAGATGGCCGCTGCGGCAGCCATCGCCGTAGCAGTAGCCATCGCCGTAGCAGCCATCGCCGTAGCAGCCATCGCCGCAGCAGACTCTGCCATTGACATCCACCACTCTCACCACCATCACCATCACCATCACCATCACCATCACCATCACCATCACCATCATAATAATCACCACCATATACACCAGCTGCATGCCTTGCACCCATGTATTACACATAAAAATTGTGGGAGCAGTGGGAATGTAATCTGGAGATGAAAGTAGATCCTAAAAGTGACAAACCCATCATCCCAATTCCAACACTTGCTGCTATATGCTGCAGCAAAGATGGGAAGCTGGTGAAATCTGCAGCTCTACACTGTAACCAAAAAAATTCACATCACAGCAACACCCTCTACTACTGACAGGTTGATGTCAATTTGCTTCCACACAATGGCGACGTTGAACCCCGGAGTTTTCGCTCATAGTGCTTCGATTTGTGTTGATGACTGTGTGGTTGTTGGGTTATACAAACACTTAAGGGCTATTATTCGAGTTCATGAACCGGTTTCGCGATCCCATCTACACATATAAGTACCAGAATTCTTGCGAAGTAAACCATAGTAACCCAACGATAGATGCAACCGTTCTGTACGCGATTATTATCGGGGCTCTAGCAGCTCTATGGCTTTTGCTTTGCCTCGGGGTTTCTGCTTTCCGGGAATTTTTATTCCCTATATTCCTACTCGACTTCGAAGCATCTCGTGTATCCACAAAGTTTCCACTAGCGCCGCCTCGGAGGGCACGGACCAATCAATAACTCGGAATCGTTTTATTCTACAACGGGGGTTCTACCCCACCGCTGCCGGCTAAAGTGTGCTACAAACGCAATAGATAGAGTATCAGTGTGAAGAGGAACAGAAAGGTAGCCGACGACACATGTCGGCAATTGCTGAGCCACTTGGGTAGCTACAGTAGTACACTGAGCACCGCATGGTAGTGGTGATCTGCTGTGCTTGGCAACAGGAACCTCAGCCGGTTCTTGCATCGAGAACTACTACACACATCTCCCATCAGCACGGGTGGATCCGTGCACTCAACTCTACCAGTCGGCTGAACTCTTACCTACTAAGTACCAAAGTCATAAGCACACTCCATCATCCTCGATTCGACTAAGCAGTCACTACCGTCGTTATGGAAGACGAATCGGTACCACAACGCGGTGTTCACTTCGCCCCTTCCAACTACCCAAGAATGTCCGATCCCAACATTTCCAGTGTTCAAGCTTCAAATGGAGTGCGGGCGAGAACCAACAGCGCCGATGAAACTCATATGCTCAATAGCGGTGCACTGGGAGACCATGATGACGACCCGGAAATAGCCGATGGGGATGTGGAAGAAGACGAAGAAGATATCGATAGAAGCATCACCAATGGCAGTGGTGTATTGGAATTGCGGGGAAACAACACCTTTTCTTCGTGGAACTCTAATTCCACAAGGCCGCGAAAGGGAAGTGGCTCTTCCTATCCTACAGCGATAGAAACCTCAGGGAGGCTCTCCCCGGAAGGTGTTCAGACCATACCCCGTCTGCAGCGCCCCGCCCCTCCTGTGCGAACGCCATCTAGTACTTATGCACCTGTGCGACATCCCATTTCCAGTCGGCCCCGCGATCCCTCAACGTCTCGCCCTACAAGACGAGATCCCAGTGCTCTTTATAGATCGCAGGAGGGGGCATATGTCCGACGGCTTCGTCAGGGTACGGACGGGGACTATTTCAATTCCACCTCGAACTCATTCTACCAAGAGTCGGAATTGGAGGATGAGTCGCCGTCGACGGACGGCCATTTCGATAATAATGATCTATATGATAACGATAACTTCCTCTATGGCCAAGATGACATGGAGCCATCCGCTGAAGAACTGAAGAATCCCGAAAACCGGGAACGGCTGGAATGGCATTCTATGCTGGCTTCGGTATTGATGGGTGACGTGGTTAAACAGGAGAAGAAAAGGCTGACCGGGCCCACTGAGGGGAAAGAGATTGCGACAATGAAGACAGAACTTTTTCTGGGGATCCGCGCACGGGTGTGCGGCCGCTCAATTGCTGCACAACGGCGGATGGTCGATGATGGCCAGTCGAAAACCGATAGGTTGATTGATGAGATTATACACTTTGAAATTCAAGGCAAAGATAAAACGTCCAAAACTCCTCGAGAACAAGTGCAAGATATTCTCCTGAGGTGGGAACGGTGTGAACAGCTCTGGCCAACCAGGGGGGCTATGATGGAGGCGAAGCCAAATAGTGCTTCTGCAGCTTTCAACGCAAGCTGGGATGCTCTCGTAGCCTGGAATAACACTACCGAACTGATCAATACTGAACTCAAAATCTTGCAGAATTGGGTTGGCAACGAGGATTTGGATTTCCAGCGTACCACGATAGCCGCTAATAATGAGGCTGCGGGGATCGACCGTGAGGCTTCGTTTTTGGACCGCATATTGAAGGACGACAACTTGAAATCTTTAACCGGAGAGAGCAACATGTTAAGCGGACTTAAATCGGTGATTGCAAAAGCTAAGACGACGCTGATCGAGTACGCGGAAGCTTTTGAGAAGCGCCACCTTCCGCCGTACGTCGAAGAATTACTGGTGCTGATTGGATTTCCGACTCGTCTCATCGAGGAAGTTATCGGGATGCGTTTGCAGTATGCAGAGCGAATGCGAGAGCCTGTTTCAATGATGACAGACCAATTGATATCGCAGTTTCAATCCGTCTTACAGCTGGCCGTAAAAATAAAGCAGGAATATACCCATATCTCGGAACCCGAGCCCGGGTGGGATCTGCCTCCATGTATGGACGAGAACTTTGAGCAAGTTGTGCTACAAGGTTTGAAGTACTACTTCAAACTCATCGGATGGAGAATCGGTTCAAACAGGAATACATTCAAGGAGGCAGAAATTTTAGAGACTGAGTGGAATTTTTCGAACGAAATTGGCCGCTACATTGAAGGGGGTGACATCGAAGTAGCTGAGCACTTCAGGTTTGTGGATATTCATCTGAGGCATCTTTGTACTTACCATATTTCAGCTCATTGACGAGCAAACTCCTGAGTCGTTTGATGGCTCATTTCGAAAAAGAGCTTCAAAAAACACCAGAGAAGAAAGGTGACGAGCTCAGTAGACGGTATAAGTCAATCCTCGACTCTGTCCGTGTTCGTCAGAGAAAGCTGTTTCGATTTGCACGGTTAGTCGTTAGAATTCGCCCTTCGTCTTCCACCAGTCAACTGACTTTCGAAGACTCTTGAGCCAACGGTTTGAGAATGCGACTGAGTACGGCGTAGAGAGAACAAAGTTGCGAGCGCTAGTGACATGCTTAATCGCATCAGGCCACTTTTTAGTGTACACTGCCAGCGTTGAACATGAAGGTGTCTACCTTGTCGCAGATCCCTCGCTTTATGATCGTCCCCACCAGATACAATCTATCTTACGGACATGCTATCATGGGGATGCCGACGTCTTCAGGGAAGATAATATGTGCTCTTACGTGCTAATTATTTCCCCCCAAGAAAACTTGCTCTGGGATGGTCGAATCTTGAACGTTGATATGAAAGAGCCAATTGTGGATATCAAGCCAGGAAGACTGCGACTTGTGGCTGATGGGTCTGAGCTTCGTCTACAAACGGCGCGAATTGAGTTTGCCAACTTCACTAACCATGATCTCGACATCTTGTTAGAACGACGTGCCAATCTTCCTCGGGTAAATCAAGAACTGATGAAGATCAAGAAAACCACCTATCGCCTTTCCAATACTATCATGGATAGCGTCGAGAAAATCCGTCGTCAGACCTCGGGCTTAGGTTGTCAAGAACTTATCCAGACTTGTTTTGCATTTGCCACCGAGTTCGGACAAAGGTCCCAGATATACATGGACAATAATCGGAAGGCCCTGAACAACCACAAGCTCACACGACTTGCCGTCGATTGGGTCAGCTTTATATGTGATGACTGTGCTGCTACGAACCGACTCACATTCCGTTGGGCTGTGGCTGCCCTTGAATTCTGTATGGTGATGACTCGGGGCCAGAATATACTCTCATTCAATGAGCAGGAGTATTCTAGGCTGCGTGCCAAGGTGGCTGGGTGTATGTCGCTTTTGATTTCACATTTTGATATCATGGGTGCTCGGTCTACTCTTGCTGCGCAGGCCGAGAAGCGGAAGATGGAAGCCCTAGCAGGTCAGCTCAAGAAGATGGATGTCAGCATGTTACTGGAGGACAATGAAGCTTCCGAACATATTCGTCAAGAGTGGCTGCGGCAGCTTGAGGAAATTGAAGCGAGCCGGAAACATATCCAGAGTGAACGGCAAGCCTTGGGACGCGTTTTGGATGACAGCAATCAGGCAGATCGGTCGCTGACATATCTCTCAAAATCGTCATATTCCAATGTCTCCTTACGATGGGCTCAAGGCGAGTTTGTCGGTGGGGGTAATTTCGGTACTGTGTACATTGCAATGAATTTAGACTCGGGCTACCCGATGGCAGTTAAGGAGATTCGACTACAGGACCCCCAGGTCATTCCCCAGATTGCCACCGCTATTCGGGACGAAATGATGGTTCTGGAACTCCTCGATCATCCGAACATTGTGCAATACTTTGGAATAGAAGTGCACCGTGACAAGGTCTACCTCTTTATGGAGTTCTGTTCTGGTGGATCGTTAGCATCACTGCTGGAACACGGAAGAATTGAGGACGAGACCGTAATTATGATCTACGCTCTACAAATGTTGGAGGGCCTTGCCTATCTACACGAAAATAACATCGTACACCGCGATATCAAGCCAGAGAGTAAGTCCCACTCCTCGCGTGATGAGTGCTGCTAACCATGGTGACCAGATCTGCTATTGGATCATAACGGAATCATCAAATACGTTGATTTCGGGGCTGCAAAGATCATCGCCAAGCAAGGCAAAACCCGGGGAGGCGGAGGATCCGCCACACGAACGAATCTAAATAGCATGACCGGAACACCGATGTATATGTCTCCCGAAGGTAGTTCCTCTTCCAATCTCCGGCACTGCCCGTCTCGATCCCCTCTAACTAGTATACTTTGCAGTCATCACCGGTAGCAATAAAGGACGGCACGGAAGCATTGATATATGGTCCCTTGGCTGTGTGGTTCTTGAGATGGCAACTGGCCGAAGGCCATGGGCGAACCTTGATAATGAATGGGCAATCATGTGGAACATTGCAGCGGGACACCCACCTCAGATGCCTACTCCAGATCAGTTAAGCGATTTGGGTATCGACTTCCTCAAGAAGTGTTTTGAGCGTGATCCAAGAACTCGTCCATCGGCTGCAGAATTGTTACAGCATGACTGGGTATCTTATCTTGCACAGTTCGATGGGTCGGACCCAGACGGCTAACTTTAGTTACCGCCAGATCCTCAATATCCGTAGTCAAGTGATTGAGCCTGGAACACCGTCGTCTGAAAGCTCGGCCTCGAGTGGCCGTTGACGGTACTAATCGTAGTAATATAGTGGAAACAAGGTTGATCCCTTCCTCTTTTCCTTTTTCACTTATATTGGAACCAGATGCATGGGAAGAAAACTACTCATCTATGTATGCTTCATATTTTCGGGATGTGAGGGTTTGGTTATTTCGTCGGAATGCACCGTTGTTTGGTCTATTCATCTTGCTGAAATCTCTATCTTTTATTCTCTTCTTGTTGCTCAACGTTGGACTTCTTTGGTTGCGACCGTATTTTTCTCATCTATATCTGACATTTTGGCGTTTATTTTTCTGCTGGTATGGCGTTTTTGTTGAGGTGTCAGTTCGGTTGGGATTGCTGTTGCTGGGTATTTGATGGCGGGTGGAATATGATGGACAAGTACGGAGGCGTCGGTTTTGATTCCTGGGTTGTAATAATGTTCATTTATCTCGAATTCTGACCGCTTTCGATTAGATTTTTCTCGCTAGTCCGGTGAGACACAATATGTCACTCGGAAATGTGCTTGCCATCGAGTGATGTCCCTGGCCAACGAGTGATGTCTCTGTCCCATTGTGGTCAAATTGCCAACTTTTCTGATAGCGCCTCTAAGGTACTAGTGTTGCTTAATCTAATCCATACAAGTCCTCATCTCTAGCTACTTTACATCTCAATAGGATACCCTCCCAGGTATGTCACTCTCACCCACACTCTCTCGCTTCCTTCACCCACCTCCCCTCTCAATTAATCTCTGTGGGCAATCTCATGACCATTTAGTGCCCTTGATATTGTATTCCCCTTCATTTCCACAGCCACGGCTAAATTTGACGGGAGAACGGTGTATCAATATCAAAATATGGTCTGATTTGCTGGTGCCGTTCAAGTGTCTGAAGTAGCTCCTGCCGCGGAAAACCTCAGCAAGTTTTTGGATTTTCTCTGCCTGGTATAACTGGAATCAATGGTGAGGCGTTCTCCAGTCCCACAATAACAAATCTGGCGGTCAGTAGAATCTTTGGACCCCGACTTGAGACATGGCGACAGCTGTTTCTGTTCACTCCAATAGGATCCTCCAGATGTGTCACGGTACCATGTCAATAAAAATGGACCTAATAAGCCAATTCTACTAGGCTCTCATCCCAATCAAATTAACATCGAGTGATACCTATGATGTCGCAGCGGAGGGGTGAACAGGTCACGGTATTCTGGCGGTGGTCACGGTCTCTGGTGTTGGTCATGGTACCTCGACGTCATCATTTTGTCCATCATCAAATTGCTATGAGCATTTACAGCCCAAGGTACTAGCTATTTATCCGCGTTTTGACTTCAATCTAGTCGTCTAAATTTGACTCCAGAGATGCTCCGCGGCCCGGCATCAGGTAAACGGTTGACACGGGTGGCTGCGGTGATGCAGTGGCAGTACTTACTCTACGCGGGTTAGCACGTCAACCCTGATGTATCTAGCGGTTGGACTAAAGCATGTAGGTACACTAGCTTGCACTCGCCTAGGTAGTGCAAAGATCCTCCCTTTGCTTCTGTCCTCCAATGCGGGGTTCCCAACAACCGTCGAATACCGTTTCGCAGCCGGCCGATCAGGGAGATCTAGGGTATATCCAATCACAACGACGACAACCGGAACAATTACAGCATTCATGGATACAGTTCTTTCAACACAGGGTGTACCCTGTGGGGTACGATTGAAACGTGTATGAAGGAGCAGCCTGAATCTAGAGGCGCTTTCGGATCAGTCCGTGTTCATCTGGCACTAGGTGACTTTTCTGATGATGATGATGGTGGTCTGACCCTACCTATTACTGCCCCCCTCTTTTGTTTGCTGGCTCCAGGTCCATCGAGTACACCGTCTTCAGTAAGCTGCCGCATCTACACTAGTTTTCCGCACCGATGCCTTGGCCATACCATTTATGCCTCAGGCTGCATGCCGTCAACCCTTCGGACCGTGAAAGTTGGAGAATGCCCGTCTGGCTTGGAATACCATGTACGTTTGTCCAGGATAGCACCTTCAATTTGGGTGCAAATGATAATACGTAAACACATTATCCTATTCTGACTGGCGATGCGCTAAGAGGTATAGGAATTTATATGATGTTGTGCACGGTGGAGGCAACTATTACTTAATAGTGATGATTTTGACGAAGGATAGGGTACCGTATGTACAAGATTCACGGCCGCAATGTTGTCACCGTGAATTACCATGCGTACTCCACTTTCATCAGGTTTTCAATCAAGAATCAGGTACCTACTACACATACCTACGCAACTCTTTTTCCAGTAGAGTATGTTACCTCAGGGATACTCTTTGAGTACCTTAAACCACATTTTGATATTGATCGTCGATGTCACCTGCAGCTCAAAGGCTTGCTTGGATCAACAAATCCCCATTGCCTGCGGGGTGCGGTTATAGGTCTGATTAAACCGCTCAGCTCGGTGTGACACTTTACCATCTCTAGAGTACGTGCTCGAGAAAGTTGAGCTTATCTTGGGAATCGCTGCAATATCTGTACAACCAGGACCGCGATATATAACCAACTGGCCAATGGTGGTCCGCTAGCTACTTACTAGTAGGTTGTGCATATGCACGCAAGCCAAAAAACGTCTTTCCTGCAAGCCCAGGAACCTTCAGAATGGGTGCGTTTTCTGGTTGCATATAAGACAACTCACCTTTACATACATACTAATAATAAAAATAAAGGGTCCTTGCATGTCTATGTTTCCCTCTACTCGCTTGAAGCCCACGCTGCTCGGATGGAGTTCGGCAAGATATGAAAAGACGTTTGCATGCACCATTGGATATACTCTGCATATGTACCCCGCTATTTGCATCTACCCCATACTAGAGCTGATTCCGGACGAACACTTGCAACGCTTACGCTGTGAAACGAAAAACTCGTTCCAGCTCCAAAAGACCATCGAACGCAGAGAAAAACGCCCGTAGCGTGGGAGGGTCCAGGTACGGCAAGAACTTACGTATAACGGCTGGCATGTCAGCTGCTCGAAAACTCGCTAGAGGGTGTCTATGTGACCTATCCCTTCAGATACGGGAAGGATGTGGTGTAGGAAAACACCAATTGCGCCCCAAATCGGTGGCGGTGGATGAAGTACTACGCGATATCGTTCCCTTAAAAAGGCAATGAGATATCGTCACTGCGCCACAGGGTGGGGCGTCGAATCACGAATTGTATCTAAGGATCCAGGACTTCCTTCAGCTTCCAACGGTTGGTCTCTCAGAGTTTGGCGATCCTTGCGTCTACAATCACGGGTAAAGCGATAACATATCTACCCCGCTGGGTTGGGAACTTTACCGCTATTCGGAACTGGGGACGTGGACGGGGAGCTTCTTGCTGGGCTACTGGTGCGATTGATAGCCTGCAGTATACATTGGTAGTGCTTGCTTCTGCACATGACACGGGTCCCGCAATCGTGGAACCCGGGACTGAACAATGTTTTGTGCGCATTGGGAATTGTGCCATTGGAACTAGAGACGCCGGACTACAGTAATACCGGGAGTGCATCAATCCGTTATACTGAAGCATAATTAAAGAAATCCCTCCCTTCCACATGGATAATAAGATGGAACCCTTTAGCTGGCGCTTCTTCCTCTGGGAGTAATATGGACATTTCTTTTAGCGAGAACACCGGAACATATTCTCGGGTTGCATATGCAAAGAAACAGATGAAAACACCTATCAATGAAAGCCTATCTATCGATATCTGTGTTTTATGATCCATGTATGCATATGGATCCCCCCTCTCTTCTGGAGGCCGCAGATGATTCCGGTCAAGAGGTGGGTGGTTGGGCACTGCTATTAGAGTAGAGCTCCTAGAAACCTTTGAAAGTATCCGTCGAAATAATGTGGATGCTAATTACCGCAATAACGCCGTCTCCGCCAAGCATCTGCGGTGGAATTATTCGTAGGGAGCTGTGCCGTCGCCTTCTTTCGTCGGGTTAAAACTCGCGGAAGAATTACAGGTATTAAGAATGTACCAAAGAGAAAGAAGGGGGGAGTTTGTTTACAGTCGTTCTTGGGATCCCTGGGTTCTGCCCAGTCTTGGGGGTTCGTCGAGTGATCCATTATGAATATCTGGTATCTCCACCCACCTCCAGAGATTATCTATACTCTAAACACCGAACCTAGGACTTCATATGTACTTACTCTCGCTTGCATTTCCAGAGATAAGCCCCCGGATTTGGACGAGGAACGCCAAGCCTTGAGCCGCAGTCAGCCCACGTGTGAGCAGTCCTTATCTAAGCAGTGCACGGAACACAAGCGATCGACGATCCTCTTGGCGGCAACGAACCACCTTGTAGGATACACGAGATCCAATGAAAGCTTCTTTTTGTTCCTCTGAGGGTGTTCTACTGCTCCATTCTATTCTCCTGCGATGATGATGATGATGATGATCTCTCACTGCCAAGTGGTACCAGACGGGCCCTAGACGAGCCTGGACCCTCCGTGACAGTGGCAGTCCCGGCCGGTGACACCACGGGACGTCCCGTCTGATTTAGCCGAGACGTTTGTGCCGAACGATAGACTGGGGTCGGAAGTGGAATTCCGCAAACCCCTCTTTGCGGTGACAGGGCGCTCGGCAGATGCACGATATGCCTTCTGTACAGTAGAGATGATGTACAGTAGAGATGAGATGTAAGATCTCAATCATCCAGGGGTTCGTGGGAAAGGGTGTGGTGGTTATGGCGTAGAGTGGCTGTAATCTGTTATATATCCTGAGGTCACTGAGGGTTAGATAGATGGAGGGAATAGACGAGATGTTCCCTGGCCGGGTGGTTACATGTAATCGTATTCGTTCCTTCTTCAAACGCAGACTTCAGGCTGTTCGATTGAAATCAAGTTCTATCAATGCACTGGGAGCTGTGTGGGAGGGCGGCATATACCCCCCCCACTCCCTAAATTCTTCAATCACTATAAAACCTCAGGAGTTGATCATTTTACATGAGCCCTTATGACCACAGTATGGCGACGTGGGAAACGTGGGTGTTGCCCAACTGCGGCCTTTTCTGCCTGTCGTTTCGGTCGGTCAGACATCTAAACCCGCGGGGACCCTGCTTACGCATATAGATTCGATGCAGGCACGCCTATCAACCACCGGTTCACATGGCAGTGAATCAAAGAAGTATGTAACCTACCTAACCGAGTGATCTGCAGCGAAGATTGCAGCGAAGATTGCAGCGAAGATGACGGGGATTGGGGGCTGACATGTCAAATATGTACGGATCATCTGAAGGATCATCCCTATATCCGTTATATGCAATTACGCTGATCCATGGTAGTGAGCATCAACACCCTCACCCCAATCCTCAGTTCATATGATTGAGAGTACCGTTGATCCATGGTTATGAAACCACCACCATCACCATAACCAGCCAACCCGGCGATTCCATACATCATCGAGTATTGACAAGTGGATCGAGCCCTCTCCCCTCTCCCCTTTGTTGATCCCTTTGTCCCTTCTCGAGGGCTTACTTACCTTTTGAGGACATCCTGTATTCGCGAAGTTGTTGTCTTTGCATATTGAGGCTGGGTGTTTTTTGATGTATAATAAACGTTTTTTTTTTTTTGCTTTTTGCTAGGGATCTGCCGTCGAACGCAGGATAGGATTCCGAGTTTTGCTTCCGTACGTTTCCGGGTAGGTTCTGAAGTTTTTTGTTTGATATAGGACTTTCGGTATGAGGGGCTGACATGGCATTTAGGTGCCGTATGTTCTTACCGAAAACGAAAGAACTGCAGAAGGAAGAAAGGAAACCCGGCAGCTGGTACTCGGTTGCTGCTTATGAAGGGTATGGTAAACAATGCCGAACCTAGGTATTGTTATTCCTTTTTGCCGGTTTATGCTGATCTTTTGAGGGATGGCCAACTAGGTAGGGCATTCTGTATGTGGGTATTCCGTATGTGGGTGTTTACGCAACGCCCCGGGTATTTTTTTTTGGTTTTGGAAATTAATGGTCAGCCCTGCATGTTTCTTTATTCTTCGATGGTTCGAGAGAGAAGGTTTGCGTGCATTAATCGGGATTCGGGACGCTGGGATCGAGGTTGTTTGATAGAAGAGTATAGAAAGCTTTCTGGGTATAGGATTGCGGCGATATCGCTGATGTTCTTTCCGTGCCCCCCCTGCTAGCTGTTTGTTCTCCTACCTATTAGAATGGGGCGTACGGGGGAGGGGGCAGAAGAATGTGGAATGTGGGAGAGAAGGTTCTATTGGGATTTCTAACCGTTGGTTCGTTGCGGGTTGGCTGAAGTGGGTTATCAAACAACAAAGCGTCGGTGCCGGTACGTACGTTCGTTTCCGATAACCACCGGCCATCAACAGCGTACCCATTCCCCCACTCCCCCTCTCCTCCTCCCAATAGCAGGATACTGCACTGGGCAAGCCACCCCCAACCGTATCGCGCCACAACCCAGCAACCCGAAACCCAACATGTGTGTCGTTCTATCTCGATAGATAGATAACCGAAACACACACACACATACACAAATCCAATCTTTCCCACAACGGCGCGCTCGATCGCCAGTTTTCTGTGTGGTCCGTGATAGATTTGTGGGAATCGCAGCGTGGAGTTGTTTCTCTGTCGATCGCTGAAACTATATATACCCCCCCCTCCAACTGGCACCAGCCAAGCGTACCCGCAATCGCAAAGACAAAGTCTGGCGGTAGACCGATATAGATACGGAGCCAACTTCCAGGCCAATCTCCAGGCCGTGTCATATCACATATAGTATTCGGGGGAGGGGAGAGGGGGAAAAGAAAGTTTGCATGTAATCGCGTGACCCGGTAGATAGGTCACGCTGCCGCGTTCTGATGGGTTTCGTGGATACGTCGTCGAAAAGCAAGCTTTACCACCCAGAAGGGGGAGGATTGACAAGCAGCAGGCAGGCAGGCAGGCAGGCAGGCAGTGGTGAACCTACACCGTATGCAATGTGCAGGTAACCTACAGAACTTTGCATTCAGGGTGGGTGGGCTGGAGCACATGCAGGAGAAGGTACACCGTGCGTTATGCATGTTGACGATCCCCAGCCTAAGCTCGTGTACCAGCCCCCCGCCCGCGGGTATTCATTCCCGCACGAGCTTATCCCCAGCCATAACCTTTTCCTCTTGGAGACGTCGTCACGGGAAAACCGGTGCGGTGCCCAGGATGGATGGTTGGCGCTCAAAACAAACTCCCCGACAGTTCCCCAGATAGATCAGCACTGATCGAGCAGCGCAGCTGGGAATGCTAGCGCTGCGTCCCTGTGGGCGTCACGATCACGCTCTGCAGGGTACATCGATCCTTTTTATTGTGTTCGGCTCTGGACAAAGTTGGAGAAAGTTCGAGCAAGTTCGAGTTACGCCGAACAAACTGCGTTACCACGTCGCGTCACGGTTTTGTTTCATGGAAGGGTCTGACATCATAGCCAGTTTCCCACCCATACGTTTCGTGCCTGCTGCTGCTGCTGCCTGCCGCACAGCAAACCCAGGGTCCATAGTGCAGTTGCAGTCGGAACCAGCCATATCTCCCATTTGTGCCTGCGACCATGCTACTGCCAGAAAAAACCTTGACATGACGGATGAAACATCCGGCACCGCCCATCGGTACCCTGCAGCCAGATAGACTTCTGTGGTTGGGTTGGGTTGGGTGTCACGGCAAGTTCCATCGACGCAAAAAACCCGAGCCACCAAAACCCGCTCGAGCAAATTACGTATTGCGTGTGGTGTGCGGGTTCAGCCACACAGCAACAACCATCGAAACTTTACCAGGCAATTCGGATCCCCGCGCGCAGCTTTTTTTTGCCTGTTTGCTCTGCTTGTCGATCGTTCCTCATCTCGCTTCCCGATGGGGCGTCGCCTCCTAAAACTTGCATCTCCGGCGAACCGTCTGCGTGTATATCGCGTACGGATCCCTACGGCAGCGCTGTCATGGCTCGGCCGGTGGCGCGGCCATCTCCATCCCCCCAATCGTCTTATCAATCCGCACCCAGCAAAAGCCGCGATATCAGTTGTGGCGATTCGTCTCGTAGCAACAGCAACAACAAAACCCTCCGATGGCATTCATTGCATCAGCAGCTACACACCCCACCTCCCAAGGCAGCAAGCGCGTGCCCACTCCGGGTTTGGTTAGTTGACCCCATCGCATCGCCCGCCACACTTTCCCCGGCTAGCCCACTGTCTCTCGATTACCGCATCGTCCAGCGCCCTCCGGGCTGTCTCTCGATTTCGCGTCGCCCAGCTAGCGGTTCAAGGTTTCCGGCGATGCCGACCGAAAAAAGTAGGCTTGTCAGAATATGACTGGACATGTTTCTGTTCACGCGTCTGGGAATTGGAGGTGGTCTTTTCTGCCAATCCCGCTGCACTGGAATGGAAGATCGTCGCTGCTTGCTAAAAAATTTTTTTGCTGCTTTCGTCAACGTTTCATTCGTTCTTTTCTCCTCCGCGTGCTCTACGAGGATACCGGTAGTACTACACAACACATATCCACTGGTTGCCACGATAACGAAGGACAGATGAATCAGATGAATCAACCTTTTTCTTTTGGACGGGAGCACCCACTCCACTTTCCATTACCGTAGTATCGTAGTATACATCAATCCCGTGAGAAATACATACTGTCGAAACCGAGGGACACCAAGCACGCATGAAAAAAGAGCATTGAAAGATTAAGAATAAGTTGGGAAGCCCCAGAAATGACGATACCACGTCCGTGTACATATACAAAAACCCATTTTGAGCACCACACAAAACCCTCCGAAGGGAAAGAAAAGAAAAAAAAACAAACATGAAAACTCCCAATAACGCCACACCCCTTAGTCCCCAAAACAACCCCCCACCGCACCCGTTACAAAAAGGCCGCCCCCACCGTTCCCCCAAAGTATATACGAGAAGAGAAAAGACATTATGGCATTCCTAGATAGGTTAAGAGAAAGATAAAATTGCCTGCAAAAATATGGACAGTTTGAATGGAATGTTTGTTGTAGGCAAGGATGAAGGATGTGCAAGAAAAATCAATGTACCTGCAGCGAAAACAACAAAAAATATATATATGCATGCTGCTGCTGTATGTGCAAGACGGAAGGAACTAACGACTTTTAAGAGTACTCGGAACAAGCAATGTTCGCCAGCGCGGCCAGTCCGCCGTCGGATCCAAGTGGCTCAAAATAATTGGGGTACATGTAATTTTGAGGGGCGCTGTAGCAGTGAGGGCGTGGCTGGCGCAGTGACGGCGTCGGAGAAACTGCCACTGGTGGTGAAAGCGGTGATTGTTGCTGCGGGACCGTCTCCGATACCGCTCGCTCGGTGGTGCGTTGTGTTGGGACCGCCTCTGCCGACATTCTTCGCTTCCGCATTGACCGCTTGGTTCCTGTACCGCCTTGATGGGTACGGAAGTGCTGCATACAGTTGTCCTGTCTGCTAAACCTCGCTGCGCATCCCGCCTCAGGACAAACGTAGTTCTTCTCCCCGGTGTGAATGCGGGTATGACGTGCAAGATGCCCTGAAGTAGTGAAGGACTTTCCACAATGACAAGCGTAGCGCCGGGTTGACCGCTTTATAGCCGGATTTGATGCTGAAGTTTTCGGCGAAGGAGGGGTAGAAACAGTTGTGGCGTGGGTGGTTGTTGGGGAGATGCTACCGTCCACTGGTAGAGCCACTACTGTTGGAGCAAGGACTGGAGAACCAAGCTCCGCCGCGTACTTGCTGTGGAATAGCACACTCTCGGGAACTGGAAGCAATTTTTCTAGCGGCGGCAGGTTCATGTTCGGTGGTGTTTGCGGGGAGTAGAGCCCCTGGGAGGAGACGGTAGCGAGCGAGGAAGTGGAGGAGCAGGCTGATCCGACTGAATCCGTCCGAAATGGAGCATACGGCCTGCAATAATCGGGAGAGGGCGGAGGCGTCGGAGAAGAGCTAGAGCCGGCATAAGAGACGGCATAATCAGTCAGTTCGTCGCATAGTAGCGAGACGCGTCGTCCGGACGAAGTGGTAACGGCCCAATGGTGGTCCATCGTTGGTATTCAGAAATTGTACCGAAAGAGGACGATCGTTGACGTTTGGCGACGATGTGCAAAACGATGCAGCACTGGGACGGGTTGATTACCCAAGTATGATGAAGCTGAAAATTGAATGTGCAGGTGAGAGTGCAGTGGCCAAACGGGGTATGCAGATAGGTGAAGGTCAGAAGGGGGAGGGGAAGGCGACCTGATAAAGGGTAGAAGTGAAGTGGGAAGGGCAAAGAAGTAGTAGTGATGATGATGGTGGTAGTGGTGGTGACGGATGGTGGGCCCTGTTGACTAAAGTAGTAGTGGGTTCCAATTGATAATGACGACTGTAGTGTGCGAGCAGCGAGTGTGAGTGTTAGGTGTGTGTAAGAGGGTAAGAATAAGAGTAAGAGTAAGAAAGAGCAAGTGCGGTGCGTGTGCGTCTGCTCTCCGCCTATGCCCATGCCATGCCTATGCAGCTCCACGGGAGCGAGGGTCGGAGGAGGAGACTACTCTGATGCAGGCCATGCATCCTGGCCGACAGTAGTGGGTAGTGGGCAGTGGGCAGTGGCGGAGGGTGGTGGGTGCGTAGTGCTGGGGGTGGGTGGAGGGGTGGAAGAGGAGCTGCTGGGCTTGAGTGTGGATGAGAGGTCCGCGATGGTTAGCTCCAATGGTATTCTACCGTTCTGCGAAGTTATTTTTGCCTAGGAACTACTAGAACTGCTCCGGCTCTACTCTTCTGGTACTAGGTACTACGCAGCGTTCATCGTTCATCCATCGTTAGTTGATATCACTCACTTACTCGCTCCCTTCCTCCCTGCAACTCCCTGCAACCTTCAGGTCTGTCTCCTTGGCCAGCTCGAACCAACCCTTAGCTTTGACGGGTTCATCATACCCTTCTCAAAGTAGTTTCTGTGTCTTACCCTCCTAGTAAAGCGACCATCCATATCCTCGTTTCCTGGGGGTAATTCGCTCGAGCGCATGTGCTCTCCGCGGTGGCCACCAAGCAGAGCACTGATGATGTTGACATTCGACCAGAGTAGAAACTCCAATCTGGTGGCAACGGGGCGATAACCTTAAATATAGGTAATAGCCCTGAGACCCCGCGGTGCAAAAGTCATGATAATTGGACCCTTACCGTATGGCCCTCCAAATTCTCCTTCAACACTTACCTAGGGCGAAAGAATTCCCCATTCATCAACGCAAGGCTGACAAATGCCCACCCCGCCTTTTGCGTCTCCTTTCGCCCACTCGTCTTTCGCATGCTAAATCTCTGCATGGGCCATGGGCAATGGGTAATAGCCATGGCGCCCAACGTTTCTCAAGGATCAACAACGTTATTTCTTCGTCAGTCGTTTTCGAGCGTGTCCTTGGCTAGGTGTACCACCTTTCGCTGCCTGCATGTTCCGCCGATCGCAGGTCTGGCTGCCGATCTGAGGTTCAGCCTTTAGCAACGTCATGTTCCGTGGCAGCCATTCTCCAAAGACCCTGGAACTTCTCTCCGCTGGTAACGGGATCTACTTGGCAGGGTCTTTATCCCCTTCACACAGCAGTCATAGCGAAGGAAGTTGTTTTGTCGCATTTTGTTGACGTTTGTGACTGATCTAACAGATCCAATCTTACAATAGCGCAAGTAAGTGAATCTGTGGGGTGGGTCCCGCCTTTTATCCCCGCAGTAGGTAGTTGAGTAGCCAGAAGCAAGGGACAAATTCAGTTTCCCACGTTTGAAAAGATCCGATCTGGCTGAGGCCCCTCCTTGGCTATGCTCACCATTTCTTTCCACGTAAGAGGGTTGAAAAACTCTACTTTATTTTACTAATTCATGTATGAGATCGTGAGATCTCAACTTCACCAGAACAAAATTCCGCTTCCGATAAGTCCGACGCAAACAGCAGCACAAAACCCCCGCAAACGAGCGGTGTGTGTGGGTAAGAAATTTATATTTCCTTTTTCTTTATATTCTCTGATTCCATGCTGTCAGAAGTGCGCAAAGAAGGTTGCACTCCACTCAAATAATCGAGATATGAAAAGAAATCGGCCTTGCCCGGAACAACAGCAATCATGCAAAAACTTCAGCGACGCAGGGCTGATATGTATGTACCGAAAAGGTGCCCCGGCTGTCTCAGCCGAGTGACTCTGATTGGACAGGATCACAAGTCCGATTTGCAGATCATCTGAAGAGTGCCAATGGCCTAGTCCCGATGAGCCGCAGTCAAGAAATGCACAAAGAAATCAGAAACGTCAAGATTGCCGATCCCGTTGATTCCCATGCTGACATTCGCCCATGTGGGCTTAGTTAAATATAATTGATACATTTTATCCATAAGTTCTTGGCGCAGAAGCGGGGCCTGGAGGAACATCGGCGGGAAAGGATAGTTGTGTGATATACTATGATCTCAACCACTCCGCCGTACACATTTATACCTTCTTGAATCTCGAATCACTGAATGAATATACCCCTTCCCGCCATCTACACACCCGTGGGCTAGCTCCGAAGACCCACTTCGTAAAGACGAATGCAACCTCTATCGAAACTTGTAGCATTCAACGGATACCAAGACCTAAAGATACTCGATTAGATAGTGGATGAAGGAATTCTGGTTCCTCTTTATAGCGATCTCTTCGATAGTTTGAGGTTCGATAAAGGCTTAGGGTTGGGGTTCAACTCTAGCACCCTGTGACGCAAGCCGCATAATTGTAGCTTTGTTAATTCCATGTTTTCAGTGTTGACGACGGTGACGTAACTGGAACAAGTAACCTATGGAATGCGTCAGTAGCGTGTGCAGCAGACCCACAGAATCAATATTAATCGTGAAATGACCGTTCGTCATTGTCATACATGAGGAAGGCCATTTACAGCGCGCATATTCTAACGATCACTCGCTTCTCCGGTTGTAAACACCAACGACAGGTGCTCGTGTGCTAGGTGACGTTGAAGAGATCTTGGCTCAAGCGCACCAGACGAGACAACACGACGTTCGAGTTGAGTAACACCCATCATTAATTTGTATCCCCATCAAACGCAAACGGTATCCAAGCAAATGCTCAGCACCAACCGACAAAAGAACGAAATATCATCAAGGTAGTTCGCGACCTGCATTCACTGCTTTTGCAACCTGACTGGTATCTGGCCGATTTTCTGCAAACGAAAAAATCAGTTATCGCTTCCAAGTGTTCACGCCTCAAATGTGTCCCACCAGCATAGCGTTCATAGCTGTCAAGATAGAGCACATCGTCGCTGATAGTATTCTTCGTTGCTTCATTCGATTCTAAGGCATCAAGCCATTTCCCAAGCCTGCTATTTTTATCTGCAAGTGGCCACCCACGATAGGGGTGGAGCACCCTCGAGAGGCGCAAGAACCAAGGCGCAACCGAAACGTCGACATAGCTTAAGGTGGAACCCTGTCGTGCCCGTTAGCCACGGATGCGTTACCCAGTTGGGATATTTCGCTCACGCAAAATAAAGGGCCCTGTGGATGGGATGCATCAACAAGTTTTGCGATCTGAAGCGGCATGGCAATTGTCAGTCCATCGTAGTACAAAAACTTGAGTTGTGCCAACCGCAAGGGTAACACAGGATGTCACCACTTCAGACCCTGTTTGGCCGGTGGATTTCCATAGCACGGGGCACTTTGTACTCTGTGCAAATCTCGTCGAAAAATCCCAACGAAAAAAATCGCACGAACCACCTCAAGACCTCTCCTTCCAGCATCGGGAAATAAGGAACGATGTGCTTGCTACGCACCTCAGCAGTTAGTTCCACTGCGTACTCAATCTGTTTTGACTGTTCCTGTGCCTGCAAAAGTCGATAAAAACCGGGAACGATATTGCGATTGACCTATAAGTGACCCGTTACTTTATAGGCTCATAGGGTTAGTGCCGAGTTTCCTACATGATCTGCCCACAGCCTTGTGAATGCTCGTTCTCGTGGGTCTTTGGGGAAAAGAGAGGGTTCAATCCCGAGGTCTTCCAAGTATTCGAGCAATACGGTGCTTTCATAGCATCCCCAGCTATTACGTCCATCAGTTACGGGCCATCAAAGTGCCGGGGTTCAAAACCCACTCTCCGTGCTTCAACGCTGGTACTAGACCTCGTGGGTTGATGTCAGTCAATAGTTTCGGCTTTGCGTACGGATCCACCTGATAAGAAGTTAGAGAGTTAGAGTTGACGAAGCAGACCGGACAGACCTCAATATATTGGTAATCAATGCCCTTAAATTCAAGAGCTATCCATACTCTCTGCACAAAAGGACTGACGTGCGACTTATATTAGTACACCCACTCGCTGGGATATAATATACTGGTAAAGACAGGACGGAATGGGATCATGGTACAGAACTCACCAGAAACACGATCCAAAAAGCTTCATTTCATTGTCTTTAGAGTGCTTCTTTACTGTCTGTAGAGCTTGTCCAGTGGCTTTCTTGTGATACGACTTCTGTTTCTCTTCTCCAGCGTCTGCCCGAGGGGCAGCGGCCGGGTTTGACGAAGAATCGTCAGACATGGTTCAAATAAGCGGATAAATGAATAGCAGAATTAAAATTGAATTGTATGATGATGATAATATTGGTAGAAAGAACAGAAGATAGAGATAGAGTAGAAGGTGAATAATGGGACAGTTCCCAGCGACGTGTTCGGAAGCGGGGGCGATGTAAGACAACTCAGAGTATTTCTCGCAGTTGAGGGGACGCTCGCAGGCTTTTGATGATCAATTTGAATTTCCTCCCCACTTCCCTCTTTTCCTCGTTTAGAAGCTTGGACGTAAATCATACACCGCCTACTGGTGATTCATGAGTAGTATGACGTTGTAAGCACGTTTGATATGTACCCAAGCTTCCCAATATCCCCGACCGCAGAGATCGGCAGACACGGTCTCAAAGATAGACAGGGCATATATATCACATATATTGCAGTCGGGAATCCCACTGTCAACGAGAGAAAATGAGTCTAACTTACCTGCTGTTTCTTCAATTCCTTAGTTTTCTTGAGCAATTCTCGCTGCACCGTGCATTTCTTGATGCTGTCAGAATGCGCCAAAGTGTGTCTATGCACCTCACCGAGCAATCCCGGAACACCGTAAGAATCCAAATTCAAATCTACCGTCACCGAACTACCGAAGGTACCAGCATCATCATTTGATGGCCGAATGTCGCCGGGACCCCACTCGACGATCGGCGCGGGAACAGGTGGCGGTGGTGGTCTTTGGACTCCCATCGACAAACCATTGACTCCGTCTTCAAGTTGCTGCTGTTGCTGCTGTTGCTGTGGATCATAGGCACGGCCATCACCCCCAGATACCACCTTCTGATGCTCTACGATCAATTGATCGCGATCCAATTTCTCAACAATATACCCTCCTCCAGGTGTCGCTCGATGCAGAACTTCCCTTCGCACTCGTTCTACCGTATACGTCGTCACCGGGACCGGGTTCTCCGAACCATCGCCTACGTACCTTACAACAACCGCCTCGGTAACTTTAATCTTCATGTCACACAAGTCCCGTTCGCGGGCGACCCTCTTTCTCTTCTTCCGGTTCGGATTATTGAGAGAAGGTGCGGCTCCTGGCGGGCGCCCTTTGAGACGGCAATCGTAGTAGTGCGTCTTGATGGGTCCGTTCTTGGAAACTTGGGTGCTACGGTGCGACCAAACGTTATCAATATGGGGCCAATACGTGTTCCATCTAAAGAACGGTCAGCGATAGGTGTAGTGGACAGCTAGAGTGGAAGAAAGGAGGGAGCGGACTCTTCTTCGGTCATGACGACTGTTTCGACGACATGGAAAAGACGATCTCGCCATACTTGGAGGTCGGGGGGGTTATCCGAAACAAGAGAGTCAGGAGGTTGCGCCGCCATTAAAAGGTAGTGGTCCGGCTTGAATGACGTTTGCAGTGGGCGTGTGCTTTGGGGAAAGCTTCTTTTATTCCGGTGACTGGGTTGGTGGTGACGCAGTGTGGGACAATCTCGGTGCGGGGAGTGAAAGGACTTGACGTTGGCGATCGCGGGTATACTGGCGCGGTCGCAGTATCGATGGAGCGGTGAGGGATTGGACGCTGGGGCTTGCGGGGTTTGGAATTTGTTGAGGGTCCGCTGCTCGGTGTCTGGTTGGGTACCGCTTGGTGTTTGGTTGGAAATAAGATGGGGATGGTAATCGAATGAAGGAATCGATCGGTCTGATATGTAGTAGGAAGGTTGGGTTTTCGAGAATGAGGAGGAGGAGCTTTCGGCAGGCAGGTACCGGTAGTTTACCTAGGCCAAGGTGTGAATGGTGCTATCGCGAGTTTCTCTCAGGTTAGCTATCGTTAGGTATGTCTTGGCCAGATAGAACGTCTTCTCTCCCCGGACTCATCTCTCATCTCAACTCATCCTTCAGCCTACGGACTTTATCACAGAATCCCTCCGCAGGTCTTTGGGCGAACCCCCAGCTTTACAAACCAATGACTTGCAGTCTAAAGTACGTGGGGGAAATCCGTATTAGCATCAAACGATGAAGGCAACCCACTTTTCATATTGATTGTTTTGACACACTCTTGACGGCTGCACGGGGTGTGGAAGGGCCAGGATGCACATTCTTCGCGGCCCTTGGGGACCAGATTCTACGAGAGACGAGATTTCTGCCAGCAGAAGGAAGACCATGTTTGGCAAGGACATACTCTACAAGTATGTACGTGCGTGCATTGGATTTGGCGGTATAACGCCACTGGAAGTCCGGAGCGCATCTATTACACGCGGGCATTGGATAATCGCTTGAAAGAGATCTGCGAAACATTCTATCGCTAAGGCCGAATGGCGCATCTGGGGCGGGGCAGCATACGCGTCTCTATAAAACTGGAAGCAAATGTGGTGTGGCTGTGCACGGTGAGTGGTGAAACAGCTTTCTGTGGCAACTCAACACTCAACGGTTTCCGATACCCTCCGCGTCTTGTTTTTCCATTGCCCAAAGCACTTAGGGCGTTCGGTTGTGTTATCTATTTGAGAGCTATATTTCTCCTGCCGGAAAAGATCAGAGATGTAAAAATAAAGGTGATGAGTTCCTTTAGCTCAAAAACTACTGCCGAAAGTGGCCCTTCTCTGAGTGATAATTTGGAAAATACACCGCAGAGGCCTTTGTTTGAATTTGGGATTTTGGGATTCTTACAGCTCGAATATTCGAAGCTATCAACACGCACCAAATTGAAACTCCGAGATCTCATCAATACCTCAAATCTTAAATATCCCTAGCAATTAAACACGCCACTGATCATCATGCTTTTGCACTCGATTTATAATCTGCTTAATGAGGCGGAGTGTGTCCGGACAGTCAATTCGTGCAGTTAAGATGCGTCAACTAGAATCAGTGCATATACCACAGTATCTCGCCGTCCCAAACATTACTCATTACGTACGCAAAAGCGGCAGAAGGTGTTGGGTTTGTTTTCGAGGTTGAAAATCTTCCCCGGTTTATGCACGCCACCCATAACATCTATCGCCACCACACGATAGCACACCGAATCTCGCCCATATTTTGGCTTTCGTATGGCATATATCGGGCTCTGACGGCTGCTGACCATACAGGAGCTGGCAAATCTAACATGTGTCATGGCATGGCCACCGGGAACACTGGGCCTCTTCTCTACTCGGGCCTGGGATCTGTGTTGAGAGTGAAAACGTAAGATTACTCAAGTATCAAAGCCGTTATCTGTGCATTATCCTTAGTGCAATTTGATCATGCGTAGTTGCTGGCGGGTATTGCGCTTCTCGCGCGCCGGCGTGACAGTCACGAATTGACTTCCGGAAACTCACCGCTAATTTGCTGCATGATATCTCACGCGGTAGCGAGTCCGCAATCCTGCATACTCAAGTATGTAATTATAAACATGCGCATATGCCCTGTATCCCATTCACTAGTTATAATTACCGAATACGTATACGCGAGTCAAAGTGGTGCGACCCTTTGGCGAGTGCTTCATCAACAGGCCAATACCTTCTCCACACCGAGCTTTATAGCTCTTACTAAGTCTTGTGAATACGCATTCGGCACCCATCACCAGTGAAGGGGATAATTTTCTTCTCACGTGAATCGATGCTTCATATATGTTCCGTACCATGGGCGACCCTTGGTTCGCGAACTACGGTCGCCCAGCTCACAAAATTACGAACCATCTCACCGGTTTGTTTGTTTGTAATCATTCTGTATTCGCCCGCTTGTGGGAGTGACATACATATTCTTTCTTTCCCCGCTACTCCAATCCAACAAAGGAAAAGTTCACGTTGTAGCCTTCCACCTACCCCTTCGTCCCCACCATCTCACTAGTAGGCGAGCGTTTGCAAACAGTCCCCCATCCGCAACCACACTAGTTTCTTCTCCATACAAAAAGCTTCAGATCTCGTTCGCTGTCTTGGCAACGTCATATCTCCATTCTGTATGGCTGTTTAAATGAGCCCCAATACAAGGTGCCAAAATCTGATCGTATTCATGTCATTTGATCGTATTCTGGTCATCTGATCGAAGTAATTTTGCAATTCTATTGCTCTAAAGTAGATGTTATCGAAGCGGGTTTATTGGGATCGGAAGTTTGTACGAACGAAGGGATAAGCTTTAGCTCACCTGCAAAGAATGCGTATGGATAGGGAGACTTCAACCATCTGAACTCGGGCCTCTTAGTCTTGGTCACCAGGAAGAACTTCCCAGGCAGCAAGTGGGCTTTCGAGATGTAACCCATTCCCAGGTCGCTATCCAGAACGCTCCAGGTTGTGAGTTGTCACGGGTTGCGTACCGTACGGAGCATATATCAACACTGACGAAAGCAGCTTTACATGCATGCTACTCTATGGGATCTTTGGGTGCAAGGTGAAGACGCCTGGGGAACCACCTTTGCCTGACTGAGATTCAAGTGCAATTTTTTCCTGCTTATAACTTTCTTTATATAGGAGAAATGGGCAGAGGGATAAAGACATTCAGCATTTGTCATAGCGGAAATGGGTGTCAAAAATTGAATCCTCTGTCAACTGGCCTCTACTGAAGAATTTATTACATGCTGATACCGATAATGGGGATAGTAGAAGATGCCGTCAAAATGTAATTGAAGATGAACCAGAAATACTTGCGATAAAAGCACTACTGTGAGTAGTGAGAGAGTATACGTAGCACGTATATTTGCACCCACCTCCCTGGATGTGTATTCCCTGCTATTCACTAGCATTTTCGTCCATTTTCGCGTTCCTCACTTTCTCTGTAGGTTCCCTGCAAGTTCTCTGTGGAGGTGCCTTAGGGGCGATGGCTGTACCTTTGGATAGGGGGAGTTGGTGAGTAACAAGAGTAGGCTTGAGGGCTAATCTGTGTTTTACAGAAGCCTCCGACTAGACTCAAGAACAAAGCCGGGGTCTGAAAACTGATGTGGGAACTCAAGTATTGTACTGGGTACAATATGAGGGCACTCACGAGGCAAGAGGATCACGCTATGCGTGATTAGGATTCTTTCTTTCGTTCTTGTATGATACAAAATTGATTACCCGCGACGAGATCTTGGTTTCCTGCCTAGTTTATTTGCTCTACGACAAAAGGTGTGGAGGTGTTTGTGTCTATTACCTCTCTATGTTAATAAATCTGGAGGTCTAGTTGCTGGTCTTAGCTGGAAGATATGGATGGTCATTTGGTGGTAGGTGCGAGTGGATCACAGGTTGGATCACAGGTCATCACATTGATTACAGGTGGCTGATCAGTGATCACTGCAAGTCTATCTTATTTCTCTTGTTACAATAATCATTTCTGTCTTCAGCAGCTTGCGCTCATCAACGATTCAAAATTATGGCTGGCGTAGAATGCAAGAAAAATTGGAAGACCCTGGGAAAATATGAGCTCGAGAGAAGCCATGCGGACATTTGTCTTCAATACAAAAACAGTCCTAAGTTCCCAGCACGCTGTATCTAGTCAAAGCACATTTGGTCTGCCTTGTTGCCTTCTCCATCAACCAGTCGACCCGACCCGGACCACTGGAATCCGGCCGGGCTCGAAAGCTTTACAGTCCAACCAGCAGGCTGAACGTCAAAGGTTATAGCTCGGACCACCTCCAAGAAACAAAGACAATAGAAGAAGACGGCTAGGGTATATAGGCCGAAAGATAGACAATCCAGCGCGTTGTGTAGCACCGACTGTCCTCACTGTCACCCAACCCGATCAGGAAGGCTCGACTTCGTAGCAGTGCGGATGTTCTTCGAGGGGCTCAGTGCAGAGTGTCCGAGCATCTGGCTCTCACACCATCATGTATAGCTATATTATCTTCGTCTTATCTTCGGCTGTACATTTACTAAGGTCTGGAGACGTAGTTCGTTCTCGCGGGGCGGTTGGTTGGTTTTTCAAGGCGGGCATTTCGTGTTTCCAGGGAGAGGGTGTGATGGGTCTTGGAGGCACAGGTCACCTTAAATCGGTTCATGCCAGCTTGGGCGCTGCCTGCCTGTTCTCTCAAGCGCTGACAAGGTCTGGCAGGTTCTGTAGAGCGGTACTGAGTTGAGGTGCCCGTAATTTCGTCCGCTCGCAAGACACTAGATTGCAGTAGTCGATAGCGTGGCCGTGCTGCGCGGGGAGGGACTGTGCGGATGATGGAAGGATGGAATGGTGGGAAGTTGAGGATGTTAGTGAGAGGCTAGGGAGAATGTACTATGTAGTGCTGTGAACTGCGTGAATGCAGAGCTTGACAGTCACACCTGTAATGTCAACCCTGATCTTTCGCTCTCCGTTCAACTGCGACCGAGACCTCTTAGGTGCGTACTTAGTAGCTAGTGCGTATGTCTCTTGTACTCGAGTAGTTCGGATGCAGTTGAAGAGGTATATCGAGGTCCTGGGAAATGATTGAGAAGCCTGCACTGATGGTTGCTATACGATCTCGGAGCTTGCGAATGCTTGCTGGATACAACAGCCCAAATGTGCGCAGGTATGCTGCAGTGTTGATTCCATCGACCTTCTGTCCCCCCCCTTCCACTTCCATCCCCTCCCTCCCTCCCCCCACTCCCCCTCCCCTTCCCTTTCCGGCTCACCGACAATAAGTGTTCGACTGCTGCCTAGAGATAAATTAAGAGATGTCACCTGTCACCGTTGCTCCTAATGTTAATTGTGGTTCGCTTCTTCCAGTAGCATGTGTTCCTACATGTGTCCCTACGTGCCCTCTGATCAACGGAATAATAATCTCAGCAGATCCTAAATTTCCGCATGGAAGTTTTCCAACAATGCAGCAGCACTAGCAAACAAGCGCAGAAAATTGTTGGAGGTCATGAGTTGTCTAGGTTGTCTCGAGGCACAACGCGCAGCGCGCAGCAACTGGTGGTGGTACATTGTTTGTGCTTCTTCAGACCCTGCTGACCATCACGCTTCATTGATCCAAACTAATCAAGTCCAAAAGCACCGGATATCAGAATTTCCTTTCCCTACCTTCAACTCGATAAATTAAAACAAGTTTATTTTCCTAATGCATATCAGCCCAAGGCCCAGGAGCAACGCCATTCATTGGTAGTATGTTTAAAGCCAAACACGCCCCCCCCTCAATCAAATACGAAAAAAGAAAGCGAACACCTTCGTTGTTAGCTACGACGGAACTTCCTTATTCCAGTATTCCGGCCGGTCCAGCCCTATATTTATCGATTCACGGGTGCAGTGTGCAGCGGCAGTGACGAGCAGAAAAAAAGAAAATGAAGCTGTAGCACCAGACGTCTGCATGAACAGTGCTCAAAGATCTCGGTTTCAACCTTGGACCTCACCTAGCAATAGCACTGGATCTTGCTGTCGAACAGTACGTCTAGCCACGTCAGATACCCGGCCATCCAGGGTTGATTCTCACACCTGCAGATGGCATATTTCGCTGTACGACCCTGGGGGCACTGAGGCCTGGTTGGGAGGATGATATCAAAGGTTATATCATCGATTGGTCGCATGCGTGTTTGTGTTTGTCTGCTCGTTTGTTAAGTCGCCGATCCAGCTCGAATATAGCAAGCCGTAAGGTTTGTGGGGGTTTTTATCCGTGGGCCGTGGATGTATCTGCAGCCCATTCTCGTAGAAACAGCAGCCAAGGACTAACCTCAAGAGTCTCTACCACACGGAGTCCAGACAGTGTGCCGACAACATTCGTGCATGCCGTAGGCTCCGAAGACATTACTCCGTAGCTTACTCGAAAATAGTACCCCACAACTTAAACTGACGTCCTTCCCCCCGCCATCTACCCAACAAACAGGCGTCTCGAATGGGCATACACCATTCGAATAATGACGGCGGTGGCGTCAGAAACACGAGGTGCAGCATGGACACGCCGTATAATTTCAAGCTGAAATATCAAGGGACGGCCGGTTGTCGTGAAATGTCATGGAGATCGGGGTCTTTCCAACTGGTAGCTGCTCCTGTTACAAACAGAATCCGCTGATTGACTATTTGGTGGTGACGGCGGTGGAGCCTACACATCGTGCTTGCAGCAACAGATGCTGGTCATTACGCATCCCGATGTAAGTACCTAGAAAAAGCAAGGTTCCCTGTCCCCCAAGACCCTTCTGAGCGCCTTAAGTGTACTCTCTTGCCCGCTTTACATGCAATAGACAACTGATTTGGGATGTACCAAAGAGCCAAAGCCTTATAAGCGCTTCTAGAATTTTCCATCAGAGAGCGGTTGGTTAATAAGTTTCTTTCCATATGGTGAGTACTATCTTATATTCCTCAGGCGCCAAAAAGCGCACCAAACCATGATAATCTGCTGCGGCGCATGTTGGCGTACTCTTGTAAATGGTAAGTGGTTTCGCCTACCACACCACCACTCTTTCAACCAGCTGTCTTTGCATGATCTCTCTCTTGTGTAAACAACTTCCAGGCTCCAGTCGATCCGCACTCAGGTTCGTAAGTTTGCATTACGTGGAGTACATCGTCTCGAATGTGGGGTGCTTCTCGGTGCAAACTTATGTATGTTTGTCATCTCGATGTCGGTTGTAGCTGCGAACTACTCCGCGTTTGTGATACAGCGATAGCCCACTCTGTCCAATCACTATCTATCACAATCTGTTGCCCCCAACATCGGATGAACTGCCGGGGCATAGCAAACTGCGTGCAAATGCCTCAACATGTCTTTGCCTTCCATACCACGGACCGTTTGAAGTTATATGTAAAGCCATACAGATAGTACTACGCTTGCGCCGAGATCTAAATAATGTCCCGATGCAAAGTCAGTAAAAGGAAAACCCTCGTGTTTCAAATAAAGATTGGCCAGTGAAGAATAGCTACTTACAGCTCATGCGCGTGTGCGACTTCGCAATATCAACACAGCTCCGAACCGCCGACGTACGGCAGCGTCCTGAAGAAGTTGGCGTGCTTGCATTGATCCATTGTCCAAAAAAGTCTATTTCCTGCACCTCTTCGACATGCCACTTGTAGCAGTTCATATGACCACCCATGTTCCCCAGAATGGCTCAGCGGTAGACGTCTAAAGAAGTCAAACGGGTATACCCCGTTGGGCCAATTTTTTCCCAATTGTTCGAACTGAAATATCGGCTAGTTTGAGTCCAAAGTCTGTCCTCCAAAAGTGTCCTCTAAAGGTGGATGAGAAAACACATGTTCCGACATGGTAATATCTTTTGAAACCTAGTACCAACTTATGGATGGCTATGGGACCCGATCTTGACACAATCTTCCGATAATGCTGTCAGCCCTAAGAAACTCCAAGATAGAACGTAAGATATCGCAAACTCTCAGTTCCAGTGTGTGGCCTAGGGATGCGCTAACACGTAACCCATGATCACCGTCTGCTGTAGCTGCAAGCCAACGGGCTTCATCCAACCACTGCAGTCGATACTATCAGGCAGTTTGTTTGTTGAAGCACGTCCTGCACTGACCCTCCCCACACCCTTTATTCCAATGATGTCAATTGGCTAAGAATGCTTGCTCGCAGACGGCTGGGCTTCTTCCAACACCAAAAGCTCCGAATATATTGATGAGGCTCAAATGTCATGAAGGAAGATAAATCGCCAAATTTGTCTTGAGTTGGAATGGCCAAACCACCCTTGCCAGTTCAATTCAGCGTGCTGCCGATTCGTTCCAACTTCAATCTCCATTACGAAGCAGTTGATATCCCGTAGTAGAAAGCCATGAGTTTCAACTACCTCGGTAAGCAAATGACTGATGGCGAGCTGGTGTATCCGTATTCTGAGTGTAATTAGCACTTCTCACGCATACAGAAATTCACTGACTTACAGGCGGGTTTTCTAGTGGATAACGATGATATAAGTAGCTTGCTCCCGGAGAACAATGGATCCACATCCTCTCGCACATCCTCCCAGGTCCCACGCACATACATATCAGGATCCACTGTATCTAGCTCTAGCGCGAGGACGCTGTCTACCGACGAATTTAATGCAAGAATCGGCCAAGGATATGGGATTAACCATGACCTTACACCTCGTACAATACCCGAATTGCAGTGCTTGTTTTGGTTCAAGGGCTGTGAAGATACCTTCGGCCATGACCCGCGCGAATGGCTTTGCCATGTCATGGATCACCTCACGCAAGAGGAGTGGAATACCCAACCGGAGTTTCTGCAGTGCGGATTTTGTGGCCACAATTCGCAGGGTTGGAATGAAGTATTTTCCCATGCCTTTGGCCACATCCAGTTAGGGGGGAGTCGATGTGATCAAAACCTGATGGAATACCTGGAAAGGCGAAGGATTATCACGTCTGAAGAAAAAGCGACTGCGCTGAATTCTTACCGATGGATGCCGACCCAGTCCGGAGGGTATCATGATGATGGCCGATATCACGATGATGGTCGGTATCATGATGATGGTCGTAGTAGATATTACGACAATATTGCGTACACAATCCGCCACACGGGTCCCGCCGCAGGTCCCCACATAGGTCCCCACGTGGATCCCCGTACGCGTTCTCAATCGGGCCATGGTTAATTGTTGACAGGGTAAGAGAGACCTCAGTACAGACGGAACATCTGTTCAGATATTAGCTTTTGTACTGACTGAACTTCGAGAGCAAAGAAATTCGCAGTAAATATATATACGATTCTGATTTCGGCAATACCATATTGAAAATCGGACCGGGTGGATTTTACAGAGAGGATCAAGGATATCGGGATCGGCTGGTACCTCAGGTTTTATACTTTTTTTTTCTTCTGCAGTGTTGTTGGTAATGATGTGGATGAATTATGGAAGACTCTCTTTGCATACTGTGTTTGCCTTATGTTTCTTGACCGAATGATGTGCTGTTTTGCCCTGGTTCTTTCTTTTATCAGTATTTATGCTTATTCATTTCCTTCTTCGGCGTGTGCATCCGAATGTTCAGGTGAATACCTCATACTAAGCAACATCTTTATTTTCATCATAGCTGTTAGGGTGTGGTGTGGTGGGCTTTCATTGAGGAGGTCGAGGTGGATTAGTGTCTTCGGGTTGATTGGGTGATGAAAGATATGGGTCATGTATGTAAGAAGAATGTCGAATTTTCTTGAAGTGAGTTTCTGAGTGTGTGGCGAATATTTGATGTTATGTGTTGCGAGGGGGGAGCACTCGAACGTTATACCACGGTGGTTCGCACATACTTGCTGCCTTTTTTGAGCCTCAGGCCGAAAATGGTCATAAGAGGAATTGATGTGCGCACCAGTCTGACAGACTTATGTGCTCAATATGCAATTGCGCACAGAAGAAACGATGTGCAAAGTTTTCGTTGTTTTATCCTCCAGCCTTGTGGTGTTATCCCTGGCGTTGCGCACAGTGCTCAATGCCACCACATGGACACTGCTGTGCGCACACCCTCACCTCCTTGACTGCCTACTAATATTCTGAAGTTTTCACCCATTATGAATGTTATTGGACAGGCAGAAAGTATCGTTTTTTCTCTTGGGGCGGAGTAGTTTTACTAGTTGCCATCACAGAGTAACTCGTGATGCTCTCTCTAGGCTGGCCAACTAACCAAGCGCACGCACTCAGTCCCCGCACTTACGGGCAAATCCGGAATATGGGGTCTGCTGGCAGGGTCATGAATCCACATAGTTTGTCGGAGATTTATGGTAATTAGCATCGACTTTAATACGCTGTGATTCGACCAGATATATGTCCTTGCACAATTGCTCGAAGTGTGTTGATGGAAAGGCCATTTTGGATTTGCTGGAACGGTTATATAGCAGACGTTATATATTTATCTGATGAAACTGAGATTAGACTGTTTCAAGTCTAGACCATGACCAACGTCTGTAGACCATTCGGGAACCGAAGCGTTTGCCATTCTCTGCGGTGGAATACGGCCTCTGATATGGAAGTGTGGTAAAGATATCTTGCATTCGATACAAGATGTAAGGGAGGGAGAGAGGGGCGGGGGAAGATCCATATCTATTGCAGAGCCCGGCGCCCCGTGCGGCAAGACTCCCAAACGAGAGCGGCCCTAACATATGCATCATTCGGTCACGGAGGTGTCCGACAAGTTATGACCTAGCATTTGCGCTTCTACTCCGGTGTGGTGGAGAAAACGTCTAACCATCCACTTTGCTCTTACCTATCTGCTCTCCAAATCTGTTGTTGTCATTGACTGTGAAGCTAAAACATTTCGGGCGTGAACTGAGCGATAGCGAAGCCCGCGATATCAAAGACATGCCTTATCTGATGGACAACGTTTGAAGTGGGGGTCACCGTCTAGCACAGGATTTCCGTCTGCTGAGAACATGATTGATCACTCGAGCTGACGTCCAAAAAACGTTGATGGCTTCACGAGGCCTTCAAAATCCCGTGATAACTAATGTTTCAAATTTGTCTGCATCGGTGCTTAAAAGAGAACATATTGCCGCCGCGCGTCTTCTGTGTCTAATGTCGATCTACGGAGCCTCAAACAACTCGCCGATTGGACAATGCATGCGAGGAATCTGGAGATTACCGCCGTGTCTGCGGTTAGCTTGAAGCGGTATATTTAAAAGCAATTGTATAGTTAGTGTAAGAAAAAAGAACTGCGCACGTTGTTGACATCAGTGATGGTGTGTCCCTATGACTGAATTTTTAGTTCCACTGCGAGAAGTATATTAGGGTGCCTATAGCCAGGCTACTTCTTTCACCATACTACATTCTACCCGCATTGCAGACGACTTAAGGCTGCCAATAATGCGTGTCAATTAGATTTCAAACACGTCGACATCGTATATTGGCGGTGAGTGAGTAAGCATCAGTGTGTACCCAATGTTGCAACTTCTCAGGTAGCTGAATCCATTACTGGCCGCAACTACGGTACGTACATGTGAGAAAAGCCACCGACATTTCAGCAGGGCTGCTGGCTTGCGCTCCAGATCACACGTGTTTATTACGGATATTGGTGGTGTAGCGAATCGAGGGTAAGATATGACTCAACTTAGGTGAGGCTCCATAACTCTAGTTGCGTAAAACTACCGTACCAAGCATTTTGCAATTGTCAAAGTTTACTCTTTCTTGTTTGTCCGTGGCAAAACCACTGTAATACTTCCCGCAAAATCTCGGCTTCAAAGCTTCATGAAAGGCAATTCCAGATTTTAGGATCTCCTTTAACATTAGCAGACATATATCGCAGCCCTAAATACCAATTAGAAAACCTGCGCTGCAGTGCAGCCTCAAATGCATGCCGTCTCTGGAGTGCATTCTGCATATTCGGCTACTGAAGGCTCTTGGTTCTCGGGGGACGCTTCTTCACCTGTACTACTCCATCGATGTGCATGATGTGCTCAGTACATTCGGCAATATGACCTCCATACCAGCCAACCGATCGAAATACCTACTCAAGTGTCGGACAGACCTGCCGTGTGTGAGGGACAGTCAAGGTATTTGAGGGGGAGATTTGCTCTGTGAGGCTTTCGATGTGGTTGGCGCCGGTGCACCACTGGCTGTGACCAGGGACAGTCGAAGTCCGACTGTCCTGCGGCCGAGATTCCCATCCGGTCCCGAGTGGTTGTCGGAACCGCATTTACCGGCCTGATCTGACAGCGTTCGGTGTACACAGCAGGAATTATCAAGCATCCCTATCTTCTGACCTACGCAAGTTGCATGGGAAAACAGAATTACGGTCGAGAGTGTGGTGAGGAATTGGTGGCCGGGTGTAGAAGGAAAGCAAAATATGTACGGTAGCCGAGAGATCGCCAAACAATTGCAAGTCACAAAGTCACGGACTGTCAATGGCCTTACCACAGTGATATTTAAAAATTACAGTGGCTTAAGAGACCATGGGAAGTGTTCTGATTGCCAGCCCTTGGAACTGCATGCACACATCCTTCGGCATTCTACTACTTACCATCCACCACCACCACCCACCACCACCACCCACTTTCCCCTCACCTTCTCCCCTTCCTCCTTTTCCTCCCCCTACTCCGCAGTATTATAGCTGCAAAACTCTCCCAATGTCCCGAGACTGCGAGACGGAAAACGAGACAAACTATCTTTAATCTCACTAGTCTCGTCTCAAATCGACTCGTGGGCAACAATATGCCGGCCCCCCCACAGGCTCTAAGGTGGTCGTCAAGACCCCATGTTCTAGACCTCCTCCGCCTGCAAGATTCTTGCAGGCGGGCATCTCCTGCCAAAGTAAAGTGGTGGGCACTGAGCGTCGTCGGCTTCCTTAAGCTATAGAGATCGGACAGTCCAGTACCCCCACCAGTCTCGTCCCAAGTCGACTTATGTTTAACACTAGGCTGGTCCCCCCCATAGGCCTTCAATACTCTCATGTTCTCGATTTCCTCCGCCCTCTCCAGTGGGACGGGGCATCGTCGGTTTCCTTAATCCATACAATAAGACTGTCTCTTTGATGCTCACTAGAAAGATTCTCGGAATTGTGAGTTCCACGTTCATGCATAGGGTTGTTATTAACTAACATGTGTTAAAGGTCGCGAACACCCTCCTCGACCAATGGCGGCAATAGAGCGGTGGGTACGGGCATCATCGGCTTCCTTAAGTGCTAGGACGAGACTTGTCTCCTTACCGCCCACGACGAAGATCTCGGAATTGTAATTTCCAAGTTCTTGCCAATTAACATGTGCTGAAGCTTGCTAGCGGTGCGTTCGGAGCCTTTAATCTTGGACACCACCTGCTCGCTCTTAAGGAAGATCCAGCATCGTTCCCATATGATGAAACTAAGGAGTTGATGCTCAGGTGTTGGCGAAGGCTGGGGAGCTGACTGGCTGTGAAGGGAGATGAAGGAAGTGAGTAGGGAGGAGGCGAA